>Ga0210385_10000587_pt1 | contig 25186 bp, 27 predicted proteins | sample IncBWH26OmetaG_FD_160107 | JGI IMG/M metagenome (GOLD analysis project Ga0210385, IMG submission 160107) | Forest soil microbial communities from Barre Woods Harvard Forest LTER site, Petersham, Massachusetts, United States - Inc-BW-H-26-O ...
GGTCAAAAGTGGACAAACCCGCAAGCATACGCCGTCGCGCCAGTGCCGCTGTGCGTCTACACTAGATGGACTCACTCTCCCTCGATCGCTCATAGGAAGGTCTGCCATGGCACGCGGCATCAACAAAGTCATTCTCATTGGTCACCTGGGTCAGGATCCTGAGGTGCGTGCCCTGCCTTCCGGTTCGAGCATCGCCAACCTGCGCATTGCCACGACCGAGAGCTGGAAGGACAAGCAGTCCGGGGAATTCAAGGAGCAAACCGAATGGCACACGGTCGTGCTGTTCGGACGCACCGCCGAGGTCGCCGCCGAATACCTGAAGAAGGGCTCGCAGGTCTTCATCGAAGGCCGCCTGCGCACCCGCAAGTGGCAGGACAAGACCGGCAATGACCGCTACTCCACGGAAATCGTCGGCAATGACATGCAGATGCTCGGCGGCCGGGGCCAGGGTGGAGGTGGGGGCGGCGAGGGGGGACGTCAAGCCCACGGCGCTGGCGGGCGCGATGCCGCCCGCGGTGCCGGCGCGGCAGCCGGTACCGGCGGGGGTGGCAGCGAATTCAGCGATGCGCCGGCCACCAGCACCGAACATGACTTCGACGACGATATTCCGTTCTAGGCCGACTGCCCCGCGGCCGGCTGCTCCAACCCCGCCTCAATCATGGCCAGGAAATTGCGCATGCTCTTGAGGTCCGCGGCGATCAGCACCCGCAGTCGATGGCGCTCCGCCTCGTAAGCCGTCGAGACGGCCACGGGCTGTTCGATCGAGCGCAGGACACTGGCGGTCGCCATCAGTGTGGAGGTCATGCGGCTGGCCAGTGCGGCCGTGACGCCCTCGACGCTGATGACACCGGAAACATCGATTCGTCCGCCGGCGCTGAGCATCCGCGCCGCGGGACTGACCACCGGGTGGCCCGTGAAGATTTCCAGATCACCGAGGCCAATGCGGTACTGCTTGCCGACGCGGGTGGCCTTGAGGGAGCCGCGGCGCACGTAGTTGCGCACGGTGCGCACATTCAGCTTCAGGATTTCGGCGACCTGTTCGACGCTGAGCAGGGCGTCGGGGAGCGGGGAGGTAGTCTGCATGGGGCTGGCGTTAAGTTACGCAAACAACTCTATATTCCGGATTATAGGGTAGTTTAGGGAACATTGCACCCCGCGCCGCCCCGCTACCCCCCGCTTCGGGTACCCTTCAGCCCCCGATCGCTCGCCGCCTTCGGATGGCACGCAGCAGTTTCACCACGCCCGGCGCGCGCGGCCGGTTAAAATCGCCTCTGTCGCAACGGTTTCCCAAGGTATGTCCGGCCGCTATTTCATCAAGACGTTCGGTTGCCAGATGAACGAGTACGACTCCGCCCGCATGGCGGATGTCCTGCACAGCAGTGCTGGCTTGGTTCCCACCGACACCGCGGCCGAGGCCGACGTTCTCATCATGAACACCTGCTCGGTGCGCGAGAAAGCCGAGGACAAGGTCTATTCATTGTTGGGCGAATGGCGTGCGCTCAAGACCGCGCGGCCGCATATCGTCATCGGCGTGGGCGGCTGTGTGGCGAGCCAGGAGGCCGGAACCATCGTCAAGCGCGCACCCTGCGTTGATCTGGTGTTCGGTCCGCAGACGCTGCATCGCCTGCCGCAGATGATCGCGCAGTTGCGCCGTACCGGCCGCAGCGTCGTCGATGTGAGTTTTCCGGCCATCGAGAAATTCGATGAGCTGCCGCCGCCGCGGGCCGAAGGCGCCGCGGCTTTTGTCTCGATCATGGAAGGCTGCAGCCGTTATTGCAGCTTCTGCATCGTGCCCTACACGCGCGGTGAGGAAATCAGCCGGCCCCTGGCCGATGTCCTCACCGAAGTGCGCACGCTCGCCGACCAGGGGGTGAGCGAGGTGACGCTGCTGGGTCAGAACGTCAATGCCTACGCCGGGCCCATGGCCGATGGCGCGCGGGTGGACCTGGCCACGCTCATCCATCACGTCGCGGGTATCCGCGGCATCGAGCGCATCCGCTTCACGACCTCGCATCCGGTGGAGTTCACCGACAGTCTCATCGAGGCGTATGCGAACGTGCCGAAGCTCGCCAATCATTTGCACCTTCCCGTCCAGAGCGGCTCGGATCGGGTGCTGTCGCTGATGAAGCGCGGCTATACGGCCCTGGAGTTCAAGGACCGCATCCGCAAGCTGCGTGCGGTGCGACCGGATATCAGCATCTCATCGGACTTCATCGTGGGTTTTCCCGGCGAGACCGAGCGGGATTTTGCGGCAACCCTGCAGCTGATCCGCGATGTGGGTTTCGATTCGTCGTACAGCTTCCTCTACAGCCGCCGGCCGGGAACGCCCGCGGCATCGTTGCCGGATGATGTGCCCGAGGAGCGCAAGCAGCAGCGCCTGGCGCAGCTGCAGGCGCTGATCGATGCCCAGGCACGTCAGATCAGCGAGCAGATGGTCGGTGGCGTACAGCGCGTGCTGGTCGTCAGGCCCGCGCGGCGCGATGCCCGCGAGCTCGCCGGTCGCACCGAGAACAACCGCTGGGTCAATTTCGCAGGACCCGAATCCCTCATGAACCGATTCGTCGATGTGACGATCACCGAGGCTCGCGCGCACACGCTGCGTGGACGGCTCAAGGTACGCGATGCAGCGTGAGTTTGAGCTCGAGCCCGCCGACAATGCGCGGTTGGCAAAACTGTGTGGCCCCCTCGATGAGAACCTGCGACTGGTCGAAGACCGCCTGAATGTCGAGGTGCACCGCCGTGGTGAGACCTTCCGCGTGGTCGGCGAGCGCGCCTCGGAGGCCGAGGACACGCTGCGGGAACTGTTCCGGGTGTCGAAGGATGAGGAGGTCACGGCGCATCGCGTGCACCTGACGCTGCACGAGCGCAGCAACGATGCGGAGTCCCCCGCCGGGCCTGATCCGGAGGATCCGTCGATCCGCGTGCAGCGCGGGGCCGTGCGCGCGCGCGGCGGCCATCAGCGCGAATATCTCAAACAGATCAAGGTCAGCGACCTGACCTTCGGCGTGGGGCCGGCGGGCACCGGCAAGACCTACCTCGCGGTGGCCTCGGCGGTCGAGGCGCTGCAGACCGAGCGCGTCCGGCGCATCGTCCTGGTGCGGCCGGCGGTCGAAGCCGGCGAGCGCCTGGGATTCCTGCCGGGCGATCTGTCGCAGAAAGTCGATCCCTATCTGCGACCGATGTACGACGCGCTCTACGAGATGATGGGCTTCGACCGCGTCGCCCGCTTCATCGAGCGCAACGTGATCGAAGTGGCGCCGCTCGCGTTCATGCGCGGCCGCTCGCTCAATGACTCCTTCATCATCCTCGATGAGGCGCAGAACACCACGCCGGAACAGATGAAGATGTTCCTGACGCGCATCGGTTTTGGTTCGCGCGCGGTGGTGACCGGCGATGTCACCCAGACCGATCTGCCACAGGGCAAGCTGTCGGGCCTACGCCATGCGGTGGGTGTGCTCAAGGGCGTGGCGGGCGTCTCATTCAGTTTCTTCGACGCCCGCGATGTCGTGCGCCACCCGCTGGTGCAGCGCATCGTCCAGGCCTACGAAGCCCGCGGTGATGCGCAATGACGCTGCAGCTGGAGGTCGTGCGGCAGGGCCGCGACTGGTCGCCCGCCACGGCGGACATCCGCACCTGGGCGAGCGCCGCGCTCGGCCGCCGCGCGGCGGGTGCGGAGCTGGCCGTCCGGGTCGTGAATGCGGCCGAAAGCAAGCGGCTGAACGCCCGGTATCGGGGCAAAGACCAGCCCACCAATGTGCTCTCGTTTCCGGTGCCGCCGCTCCCGCTCGGCGCCGGTAGCGCGCCTCGTCCGCTCGGGGACCTCGTGATCTGCGCCAGCGTCGTGCGCGATGAGGCCCGCCAGCAGCGCAAGGCCATCAAGTCCCATTGGGCGCACCTGGTGGTGCACGGCTCGCTGCATCTGCTGGGCTACGACCATGAACGCGACGCCGAGGCGCGTCGCATGGAGCGGCGTGAAGTCGCCGTCCTGAAACGCTTCGGCATCCCCAATCCCTATCGGAGCCCCAGTGTCTAAGGACGGAACCGCCACCGGTCGATGGCTGCGCCGCATCACCCAGACGCTCGCGGGCGATGCGACGGACCGCGAAGCGCTCGTGGCCCACATCCATGAGGCGCAGGTCAACGGTGTCATCGACGGCGAAGCGGTGACGATGTTGCAGGGCGTGCTGGATGTGGCGGACCTGCAGGTACGCGACATCATGGTGCCCCGCACGCAGATGGCGGTGGTGCGGCGCGAGCAGCCGGCCGCGGACATCCTGGCGCTGGTGATCGAAAGCGGACACTCGCGCTTCCCGGTCATGGACGATGATCGCGACGATATCGTCGGCATCCTGCTCGCGAAGGATCTGCTGCGCCTGACGGCCGCGCGCGAGCAGGAGCGTTTCGACATCCGCGAGTACATGCGCCCGGCGGTGTTCGTGCCCGAGTCCAAACGCCTCAACACCCTGCTCAAGGAATTTCGGCTCAACCGCAACCACATGGCGATCGTCGTGGACGAATACGGCGGCGTCTCGGGCCTCGTGACCATCGAGGATGTGATCGAGCAGATCGTCGGTGACATCGACGATGAGTACGACATCGAGGAAGACGATCAGAACATCCGCAAGGAGGCCGAGCACCAGTACGCGGTGCGCGGCGTGACCCGGCTCGAGGAGTTCAACGAATACTTCGGCGTCCACCTGCTCGATGGCGACTTCGATACGGTCGCGGGCCTGGTCATGAAGACCCTCGGACGCCTGCCGCGGCGCGGCGAGGCCGTGATGCTTGCGGGGCTGGAACTGCGCGTGGTGCGCGTCGACCGGCGCCGCATCGACATGCTGCGGGTCACCTGCCCGCGGGATCTACCGACACCACCGGCACCCGTGGCGGATTGATGCTCGAGCAACCGTGGGTCCGGCTGGCCCTGGCCGCCGCCGCCGGCGTGGCTTTGTCGACTGCATTTGCGCCCTCGAACCTGTGGCTCCTGGGACTGCTCTCGCCGGCGTTGCTGATGGCGCTGTGGCAGGGGGCGACGCCGCGCCATGCCGCGGCGCTCGGGTTCTGGTTCAACATCGGCAACTTCACCAGCGGCACCTACTGGCTGTACATCAGCATCCACCAGATCGGCGGGGCACCGGTGTGGGCCGCCTTCATCGCGATGGGCGGCATGATCGGCATTCTGTCCCTCTACGGAGCCGGGCTCGGCTGGGCCGTGGCCCGCTGGCTGCCGTCCACGGGGGCACTGCGCTGGCTGCTGGGGCTGCCGGCCGCCTGGGTGATCGAGGAGTGGTTCCGCGGCTGGTTCCTGACCGGCTTTCCGTGGCTGGCGCTGGGCTATTCGCAGACCGGGACCTGGATGGCGGGTATCGCGCCGATCGTCGGGGTCTATGGCGTCTCGGCGCTGCTGTTGATGGGCGCGGGTGCACTGGTGACCGTCTGGCTGGGCCGGCGCCGCGAGCAGGTCATCGCGGTGCTCGTGCTGGTGCTGATCTGGGTCGTGCCCGGATCGCTGCGGGGTATCGCCTGGACGCACCCGTCGGGTCCCGCGATCAGTGTCGCGATCGTGCAGGGCGCCATCCCGGAGGATGTGAAGCTGCAGCGCGCCGACGTGGACCTCGAGAAGGACACCTACCGCGACCTGACGCGCAAGGCCCTGGGCGCGCAGGTCATCTTCTGGCCCGAGGCCGCCATTCCGGACTACATCCAGTCCTACGCCGATTACATGCTGGAGCGTTACCACGAGGCCAACGCCCACCACTCCGCGATGGTCGTGGGGATGCTGCGCGAGACCAGCCAGGGCGATGCCTTCAACTCCATCATGACGCTGGGCCAGAGCGTCGAGTTCTACGACAAGATGCACCTCGTGCCGTTCACCGAGGCCATCCCGGGACCGGTCTTCTTCCACAAGTGGCTGCAGCTGGTGGAGCTGCCGAACGAGAGTTTCACCTGGGGCGCCGAGCACCAGCCACCGCTGGCCGCGGGGGGCCTGGTGCTGCTGCCCGCCATTTGCTACGACGATGCCTACGGCAGTTCAAATCTGGGGATGCTGCGCACGGCCAATGCACTTGTGACGGTGACGAATGACGCGTGGTTCGGCCATTCGACGGCCCGCTACCAGCATCTGCAGATCGCCCAGATGCGGGCGATCGAGACCGGGCGCTACCTCGTCAGGGCGGCGAATGACGGGATTTCGGGGGTCATCGGGCCGGATGGCCGGGTCCTGGCCACGGCACCGGGCTGGCAGCCGACCGTGCTGCGCGCCGCGGTGGTCCCGATGCTGGGTCTGCCGCCTTATGCAAGGTTTGGAAACTGGTTGATAATTTCCCTTGCTGCCACCACGCTGGCAGCCATTCTGATATCAATGCGACGGAGTCGTACATGACCTTTTCCCGGTCCGCCCGCGGGGCAGTTTTCGCAGTTATCGCTTCGGTGACCTCGGGCTTGGTCCCCGCAGTGTCGTTGGCCCAGGCCCCCGCGAGCCGGGCCGCCGAACCACTCCCCGCCGTCACGATGCCGGACTTCTCGGCGCTGGTCGAACGCTATGGTCCGGCGGTCGTGAACGTGGAAGTCGTCGAGCGTCCCCAGGCGGCCGGGGGACGCGGGGGCCCGGATGCCGATGACCCGCTGAATGATTTCTTTCGTCGCTTCGGCATCCCGAATCAGGGTGGCCAGCAGCAGCGCAATGCACCGCCGGCGCATGGCACCGGCTCGGGCTTCATCGTCAGCCCCGATGGCTACATCCTGACCAATGCCCACGTGGTGTCCTCGGCGGAAACCGTGACCGTGCGGCTGACCGATCGGCGCGAGTTCCAGGCCAAGGTGGTCGGCCAGGACGAGCGCACCGATGTGGCCGTGATCAAGATCGAGGCCAAGGATCTGCCGGTGGTGAAGATCGGTGATCCGCGACTGCTGAAGCCCGGTCAGTGGGTCGTGGCCATCGGTTCACCCTTCAACTTCGACAACACGGCCACCGCCGGCATCGTCAGCGCCACCGCGCGCTCGCTGCCGAGCGACACCAGCTACGTGCCGTTCATCCAGACCGACGTCGCGGTGAATCCCGGCAACTCCGGCGGCCCGCTGTTCAACACCCGCGGCGAAGTGGTCGGCATCAACTCGCAGATCTTCAGTCAGACCGGCAGCTACATGGGCCTGTCGTTCGCGATTCCGATCGACATCGCGGTGAATGTCGAGAACCAGATCATCAAGACCGGTCACGTGGTGCGCAGTCGCATCGGTGTCTCGATCGTCGACGTCAATGCCGCGTTCGCCGACTCCTTTGGATTGGGGCGCCCGCGCGGCGCGCTGGTCCAGATCGTCGAGCCGGGCGGCCCCGCGGAAAAGGCCGGCATCAAGCCCGGCGACATCATCCTCTCGGTCAATGGCCAGTCCATCGATCACTTCGGCGAACTGTCGCTGGTCATCTCGAACATGCACCCGGGCAGCGATGCGCGCCTGTCGGTGTGGCGCGATCGCAAGGCCCAGGACATGACCGTGAAGGTCGCCCTGGTCAGTGAGGACGGCGACAAGGCCGCCGCCAAGGTCGCCAAGGGAGCCGGCGCCGGCCAGGCGGAGCGACTCGGCATTACCGTGCGCTCGCTCAGCGCGGAGGAGAAGGAGCAGGCGCAGACCTCCGGCTCGCTGGTGATCGAGAACGTCGCGGGTCCCGCGGCTGCGGCCGGGGTGCAGCCGGGCGATATCGTGCTCGGCATCAACGGCAAGCCGGTGCACAGCACCGCGGATCTGGTGGCGGCCGCGAAGAGCGCGGGCAAGACCATCGCCCTGCTCATTCAACGCCAGGATCAGCAGATCTTCTATCCACTGCGCCTGAACTGACCCGTCATGCAGGAAGCCTACGACCCGGCGGCCATTGAACGGGCCGCCCAGAGCTATTGGGACCGCACCGGGGCGTTCGCCGCCCAGGAGACGCCGGGCAAGCCCAAGTACTACTGCCTGTTCATGTTCCCGTATCCGTCGGGACGGCTGCACATGGGTCATGTGCGCAACTACACGATCGGGGATGTGCTGTCGCGCTTCATGCGCATGCGCGGCCGCAACGTGATGCAGCCGATCGGCTGGGATGCCTTCGGGCTGCCGGCCGAAAACTCCGCCATGCAAAATGGCGTGCCGCCGGCCAAATGGACCCGCGACAACATCGCCTACATGACGCGGCAATTGAAGTCGCTCGGGCTGGCGCTCGACTGGCGCCGGGAAGCCGCGACCTGCGACCCGGAGTACTACCGCTGGAATCAGTGGCTGTTCCTGCGCATGCTCGAGGCCGGAATCGCCTACCGACGCACGGGGGTCGTGAACTGGGACCCGGTCGATCAGACGGTGCTCGCCAACGAGCAGGTCATCGACGGCCGCGGCTGGCGCACCGGGGCGCTGATCGAGAAGCGCGAAATCCCGATGTACTACCTGAACATCACGCGCTACGCACAGGAGCTGCTCGATGCGCTCGGGGAGCTGCCCGGCTGGCCGGAGCGGGTGCGGGTGATGCAGGCCAACTGGATCGGACGCAGCGAGGGGTGCGAGATCTCCTTCGCCTATGCGGGTGATCTGGCACAGCTGATGGGCACGGCGGGCGGCCTGAAGGTGTTCACGACCCGCGCCGACACGCTCTTTGGCGCGACCTTCATGGCGATCGCGGCCGAGCATCCCATCGCCACCGCGGTCGCGGCCGGCGACGCCGCGATCGCGGCGTTCGTCGCCGAATGCAAGCGTGGCAGCGTCATGGAAGCGGACCTCGCGGTGCAGGAGAAGAAGGGCGTGCGCACCGGTTTTCACGTGCTGCACCCCTTCACCGGCAAGCCGATCGAGGTGTGGATCGCGAACTACGTGCTCATGGGCTACGGCGAAGGCGCGGTCATGGGCGTGCCGGCGCACGATGAACGCGATTTCGAATTCGCGAGCCGCTCGGGGATCGCGATCGAAACGGTGGTGAGGTCGGCGAGCGGCGCCTACGAGACGGTGGTCGCGCCCTGGCGCGATGCCTACGGCGAGCACGGCGTCACCGTGAACTCCGGGGAGTTCTCGGGATTGGCGTTCCAGGCGGCCGTCGACGCCATCGCCGCGGCACTCGAGGCCCGCGGCATCGGCCGCAAGCGCGTGCAGTTCCGGCTGCGCGACTGGGGTATTTCACGCCAGCGTTATTGGGGCGCCCCGATCCCGCTGATCCACTGCGCGAGCTGTGGGGATGTGCCGGTGCCGGATGAGCAGCTGCCGGTGTTGCTGCCGGAGGATCTGGTACCCGATGGCAGCGGCAATCCGCTCGCCAAGACCCCCGCATTCTACGAATGCACCTGTCCGAAATGCGGTGGCGCGGCGCGGCGCGAAACCGACACCATGGACACCTTCGTGGACTCCTCCTGGTACTTCCTGCGCTTCGCGAGCTTCGACAGTGCACAGGCCATGGTCGATGAGCGCGTCCGCTACTGGATGCCCGTCGATCAGTACATCGGCGGCATCGAGCACGCGATATTGCATCTGCTGTACTCGCGGTTCTGGTGCCGGGTCATGCGCGATTTGAATCTGCCGAGTGTCAGCGAGCCGTTCACCAACCTGCTCACCCAGGGCATGGTGCTGAACCACATCTATTCGCGGCATCCGGCCGAAGGCCGACGCCAGTTCTTCGATCCGACGCAGGTCACGACCACCGAGAACCCGGATGGCAGCAAGCGCCACACGGCGCGCCTGGCCGATGGCGCAACGGTCGACGTGCAGTACGACGGCATGGGGACCATGTCCAAGTCGCGCAACAACGGCGTGGACCCGCAGGAACTGGTCGAGCGCTTCGGCGCCGACACCGTGCGCCTGTATTCGATGTTCACGGCGCCGCCCGAGCAGACCATGCTGTGGTCGGACGAGGGCGTCGAGGGTTCCTTCCGCTTCATCCGCCGTCTGTGGACCGCCGTGCATGCGCACGTCCAGGCGGGCCCGGTGCCCGCACTGGTGGTCGCGGCGCTGAACGCCGAGCAGAAGGCCGTGCGCCGCGCCACACACCAGACCCTGGCGAAGGTCACCGATGACATCGGCCGCCGCCACACCTTCAATACGGCGATCGCTGCGGTCATGGAGCTGCTGAATACCCTGGGCCGGTTCGATGATGCCGCAGCGCAGGGGCGCGCGGTGCGCCAGGAGGCACTGAGCATCATCACGGTGTGTCTCGCGCCCTTCGTGCCGCATGTCTGTCACACCTTGTGGCAGCTGCTCGGCCATGAGGGCGCGCTGATCGATGAGCCCTGGCCCACGGCCGATGCGGCTGCGCAGGTCCAGGATCAGATCGAGCTCAGCGTCCAGGTGAACGGCAAGATGCGCGCCCGCGTCAGTATTGCCGCGAGCGCCGATGAGGCGAGCGTGCGGGCGGCCGTGCTCGCGGATGAACGGGTGCGCAGGTTCGTCGGCGATGCTGCGCCGCGCAAGGTCATCTACGTGCCCGGCAAACTGGTGAACGTCGTTGTTTGAAAGACGCGCCGCCGCGGTGCTGGTGCTGGTCCAGGTCCTGGCCCTGGCGGGCTGTGGCTTTCACCTGCAGGGGCGGGCGCCGCTGCCGACTGCCTTCAAAATGTCGTACGTGGATGCGCGTGACCGGCAGAGTGACTTCGTGCAGGGGCTGCGCAACGCGCTGCTGGTGAACGGGGTGCAGATCACCGAGGATACGAAGGTCGCGACCGCCACCATCCATGTGCTGGACGACAAGCACACGCAGCGCATTTTGTCGGTGTCACCGGATAATCTGCCGCGCGAGTACGAACTCACCTACACCGTGCGCTTCTCCGTCACCGCCGGCGACAAGGAATTGCTGCCCGCGCAGGAGGTGTCGACGTCGCGCGAGTACAGTTTCGCGGTGACCGAGCTGCTCGCCAAGGAAAACGAGGAGACCGTGCTGCAGTCGGCCCTGGCCCACGATCTGGTCGATGTCGTCATGCGACGGCTCTCGAGTCTCTAGGACCTGCGGCCTGGCAACCGATGCTGAGGCTGGCCACCCTGGATCGTGTCGAGTTGGCGCTGCTGCTGCACCATTATGGCCTGAGACTGGTGCTGGCCGCGCCGCATGAGGAGATCCCCGGCTCCTACTGGGGCGAGAGTGAGGCCGGCCTCAAGAGCGACCTGCTCTACGCCCGGCTCGATACGCCGGTGCACTCGGTACTGCATGAAGCCAGCCACTATGTCTGCATGACCCCCGAGCGTCGCGCCGGCCTCGATCGCGACGCGGGCGGGGATGACGCGGAGGAATCGGCGGTGTGTTATCTGCAGATTCTGCTGGCCGATGCCCTGCCGGGCGTGGGACGCGAGCGGCTGATGAAGGACATGGATGAATGGGGCTACAGCTTTCGATTGGGCAGCACGCGCGCCTGGTTCGAGGGTGATGCGGCGCAGGCACGCGAATGGCTGCGCGCGCACGGGGTCATTCGGCCGGACGAGTCGCTGACGGGGGAGCTGCGGTGCTAGAGTGAGCGCCGTCCGGGATTGTCGCCAGGGGGCGCGAGCCTTGTCTTCAAACGTGCCAATTCTTGATTTGAAAACGGTGGCCAGCGTTTCGAGTTGGATACTGTTTCTTTGGCCGGCTGTACCGGTCGCCGCGGTCGCGGCCCTCAGGTGGAAATTTCTAGCAAGCCGGATCTCATTCCTCGTGCTGGGTTACTTCGTTTGCCTGGGCGTGCAGGCCATTGCCCGCACCATCGGTTACACGTTCGTCTGGTTCAGGTTCGTCGGCGCTTCGGCACCGGACCGGGTCCTCATCTCGGTGATCGATGCCTCCCTGAGCGTTGTTGCGGTTGCGGCTGTGTTGAGTATCGGACCGGTCATCTGGCTGGCACGCATTTGTGCTCGAATCGACGGTCGGGCGGTTCCCTAGCCGCCGCAGGCAGGCATCATGAACGCGATCAATGTCATTGCCCCCTACAAGTATCTGGACATGTGGGTGTTCGATGACCCGCGTTTCGGCCTGGTACAGGAGCCCTTCGTCAGCGGCACCGATACGCTGATCGAGCACGCGGTTGCGACCATTCCCGATGCCGAAAAAGGCTTCATCCTGCTGTTTTCCGGAACCGCCTTTCCCGGCTATCAGATTCACCTGCACTGGCGCCGCAGCGACATGGGTGGCAACTGGTACTACGAACCCACGCTCAGTCTCGAGGGCTGGCTGTGCCCGGCCCTGTACAAATATTTTGACGAGGCTCCCCGCGAGCTTTTTCTGCAGGTGAGGCCGAAACGCCGGGATGCCTGACGGGCCGCCGTTACTCTACGGCGGTGAACACCACAGGCGCGCGTTCCATTTCGCTGAAGTCCCCGATCATCAGGATCATCAGGTGCGGCACCCACAGATCGATGGGTGGCGAGCCATCATCCAGATTGATCGTCAATTTGGCGAAGACGTGATGGCTCAAGTCGATCCGGGCACATGCGAGTATGAGCCGGATGTCGCTCGGCGGCCTGCCGGACGGCGGCTTCTTGGCAAACGCCCGAAACTCACTCGCCTCCTGCGGCGACAGATCCGGCCGTAGCCGCACGAAGTATCGACTTTGCAGAATGGCCATCGATCCAGTGTACGCGCATGCCGGACAGCAATGGCGCTGATTTCGACCTCAGGCGATCCGCGCGGGCAGGCGTTTCGGCCGATTGAGCAGCCAATCGATGTCCCGCCACTGCCGCAGCGCCAGGGCGCGCAGCACCGGCACCAGTACGACCTGTAGCGCGAGCAGGATCGGGGCCGGCGCAACCGTTCCGGATAGCGGAAAGCCGATGTTGACGAGCCAGATTGCCGCGCAGACGATAATGATCAAAGTGCCTGCCAGCCTGCGTCCGGTGACGTAAGACATGCCCGCGTAGAGAAAAGCGGCGCCAGAGGCGAACGGTATTGCCACGAACGTGGCCAGGTGCACCACCCCCGACAGATCGCCGATAGCCAGCAGGAATCTGGGAATGGTCAGCAGCATCGCCGCGCAGATCGCGATGACCATCAGGCGCCAGCTGTACGCTTCCACCAGTCTGAAGAGTTCAACGCGTGCCAATCCCGATGCCAGCCAGAGCAGCCGCGCGCGCTGGGTCATGGTGAAGGCGAAGGCCCACGCGAGCGGTCCGGCAACGACCAGGATGGGCACCCATGCGAACGAGCTGCCGATCGACTCTCCCAGCGGGCGGATGAGCTGTGCCGGAATGCCCACCAGGACCAGGATCAGGATGCTCCAGAACATGCGTTGCCACATCGAGCTGCGATTCCAGGGCATCCCGAGCAGCAGGGTCCTGGCGGCAAAGCGCCGCGTGTAATGCGGGATCTCGGCCGCGGTATTTGCAAGCCGCGCGCTGCGGGACGCCCCGGAAGCAGACCGGCTCCATATCATGAAACCATCGAGAACCGGCACGCCAACCCGTCGCGAGCGCAGATACAGGAGCGCGAAGGCAAGCCATGCACCCGAGACGACCAGTGATGCGGCGAACAGCCCGTGCGCAGTGTTGAGCCAAGCACCCAGCTGCCCGGCTTTGAATGCCACGATGATCAGTCGGATCCAGACGATCCAGCTCAACAACCAGAACCCGCCGAATCGGTACTGGCAGGACCAGTAATAACCAAAGAACTGCAGACTGAGGATCGCATAGGCCGTCATGAACACGGGCGCGATGAGTTTACCTGTCGTCACGCTCTGCGTGGTACCGACGAGCAGGGCGAGCAGCAGATGGCTCGCGAACGCACCAATCACGAGCTTCAGCCGGCCATTCGGTATGAGCGCCACGGCGCGTGCCGCGGAGAGTGAGCGGAATACGATGCCACCGACCAGCACCGGGGAAATCAGCACCAGGCAGGCTCCGAAGGCCATCTGGAGCACGAACAGGGGCCGAAGGTCGGGGTGCCAGAGCGTGGCCAAGGCCGCGCGTCCGGCCAGCGTCAGGATCAGACCAATCGCCAACAGCCAGCGCTGCAACGGGCCCCAGCACAGCAGCAGCAGCATGGTGCGGCCGATCCCCCTCATGCATGGAACTCCACGAAGATGTCCTCGAGGCTCAGGCCTTCGACCTCGATATCGGCATCGAGTGCGGCCTGCAGCTGCGCATGCTCCTGCTCGTTCCAATGACTCACCACGGCGCTCGCCCGCGCTCCGGCCACGCGCTGCGAGACGCCGTGAGCCAGTGGCAGTACCGCCGGCAGGGGTCGGCGCGCCGCGATGCTCAGACGTACGACCGACTCCTTGAGCGCATCCAGTGGGCCGGCCCAGGCGATTGCGCCGCCGCGCATGATCCAGATCTGATCGGCGATGCGTTCCAGGTCCGAGATGATGTGCGTGGAGAACAGCACGGTGCGGGTGCGATCGGCCGTGATCTCAATCATCTCCTGCAGGAACCGCCGGCGCGAGATGGGATCGAGACTGGCGACTGGCTCATCCAGCAGCAGCAGTTCCGGCTCGTGTCCCAGCGCGGACAAGGTCGAGAGTTTCTGGCGCTCGCCCCCCGAGAGCGAGTGGATGGGCTGGTCCAGGGGCACTTCCCAGGATGCCTGAAGGCGCTCGATCAGCGGGTGGTTCCAGCGACCGTACAGCGCCGCCGTCAGCGCCAGCTGCTGGCGGCCGGTGATCAATGTCACCAGTTCATCCTGCTGCGGCACGAAGCCGATGCGGCCCTTGACGGCCGCGGGCAGCGTGAAGCTGTCATGGCCGAAGAGCCGCGAACTGCCTGCGGAGGCGGCAGAGAAACCGAGCAACACGTCCATCAGAGTAGTCTTGCCGGCGCCGTTCTTGCCGATGATGCCCACGATGCTGCCGGGGCTCACGTCCACCGAGATGTTGCGCAGGATGGTCTTGCCGCCGATGGTCTTGCCCAGACCGCGGGTGGTCAGGAGGGATTCAGTCACGACTCTTCTCCATCTTCCGGTCGATGAATTGACACAGCTCCGCCGCCTTGAGCTCCAGCTGCCGCGCCGCCAGTACCAGCGCATCCACCTGCGACTCGACCTGTTTCAGACGCTGACTCAAGGAGCCGGAAGCGTGCCGTCCGGCTGAAATGGTCATCGGCTTGCCGCGATTCCGCTGCAGCAGGCCCTCGTTCTCGAGCAGGCCGTAGGCCTTGGAGATCGTGGTCGGATTGACGGTGTATTCGGTTGCGACTTCACGCACCGAGGGCAGCTCGGTGCCCGCCGTCAGCTGGCCGCTCGCCACCATGCGGCGCACCTGCTGGATGAGCTGCAGATAGATCGGCACGCCCGAACTGGGCTGCAGAGTGAAGATCCGGAGAGCGGGCGCGCCTGCCATATGAGTGTACGAGTATACTCACACACTTGGAATTGGCAACCCCCGCAAGGGTGCCAACGGCGGCTTGTTACTTATTGCGCCGGCGTGACTTCAGTTGCGCGAAGCCATCGGTGGCCGCCACCAGCGCGCGCGAATTGCCGAGCTCGAAGGCGGAGTGGCCGGCGTCGGGCGTTATTCGCAGGTCGGCCTCGGGCCACGCGCGATGCAGATCCCAGGCGCTGCGCATCGGGCACACGACATCGTAGCGTCCCTGCACGATCACCGCCGGGATGTGCCGGATGCGATGCACATCCGCGAGCAGTTGATCATCCTGGCGAAAAAATCCGGCATTGATGAAGTAGTGGCACTCGATGCGGGCGAAGGCCGCGGCATAGCCGGCATCGGCGGTGAACTTTGCGACGTACTCCGGATTCTGTCGCAGATAGCTCGTGGCGCCTTCCCACACGGACCAGGCCGCCGCCGCTGCGGTGAGCACCTGCTGATCGGTGCTGGTGAGGCGCCGGTAGTACGCGCGGATCATGTCGTGGCGCTCGGCTTCCGGTATGGGTGCGACGTAGCCCTCCCACATGTCCGGATACAGCGCCGCGGCGCCGCCCGGGTCCTGATAGAACCACTCGAGCTCCCAGCGACGCAGCATGAATATGCCGCGCAGCACGAGTTCCGTGACACGTTCCGGATGGGCCTGCGCATAGGCCAGCGCCAAGGTGGAGCCCCAGGAGCCGCCGAAGACCAGCCAGCGCTCGATGCCGAGCCGCTCGCGCACGCTTTCAATGTCCTGCACCAGGTGCCAGGTGGTGTTGTCCTCGAGATTCGCGTGGGGCCGGCTGCGGCCGCAGCCGCGTTGATCCAACAGCACGATGCGGTAGCGTTTCGGGTCGAAGAACTGCCGCATCGAGGGGTCGGTACCGCCACCCGGTCCGCCGTGCAGGAACACCGCCGGCTTGCCCCGAGGATTACCGCTTTGCTCGTAATAGATCTCGTGAACCGCCGAAACCCGCAGCATGCCGCTGTGGTAGGGCCCGATGGGCGGGTAGAGGCCGTCCGCGGCCGAGGTGGCGCGCCGCAACCCCTGTGGGGGCTTCTTTTTGGCTAATTTCGCTGGTGGTGCGCGTTTTGGCGCGCGGCGGCCTTTAACAGTAACCATGACGCCGGCTCGTTTTGCTGGATACCCCAATATACCGCAGGTAGCATTAAGGCCATGTTCCAGCCTGTGTGCTGCCGCCGCCTTTGAAGATCAAACCCGAGTCGCTCGGCGCGCATCTGCGAGAGCGGCTGCTTCCCGTGTACCTCATTTCCGGTGATGACCCGCTGCTGACCGGCGAGGCAGTCGACGCCGTGCGCCTGCGCGCCCGCGAAACCGGATTTACCGAACGCGATGTGCACTTCATGGATCGCGGTGGCGACTGGGATGCGGTGCTCGCCTCGGTCGCCTCGATGTCGCTGTTCGCCGAGCGTCGCATCGTGGAGGTCCGAGTGCCGACGGGCCGACCGGGCGTGACCGGCGCCAAGGTACTCAAGCGCGTGATCGAGAGTGCGAGCGCCGATACACTGCTGCTGATTCTCACCGGGCGACTCGATCGCGAAGCGGCCAACAGCGAGTGGGCGCGGGCGGTCGATGAGCGTGGCGCGTCGCTGGCCCTGTGGCCGATCGGCCGCGCGGCCTTCCCCGAGTGGTTGCAGTCGCGCGCTCAGAAGCTCGGCCTTACCGTCGCGCCCGATGCCATGGCGCTGCTCGCCGAGCGTACCGAAGGCAATCTGCTCGCGGCCTCGCAGGAGCTCGCCAAATTGGCGCTGCTGGCGGTCGGGGGCCGGGTCGATGCGGCCGCGGTGCTCGCCAGTTCCACCGACAGCTCGCACTTCGACGTGGCCGAACTGGATCGCGCGCTCACCCAGGCCGATGGCTCGCGCGCCTTGCGGGTGCTCGCCGGTTTGCGTGCCGAGCAGGTCGAGCTGCCGCTGGTGCTGTGGGCGGCGCTCAAAGCGCTGCATGCGGTACTCGCCGCCGAAACCGGATCGGCGCCGCCGCGGGGTGGCTATGGATTCAACAGCGCCCCGCCCCGGCGGCGCCGGATGGGCGCGGCTCCCGCGGCCCTCGTGGCGCGGGCGGCGCGTGCCGATGCCATGGCGAAGGGACGGCTGGGCGGGGATGCCTGGGATGAGCTCGCACTGCTGGCGGCGGAGCTGTGCGGCAATCGCGCGCTCAGCGCCGTGCCGCGTGCACTCTAGTGAACGATCAGGACAACATGGAACCCATTGGAATTTTTGGCGGCACTTTCGATCCCATCCACGTCGGGCACCTGCGCACGGCGTTCGAGCTGTGGCAGGCGCTGCATCTGACCGAGGTGCGCTTCCTGCCGACCGGCAATCCGCCGCATCGCTCGGAGACGCGTGCCAATGCGGAGCTGCGGCTGGCCATGGTGCGGGCCGCGGTCGAGGGGCAGGCCGGATTCGTGGTCGATGACCGCGAGGTGCGACGCACGGGACTTTCATATTCGGTGGATACCCTCACTGAACTGCGTCGCGAGAATCCCGATCGATCGCTGTGCGTACTGATGGGCATGGATGCCTTCCTCGGCCTGCCGAACTGGCATCGCTGGCGCGAGGTGCTGGACCTGGCGCACATTGTGGTCGTGCATCGTCCCGGCTGGCGCGCGCCGGCGCACGGACCGCTCGGGGAGGTCATGGTGGACCGGGGCACCGGCAGTGTGCGCGACCTGCACACGCGGCTCGCCGGCAATGTCTACGTACATGTTCCGACTCAGCTTGAGATTTCGTCCACGGAACTGCGTCAGCTCATCGAAGCGGGGCGCGATCCGCGGTACCTGGTTCCGGACCCGGTGCGCAGGATAATCCTGGAAACCGGGTGTTATGCTCAGCGCGAACGCTGAGTCCAACTAAGGAGGCTGCAACCTTTGCCAATGGCTACGACCCGTACCCGTTCCCGTCAAGCGACTCAGTCGCCCCCCTCAACACCCCCCTCACCGGTGCCCGGCCTGGTCCAGGCGGCGCTGGACGACATGAAGGCGGTCAACATCAAGGTCCTGGATGTCCGCGGTCTGACCGACATCACCGACATGATGATCATCGCCTCCGGTAATTCCGATCGTCACGTTCGCAGCATCGCCGATCGCGTGATTCAAAACGCCAAGGCCGCCGGCATCAGGCCCTTCGGCGTCGAAGGCGCGCGTGATGGTGAATGGGCGCTCGTCGATCTGCACGATGTGATCGTGCACGTGATGCTGCCGCGAGTGCGGGAGTTCTATGGCCTCGAGCGGCTTTGGGGCACTCCCGATGCGCCGGTGGCGCCCGCCGGCATTCCGAAGGTGGTCGCGCGCAGCCGCGCGCCGCGCAAGCGAGCCGCGCGCACGCCGAAAGCCTGAGCGGGCGGCGGCGCGGTGCGCATCCGCATCATCGCCGTCGGCGAGCGCATGCCGCGCTGGGTGGACGAAGTCGTCGCCGACTACACCCGGCGCCTGGCGGCGAGCCTCAGGGTCACACTGGTCGAGGTGCCGGCCGGTCAGCGCAGCAGTCGCGGCGATCCGGCCCAGGCCACCCAAATCGAGGGACAGCGCATCCTCGAGCTCATCAAACCCCAGGAATTCCTCGTCGCGCTCGATGAACGCGCGACACAGATGGCGACGCGTGAACTTGCCACCTGGCTCTCCGGGCGCATGCACGATGGGCGCGATCTGGCGCTCACCATCGGCGGCCCCGACGGGCTCGCCGGCGAGGTGCTGGCCCGCGCGGATCAAAAACTGTCGCTGTCCAGACTGACACTGCCGCATCCGCTGGTAAGGGTCGTGCTGGCCGAGCAGTTGTATCGTGCGCACACCATCCTCAGTGGACACCCGTATCATCGCGCTTGAGACTTGATGTGGAGGTACGATGTCTGTAAGTCCCGTGCTGCGACTGGCGTCGCAATCCCCCAGGCGACGGGAGCTTCTGGCGCAGATCGGCGTGCCGCACGCAGTCGCGGTACCCGACGTGGACGAGGGTGCGCGCAGCGGGGAAGCCGTTGCCGCGTATGTGGAACGGGTGGCCCGCGCCAAGGCCGAGGCCATCTGGCAACGGCTGCAGGATCTGCCGGTGCTGGGCGCCGACACCACCGTGGTCCTGGATGGGCGCAGTCTCGGCAAGCCGCGTGACCGGGCCGAGGGTGTGGCGATGCTGCGGGCCCTCGCGGGCCGTGAGCACCAGGTGCTCACCAGCGTCGCGCTGGTGACCGCCGCCGGCACGCGCTGCGTCACGAGTTGCAGCACCGTGCGCATGCGCGCTTGCTCCGAGCAGGAACGCGATCGCTACTGGGACACGGGCGAGCCGCGCGACAAGGCCGGCGGTTACGCCATTCAGGGGCTGGGGGCGATCTTCATCGAATCACTGCAGGGCAGTTACTCCGGCGTCATGGGCTTGCCCCTGTTCGAGACCGCGCAGCTGCTGGCCGCGGCGCGCGTGCCATGCTGGAGTGCGAGTTGAGCAGCGAACTGCTGGTGAATCTCGGCCCGCGTGAGACGCGGGCGGCGCTGGTCGAAAACGGCGCGCTCACCGAAATCCACATCGAGCGCGCCAGCAAGCGCGGTCTGGTGGGCAATATCTACAAAGGCCGCGTGTCACGGGTGCTGCCGGGAATGCAGGCGGCATTCATCGATGTGGGCCTGGAGCGCACCGCCTTCCTGCATGTCGCGGACATCGCGCTGGTGCGACCCGACGACACCGTCGTGAGCCTGCCGCCCATCGATGACATCCGGCGGCTGGTGACGCAGGGCGATGAGCTGCTGGTGCAGGTGGTCAAGGATCCGATGGGCACCAAGGGCGCACGGCTCACGACCTTCGTCGCCTTGCCCTCGCGCTACCTCGTGTTCATGCCCCGCGGGGAGGGCATCGGCGTCTCCTCGCGCATCGAGGATGATGCGACCCGGCAGCGCCTGAAGGCCGCGATTACCGCCGTGCTGCCGCCCCAGGCCGTCGGCGGCTACATCGTGCGCACCGCGGCGCAGAGCGCCGATGCCGCGGGGCTGCGCGAGGATGTCGCCTACCTCGACAAGCTCTGGCGTCACGTGCGCGAAGTTGCGGCGCGGGTCGAGGCCGGCAGCATCGTGCATGCCGATCTGCCCCTGGCGCTGCGCGTGCTGCGCGATGAGCTGGTTCCGGAAGTTGAAAAGGTGCTGGTGGATTCGGCGGCGGAACTGGCCACGATGCAGGAGTTCGCGCACACCTTCCTGCCGGACAGTCCGGTACCGATCGAGCTCTACAGCGGGCCGCGACCGTTGTTTGATCTGCACGGGGTGGAGGAGGAGCTGTCCCGGGCCCTGGATCGCAAGGTGCCCCTGAAGTCCGGTGGCCATCTGATCATCGATCAGACCGAGGCCATGACGACCATCGATGTGAACACCGGTGGCTATGTCGGGCATCGCAATCTCGAAGAAACGATCTTTCGCACCAATCTCGAGGCCGCCGTGGCGATCGCGCGGCAGCTGCGGCTGCGCAATCTCGGCGGCATCATCATCATCGACTTCATCGACATGGCCGATGCCGCGCATCGGCGCCAGGTGCTGCAGGCACTCGAGCGTGGCCTGGCTGCGGATCGCGCCCAGACGCATATCGTCAGCCTCTCACCGCTGGGACTGGTCGAGATGACCCGCAAGCGCACCCGCGAGAGCCTCGAGCATCTGCTGTGCAAGGCCTGTCCGGCCTGCGAGGGGCGCGGCTTCGTCAAGACTCCTGAGACCGTCGCGCATGATGTGTTTCGCGAGATCATGCGCCAGAGTCGGCAGTTCGCGAGCCGCGAACTGCTGATCCTGGCCCATCAGGAGGTGGTGGACCATCTGCTCGAGAACGAGTCCGCGAGCCTCGCCGAACTTGAACATCAGGTGGGCCGCCCCATACGCATGCAGGTGGAGGCGTTGTACGGTGTCGATCAATTCGATGTGGTGCTGATTTGAAAGTCGCAACGATTCAGATGAATTCCGGACCGGATGTGACCCACAACCTGGGCGTCGCCGGCAGCCTGCTGTCCGAGGCGGCCGCCGCGGGGGCGGTGCTCGCGGTACTGCCGGAGAACTTCGCCATCATGGGTGCCCGGGAGGCGGATCGGCTCGCGGTGGCCGAGGCGCCCGGCGCGGGACCCATCCAGGACGCCATGGCGGAGCTGGCCCAGCGACTGTCGCTGTGGATCGTCGCCGGCACCCTGCCCGTCAAGGCCCGCAACGCCCAGAAGGTCGCGCCGGCATCGATCGTGTTCGATGCCCAGGGCAGGCAGGTCGCCCGCTACGACAAGATCCACCTGTTTGACGTGAACATTCCCGAGAAACGGGAGGTCTATCGCGAATCTGCCACGTTTGAGGCGGGAAAAGAGCCGATCGTCGTCGAAACGCCGGCAGGTCTGCTCGGACTGTCGGTCTGCTATGACATGCGTTTTCCGGAGCTGTACCGGCAGCTGTCGGCCCGCGGGGCCCAACTCCTCACCATGCCCGCGGCCTTTACCGTTCCGACGGGGCTGGCGCATTGGGAGCTGCTGCTGCGCGCGCGGGCGGTCGAGAACCTCTGCTACGTCCTGGCCGCGGCCCAGTGGGGCCAGCACGCCAACGGCCGGGAGACCTATGGCGATGCCATGATCGTGGACTACTGGGGACGCGTGCTTGCCCGGCGGCCCTCCGGTGACGGTGTGGTCGTGGCGGAGGTCGATACCGCGGCCCAGGCCGAGGTGCGTGCGGGTTTTCCCGCACTGAAGCATCGCGTGCTCTAATGCCCGGCAAGGATTTTCAAGGACCCCCGATGGCAACGTCCGTTCCGCCCGTCAATGCGCTGGCCATTGCCCGCGACACCATCCTCACCCCGAGCGGCCTCGATGAGTCGCAGCTGGACCGTGTCTTCGGTCAGGTGATGTCGCATTCGGTCGACTATGCGGACCTGTATTTCCAGCTCGCGCACGAGGAGTCCTGGGCGCTCGAGGACAGCATCGTCAAGGAGGGCAGCGCCGCGATCGAGCAGGGGGTGGGAGTGCGCGCGCTGTCCGGTGAAAAGACCGGCTTCGCCTATTCGGATGAGATCATGCTGCCGGCGCTCGAGGATGCCTCGCGCGCGGCGCGGGCCATCGCGGCGCAGGGCTCGGACCGCTCGCTCGCCGTGTGGCAGTCACGCGCCGGACACCAGCTGTATCTGCCGGATGATCCGGTCGCGACGCTCAGTGATGCGGACAAGGTCGCCTGGCTCATGCGCGTGGATCGTGAGACCCGTGCGCTCGATCCGCGCGTCAAGCAGGTGATGGCGAGCGTCACCGCCGTGCATGAGGTGGTGCTGGTCGCCAACAGCGACGGTGAGCTCGCGGCGGACGTACGCCCGCTGGTGCGCTTCAATGTCTCGGTGATCGTCGAACAGAATGGCCGCCGCGAGCAGGGCTACTCGGGCTGTGGCGGCCGCTTCACCATGAGCGATCTGGTGGCAGAGGATCGGCCGCTGCAACTCGGACGCGAGGCGGTACGCCAGGCGCTGGTGAACCTGGAGTCCGTTGCCGCACCGGCCGGTCCCATGACCGTGGTGCTCGGGCCGGGCTGGCCCGGGGTACTGTTGCACGAGGCCATCGGCCACGGGCTCGAGGGGGACTTCAACCGCAAGGGCACCTCGGCCTTTGCCAATCGCATCGGTGAACGGGTGGCGACCGAAGCCTGCACGGTCGTCGATGACGGCACCCTGTCGCGCCGCCGCGGCTCGCTGAACATCGATGACGAAGGCTCGCTGACCGAGTGCACGATGCTGATCGAGAACGGCATTCTCAAGGGCTACATGCAGGACAAGCTCAACGCGCGCCTGATGGGCACGCGCTCGACCGGCAACGGGCGGCGCGAGTCGTTCGCGCATGTGACCCTGCCGCGCATGACCAATACCTACATGCGTCCGGGGCCGCATGCGCCGGAAGACATCATCAGATCGGTCGAGCGCGGCATCTATGCCGTCAATTTCGGCGGCGGCCAGGTGGATATCACCTCGGGCAAGTTCGTGTTCTCCGCCAGCGAGGCCTATGTGATCGAGAACGGCAAACTCGGCGCGCCGCTCAAGGGTGCGACCCTGATCGGCAATGGTCCGGATGTCCTCACCCGCGTCAGCATGGTCGGTAACGATCTGAAGCTCGATGAGGGTGTGGGCACCTGCGGCAAGGAGGGTCAGAATGTTCCGGTTGGCGTCGGGCAGCCGACCCTGCGCGTGGATGGGCTGACGGTCGGCGGCACGGGCTGAGGCAGCAGACTTAAGCTGCACGGCGCGAGACATAACTTGATCGTCACGGAACGGACAACTGAAAAATTTATGCTGTGCCGAGCGCGCTCGGTAAAGCAAGATGTACCGCACATTCCGACGGGGGTGATTCCCCGTACGGTGACGCCCTGAGCCAAGGCCATCCAGCAGGCGAGAAGCCGCAAGGAATATGTCATGCCACCTGAGTCCAGGACCGAATCCGAACTGAGTCTCCCCAAGGACCTGCTCTCCGAGGTCCAGCAGCAGCTCCCGGCGCAACGTGGTGATTTCCATGTGGAAGGCTGGAAGCCCTCGCTGGTCGCGCGGATGTTCGGATTTCTGGACCGAGGCCGCTCGCACGAGTGACCCGATGCGATTAGGCTAGGCGCATGAGCCCCGCGCGTCGCAGGTTGTCTCGCCCGGTCTACGAAGGCCTGCCCTGGCTCTATCTGCTGGCTGGACTGCTTGCGCTCATCGCCAGCTATTCCCAGACTTCCTCCGGCTTGAGCCTGCTTTTGGGGTTGCCCGGCCTGGTCGGGCTACTGGCCGGCGCGGTGGTGCTCCTGAGGCGGCGCGGCTATCGCCGCCTGCGCGCTCAGTACGACGCCCCGGATGCGCTCGAAGAGGCGACGGCCAGCGTGCCGCACCTGGCGGATACCGCGGCGGCCCACAAGGACGCTACTTAGTACTGCTCGCCGCCCACCGATCCGGATCGATGACGGTTTCGGTATGGGCGCGGTCATCAACGTCAGGGTCCAGCGTCGGCACGTCCTGCCTGACATCCGTTGCAGTCATGCGCGCCCGCGCCAGGCGCCCATCGACATACATGATCTCGTGTTTGCCGATGACGACGATGTCGCCATCGTTGAGGTGGTGGCGGCGCACGCGCCTGCCCTGCACGAAGATACCGTTGGTGCTGTTCAGATCCTCGATCACACTGCCGTCGGCGCCGGTGATGATCTGGCAGTGATGGCGGCTCACGAAGCGGCTGTCCACCTGCACATCGTTGTCGGCGGTGCGGCCGATGATGATGCGCCCGACATTCAAAGGCAGCTCCTGGGTGGTGCGCCCTTCGGTGGCCACGATCACGCGCCCCATCGGCGCCGCATTCGCGGCATCGCTCTGGGATTCATTGTTGCGATCATGGCCGCTGTGGCGGTGCGGATCGCCACTGCCCGCGCCGCCCTGGGCCACCGACATCGTGCCGGAATCGCTGGCTGCGGCCTGCGGGTCGCGCCAGTCCAGTTCCCGCAGCGCGGAGCCGATGTCCTCGAGCGTCACGTGATCGCGGCCCTCGCTGTAGGCCGCCAGCATGGCCGTATCGCACAGGGTATTGACCAGTCGGGGCACACCGTCGGTATAGCGGAAGATTTCCGCGAGGGTCTCGGGCGCGAAGATCTGCCGATCACCGGCGCCGGCCACTTCGAGCCGGTGGTGGATATAGGCATGCATTTCCTGCGCCGAGAGCGTGCCCAGATGAAAGCGCAGGCGGATGCGCTGCGCGAGCTGAACGAGTTCCGGCGCGTCCAGTTTCTGATTGAGCTCCGGTTGCCGGCCCAGAATGATCCGCAGGACCTTCTCTTTGGAGCTCTCGACACCGGAGAGCATGCGGATCTCCTCGAGCACCCGCAGCGACAGGTTCTGCGCCTCATCGACGATCAGCAGTACCTTGCGCCCGGCGGCGTACTGTTCGACCAGAAAGGCGTTGAGGGTCGCAATGAGTT
>Ga0210385_10000588_pt1 | contig 25185 bp, 22 predicted proteins | sample IncBWH26OmetaG_FD_160107 | JGI IMG/M metagenome (GOLD analysis project Ga0210385, IMG submission 160107) | Forest soil microbial communities from Barre Woods Harvard Forest LTER site, Petersham, Massachusetts, United States - Inc-BW-H-26-O ...
TCACCTGCAACGCCTGCGGTCATTCCACCATTGCGCCCGCCGGGACCCATTCCAAGTGCACCCGATGTGGCTCCATCAGCCTTCGCGCCGTCCCCTCGCAATGCAGCGACGTGTGGCTCATCTCCGCCGAATGTCCCGAGCTGCTGGAGTCGATCCCGAAGCTGATCCGGGACCCGAAGAAAATCGATGATTGTCTCCGGTTGGATGAAACATCTGCCCGGGTCGAGCAGGACATCGCGGACGCCGTGCGTTACGGCCTGAAGACGATGCTCGCCCCCCGCCGGAAAACCGCCGAGGATGAGTTCCGGGAGCGCATGGCCGCGACCGCCGACCCGGCCCAGCGCATGATGATCGGCGCGGCGCATGCCCTCCGGAAGAACAAGCCGAAGAGCTACTGGGCGCAGCGGTTCAAACAGGGAGCGCTGAAACGACCGCGATGAAAATTTATTTTTCTCCGTCAGTCGGCGCGGGACGCGGATGTCCTGTCTACGCCTGCAGGAGACCAGACCGATGCATTGTCCTCGTTGTGACGAGAGCGACTTGTGGGATGCGTGTTATCACCGCTGTCATCGTTGCGGCTTCAGCAACCCGGTGCCGGGCCGTCTCCAGACATTCCTGAGGATGCTGTTCGCATGACCTGGCTGAAGACCTTGATCGATACGTTGTGTCCCTGTCGATCACACCTGGAGCGGGAAGTCGAATACCTCCGCGCACAGCTCGCGCAGCGTCAGCGCCGCGTCGATGAACTGCAGGAATCGCTGATCGAATCGCTGATCGAATCGAAGAATCCTCCGCTGCGTGGCCCGCGTCCGGAGCCGCCACCGCTTCTGCAGACGAAGCCCGTTGGCTGGGAAGCTTTTCGCGCCAGCCGGAAGGCCGCCGCGTCGCAATCTGCGGATGAAGCCGAGACGGCAGCATCGTGAACCCGTTCATGGAGCTGCGCCACGGTCTGATGCGTGCGGCGAAGGTTCGCCTGATGAGTATGGGCAGGAAGCCTACCAAACAAGCAGCGCGTGCCCTGGTGGATCAGCATTTTTCCAAACTGCGGGCGCGGATCAGGGAAGAGACGCCCGCTGAAAAGCGGGACGAAAGCGGCGCTTGCACCACGTCTATGTAATCAGTAACTCCGGTACGACGAAAAAGTACATCGGAAAGACTTCAAAGAACCTGGAGCTGTATTTAGGCGAGAATCTGCGCCGTGCTGCAAGAGGCAGCAGAAACAAACCCGCTCTCTTCAACGCCATGCGGAAGTACACCGAGGGCTGGCAAATCGAGTCCTTATTCGAGTTTGAGGATGAAAAACAGGCTTACAGAATAGAGCGGATGTTGATCGCTTTATTTGACACCAGGAATTGGGGCTACAACATTGGCGCGGGCGGTGAGGGCGTCGATATGACGCCCGAAGTTAGGTCAAAGATTGGCGTCGCGTTGCGTGAGCAATATGCCACAGGAAAACGGAAGTGCCACCTCAAAGGAAGGCCCGCCTGGAATAAAGGAATAAAGACGGGGCCGTTGTCCGTTGAAACAAGACGGAAGATGTCCCGTAAGCATGTGAGTAACAAACACAGGCAGAATCTCTCAATCGCCGCGAAAAGGCAGTGGGCCAGTGGTCGGGGATATAGATACAAAGTGGAAGGCAGGCAATATGAAAGCACTTGACGGAACAGATTTCGGCAGCGCATCGCTCGCCATGGGCAGGCACAATCGCAAACTGCAGCGCTCGGGCTACAAGGCTCCGGCCAGCAGCTCCTACGGCGACGACGGCTCCGAGCAGGATCAGGATCAGCCGCAGCCGATCACCGACAACCAGGATGCGATGGAATGCGTGGACAAGCTTCAGCAGATGGGCTACACCGCCGACGATGTCGCACAGGCATTCGAGTCTCTGTCCGGCGAAGATCAGGATACCGATCAGGACGCATCGTCCGGCGCGGCATCCACGCAGGCAGCTCCGCTTCAAATTCCCGGCCTCTCGTAAGGCCGCTCTCAAGTTTGGGCTCGATGGTGTTGGCGTCGGTTCCTTCTTCGCATAGAAACCACAACCGCCGCCGCTTGTTCCTCGGCCCAGAAATTTCTCACTCTCTGGAGTTAGCCAATGTCCAGCATCACCGTTTCCATCCCCGCTAAGTGGCGGGGTAACGCCGCGTTCGACCTCGTCACGGTCAATACGCTGAAGGCCGCTGGAGTTCCGGCGGAGTTCATCGATCGCGGTCGCATCGTGCTCTCCGGCGAGGGCTCGCTGACCTCCGCCACCAAAGGCGACACCACGACTTACACCTTCACGCCGATTCCGCCTCCGGCTCCCACGCCCGATCCTAAGGACGCGACCATCTCTGACCTTCAGTCGAAGGTTGAGGCCGCTGGCGTGCTCGTCACCCAGCTTCAGTCCCGCGCTACCAGCGCCGAGAATTCGACCGACACCCTCAAGAACCAGGTGACCGCGTCCGAAGCGCAGATCGCAGAGCTGAAGACGGCCAACGCATCGCTGACCGAAAGCAACACGAAACTGGCCGCGCATGCCGCCGACCTTCAGGCGCAGATCAGCGCCGCCGAGGCTTCGCTGGCGAAGGCAGCCGCCGCGACCGAGACGCCCACCACCTCCGCGCCGATCCCGACTAACTAATGGCCCAGATCGAAGATATCGAGAACCAGGATACCGACCTGGTCGATGACGACGCCGAGTCTGAAGTCGTCGCGCGGGAGTACGCGCCCGGCGAATTAGCCCCGTCCATCGTCACGAAGAGCAAGGTCTGGAAACCCGACGACCTTCGCGACGAAGACATGCTCGACGTCACCACCGCCCTGCTCCGTTCCTGCTTTGAGTCCGATGAGCCGTGCCGCCGCTGGCAGGTGCTGGAGACATGGGAACTCCGCATGTCGGATCGCGGTTATCAGCATCTCGAAAGTACTTCGGAGGGCGGATGGCGCGTCCCCGGGTCAGAAGATGAGCACTCGAATGCACTGGCGAACATGAACGACGCCGGGGTATTCAGCACACCCATCTTGCCAAGCCAGGGCGATATCGCCATCGGATGCCTCAACCGTGGCGCGATCAAAGTGAACTTCACACCGAGGCGCAGCAAGCGCCCGCAGGATCGGGCCGCCGCCGAAGCCGCCAATGAGTACAAGTGGCTGTGGCAAAAAGTAAACGCCGATCTGCAGTTCGACCTGACCTCGATCGGATGGACCGACCCCCGCGTCATCACCTGGACGCGCACGATCGCCGACAAACGTTTCGGCCTTGATGAGGACGGCAATCCGCTGCAGGCGGAGCTGACGTCCCCGTGGGGCGTCCTCGAATCGCGTGCTCCGATGTTGGCCGGGAGCCTCAAAGAATGCGGATTCATCTCCCTGTTCGAGTCGCTCGACCACGGCCTCGCCCGCGCGGCGTATCCGTGGATGAACAAAAAGCTGAAGCCGTGCCTCAGCACCTTCGGCAATACAGATTTCGAAGCGATCGCCCGGATCAATACCCGCGTCGGCGTCGCAAGCCATCTCGCCGCCGGAATCTCCGGCCTGCGTGAAACCGGCATGGGCTACCACTGGATTCGCCCGGGCCTCTACTTCTCCGATTCTGTGAACGATCTGCAGCGGGAGTTCCTGCTGGAGAATTTTGAGAACGGGATGTTCCTCGTCACCGGCGGCCAGGAAGTTTGCGCCGTCTGGGAAGAATCGATGGACGACCACCTCGAAATGGGGATGTTCGTTCGCGGACAGGGGCAGAATCGCCGCGCCCTGGGCTCTTCCGATCTGCCGATCCAAAAGCGAATCAACTTGTGGATGGACCTTCTTGACCGGACTTTCCGCTCGGCGTCGCCGATCACCCTCTTGGAGTCGCAGGCGTTCAACACCGAGGCGGTCGCTTCGCTGGAAAACACGCCGAACCGTTTCCTCTCGGTTGCGCTCGATACCGCCAGTGGACAAACGATGGAGTCGGTTGTCGGACAGACACCGGTGTCGGCGGCCCCAGCCGGTCTCATGGAAACCCTGCAGTTTTTCGTGGGTCCGCTTATCCAGTCGATCGATGGTGCGACACCCGCGTTGTTCGGCGGCGGGGAAGGCACAGATAACACGGTCGGCGCGACGCAGATCAGGTTGCACCAGGCATTAGAGCGCTACGGCACGCCCTGGCAAATGGCGAACAAGGTCATCGCGCGTGCGTGCTGGCAGGCCGCTAAATGTTGCGGTGACAACCGTGAAGGCAACATCGAGGATTCCGCCGATGGCTACGGAGACGTGATCGTCAATCCCGAGAAGCTGCGCGGCGGTGAGTTCAACTGCATCGCTGAAACCCTGGGCGCTATCCCCGAAAGCGGTGCGCAGCGCGAAGCGAAGGTCCTTTCCATCCTCGACATGGCGAATACCAACCAGCAGGTAGCTTCCATCGTCGCGACGCCGTCGAACGCCCGCGAGATTGTTGCGGCCCTTCACATTGAGGACGTGATCACGGTGGATGAGGCCGACTCAGAGGACAAACAGATGGAGGAAATCGAAATCCTCCTGAACTCTGAACCCCTGACCAACCCTGCATGGCAGACGTTGTCAGACGAAATCGAAAAATTGAACGCCGTGCACGAACAGGCAAAAGCAGCAGCGGCCCAGCTCGTGCAGAACGGCGAAATTCCCGGCCCCGAGCTGATCGAGAAGGGTCAGCAGATGGAACAAGCGCTGACCGCGCTTCAGCAGCAGCTCGCCAACGTTCCGCAGTACCAGCCGTCTGTGCCGGTCGCTCAGGATGAGAGTGAGGATCACGCCACCGAAGCCGCGACGTTGTTTTCGTGGATGCAGAAACCGGATGGCCGCGCGATCCGCCGCAGAGCGGCGAAGGAAAAGCCCGGCGGCGACTTAGAAACCTCGCCTAACTGGGCTAAATTTACAAATTGCTTCCTTCACTGGCAGGGACACACGGCGATGGCCGCGAAGTTTGCGGCGCAGAACGCGCCGCCCGCGCAGCCGAAGGTCAGTATCTCGATCGATCCCTCGAAATTCCAGGGAGCGGCACAAGTTGAGGCGTTACAGAAAGCCGGGATTCAGGTCTCAGCACCGCCAACCGGCCAGCCTCACGAAATTGAGCAGGAAACTATTCAGCGTACACCGATGGCCGAGGTGAAAACGCGGGTTAGGCGGCGACTGTAAATGGCACGACTGAAAGCAGAAGAACGGAAGCGCCTGCGCAGCAGCACTTTCGCGCTCCCAGGCAAGCGGGAGTTCCCGCTGGAGGATCGTGAACACGGCGAGAAGGCGCTACAGCTTCTGCCGAACTCACACACGACCTCCGCAGAGAAGAAGCGCGTCCGCGCTGCGGTGCACCGGAACTTTCCCTCGATCGGATCGAAGTAACCAGTGGCGAAGGCACATCTGGTTGGCTTCATCGCCAGGCATGGTGAAACCGCTGCAAATGCAGAGGACCGTTTTCGCGGCTGGCTGGACATCCCGCTCAACGATAAGGGCGTAAAGCAGGCGCACCAGGCGGCGGAGTTCCTGAAGGGCTATCCCATCAGGAACGTGATCTGCTCACCGCTGCTGAGGGCGTTTGTAACTGCGGATGTTATCGCCGCGCCGCGTAAGTTGCAGGTGGGACAACACCGAGGATTATTTCCCCTCGATGTCGGCGTCTTCAGCGGTTTGTCGAAGCCTGACAACCAGGCGGCGCTGCGGTTGTTCGTGAAGTCGCCCGACGTGGTGATCCCCGGCGGTGAGTCACTCGCCGATTTCGAAGAGCGCCAGTTCGCCTTCTGGGACACGGCTCTGAAGCTGGCACGCGTGGCGGGCCTGACACTATTCGTCGCCCACACCAGCAACGTCATCGCCCTGCAGAACCTCACCGAGGACGGTGAGGCGATGGAGCCCGAAGACGGCGATACGGTGAAGCCGGGCGGGATTGCAGCGATCTATTGGGACGGGCAGAAGCATCACGTCGAGCCGGTGTTCGGCCAGGCCGAGGCCGCACGTTTTGGGGGTTCATAACTCAGGAGACCGTCATGCATTACCTGAAGTCCACGCCCTTTACCATCCCGGCTAACAACGGGAAGATCGCCCAGCTCGACTGGGATCGGGCTTTCTTAAGCCCCGAAGAATTTCGCCGGAAATACGGCGCAGAACCAACAGAACCAGGAGACCAGACCAATGGCCGCTAGTGTGCTTGATTTTTCCTCCCTCGATACCACCACGGACGACGTCACCGACCAGTCCACTGACACCGACGTCGTCGATACCGACACCGATCACGATGCTGGCGGTGATGGCTCCGCCGATGCCGGTGATGGTGGCGGTGATGGGGCCGAAGCCGACGCTGGCGGCGAAGAAAAGCTCGATGGCCGCAAAGGCCCGCAGGCGATCCGCAATGCGGTGAAGGCGGCATCCGACGCCGTTCCCGAACAGGCTGCCCGCCTGAAGGAAATGGCGAACGGCTACTTCCGCGAACAGGCGTACAAGGCGACTTTCGCCACACCGCAGGAAGCCGCTTCCGCGAAGCAGCTTATTGAGTCGGTCGGCGGCGTGGAAGGGATCGCGAAATTCCAGGAGCGCGATCAGATTTATCAGGCCCAGGACGCCATGTTCGAGGAGGGTAATCCCGAGGTCCTCGACGACTTCTTTGAGGATTTCCCGGATGGCGCTGTGGCACTGGCTCCGGCCTATCTGGATCGGCTGGCGAAGGTGAACCCAGAGGCATTGTCGGCAGCGGTGATGCCGCACGTCGTCGGCGTCCTGCAGGGAATCGGTTTCGACAGCTTCCTGCGCACCATGCACGCAGAGTCGGACCCCGCGAAGTTCAAGGGACTGGTGGAACAGCTCTACAACTGGTTTGCGGGCGAGCATAAGAAGGCGGGCCAGCTCCGTCAGCCCGCTGCGAAGAATCCTGGCACCGATCGCATCAAGCAACAGCAGACCAAGCTGGATCAGGAACGCGAACAGCTCTTCAGCGATGGGGTCACGGCGAAGGTGCGGACCTCTACCGGCGCGGAGATGAGCAGTGTCGTCGATCAGCAGGCGAAGCGCTACGGATGGAACGACAAGCAGAAGGCCCATTACCAGAAGACGCTCGGACAGCGGGTTGTCGATGCGCTGAACGCGGATGAGACCTATAAGAGCCAGCTCAAGATCAAGCAGAGCAGCAAGGCCCGCACCCACGACACGGTCGCGAATCATATCTCCGGAGCCTTCAACGAAAAGCTGAAGGACATGGCTTTCGACGTCGCCACCGAAATCTACGGAGCACCAAAGGGCGGCAAGGGTAAGCCCGGCGGCAAGCCCACCACCGGCGTGGTGAAACCCGGAACGCCGAAGACCGCGCCCGGCGGCGGCCCGATCCTCGTCAGCGCACAGCCGTCGCGTGAACAGGTTGACTGGCGGAAGCCGAACGCTGAAGAGCTGTGGATCATGAACCAGGCCTGGCTGAAGAGCGGGCGGTTCGTCACCTGGAAGGACTAACCAGGCCCCTCACAAATTATTTTGCGACTTAGTCGGCGAGATGGCTTTCCATCTTGTCTACGCCTACAGAAGAAGAGTTTGCGGAAGTAATTAAGATCAGCCGGGCTTATTCGGTATTAACCTTCATGGCGCAGCCCGGTTACATCTACCTCATCGGCTCCACTCGGTTCGGCTGGTACAAGATCGGACGATCGCGGAAGCCGGACATCAGGATTAAGGACCTCGGCATTTTGTTGCCGTTCAAGGTCGAGGCATTTGCCGTCTGGAAGACGACCAACGCTGAACTGACTGAAAAGCTGTTTCATAAGAAACACTCCGCGCAGAACATTAACGGCGAGTGGTTCAGCTTCGGGACGGCGCAGGTCGCCGGAATCATTCATGGGGACGCGCCGTACGATGCCCTGCGAGTTTATCCGGGGCAGGCCCGCGTGTTCTGTGGGTTTCAGAACGTCGTAAAAGATCGCGTGGTTAACCACAAGTCGCGCTCTGAAGTCGCGCACAGGAAAGAGAACGGTCGTGCTTTTAGCGACGCAATGAACGATTACTTGCGAGAGCACAACCTGGAGCAGACCCCGAAGAATAGAACACTGGCACGGGAAGCCATCAAGTCTGCCTACCAACATTTAGAGTTCGTCGCGCACTAGACGGTAAATGGTGCCCTCTGTGATCGGTTATCACTGGCCGTCGCGCACCAGACACAAATGTGTGCCCGTTCAGCTTTCGAGCTGAGAACCTCTGATCGGTCAATTCACTGTTGCTCCGAAACCAGACCAGACAATGACCAGCCCCGATAACTCGGGGAAATAACCCATCAAGCGCGACACCACCCGTGTGTCCAGCGCTTCGGAGAGTCATTCATGATCGGCACAGAAGCAGCGTTCCAGAATATTGAGCTGGAACAGTTCAACAAGAAAATTCCTGACCTCATTTATCAGGGCAAGACGCTTTACTCCCTGATGAAGGATCGTTTCCCCAAGGTCCCGCAGTCCAACATCACCGAGGGCGGCTCGACGCAGCGCGCCTCCATGCGTGTTCCGTTCCGCGTGCAGGGTGGCCCGGCCATCTCGCAGGGCACCGGCAACGGCGACAGCATGGGCAGCGGCAACGCCTCGGTCTATCAGTCTTTCGTGGGCAGCCCGGTGTACAACTACGCCGTTCAGCAGCTCACCGAGCTGTCGGAACTCGCCACGAAGGGTAAGGATCGCAGCACGATCGGCTCCCTGAAGGCGAAGGAGCTGAAGAACTCGCTCGACAGCGCCCTCAACGGTTTCGAAGCCCTCCTTTATGGCGATGGCTCCGGAGCCCTGGCACAAATCCCGTCCACCGCGACGATTTCATCTGGCAGCGGCAGCGGCAACGAAACCAGCTTCATCACCGGTCTGCTCGCTACCATCTGCACAGACAACCAGGTTCTGCAGTTTTTCCCGGCTGAGGGCGGAAGCTCTCGCGGATCGGCAACGGTCTCCGTGAACGATCCCGTCACCGGCACCATCTGGTTCAGCACTGATCTGCCTTCGGGCACCGCAGTCGGCGATTACATCGTCGTCAATGGTTCCTCGGGCGCAATCGGCTCCGGCATCCTCGGCACCACGAGCTGGATCAACTCATCCACCTCTGGCACCCAGGCCGGTTACAACCGCGCTCTGTATCCGTCGCGTACCAGCTCGCCGAGCATCAACCTGAACGGCGGCGCTGTCACGGCGTCCCTGTCGGCCCGCATTGAGCGTCTGCTCGGTCAGGCGATGGGCGGCGACAACAAGACGAAAGACTCGGGCATTTATCTGTTCGGAGATGATCAGGCGGAGGCCGTGGCAACCACCACGTACTACCAGCAGCGCATCACCCAGCAGAGCGATCGCGCGTCGAACAACGAAGTTCCCGACACGAGCCGGAAGTACTTCGCGGGCACTTTCGGACAGCGCGAAGTCAACATCAGCTACAACCAGCCGCGTGGCCGCATCGACATGCTGTTGACCGATTCATGGCTCCTTGGGGTGCTCGTCGATTGGTCGCTTTACGACTATACGGGCGAAGGAAATTTTTCCATGCCTGTGCCGGATGGGTCCGGAAATTGGACCACGGCCCGTCAGAGCTGCTACCGCAGCGCCCTGCAGGTCTTCTGCTCCGCGCCGCGTCATCAGCTCTTCGTCGAGAACGCAGCCCAGCCGTGAGTTCTAACCGATAACTCTTAGGGGCGGCTAAGTCCGCCCCTATCCATTTCACCCCTCACCTATAGACCAGGACCAGACCATGGAAATCATCGACCGGCGTCAATTTGACGCTGAAGGAAACCCCGTCGCCTCCGAAGTCACGGACGCGGAAGCCGCAGCCCCCGCAAAGCCCGAAATCGATTACCGCAAGCTGCTCACCGAGGCGCTCGGTTCCGCTACTCAGCACGGGAAAGAGCTGCCGATCCTCGATCGTATTCTGGTGCTCCGCTCGAAGGCGAACACGACCTACGAAGGCACCAACTTCATCATTCCCGACATCGCGAAGAAGAACCGCAACTGCGGCATCGTTGTCGCCATCAGCGAAGTGCTGGAAAAGCACGGCGTGCCGCTCGGCGGCATCTTCGTTCCCGCCAACATCGGCGTCGGCGACCTGGTCACCTTCACCGAGTACACGGATGAAGGCTTCCAGATCGAGCGCGAGGACGGCCAGCTCGACGAGTTCGTTCTCCTGCGCATCCACGACGTGAAGTTTGTTCGCCGCGTGGTCTACGGCGTCGCTGGCGCAGCGGTCAGCAACTAGGCTGTGATGGAACCGATCAGAGATTCGCGCGGATACGCGGTCGAGCGCCGCGTCTGTCCGGAACACTTCCAGGAGAGAATCCGCCAAGTCGCCGGAACAAATCGGTACGGCGAGGATAACTACAAGCTTGTCTGGGCACAGACCGAGACCACCATCGGCGGCGGCGAATGGGAAGCGCTTGGCGAAACCTTCAGGGGTTATCGTCCGTGCTATCTCAGCGATGGCCTCCCCCACTGGGTGCTCGTCAAATGGATCGACGCCGGTAAGTCACTCGAAATGCCGTTCCTGCCCGCACAGGGGCCGGGTGCTTTCTACGCGGAGAACCAATGCCCGAAGACGGGCCTGCAGCTCCTCGGCGGGTATCCGTACCACGGCAATTACCAGGTCGCTCTTCCTTTGGTCGCTAAGTGGTTCGCCAACGGGAAGCTCAACCTCCGGTTTTATCCACTCGACACCGAAATCGTCGAGATGATGATCCCGGTGATCCAAGCGTCGATGATCCTCACCAGTGAAGCGAAAAGGCGCTTCCTGAAGGAGCAGAACGAAAAGGACGAGCTGGAGGCCGACAAGCAGTTCGAGGCAATGTACAACGACCTCAAAGTTGACCGCCGCCTGGCCGCCTCTCAGTGGATTCAGGATGAGGAGCGGAAGATCGAACGCGCGTTCAATGCGGCGGCGACCGCAAAGGTCATGGGGTTTAGCAAGAACACGCGATTCCAGTCGGATCGCCCGATCTAAGTCAGGAGACCAAGTAATGGCACCAAAAGGTTTTGACCCGAAAGCTCAGGCGTTGAAAGAGAACGCCGTCAACATTAAGGGGTTCGATTTTGACCCCACCGCGTTTCGTGCCGCCGTTCCGAAGAGGCCGATTTATTTTTACAACGTCTCAACGGTCGAGCACACCCGCAGGCTTCCCCCGAATCACCCACGCGGCCTTCTGTTTCAGGCGTGCCCGCCGGACAAGCCCTATGTCATTTGCCGGACCGTGCTGACGCATCCTTTCATTGAGTATCGCGAAGACACGAACAACAACCGCTTCCCCGTCGAGACGGACGGACAGCGTGAGGCCACCAAGATTCTCTGCCCCATGAACCCGGGCATCGATCAGAACTGGGATGACGCCGCAGCGCTCCACACCGGCGGCAATCTTTGCAGGCTCGGTGTCTTCTGGTCTTTCAACAATCCGCCGCTGAAAGAGGAACTCGAAGCCGCCCGCAAGCGGATGATCGAGACCTACCGCAAAAGTATCGAGAAGATGGTCGCGATCGAAGCGTCGGACGGCCAGGACGGCGCACGCAAAGCCGCCGACCGCACCGCCCACGCCGCCGCTGAACTTTTCCAGCAGTCGTATTCATGGCACCGCTCCGACCTCACCCAGCGCCGCGACGACGGCAAGGTCGATTGCGGAGTCTGCGGCGAGAAGATTCGCGAAACCGCCAAGCTCTGCGTTCACTGCCAGGCCCCAACCGATCCGGCGAAGCAGGCCGCGTGGCTGGAGGCGAAGTACGGGGCCGATGAGCCGAAGGCCACTCGGGGCCGCAAGCCGGTCGTCATCGATCCGGCGCAAGTCGTCGATTTTCAGAGTTAACAACCTTCCGGGGAGAAATCCCTCCGCATGATCCGCCCGGCCCTGGTCTCCGGCGCGTGGCGCGGGGCGGTCCTATCCCCGGATGCCTTTCCCTCCAGGAGTCAGATAAGTGGCCGTAGCCGGACAGAACAATTACCCGTCGCTGAACACCATCGGCAACTTGTGCCGCAGCGCGGTCAATGACGACAAGCCCGGGAAGACCGGCACGCCCGGCGAAGGTCAGATTCTGACCAACAACGGCTCGACCACCGATGTAACTCTTCAGAACTTCATGAACTCCGCGATCCGTGACACCTATCGCGATCTGCGGATCATGGGTTCGCCGACGCTGATCCGGGATAACTACCTCCTGCTCGGTCTTACCCCGGTGAACTCCGCGCTGGGTGTGGGAGCTGTCAACCCGGCGGTTCAGGTTCGGTTCAGTATGTCGGATATTTCGACGGCCTGGAATATAACCCCAACCTTCTGCTCCCCGGCGACCTCATCCTCCCGTATGAAGTGTGGTGGCGGCAGAGCGGCACCAACAACCCCTTCCGGGAAGTTCCGCAGGCCACCGGCCCGCTGCGTTCGCGCTATCAGACGATCCACCCGGGCGAATGGGAGTGGCGTCAGGATTCCATCTGGTTGAACGGTTCACTCGTTCCCATCGACCTGCGCCTTCGCTACGAATCCACCTTCGTGGATTTGGCCGCGCCCAACATCGACTGGACGAACACCTTCGTGCCGATCCTCGATTCCGAGGAAGCGATCGCCGACAAGATTCTGGTCCGTTACGGACGGCGACTTAGCTCCTCCCAGGGCATTGCCTTCGACCAGGACCTGCAGACCCAGGCGGATCGATCGATGCTCAAGCTTCGCCAGCAATACACGAAGTCGCGCCAGAAGATCGATTTTCGTCAGCCCCTCTTCGGCGGCGGACGTCGCGGCTCCCGCCGCTAAGATTCTTTCCCACAAAATTCACAGTTTCACAGGAGTAACACATGGCACTCGCACTTACCGTTTTGAACGCGCCGAACGGGACCGACAATTCCCAGAAGCGCCTGATCCTTGAAGGCACCGGCGTGCTCAGCGGCGATTACGCCGAAGGCGGCGAAGCAATCACCTGGACCGGCCTTCAGGATGCAGCGGGCTTCAATGTTCTGCTGAACACCAAGAATCCGCCCGTCCCTCTCTGGGTGGAATTCCAGGTCGGTGAGCCGGACGGAGCGGTGTGGCCGCTCGTTTTTAACTACTCGACCGGCAACCTCCAGAGCTTTGTCCAGAGTACCGGTGATGAGCAGTCCGCCGGTGCGTACAGCGGAGCCCAGACCGGCGCTGTCCTGTACTTCAAAGCTGAATTCCAGAAGGACTAAGGCCCGCTCAGCGTGCATAACCTGAACGGGCGCACGAGCGCCACGCTCGATGTGTTCTCCGGCAATGTCACGCTGGCGGACCCGTCGAGCATCCCCCACGGCGGGTCCCCTCGCAACGTCAATTGCGATTTCAAGGTGGGCAGTGTCTCCACGCGCGGCCCGCTGACGAATCCGTTCGTGTACGAGAACAATGACGCGGGACCGTCCGCCGGTGGCGACGCCGTCGATGTCTCGATCACGGGGAACGTGTGGAACAGCCCAACGCATGTTCTGACCGAGGGCACCTACGCCACCTCTCAGGTGAGCCCACTCTCGCTCACCATCGTGAACGTGCAGGTGCTGCTCGACCCGAGCGGCTTCTATCTCGCTGTCATCAGCTTTGGCAGCGATGTTCCGGCGTTCGCATCAGGACAGACCTACACCTTCTCTGGCCTCACGCACTACACGGCGCTGAACGGGCTCGTGGAAACCCCCGGCTTCGTGGGAACCGCTGGCGGCCTTGAGCCGAATCAAATCGCATTTCGGTTTGGGTCCGCCGCCTACGGACCGACAGCAGACACCGGTACGGCCATCGTATCCGGCCTGACCGTCGGCACCGATGCGATCGATGTCACCGAATTCGCTTTCTCTGTTCCGTCCACCGTGACGCCACAGGGATTCGAGATTTCGGTGCTCGGATACTCCGCTGTCGCGGGCTCGACGCTGAGCGTGCAGATGCTGAAGGCCGGAGTGCCGGTCGGAACCCCGACCACCGCCACTCTCGCGGTCGGTACGCCGACCACGGTCGAAATCGGCGGCATCAATGAGCTGTTCGGAGCGAGCTGGGTCTACTCCGACCTGAACAACACCCAGTTCGGTGTCCGGCTCTCAGTCACCGGCACGGCTGCTTCACCGACCAACGGGATTTTCCTCGGCTACACGACCGTCACCGCCTACTTCGTACCGACCCAGGAAAATTTTAATTACGTCACGACGTTCGAGGACAGCTTTGGTGACATTTTCACCCTGGCCATCGATAACTCCGGCCAATGGTGGCTTGAGGACGTGAGCAACAACCCCGGCGTGTTGTCGCCTTTGATGAGCGGCGCACCGGCGGGGAGCTTCGCTTCATCCTTCACGGCGAATTCACGCCAGTACATCGTCACGAGCGATCTGCTCCAGGGCAGCTACGTTCCGCAGCAATACACCGGTCAGTGGACCGACCGTATCTCGCAGGTTGGACCTGGCCAGGCACCAACCTTCACGCCTATCTCGTCCACGTCGGACGAGTACGACATTTCGACGATCACCCAACTGGCCGAAAAGACTCAGGGGTTTTCCTACTTCCTCCAGTCTGGCGGACCGGGCGCAACCGATCCGGGGAACGTCATCACCTTCTATTACCTCGATTCGACGGTGGCTCCGGGTCCGGATACCAACCTCGTCAACGCCTTCAATAGCGGCCAGCCGGTCTACCTCTATGCATCGTTCGTGGGCGGAGGCGGCGGCCAGGGCGATGTGAACTTCGGCCCTCAGGTGGTTCAAGTGACCTCTGTGGGCAAGGGACAGCCGCCGGGCCAGCCGCACCAGTACTACTACTTCACCTTCACCGTCACGACGGTCGCGTACAACTTCACTGATGAGTCGTCGAGCGAAAACGTAGCCCATTATCAGCAGACGCTGGCGACGATGACCACGACCGCGCCGGTGCCGGGCCTCATCATCGGCAACAAGGCGACGGTCTCTGGTTCCTCGGTCAGCGGTTACGACCAGCAGTGGACGATTTCGCAGACGCCGAATTCCGGCTCCTTCACCATCAACGAGACCGTAGTCGAATCTGGTGTCGCGACCTTCAGCTACACGCTGATCAACGGCTCCGATCCGACCGCCGGTCAGCTCGTAACGATCACCGGCACAAATAACGCCAACGGCGCTCTGAACCTGGTGAACGCGACGATCGCGTCGTCTTCGGGTGGAGACTCGGGCACCTTCACCGTCAACGTGTCGCTGCCGAACTTCGCTTCCACCTCGGAAGAGGGGCAGGCGACGACGGCGGGCACGGTCTTCGACTTCGATCCCGGCGCGGCGCTCGTGGGCTCGGACACGAACCCGATCTATGGCGACGCGACCGGCGGCACGCTCACTTTCGCTGGCTCGGGCCAGTATGTCAGCCCCGGCACCCGGAAGGGCACGCTGTTCTTCATTACCCGCAACGGCTACTGGACGGCTCCGGCCCCGCCGGTCACTTTCGACGCCAGCGGCGACACCATCACCGGGATTCAGGCGACAGGCATCCTGATCGGACCGCCCAACGTCATCGCCCGCGCGATCGTCTTCACCGAGGCGGGCGCAAACGGTGTTCCGGGCGCTGATTTCTTCACCATCCCTGCGCCGGTGACCTATGTCGTCGATAACGTCACCTATGTCAGCGACTCTCTTTTCATCAACGACAACACAACGACCACGGCGACCTTCTTCTTCACCGACGCTGTGCTGCTGGACGCCGAAGCCGTCGATATCAACGGCAACGACCTGTTCGCCCTCGCTGAGCTGCCGGACGCCGCCTGGTGCGTGAACTACGCGGGCCGCGCCGTGTTTGGCCGCGTGCGTAACAAGGTTCAGAACTTCCAGAACCTCAGCTTCGACGGCGGATATCTGGCGAACCCCGGTGGGAACCTTACTCCTTCCTTCTGGACGGTCAATGCCTCCAGCGTGATCCAGGGAAGTGAGCCGACGCTCCTGGTCAGCCCGGTCTTCGGGAACAGCTATTACCTGAACAACCAGTCAGGCAGCACTCAGGCCGTGTTCGGCATGATCTACCAGAGCGCCGCTCTCGACTACAACCTGGTCGCGATCCTGCAGAACCAAACGGCGTATTCGGTGCGCGTGGCGTGCCGGACGCCGTCATCGGCAACCGGCGGATCGCTCGTCATCGATCTGACCTCATGGGATTCGGGCACCGGCTTCGGCAATACCTTCGGGAGCTACACGCTGCCTCTGTCGGACATGTCTTCGACGATGACGACGTACGAGGGCACGCTGCTCACGACCGACACGCTGAACATCCCATCGGACCTTCAGCTCAGGGTGTGGGCGCAGAACCTGGCAAACGAGGCGGACATTGAAATCGACAGGATCGAAATCTTCCCGACGATCGCACCTACGAACCTGACCGGTCTGACGATTTCCTATCAGAGCGATTACGAATCGTTCGACCAGGACTCCGGCGGTCAGGATACCAGCGTCGTCAACGCGCAGCCCGCGAACGGTGGCTTCGTAATGCACAACAACCTTTACGTGGTGAAGGAGAGCAGTCTCTGCCTCACCACGGCCAGCACCGCCGCGACAACCGCTGACGAAGACAACGAGCCTGCGACGTGGAACCCCTTCGAGGAGGTCTCCAACGTCGCCGGGGCCAGCGGAATCAATGCGTTCGACGTCGGTGAGGAATGGGCAATCATGGGCTGCCAGAACGGTCTATTTCTGACTAATGGCGGCCAGCCGACTCCGATCCAGCTTGAGATTCAGGATATCTGGCAGGCGATCAACTGGCAGTACGGTCACACGCTCTGCATCCGCAACGACGTCGCTAACCGGAGAATCCTCTGCGCGATCCCGCTGCCGACGCCGAACGCATGGATGCCGGACGCTGAGGAGAACGCCAACCCGGACGAGCCCAACGTGATTTTGATGCTGAACTACAAGGGCCTCGGGACCATTGACGAGCTGATGAGCGCTGCACCGCTCCACATGACGATGATGGGCAACCTCGTCGTGCAGGACCTTCGCCGCAAGTGGAGCCTCTGGACGATTCCGACGCCGTACATGGGAATGGTGAAGCGTAACGAGCTTCTCTCGCTGCTCATGATCTGCAACGGGATCGAGTCGAGCAAAATCTACTATCTCGGCAACACGCCGACCGGTCAGGACGACGGCGTGCCCTTCACCTCTTCGTATTGCACTTACGGTTGGGTGGATACCGAGCAGGAGAAGGAAAATCCGCTCTTCGGGGCGTTCAACAAGCGCTTCGTTTATTGGGACATGTTGATCGACGGTGCGGGCACTTGCTCGGTCACCTTCTATCAGAACACTTTGGAAGCGCCCTATCCATTCGAAGTCCCCGGTGGAGTGACTCTCAGCTCTCCGGCTGCGAATAACATCCAGGGTCCACTCAACGAGCTGGCGACGCGTCTCTACACGGAAATCGTGATGGAGAACGGCTGGTTCAACCTGAGCCGCGTGACTCTCGTCGGCGCTGCGGATAAGTGGTCCGCGATCCGGGGATTCTGATGGGACAGCTTAGCGGCGGTCGCGAGTTATCGACGGTAGAGCAGAAGCAGCCCTTCCTGGGTTCGCTCCTGCGCCGGATCATCACCGCCGTCAACAACGCCGCGTCGAATGCGGCCTCGGTCGCCAGCAACGCAATCACCAGCCTGGGCGGCGATGTCACGACGGCGGGAGCGGGTGCGGCGACTGCAACCGTCACCGGCGTCAACCAGGCAACGGTTCCGGTCTCCGCTCAGGTGGTTGGAACGAACGCAAAAGGTCAGCTTGTCGCGACAAGCGTCAGCGAACCGCTGAACACGCCCGTCGTCTCGCATGAGTGGCTCGACTCGTATGACGCCACCTCGGGAGAATTCGGGCAGACCCAGCCTGCGTTCACCGATATCTCCGGCACTGCGACGCCCGCACAACTGCCGGTTGCCACCGGAACGACTCTGGGGATTGTGAAGCCTGATGGCACCACGATCACGATCACCAGCGGAGTCATCACGTCGGTCAGCAGTGGCGGCGGGGGAACCGTGCTCTTTGGCTCCGGACCGCCTTCTTCCGGGCCGGAGGTGGTGCAGTCAACATCGGCAGGAGGCTACAGCCTCCCCTTCGCATTGCCGGTCACGTCGGGCAATCTGCTCCTGGTCGCCTATAAGAGCGAGAGCGCGATCACCGGTGTGACTATCTCGGACACCCTGGGAACGCCATACACGCTGGTCGCTTCGATTTCCGGCCAGCCGAACAACATGAATATTTACGCCGGAATCGCTCCGGCGAGTGGCGCGAACACGGTCACGATCGGTGGAGCACCCAACAACTTCGACCGCCTCGCTCTGATGGAGGCCTTCGGCGTCGGTGCCACGGTAGACGCCACAGCCAACTCTTACAACGGGAGCAGCCCTTATAGCCTGCCGATCACGACGACGAACGCGACGGACTTCATTTTTGCCGCAGTCGCCGGATATCACAACGTCAACGTGTTCACGTTCTCAGCGCCGTTCACCCTGAATTCACAAAGCAACGGAGCGGACGCCAACGCGATCGGACATTACATTACCAGCGCCGCTGGCACCTTCACTCTGACGGTGACGCTGACGGCGGGCGCGGCGGATAATCAGCCCGCAATCCTGGTCGCATTCAAGACCGCAGTGACGCCACCGGCACAAGGTACCTTCTACTTCGATACTTCGACCACTCCTTACACGGGCTACGTGTTCAATTTTGGCTGGGAGTTACAGGGCGGAAGTGGCCCCACACTTCAGACCGACGGTACAAACAACGCATCGCAAACGTTGCTGAACCTCATTGCTGGTTCGAACGTCACCCTCACCAATAGCGGAGGGGGCGTGACCATTGCAGCCAGCGGGGGAGGCGGAGGAGGTGGCTTTGGCGCAGGCGAAGCGACATTGACCGCTCCGCTATTGTCAGCCTTTACGCAAGACAACTTCAGCGGCAGTACTTCAGCCACAACGATCACGCCGGGTGGCACGACGGCAATCTTGCTGACCGATCCGGGCCTGGGTGGGAACACCAACCAGCTTCGCAGCTTGCTGCAGACGATCCCGACGCCGACTAGTCCTTGGACGCTGACAGCACGATTGCGTTTCAACTCTATCCTCGTCGTGTATTACTCGTTTGGCTTGGTGTTGAAGGATGGAACATCCGGCAAGTACATGCTTTTCGGGTGGGGCAGTGACTCATCCATCGTTCAAGAGACAGATTGGAATAATGCGAATTCATTTGCAACCGACTTCAACCTCATCCATCCCATCTTGTTTCAACCGGATGGGTGGTGGCAGTGGCAATACGACGGCACAGACCTGAATTACAGGTATTCCCGAGACGGCAACTACTTTGTGACGTTGTACAAACCAGCATTTGGGAGCATCTACCTTCCCAACGCTCCGAGTGAGGCGGGCTTTGGGATGAACGTCAACAACGCCGACACCGGCCCTCCGCTCAATGCTGCCGCAATGGAGTGCTTCAGTTTCACGCTCACCCAACCATGACAGTTATAGACGTCGGACCCGAACAGCACGCGGAGGTTGAGGCCATCCACTCCGACATGGGCATGGACTATAAGTGCCCCGATCTGACCTCGCCGCTCCTGATCGTGAAAAAGGCGGTCACCAACGACAAGGGTGAAGTTATCGGAGCGTGTCTGCTCCGACTTACCGCCGAGACGATCCTGCTCCTTTCTCCGGAGCTGGACCCGAAGCAAAAGATGGACGCGATGGAAGAGATGCAGCCCGAGGTTCTTCAGGCGGCATGGCAGTTAGGTCTCGACGATGTCGAGGCGCGGATTCCGACCGATACAGAACACATTTTTGAGAAGAGGCTAAACCAGCTCGGATGGTCACGCGACCGTGACGGCTGGCACCCGTGGTCTAGGTCAACGGAAGGATCGTATGGAACAGATTCAAGCAAATAATGACTCAAAACTGATCCCTTTGTCTCGGGGGCTCTTCGCCCTCGTTGACGCTGAGGATTTTCAGCGGCTGTCCCGTCACAAGTGGCACGCGAACCCCAGTTCGACGGGTGATTTCTATGCACGCACCACCGTCTACAACGATGACGGATCGAGGGTACAGCTCTATATGCACCGGGAGGTGATGGGCATTTCCTCCGGCGACTGCCGCGAAGTCGATCACCGGAACCCTTCGGAGACGCTGGATAACCGGAAGTCGAATCTGCGGATCGCCTCCAACCTTGAAAACAGTCGCAATTGCCGTAGTAAGCGGCGCAGGAAGCCCGGCGGCGAGAATCTGCCAAAAGGAGCGTATTTCGCGACAGATAAGAACAAATGGACCGCGCAAGTGCGGACAGGCGGTCGTGTGGTCCAGTGTGGATACTTTTCGACGCCGGAAGAGGCTGGAAGTGCGTACGCAGAAACGGTCCGAGCACACCATGGCGAATTTGCCTGCACGAGGAATGTCTAATGCGTAGCGCAGTAAATCAAGCAGGTAACGCGGCGACGACGGCGGGCAACACCGCCGCCGGATACGGAGCCGGAGCCAGCACCATCGGCTCTGCTGTCGTCCCGTTTGAAACTCGACAGCTCACGAACCCATCAGGGATGTCGCAGCAGGACATCGCCTCGCAACTCACCGCCGGTCTGGCGGGTGCGGGTGGCGCGACCTCTGGGCTCACCGGCGCGGCGAGTAAAAACGCGGCCACCACACGCAACCCGGTCGGCTTCAGCGCCGCGCTCGACTCAGCGGCTCGGTCACGCGATAAGGCCGCCGCGAGCACCAGCGAAGGCATCACGGCCAAGAATGCTGACGTGAAGCTCCAGCAACAGGACCAAGCTGGCGACATCCTGGGCAAGATGTACGGCACTGATGTCAGTGGTCAGAACGCGGCATCGGGTCAGATCGCACCCGACATCAACGCTCAGGTCAACGCGTCGAATTCCGGTTGGCTTCAGAACCTCTTGAAGATCGGTCAGACCATTGGCGGCGCGGCGGGCGGCGCGGGCCAGCTTATGACCGGACTCGCGAATCAGGGGATCAGCGTCTAATGAGTCTCACTTCACTAATTCCGAATTTGATGGGCGATCAGCTCGATCCGAAAGCGGCAGCGCTCCTGCCGCGCCTCGGACCCTTGCCGAGTCTCTCAACCCAGGAACCGCAGCTCCACGAGACGATCCCGGCGCTGAAGCCGATGGCCGCACCGTCTGCGGCGCTGGCTCCTCTCCCTTCATTCGCCGACGCGCCGTCGCCGGACGTGTCTGGCATGGCGGGCGGCGCTTCTCTTCCGCCACTCACGCCCACGCTGCACCCACTGGTGACCAACGGAAGCCCACGCGGTCTCCAGGAGCAGCACCTCGAAGACATTATCGGGAAGCATGATGCTCCCGATCCCGCGAAGCCTGGATTCTGGCACGGGCTCGCACACATTGCGGCGAAGGTCGGCAACATTGCGGGCGACGTGTTTGCTCCATCGACGATGGCGATGATCCCTGGCACCGATCTGAACAAACAGGTCCAGTACGCAGGCGCTGTGCGCCAGCTCGCTGGTCTGCAGAAGCAGGACACGGACGAGCAGAATGCGGCGTCACAGCGCAATCTCCAGGGTGCGGAAGCGGCGAAGGCGGAGGCCGAGGCGAACAGTGAGCCGCAGGAAAGCGCGGCGGATATTGCCCTGAAGAATGCCCAGGCATATCGCGCCATCCATCCCCTCGCTACTTCCGCCTTCGACCTCTGGCACCAGCAAAATCCGACCGGCACGGCTCAGGATTACGAGACGCTGATGCAGAAGCCACTCTCGCAGCAGCAGGCCGATTCGATGAATGCTGTCTGGGACAAGATGGCATCGAAGTACGGTTTGCCGACCGGACAGTTCAAGGCCGGAATGCCCGCGACCGACGCCAACGCGCTCTCTGCCTCGCTCAACAACGTTGTCTCGCGAGGACAGGGCGCACAGAGCATCACCATTAAGCAGCAGCAGGCCGCTGAGAAAGTTCCCATGTTGCAGCCGGACGGCAAGGGCGGTTACACGCTCACTTACGTGCAGCCCGGACAGACGATTGCACCCGGGTCGGCAACGCCAACCCAGGTCGGCGGCGCAAACGAAAAAGAGGCGGGGGCGTTGCAGGATGCCAAAGCCTCGATTGATTACGCGAACACTTATGTACAGGGAGGAAAGTACACCGGCGCTGGAGACGAGGCGCTGCTGGAAAAGTATTTCGACCTGGCGAAACCCTCGTCAGGATTCCGCATGACGCAGCAGCAAATTGAACTCCTGCAAAATTCACGCAGTTGGATGGAGAGCGCGAAAGGGCAGGCTTACCACGCCTCCACCGGCACCTGGTTCAGCCCACAGCAGCGCCAGCAGATTGCCGAGACGATGAACACGCTCTATCAGGCGAAGGCCGGGGTGTCCGGCCCGTCAGACATCGTTTACGACGACAAGGGCGTGGAGCATCGCTACAAGGGCACCGGAAGTCGCTCCGACCCGAACAACTATGAGGTGGTGAAGAAATGAGCACGCCAGCGCAGATTCCCGCAGGATGGAGCACTCTTCCTCCTGGCTGGAGTGCAAGCAAGCCGGGGGGCGCAGCACTCACATCTCCCGATCAGGAGAACGGATTTCAACGTGAGGTGGATGATCTGACGAAGATCGAACCATTCAACGCCCGCCCGGGGATCGGCGGCCATCTTCTGACGGCTGCAGGCAACATTGGAGGCGGAGTCCTGTCTCCGCTCGGATTGCTTGCGCACCCCGAACAAACGCTGAAGTCGTTAGTGAACACGGTCAGCAACCAGTACGGAGTGGGTGGTCCTTTTGCTGACGTGCCTTCAATGCAGGAGGGGATCGCTCGTACCGCAGTCGAAAATCCAGCCGGTCTCGCCGAAAACGTCGCCGGGGGACTGCTCGGCGGAGAAGCGACCGGAGGCTTGCTGGATGCCGCAAGGCCAATGCTGCGCCCGCTGGGCGAGGGGTTGCAGAATGCGGGCGGAAAGCTGATCGATCGCACAGCCGGATCGTTGCAAAAGGATTTCGCGCACGGTGCGGAGCCTGGAAAGAGTTATCTCGCGGGTGGTGGAAAACCAGCGCTCAGCATGAAGTCGCTCTCCTCAAAAGCGGCGAAAGTAGCAAGCGACGCAGGACAGAAGCTCGGCGAGGTTTACAACGCCGGAGATGCAGCCGGTACAGTCATTCCGGCGACTGACGCCTTCGATGCTGTGGCGGAGCCAGCTCACGATCTGCGCGTCCAGTCGGAGGGCTTCGGCGGCACCGGCGCTCCGGACACACTGAACGCCTATGAGGACCGCGTCCTGCCGTCTCTCGCGAGCGCATATTCACGCGGTGGATATAAGCCCACTGAACTGTGGAGTGACGCGAAGAACCTCGGCGCGAACACGCGCTGGAACGATCCGACGATGTACGACCTGAATGCGGTGCGCCAGGAGACGCGGGGAAGGCTCGGCGGACTGCTTTCGGATGCCGTGCCGGATGCAAGGCCGCTCAACAAAATCTACCAGGGCTCCAGCAATCTGGCGGAACGCGCTGGACTCCGCGCACAGACGGGTTCCATGCCGCTGACAAAGCTCGGCAGGATCGGTGCTGAGGCGGCCATTGGTCACGCAACCGGCGCTTCGCTGTTGCCGCTCATTGAGTCCGTGCCAGTGGCCAGCACCGGCGCTTATGGCCTCTACCACATTCCTGACGCCGCCAGCCTTGGTCTCAAGGCGTTACCGGCTCTTTTCCCAGCCGGTTCCGCCGCCAGCGCGGATCGCGATCAGGATCAGTAATAACTCGACTTTCCGAACCATTTTTCAAGGGTTATTTAGGTTCTGGTGCACGCCACAGGTATTAGCTTTTGTGGCCTTCACTCTTTACTGCATTCAGAACCGGATCAACGGGAAGCTCTATATCGGCAAGACGGTTCGTCCGATTGCGAAGCGGTGGAAACACCACCTTTCGGATCATCTTCGCGTCGATACACGTCTTTATCGGGCAATGCGCAAGTATGGTCCGGATAACTTTCGGGTTATCGTCCTTTCTGACTTCGACGTCGATCACGACTCGCTGCTACGCCGGGAAATCGCATATATCCGGCTCTTCGGGACGACCGACCCGAAGTTAGGGTACAACTCGCACCCCGGTGGCGCTGGCACTTCGCATCACGCAACGCCGCAAGAGACCCGCGACAAAATTAGTCGCGCACATCGCGGAAAAAGGCGCTCATCCGATGCGAAGCAAAAGATGAGTCTGGCGGCGAAGGAGCAGCGACGGACGCTTACAGATCCGCAGAAAGCAGTCCTGCACAGGATGACCTCGGTAAATACCGGCAGGATTCGCAGCGCGGAACATAGGCGCAACAACGGGCTTGCTCGACGCGGCAAGGGGAAATGTTACTCGTTCAATCGCGTCCACCAAAAATGGCAAGTTCGTGTGACCGTCGATGGGAAGGTCAGACAGCTCGGCTTATACCAAACCGAGCAAGAAGCAAGATTAGCCGCTGAGGCGGCAAAGAAGGAGTATTACCATGCCTCTCTACACCACTCTTACACCGGGTGACCCGGTTCGCCGTATCGGGACTAGCATCGAACCAAATGTTCTTTTCGGCCAGCTCTTCTACGGAGTCCAGCCGTTCGTTTATGCCGTGACCTCGGTCTCGCTCAGCGACAACGTGGCGACCCTCGGCGTCACGATCCGGAAGGGCGGCTGCGCCCACCCGCTGTTCAACCTTCCCTTCGTCGGCGCGTCGCTCGCTGTCCAGGGTACGCAGTCGAACAGTGGCGTCTTCAATGTGGGTTACACCACGAAGGTGAGCGCGGTCGATTTCAACAACGCCACCGGAACGGGCACCATCTCTTACGCCCTTACCGGCGACGATGTGGCGCAGACGACGGATGTGGGCAAGCTGACCATCCTGCCGTATCCGCTCGCCGACGTCGTGGCCGAAGGCGACGCCTCCATCCCGGTGGCGCTGATCTTCAGCCCCGACACCAGTGACAACAGCCGCTCACTGTTCGCCTCCGCCGCGTGGTCTGGGACGATCCCGACCGCCGCGACCGTGGTGCTTCAGGTGGCGAATGAAAACGAGGACTCGCAATTCCAGACGGTGGCAAACGCTCAGGGGACCGCGCCGGGTGGCGTGGTCGCATCCAGCGATGCCCTCGCGACAATCGCCGATAGTGCGGTCACTCAGGGCGGGGCTCTCTACAGCTTCCTGATGGGCAAGTTCGTGCGTGCGAAGGTCCTCAGCATGACCGGCGGCGATGACACCACTTCGCTCGTCGTCTCCCTCTTCGCCTAATTCCAACGAAACGGAAACACATGAACCGCATCTTAAAAAAGCTG
>Ga0210385_10000591_pt1 | contig 25121 bp, 23 predicted proteins | sample IncBWH26OmetaG_FD_160107 | JGI IMG/M metagenome (GOLD analysis project Ga0210385, IMG submission 160107) | Forest soil microbial communities from Barre Woods Harvard Forest LTER site, Petersham, Massachusetts, United States - Inc-BW-H-26-O ...
ACCCCTGAGTGCCCCGGAAGTTCCTGCAAGCCTGTTGCCGCCCGCGGGAGAGGCGCTGTTTCTGGAGGCCCATGCCTCGGGCGTTCAGATTTACGAATGTGCGCTCAAAGCGGGTCAACCATCCACATATGAGTGGACATTCAGGGGGCCTGAGGCTGCGCTGGTGGATCTTTCCGGTCACTCCATTGGAAAGCACTATGCCGGACCCACCTGGAAGTCGAATGACGGCAGCTCCGTCGTGGGCGAAGTGAAGGCCCATGATCCGGGGCCCAAAGCGAGCGCCATTCCCTGGCTGCTTCTTACCGCCAAAGCGACCGCCGGATCGGGAGTGTTCAGCGCGACCACCAGCATTCAGCGTGTTCAAACAGCGGGCGGCGTTGCGCCTTCAGATACCTGCGGCGCGGCAAACGCCGCACAGCTGGTTCGCGTTCCCTATACTGCGACCTATTATTTCTATCGTGCCGCTCGCTAAGCGGGCGCTGACGCCGAGGGAATAGACCATGCTTGAGCTGCGGCCGAACTGTGAGTGCTGTGACTGCGACCTTCCGCCAGAGTCATTGGAGGCCCGCATCTGCTCCTTCGAGTGCACCTTCTGTGCCTCCTGCGCCGATGTCAAACTGGGTGGCAAATGCCCGAATTGCGGTGGCGAGCTGGTAATCAGGCCGCGAAGACCGCCTGCGGCGCTGGCTACAAGCCCGGCCTCAACCCGTCGGGTCTTCAAGCCTCAGGGCTGCAATGTGATCCGCGGCGCCGCACTCGCACTGCTGGCGGTTTGCCTGGGACCCAGCCTCGTCAAAGGAGCGGTTTTGCCACCCGAAGATGTTGCAGTTGCACCGGGCCCCGGGCCCTATGACTTCGACTGCAACTCCCGGGGACAGCAGATCGTGCAGTTCCTGGCCGCAGCACCGGCTGCGCGAGTCAGCATCAGGGGCTACTTTCACTTCGAGAAAACCTACTTTGGTACCGAATGGGCGCCTCTGGCCTCCATTGGGCTGCGCAACGCTGACTCGTCGCTCGAGGTCACATTGCAGGGGGAAGTCAACGGCGAGTACACCAGAGTTGAGATCTACACCGTGGTCCCGAAACTGTCCGACTCCAGGAAGCTCCTGGTCATGACACCACTGACCTACCGGTACATTCCATTCAGCATCACCATGAATGCGGACGGAACGGTGTCCGAATCGGTGGGTACGGATGCCCTCACCTTGTCTGCGGGATCCTTTTCAGCCTCCAGTGTGCAGCTGGCGTGCCTGACGGCGCATGTGAAATTTCGGGATGTCACGGTTAGCGCCGCACAATAGGACGGCATGTGGAACTACGCACCATGATCCGGTTCAGATACTTCTATGCCGCCGCACTCCTGAGCATTGCCCCGGTGGCGCTCGCCGCGGATGCCGTTTCCAACGCGCTGCGGGATGCCCATTCGCTGACCACCTGCATGAGGGCGCTGGACACCGAGTGCGCACTGAAGTGGCTCTATACCAGGAACCTCGAGGCGCAGGGTTTTGAACCTGGGGAGCTGCGCGCCGAGCTGAACGTCTCATTTGAAAATATAAAACTGGTCCACGGCGAGACCGAGCGGTTCGATTTGGGCGCGGCAGGTTCGCCATTTTCTGGTGATGGCAAGCAGTACATCTTCATTCCATACCAGGAAACAATGGTCATTCAAGGCCAGCGTTACTCCCAGACCGCCTATTTCATCGGCGTGTCGGAAGATCAGGGAGTGACGTGGAAGTTCGTGGACGGCATCGGCTTTTCCCTGAAGAACATCCGCACCGTGATTCCCAGTTACAACGGCGGCGCCCTCCCGCCAAGAGCCACGGATCCTCCCAGTACCCTACCGTGACAATGACTCCCCATGCTCTACCAGAATCCGGACCTTTACGACGCACTGCTGCCGGTATCCGATAACCAGCTGAAGTTTTACGAAGCTTTGGCGCAGCGAGCTCGCGGTGGGATTCTCGAGCTCGCATGTGGCACCGGCCAGATCATCGTTCCCATCGCGGCCACGGGTATGCCCGCGGTCGGATTGGACCTCTCCGCCGAGATGGTGGAGGCGGCCCGTCGGCGCGCGCGCGCGGCTGGCGTGCGAGTCGATCTGGTCGAGGCCGACATGCGCGACTTTGATCTTCACCAGCAGTTTTCGCTGATCTTCATCGCCCGCAACTCGCTGCTTCATCTTAGCGAGCAGCATGAGTTCACTGCCTTCTTTGCCGCCGTTCGGCGGCATTTGGCGCCGGGCGGCGTTTTGGCGTTCGACATCTTCAAGCCCAACTTCAGCCGACGATCCCTCTGGAGCGGTGAGCGCGTGCCAGCCATGCGCAAGACCTCGCCGCTATATGGGGAACTCACCGTCGAGGAAACGAGTGATTACGACACGCTGACCCAGGTCAATCGCGCGACCTGGTTCATTTCCACGTCCCAGCAGCGCGATGCCTGGATAGCGCCGCTGCACCTTCGATGGATCTTCCCGCAGGAACTGCTGGCGCTTCTGGCGGCCAATGGATTGCACCTGGTAAGCCGCGATGGCGACTATGCCGGCGGCGGCTTCACCCGTGAAAGCCAGTTGCAGGTATGCCGGTGTCAGGCGGGCCCATGAGGTACCTCCGGTTCGCCCTGGTGGCACTTGCGGTTGGTATCGTTCTGGCGGTGCTGTCTGTCTTGCTCGCAGGCCTTATTGCAGCGCTGCCCCTCCCGGGGCTGGCTCCGCCGCTTCGTCATGATCACGCCGGTTCGGTATTGCTGGCGATGGATCTGATCGGTGCGTTGCCAATTGTGGTCCTGGCCTGGTTGGTGGGGCATGTGATGGTTCGCGCCACCAGGATGCGGTCGCTGCTACTGTTCATCGGCGCCCCATGGGTACTTCTGGGACTGTACGACCGGGTCTGGTACCTGAGAAACTGCGGCGCCACCTTCCGGACCGCGCTCTCGATTCTGCTCAGTGGACATTATCTTGAGGCCTGGGGCACCAGCTTGCTGTGTATTCCCGTTGGGCTCGGCATTGCCGCGTTGACGACCAGGCGACCCGTCAGGACATGAAACGCTCGCCTAAGAACTCAATGCCGCCAGACGGATTGCCGGTTTATCGCCTGCTGACCGGTCCAGACGATGCGGCGTTTTGCCGGCGGGTGAGCGAGGCACTTCAGCTTGGGTACCAGTTGTACGGTTCGCCGGCTGCCACCTTCAATGGCAGACAGGTCATAGTCGCCCAGGCGCTTTTCTGGCCGGATTCAGCAAAGCGGGTCTCGGCATCATCGCGGAAACGCCGTGCAACCTAGCCTCGCGGGAGGACCTCGGTACTGGTTTGCGGCGAAGCGTTACGGCTGGGGCTGGGGAATGCCACTGACCTGGCAGGGCTGGCTGGTCTACATGGGATGGATCGGCATGTTCTTTGGCGGCCTTGCGGCGCTGGGGATGCGGCGTCCGCAATTGCCGCATGTGATTTTTGTCCTGGTGATGGTCGCGCTACTGTTTGCGGTTTGCCTTTGGAAGGGTGAACCTCCACGCTGGCGCTGGGGAGAATGATTGGCGTCCCCCGGCGCCAATGCAGGGACGCCGTCACGGCATCGACAGGTAGACGTCTGAGATTGTCGCCCCACCGCTGAGGGGCCTCTCCATGCCGACGATTTGCCGAAACTTTCCAAGATGGGTGATTTCTTCCATGGTCCTGCTCTTGTTGAGATCGGGACCGGCTAACTGCACACGGCAAATCCTTTGCCGACACTCCAGCTGCAACGCCATCGGCTCAGCGCCCGCGTCCGGTGACAATTGCTCCAGGAACTGAGATCGCACTCTGGTTCCCGTGTCCGTACTGGAGTCAGCGGCAAAGCGCTCGGCAAGATCTCGATACGTGGCTGCGAATTTTCCAACATCAGCCGACCCACCCTGTTCGGCGCGATCGTCGGTGTGTCTTAGGACGACGTCATCATCGGCCGCGAACTCGTTTTGCGCGACAGTCGGTTGCGGCTGTGGCGCAACTGATCGGACTTGGGGGGCCACAGGAACAGCGGTCGAACGGACCGAAGCATCTGCCGACAATGGCCTATCGCTCATTGCCGGGGTGCTCGGATCTTGCTTGTGTCCGAAACCCGAACCCATCAGCCACGCTGCTGCCGGCGCAGACAGGGCGGACACCCCTGCCAGGATTGCCAAGCTTTGCAACGCCACTGGCTGATGATCCTCATGCCGATCAGTCAATGCGTACGTCGAGATTCTGGATCACGCCGTGCTCATCGACAAGGATGTGAAAGACGCAATCCCCCTTCTCGAACAGCACCCGGTAGGTGTCATAGCCGCTTGGCGCGGTGCCGCGGTAAGACACCGAGGTGATCGCGCCCATGGCTGAGAATATCCGTGTATTGGGAATGCGATCAATCCGCAGCACCTCGGCTATGTCCGGTCCGACGTGCACCTTGTCGGGCGTTCCGGCCACGACTTCTGCAATGACCTGCCTGAGGGCCTGCGCACCACCCGGCGCCGCCATCTGCTTGCTGTAGCGCAGGTCAATGTGCCGCAGCCGCCGCAGGAATGCCTGCTCCTCGGCGGGATCAAGCCGGGTCGCGGCCACCAGGACAGTCGCGCCATCCAGGACCTCTTTCAGGGTGTGGCCGCGGCCATCGGCCGTCCTCGCAAATGTCACGTCCATTTCAGCCGTTTCCGGATAGTTCTGCATGACCTGCGTGTCGAAAACAAATCTGTCCCTGGATTGTGCATACAAGCGCTGAGGGCCGCCCTGACCCCCTATCCGACTCTGGAACAGCGCGTCCTTTTTTCGGGTAACCGCCACCATGCTGCCGTTGGAGTCGCGGTAAATCCCTGCAAGTCCTTCCAGGGAACCTGCTGGAAGGACTGCGGCGTGCCGCCGCACCGGCTGGAAATCAGGCCAGCCGTAGACCCCCGCTACCGTGCGCACGACTTCGGGAGCAAGATCCCCGCCCTTCTCGCCATTGGTCAGAACGACCACGCCATCACCGTTTTCGTAGGCGACAAAGACGCTGATGAAACCGTAGTTACCGCCGCTGAACAGGAAGTATGGATGGCGCGGGTCCTTGCCGATGATCGGACCCAACCCCCAGTGCTCCTTGCCCGCTGTGAACATGCGCAAGGCTAAGTCCTTTGACAGGAACCCGGTCCCCTTCAGGGAGCGCTGCATCGCCAGAATGTAGTTGCCGAGATCCGAGGCCGTCGTCCACAGCCCATCCGGTGCCTGCTCCGGGTAAATGCGCGCTCCGCCTTTGAAGGTTCTGCCCCCAGTGTCGTGCGGCAAGGCCGCAACCGCGGCCAGTTCAGTCGACAGCGGTTGCTCGAAGGTGCTGTGCGCCATGCCCAGGGGCATCAGGACCGTGTCGTGCATCAGCCGGTCGAATGGCTGTCCGGTCACATCCGTCAGAATCTTTCGCAGTACGACGTAACCGCCTCCGGCATACCTGAATTCAGTTCCGGGTACCGAGCCCACGGTAATGGGTGGTCCAAATGCGGGCGGCTCGCCCCGAAGCATCTGCGCCAGCGTGGGAATCGGTTCGCCGGGACTGTATCCCGGGAATCCCTCGAGGTGGATGCCGGCGGTGTGATTCAGAAGTTCAGCAACCGTGACTTTCGAATTCGCCGTGAATGGGCTGTCGGGTATCTTCCAGTCCTTCAGGTACTCATTCGCCTGATGGTCCAGGTTGATCTTCCCCGCCTCCACCAGATGGAGCACGCCAAGCGCTGTCACCGGCTTGCTGATGGATGAGGCCTGAAAGAGCGTCTCGGTCGTTACGGCGGGGCCGCCAACCCAGGCGACGCCATATCCTTTCGCCCAATCGATCCTGTCGTTGTGCACCACAGCAACGCTGAGGCCGGGAACATGTAGCTGCGCCATACGCTGCGGCAGAGAGGGTCGCAGCTGCATTTCCACCTGCTGCATCCGCGCCTGGGCTTGCGGGTCCGCAGCGCGCGCAGTGACTGCGGCCATGATGCCTGCGATGGCCATGCCAGCCCACGCCGACAGTTCGAGGACGACTGGACGCATCGATATCCCCCTGGCTTATGCGCGTCAGACATCCCTATGCTCTGATAGTTCGTCATGGGAGGAGACTTCGTGCAGGAGTACTACACGGTCGCGTTTCTGGACATCGCTGCGGATGACCGGCGCTGGATACAGCGATTCCGCGAGCAGCATGATCCGTTCTACGGAACAGTGGATCCTCACTTCACGCTGGCCTTTGGCATTCGCGACCTGCCCGAAAACCTGTACCTCAATCACATTGCCGGCGTCGCCCGCGCCTCCCGCCAGATCCCTTTCACCTGCCGATATGCCATGCTGGGTGCCGACGATGTGGATGACACCGCCTATGTCTTCCTGGTACCGGATGAAGGCAATGCAGCGATCTCGCGGCTGCACGACCGCATTTATGTCGGGCCCTTCCAGCCCTTCCTGAAGCTCGACCTGCCGTACATCCCCCACATCAGCATTGCCTCGATGAAGGACTGCGGGCGTGCCAAGGAATTGTGCGATGAACTCAATGAACAGGAGATCTGCATTCAGGGTCGGCTGACGGCGCTGACGCCGGGCGTTCTCAAGGACGGTCGCTTTCACCCCTTCAGAAGCTACGTGCTCGCTCCGGCTTGACCGGGCCTGCGTCGCAGCAACAAAGATGTCCGCGACGCTGTCCGCTGTCCGCGCCTTCGGACATGCGGACAATGCTGCAGCGGCGGCAACGGCGCTGTTAACGCAACCCTGACAACCACTTGCGACAGCCACGCGAGTTGGCACGGTGCGTGCACTCCCCTCCTCCAACTGAAGACAATTGGGGGAGAATGATGGTTGACGTCAGTCGACGTTCGTTCGTGGTCGGCGCGGGGCTCACCGCGGCCTGCATCGCCTCCTTCCCGCAACCGGTGGAAGCCAACCCGGATACCTCAAAGGTCGAGGCGCCGGCCGATCTTCGACCGCTCATTGAGAACGAGCGCAAGGCAATTCTCGCCGCCATGTCCAAGGAGGACATTCCCGGCGTTGGGATCTGTCTCATATATGAAGGCAAGCCCGTGTGGGTCGAGGGCTTCGGTGTCACGGATCATGGTTCCAATCGCACGGTCACCGACAGCACAATCTTCAACGTGGAGTCGACGTCGAAGAACTTCACTGCCACCGCCATCATGCTGGCGGTGCAACGCGGTCTGCTCGATCTGGATGAGCCGATCACCACCTATGTGCCGGATTTCACCGTTCAGAGTCGGTTCGAGTCAGCGCCTGAAAGCCGCATTACCCTGCGACTCCTTCTGAGTCATCGGGCTGGCTTTACCCATGAGGCGCCTATCGGGAACAACTTCGATCCCACATTCGCGGATTTTGCGAGCCATGTGCGCAGTATCTCCGGGACCTGGCTGCGCTTCCCCGTGGGTGACCGGTACCGGTATTCGAACCTGGGGGTCGATCTGGCCGGATACATCCTGCAGGTCGTGAGCAAGATGCCCTTCGAGAACTGCCTCAAGACCATGCTCTTCGAGCCGCTCGGCATGAGCGACAGCACGGCCGCAACGGACGTGTACCGTCGGCGCGCCGATCGCGCCGTGGGCCATCAGACGGGCCACGCGACCGTGCCGCTGGAAATTCCGCTGCTTGCCTCCGGAGGCGTGTACATCAGTGCCCGTGATATCGCCGCCTATCTCATGTTTCATCTCAATCAAGGCAGGGTCGGACCCAGAACCGTGCTCGAGGCAGATCTATGGCGCGAGATGCACGGCTTCTCGCTGGGCGGCAACTATGGTCTGGGCATCGCGCGATCCGATCTTCGTTACGGCGATACCTCGGTCCGCCAGCTCAGTCACAACGGCGGCGGCTTCGGATTCGGCTGCGCACTGGAGTACTACCCCGAATCGCAGCTCGCGCGGGCCGTTTTTTTCAACCAGGATCTCGCGCCATCCGGGCCGCAGTTCGGGGCCGAGATCATCGATCAGCTGCTCAGTCGCCGGTATGGGGCGCGCAAACCAAAACAGACGGCGCAGGACCTGTCCGTGATCGAGCCGACCCGCAAGCAGCTCGAGCAGTTCGTGGGTACCTATGTTGGGCGGATCATTGCCACGGCGGTGGAGATGAAGATTGTCGATAACAGGCTCGGATTGCAGCTGGGGCCGGTATTCGCACCCATGCAATTCACCTCGCCGGTGGATGTCTTCAGCGCCGCCCCGACGGGCGATGTCTTGACGTCCCGCTACTTTCCCGGGAGCGACGGCCAGGTTGCTCACTTCGAGTGCGCGGTCAGCGACTTCAGCTTTGACTACAACGACGGGCCCCATGACCCCTTCGGACCGAACGAGCCTGGGTGGGAAAGATTCCTGGGAGCGTACAAATACTACACCTGGGGTCAGAGCCAGCCGGACGCGAGCAAGACGCTTCACCGGAAGAACGGCTACCTCTATCTCGATGACATTCGATTGGTGGCGGAGACTGAGCCGGGTCTTTTCTTTACCTCCGACGGAGAGGCCTTGGACTTCAGGCACCCGGTACCGACATGGAAGAATATCCGTCTCGAGCGCGTATGAAATGCTCGGTCACGATGACGTCCATCGGAATGTCGTGCGGCTGCGGAAAGATGCTGTCCAGTTCCGCGTCGGCAAAGGCGATACCGATGGTGTGCGGACGCGGCTCTGCGGCCGCCAGGGTGCGATCGTAGAAGCCCCCTCCATAGCCTAGGCGATAGCGGCCGGCGTCGAATCCGACCAGGGGCACGACCAGCAGGTTGGGTTGCACGACGTCCCGTTCCGGTGGCACGGGTATATTCCAGTGTCCGCGCTTCAGCGCCGCGCCGGGTCGCCAGCGCCAGAACTCCACGGGTGTCGCGTCCCGGACCACCACCGGCAGCCCCACCACGCCACCGGCCTTGACGTGATGGCGCGCGAACTCCCTCAGGTCGATTTCACCGCGTATCGGCCAGTACACGCCCAGTACCGGATAGCGGGCCACATCGATTGCGCCCTTCAGGTAGTCAATCACCGGCACACTGAGGCGCTTGCGCTCCTCGGGGTCCCGCGCCATGCGCCGGCCGATGAGCGCCGTCCGCTGCGCCTTGCGCCAGGCCTTGATCTCGCTCCAGGTCGAGGGCGCCGTGTCGAAATCCGCCGCATAGCAGACCGGGGAGGCATGCTCGTGCGGTTCATCTTTTTCGCCCATGACGCATACTACACCGGTGGAAGACGTCATCATTGTCGGGGGTGGCCCCACCGGGTTCATCTGTGCACTGGGCCTCGCCCAAGCCGGGGTGCAGGTAACGGTCATTGAAGCCGAACCCCGTATCGTCGACTCGCCGCGGGCGGCCGTCTATCACTGGAGCGTGGTCGAAGGACTGGAGCGACTCGGCATCCGCGAGGAGGTCGAGCGCACTGGAATCACGAAGCAGGATTACACCTACCTGGTGCACAAGACCCGTGAGCGCATCGACTTCAGTCTCGAGGTTCTGAACGGCCGCACGCCCTACCCCTACAACATCCATCTGGGCCAGCACCGGCTGGCCGGGATCGCGCTGCAGCGGCTGCAGCGACACCCGCAGGCCACGGTTCGCTTCAATACGCGGCTGAGGCAACTGGTACAGAATGATGAGGGTGTCACCCTCCAGGTCATGACGCCGGATGGCGCGCAGGAGATGCGTGCGCGCTGGGTGATCGGAGCTGATGGCGCCGGCAGCACGGTACGACGGCAGCTGGCGCTGGAGTTCGAAGGCATGACCTGGCCGGAACGCTTCGTCGCGACCAATCTCTACTTCGACTTCGAGCAGTATCACTACGCGCGGGCGACTTTTCTCATTGACGATACCTATGGCGCCGTCATTGCGAAACTGGATAACCAGGGCCTGTGGCGCTGCACCTACATGGAGGATGCCAGCCTGCCGGAGGAGTCGGTGCGCGAGCGGCTGCCACGTGTCTACGATGCCATCCTTCCCGGGGCGCACTACAGCGTCGAGCGCCTGACGCCCTATCGTATGCATCAGCGTTCGGCGCCCCGTTACCGCCTGGGCCGCGTGGTTCTGGTGGGCGATGCAGCCCATGTCACCAACCCCACGGGCGGGCTGGGGCTCACCTCCGGGCTGTTCGACTGCTTTGCCCTGTATCCGGCGCTGACCTCGGTGCTCAGCGGTGCCGACCCCGCCATCCTGGATCGCTATTCGGATTCGCGCCGGGATATTTTCTTGAACCGGATCTCCCCGCAGTCCACTGCCAACAAAAGGCTCATCTATCACGCCAATGGCGGCGGACGACATCTGGATGAGGCGCTGGTGGGCCTGCGCCGGCTCGGCACCGATCCTGATTTCGTGCTGCAGCGGCTGTACTTTTTGAAGTCGCTGGAATCACCGCCGCTGTAGTTGCAATGCTAGACTGCGCCCGGGGAGATGCAGTGATCAACCGACGCGAATTCCTTGAGGCCGCGGCCATCTCGGCCCTGCCGGTCATTGCCAGTGCATCGGCGGCGGCGCAGGCTCAAGCCGCGCCCGCTCCGGCCCTGCATACCATCGTCATCGACTCACGCCACGCGGAAGGGCGCAGCCTGGGCGCAGGGGTTGCGGCGCAGGGCGCAATGCTTCGTGCGCTCCCGGACGGGGATGTGACGCGGCTGTGGCTCGAGGAGCTTGCTCCGGCCTGGCGACACCATCCGATTCCCATCGGTGGCCTTACCGGACGGCCCGCGCTTTTCTGTCTGGAGCAGTTGGCCCGCACCTGCGGCCTGCGCGTCGTGTTCCACGCCGAGCACATCGTGCATGCAGCAGGCCGCACCGAGCACCGCCTGTTGCGTGGCGCACAAGCCGCGGGACTTTCCGCGCGCAGCCTGATCCGGGCCGGACCGCTGTGGCCCGCCCGTATCGCCGAGGTCCTTGGGCGTCCCGACCGGTTTGCGGGCCGCGAACGGCAGGGACTTTCGGAAGCCGCGCTCAGTCCCGCGCTGCCACCGGGTGCGTCGCTTCTTACCTCCTGGATCATTGCTGGAGCTGTTCCATGGCGCTACCGCCCAATGTAACTGCGACCGACTTCAATGCCGCGCTGGCGGCCTGGCGCCACAGTGTCGGTGCCGAATGGGTGTTCACCAGCGATGCCGACATTGCGCTATACCGCGATGCTTACTCACCCTACTGGGGCGAGCCTGAGGAGCGGCTTGCTTCGGCCGCGGTGGCGCCGGCGACTCTTGAGCAGGTCCAGGCGGTGGTGCGCGCCGCCAACCAGTACGGCATTCCGCTCTATCCCATCTCCACGGGGCGCAATCTCGCCTATGGCGGCGCGGCGCCGGTGTACTCCGGCAGCGTAGTACTGGACCTCAAGCGCATGAATCGCGTGCTGGAAGTCAACGGTCGCAATGCCTATGCGCTGGTCGAACCGGGCGTCAGCTATTTCGATCTGTACGAGCATGTCACCCAGGCAGGCCTTGATGTGTGGATCGATCCGCCCGACCCGGGGTGGGGCAGTGTGATCGGCAATGCCCTGGATGGCGGCGGCGGCTGGACGGCTTCCCCGTTCCGCGATCACTTCGGCGCACATTGCGGCATGGAAGTGGTGCTGGCCAATGGCGAGGTGGTTCGCACCGGCATGGGCGCGGTGCCGAACTCGAAATCCTGGCAGCACAACCGCTGGGGTTTCGGTCCCTGGGTGGACGGCCTTTTCCGACAGTCGAACTTCGGCGTGGTCACCAAGATGGGCTTCTATCTCATGCCGCGGCCGGAGGTGATGTGGACCGCCACCGTCACTTCGGCACGCGACGAGGACATCGTGCCGATGCTCGATGTCCTGAACCTGCTCGAGAACGCGCATGTGGTGAATGGCTCCACCCAGATCTTCGGTGGCTTCGGGGGGAACTCATCGCCCTGGAATATCCAGGTGCCTATCTACGGACCCGAGGAAGTGGTGCGGGCGCAGATGCACTACGCCAAAACCAAGTTCACGGCCATTGCCGATGTGAAATTCGTGGAGGGCGAACTGTTCCACACCCCGCTGTCGCCTGAGGCGCAGGCGCGCGTGCGGCTGGTGAATTTCGGCATTCCCAACCTTTCCACATTCGCGATGCTGGGTCGCAGTCCCGGCAATCCCGAGCCTGACGGAGGCCATATCGGCTTCTCGCCCATCGTGCCGCGCACCGGCGAGTCGCTGCTGGAATTCAAGAAGTTCTACCACGACAATCTGGCAACGGTGAGCGGCGGGGAAAACCTCGGCATCATCGGGCCGGTCTACATGACCAACTGGGACCGGACCCTGGTGTGCCTGATCATGTTCCCCATCGGCCGCGACAAGGTCCGCAACGCCAAGATGCGCCGCGCCTTCGAAAGCTGGGTACACCTCGCGGCCGAGCGCGGCTGGGCGGAGTACCGGGCGCCCGCCGCATTCCAGGATCTGGTTGCCAGCACCTACTCATACAACGATCACGCTCTGAGGAGACTTCGCGAGACCATCAAGGATGCCGTCGATCCCAAGGGCATCCTCTCGGCCGGTCGCTACGGCGTATGGCCCAAGCACCTCAGGAAGGTGTGAGATGCGGCGCGCATCCTTCCTGGTTCTGGCGGCGGTCCTGGGCGCACAGGTGGCGAGCGCGGACCAACCATCCTCCGTATCCGGCAAGGCTGTCTACGAATACTGGTGTGCACCCTGCCATGCCGCGGGACCCGGCCATCCTGGCACCCAGTCACTGCAGCTCAAGTACCAAGGGAAACTGCCGCCCGTGTTGCTGGATCGAACCGACCTGTCACCGCAGGCAGTGGCCGTGTTCGTGCGCCAGGGAATCCTGCTGATGGCGCCGTTTCGCAAGACCGAAATCACGGATGCGCAGCTGGATGCTCTCACCCGGTACGTGGCGGGCCAATACCAGGCGCATTGAGGCCCGATCAGGCGCCATAGGGCGCCATTATTGCGGCACCGGCTCGCCACAACCTCCTAGCAGACTTACCTTCGCGGCAACTCCGCGGAGGTTGAGAAAATGTCTGGGCGGGTGGATGAGGTTCTGGAGGTACTGCAGCGGGTGTTGGTGGAACCGATCGGCCGGCTGTGCCGCGCATTGGGTGCCGGTGCAGTGGCGCTGGGCGCCGCCGTGGTACGGCGTCGCTGGCAGCTCGGGGCCATCGCCGTAGTCGCGGTCTGCGCCTATGCACTATACAAGCATCCACCGTTTGCCAGCGTCAACGGCGGGGAGGTCATGGTCCGATCGAACCAGCTCGACGGGTCGGTGACGGCCTTCTCGGGCGGCACGGTGCTGGTGCTGCCAAAAGTCCACCAGGTACGGCGCTATTCCACCCGCGATCAGGTGTACCGGCTCGCCGAAGGCGCCAGCGCCACCGGTTCGGCCCCCTTCCAGTCCACCGAAGGCCTGTCGATCGGCGTCGATCTCACCATACGCTGGGCCATCGATCTGAACCGCATTGCGCAGTTTTCCAAGGCCTACCCGGATGATCTGAATGCGGACCTGGTGCGACCCGCCGTGCAGGACATTGCCTATCCGCTCTTCGCCCGGCACACGGTGCGCGAAATCTTCACCGTCCAGCGCGCCGACATCCAGCGCCAGCTCACCGCGCAACTCAAGCCGCGGCTGGCGGCGATGGGGCTGGTACTGCGCAGCGTCAGCATGGGCCAGGTGGATTTGCCGCCCGACTACCGGGCTGGAATGGAGAAGCTCCTGGACGAGGAGCTCGAGACCGAGAAGATCCGCTACACCCTGCAACTGAAGGAGGCGCAGGTCAAACAGACGCAGCTTGAATCCGAGGCGGAAAAAGTGCGCCGCCAGGCCGCAGCCGAGGCGGCCGGGCAGGAGCAGGTGATTGCGGCCAAGGCGCAGGAAGAGACCATGCAGCACATCCTGCCCTTCAAGCAGAAGCAGATCGAACAGCGCCAGCTTGAGGCCGAGGCCGACAAGGTGTCGCGGATCCGCACCGCCGAAGGCGCCGCCGAGGCGCGCCGCATCGAAGCCCGGGGCGAGGCCGACTCGCGCCAGAAGCTCGCCGACGCCGAGGCCTATCGGCTCGATCTGGTCGGCAAGGCGAATGCCGGCCAGATGCAGCGCGAGGGTGCGCTGATCACCCAGTACCCGCTTCTCATCCAGAAGACGCTCGCCGACAAGCTCTCGGACAAGGTGCAGGTCATCATTGCCCCCACGCCGGAGGCCGGGCACTTCATCGGATCGAATCTGCTGGGCGAACAATCCGAGGCCAAGCCGTGATCCTCGCCATCGCCGCCGCCCTCGCCATCGTGGTCCAGGACCACACCCCGCTGCGCTCGGCGGCGCAGTCGGGCGCCACGGAACTGACGACGCTGTGGCAGGGAGATGTCCTGGAGGTTCGCGGCGAGCAAGCCGGCTATCTGCAGGTGTACAACTACCGTCGCGAACGCGGCGGCTACCTGCGCAGCGAAGCGGTACGTCCGCTGGGGCTCACCGCAGGGGATGCTCCCGAGTTGCTCGCGGTCCTGAGGTTCCTGCGCGAAAGCCGCGGCTACGAGGCACTTGGCATCAGCTACGGCGCGGCCTATATCAAGGCCGTTCCCGCTCAGGCGCTGACGGCCGAACCGCTCGAGGCCATCGCCCGCATGGCCGAGCGGCTGGCCGATACGGCTTCGGGCAGTTCAGGTTCCGGAGTCGACATAGGCGCCCACCTGGATGTCGTCGCCCAGTTTGGCCTCCACATGCGCAGCTTCGAGCGCAACGGTCACATGCAGGTGTGCTATGACGGCGAGCTGTTTCAGCGCGTTCTGTCCCTGCCACAGGCCAGCGCCGAAGAGCGTGCGCTGGCCGCCTTGAGTCTGACGCGACCCGACTGTATCGATCCTGCACTCGGGCCGGTGGCGCGTACCACACTGGATCATGAGCGCGGCGAGGTTCTGGAGAAAATCCAGGAGCGTGACCTGACGCCGCTGACACGCAGCCGTCTGCATGCGCGCCGCGCGGCCGTGTGGGCCGCGCTGGCCTTTGCAGAAGCGCGCCAGGGCCAGACGCCCACCGCTGCGGCGCAACGCGCCGTGTCTGAACTGCTCAGCGTTCGAACCCGCGATCTGGGCGAGGACCGGCGCTCCGACTACACCGAGGCGGCGATTCGGGTCAGCGCCAGCCGCTGGGCCTCGGCCGTGCCGAGCGTGAATCTCGAAGGGTTCAAGTTGTCATCGGCCCCCGGGGATCCTGGACAGACCTGCATTACCCTGCATGCGTCGCAACCTGCTGCCGCCTCCCTGGTGCAGCGCTGCACTTATGGCATTGCCTGGCTGGCCTCTGCGCAGGTGGTCGCGCCGGGGCAGGCCGTGGTGCTGGCGGTGCAACCCCTCGAGAGCTGGCGCGAGCTTTGGATCTTCCACCGGCGCGGCGCGACTTGGGTCGTCGATGTCGTTCCACCTGGTTTCAACGAACCTGAAGTGGGCTACATCGACTACGCCGGCTATGCGCCGGCCACCAAACGGCTGCTGATCGCGCTGGAAGTGAAGGAACACGGCCACTTCCGCCACAGTTTCGAGGAACTGCGGCTCGATGATCTCGTGACCGTCCGACAGGCCGGCAGCCCGGAGCTGCTGCGCGACTTCGGGCGCTGGCAGGATTCGAGCTGGCGACGCGACACGCTGGCGCTGCGGTGAGCAGGCGCCAGCGTCTATCGGGATCAGCAACAGGAGCTAGGGCGCGATCCGGGTCGCCGTGGCCGTGCCGTTCAGCACGATCACCATCGGCGTCGTCACCGGGGGCACGGGGCTGAAGGTCAGCGTCGTGGTGTTGGTTCCGGTATATGAGTTCCCATCCCACGCCACTTCATCGACCTCGGTCTCATCGAAGGACCCGGCAACAATACCGTTGTTGTAGAGCCAGCCGACATGATTGCGGGTCACATGTGACTGATCGAGCGCCTTCCACGAACCCATGCAGATGTTGCCGTTCAGCACCGGATAGTTGATGTTCTCCCACTCGGTGCCATCACTGTGCCACTGAATGAAGGCCTCCCCGGACGGAGCCGTGGAGGGGTTCGTCGTGTAGACGACATCCCAGGTACCGACGATGTTCTCGGCGGCATTGTGGCCCCCGAAGGGCGTCCTGGGCGTGTGCTTGAGGACGAATGGCGATCCTTGCGGACCACCGCCGCGCGGGTCCACGCAGCTTGCGTGAGCCGCCATTGCGCTCAGCGCCAGCGCTGCCGAGACCGCGGTTCCCACCAGAAATCTGTTCATGAGACAACTCCTTAAAAGATGTATTGCTTTTGCACCCGGCACCGCTGACACGAGCGGTGTTTGGTTCCCTTGCCATCAATTCCAACAGCGGCCACTGTAGTCCCGTGCAAGCGCGACAAATCGCGCGAGTAATGAGGGCTATGTGAGGGCTAAGATCGGTGCTGCCCTGTTGCGGGAGCTCGCCGGCAGCCAGGCCGAGAGGGTCACCGGGTCGTGAACATCCCGGCAGGATCGTAGCGACGACGCAGGGCCGCCAGCGGCTCGGCATGCATCAGGTCGGAATACGCGGCGACATCGTCATCCTGGTTGCTGAAGTTCGGCATCAGCGTGCGCATGGCCTGCGGCGCGATCTGCCCATGCAGCTTGCGGACCCGCTCGCGCAGCTGCGCGAAATCCTCGGCCCAGGGCGTCGCGCCTATCAGGTTGACGAAGAACTGCGCACCGCGATTGGAGAAGGCGGTGTCTGCCGGTGCAATGCGGGCCACGGCGCCCCCCATGTGCTGGACATGCAGCTCGCTGTGCTGACTGGGCAGATCATCGAGGGCGGCAGTGAGAATATCCAGCGTCGCATCGGGCAAGTGGCTGAAGTTGGCCGTTTTCCAGTACTGACAGCGCCCCGGCGGCGCACTGCCATCCTGCATGTGCTGCCACTGCACATAGGGCATGGGTCCTATGTGATCGGTCAGCGGCCGACCGAACTGACGCAGCGGCGCAATGACGCGCTCCCCGGCGGCGGGATCCCCGCACCAGCACACCACGGAGATCACCACCGGTCGGCCGTGCCAGCCGGCGTCCAGGAAGGGCAGCGGCGGCGCGTTGGCGAGCACGGTCATGCCGCAGAACTCATCCGGTGCGGTAGCCGCGAAGTCGCGGAACACGCCCAAGGCCTGGCGGGCTTCGGTCGCAGGGCGCACCACGAGGCCGGCGAGCACCTGGCGCAGCGGATGCAGCTGGAATTCAAAACTGGTCACGACGCCCAAGGCCCCCGCGCCGCCGCGCAGGCCCCAATACAGGTCCGCATGTTCATCGGCACTGGCGCGCACGAAGCGCCCGTCCGCCAGCACGACGCCGGCCGCCAGCAGATTGTCGCAGGCCAGCCCGTAGCGTCGCATCAGCCAGCCGGCACCGCCACCCAGGGTCAGGCCGCCAACGCCGGTACCGGACACCAGGCCTCCGGTGGTCGCCAGTCCCTGTTTTGCCGTGGCCACATCGACGTCATGCCACAGCGCGCCGCCCTGAACGGCGACCATGCGCCGCTCCGCATACACTTCCACGTGGCGCATCCGTGAGAGGTCCAGCATCAATAGGCCGTCGGCGACGGCGCGGCCGGCCACATTGTGCCCTCCGCCGCGCACCGTCACCGCCAGGTGATGGTCGGCGGCAATGCGCACCGCGAGCGCGATGTCCTCGGCATCCGCGCAGACCACGATGGCCGCGGGGCGCCGGCTGATGGCGGCATTCCAGACCCGTCGGCTCGGCAGGTAGCCGCCCTCATGAGGCTCCAGGATCTGGCCTCGCAACTGCTGACGCAGCGCGGAAATCACCGCTGGGCGCAGGGCCGGTACTTCTTCTTGCATTGCCAAGTCTCCTGCGGGAACAGCCCCGACCGGTAAGTTAATACAGAGTCAGGCAGCCGATTGTGAGGGCTCGGTGATGGCGACGGCCTCAACTAGGCCCGGCGCACCTGGTAAGTTGGAAATTCGCCGTATGACTTGGCCATCGGCGTGACCCCCACATACTGGCAGACGAACTCGGTGACCCCGACGGCCTCGGCCAGGGCCGCAAATTCCTGGCTGGCATAGACCGCGCCAGGTGGCGTGATGGGCTCGATGCGGGCCGCGCGGCTGACATGCACTCCGGTGTAACTGAAGCCGCGGATGATCGGATCCACCACCGGATAGGCCGGACCGCTGTGCAGGCCGATGCGTATGCCCATTTTCTCGGGCATCCCGAAATCTGGCCAATGGATGGAGCGAATGAGTTCGCTGATTTCCAGGGCCAGCACGCCGGCCGCCGTGATGTCGTTGAAGACGAAGTACAGGGCATCGCCCCAGGTGTTCTGTACGATCGGGGGCCGCCGGGAGCGCTCCAGCAAGGCGGCTACCGGTCCGAGAAAATGCGTCACGAACCGCGGAATCTGCTCCTCGGAGAGTTTGCTGAAGCCGACCGCGTCGGCAAACAGCAGCGAGACCAGTGCGCGCTTTTCCTCCGGGCGGCTATCCCCTTGGGTGGTCAGCCACTGGTCCGAGGGCGCCAGCGGGCCGGGCACCGATGCATAGTCCTGCCAGGCCAGGCTGAGCGGGTTCAGGGCCCGCACCGACTGACCGCAGCTGCGCCAGCGACTGATGGCGCTGCCCGTGCCCCCGCCCTGACCCGGCTGCCCATCCCACACGGCCAGCGCCCGCACTCGGCCCTCGATGCCGCGCGCGCGTGACTTCGCCAGACCGAACATCAGTACGTTGGCATAGGCCAGGTAGACTTCCGTCGCCGGGTGCCGCGAGGCGTAGATCACCTGCTTGGCTGCCTTGAGCACCCGTTCGAAGCGCTCCACCCAGCGGTTGTTGCCGTCCCGTGCGACGCTTGCCTTGACGAACGAGTCGATGTCGCTCGGCAGCACGATGTTGATCTCGCCCCCCAGTTCCAGCATTGCCTCCAGAAAAAGAATGTCGCCACCGCAGGCCGCGGCAGAGAAACTCACCTGGGCGCGCATCTGCAGCAGCGCCTGCTTGAGGGCCTCAAACACCGGCCCTGCGGCACTTGGCGCAAAGCGCGGCCGGGCCCGGTCAGCCGCATCAATGAGATGCCCCGTGAACGCCACCACCACCGGCGCTGGCAGCCACTGCTCGAGCAGCTGCGGATCACGCCCGCGGGCGCTGAGGATGAGCCTTGCATTGCGACGGGTGGAGGCAAGGTTACCAAGGTCCCCGGATGCCAGTGCGGCGGCAGTGACGTAGTGCGCGCCGGCCAGCTCGGGTTGGTCCAGGACCAGTGACGCCTCACCCAGGGTCGCTTCGAGCCAGTAGCGATCGATGGCTGTGACCGCAGCTGACTGCAGCGCGGCGAAACAGATCTTCTGCACCTCGTGCGCGGTGCGCTGCGCGGCCTGCTGCTCGCCCAGCAGCAACTGCAGGGTCGCGGCGTTGATGCCGCTCCAGTACCGCGTATCCGGTGCCCCGGCGAAGGATTCGCTGTACAGAGATTGCGCGCGCACCAGGTACTGATGCTTGAGGGCCGGATCGGCGGTCTCCTCCCACAGGTCCTTGTAGGTACGCGCCAGCATGCCCACGGTTTCCTCATCGCGGTGACCGGCTGCGTAAAGGCCGGCGAGCAGTTCGTTGGCCGGCCCGGTCGCACGGCCGCGCGCCAGGGCCAGTGCTTCCAGCCCCTGCAGTTCCACATCCTGCGGCCACAGGGCCGCCGCTTCGCGTGTCACGTCGAAGGCCAGCAGCGGTTCGCCGGCGCGCAGCAGACGCCGCGCCGCCGCCTTGTAGAGCTGCGGCTGCGTGGACCACAGTGCCCGATCGCGCGCGGCCCAGATCGCATACACCGCCGGCACATCCTGGCCTGCGATTTGCGCGATCAGTGCGGGCGCGTCGTTGGTCGGCATCACCAGGGCCTTCGCAAGGGGCTGGTGGGCTCATCCAGACCGCGCTCGCGACGGAACTGCGCCCAGCTCTCATTCTCGAGCAGGGCCTCCTCGCGCAGGGCGATACCGATCCGCCCCGCCGTTTCGGCTGGCTGGCGTCGCAGTCGCCGCCGGGCCTGATCGTAGATCGCCTGCATCCGCCCATAGTGACTGGCCTGGTAGAGCAGGCCCAGTTTGGTCACCAGGGCCACGATCGCGGCCGAAACGCCGGGACACAGGAAGCTCACCAGGCTCAGTCGCAACTGTATGGGCTTGGAGACCGGCAGATGTCGCGCAAACATGATGGTGAGCGATGCACACACGCCCAGGAGAAAAATCCCGGCAACCAGGTAGCGCATGCGGACCTCGACCCTGGCGCTGCGCGCCTGGGAGCGCGCGAAGTACTGCTGCTGATCGTCGATCCAGCCCTGCAGCACACCGGTGGCCACCGGGTCCTGCTGGCCGGCAGGCCTGGTCACCGGCGGATTCGCGGCCGCCACGCGCCACAGCGCCAGTCGTATCCACTGGTAGTCCAGGGGCTGACGGATGAGGTAACAGGCGGCAGCCGAGCGCGTGAGACCGCAGGCATGCCAGTAGTGCTGCACCCGCAGCCCTTCGGCCAGGGCCCGATACTCCACGAAGCGGCTGTGCAGGTCCAGGCGCCGGGCATAGAGGAACACACAGTAGGAGGTCACGATCAGAGCGATATAGCCACCGATCAGTTCATCCTGCAATTCGACGCGGCTGTTGGCCGCTGCCAGGAAACATCCATAGGACACGGCGGCCAGACAGGCCAGCGCGAATATCAGGCGAAACGCCAGATGGCTCTTGTGCTGGAAGGCGAGCGCCAGGGCATCGGCCCGAGCGTACAGGCCCTCGATCGTAAGCTCACCGTCATCGGGAAAAGTGGGGACGGGCAGCTGCGCCTGCGCATCCCGATTGAAGCGGTCGGTGCGCATCATGAGCCGGTTCTCAGCCGCGGTGTGCACCAGGTGATCGCTCACGGCCCCATCGACTCCGAACAGTGACGTCACCTGGCGCAGCGGTTCAGACCCGGCGGGCCATTGCAGGCGGATGACCTCAACCTTCAGTTCCGCCTCAAACTCGATCGAGTCCTCTTCGGATGCCTGGGAATCCTGGGCTGCGCCCACTGAGACATCAATCAGCAGGTGGCACAGCGGTACCAGAGCGCCCGCCGGAGGGTCCAGCACCGCGATATCACAGGCCGCCGCCGCGGCCCGCGCGAGTTCGGCCAGACCCGCGGCGGCCCGTACGTACAGCACGAAGCGCGAGTTCGGATAGCGTTCGCGCCTGGCCCGCAACTCCTGCGCGAGGAACTCACCCAGACCGGAGCCCGCCAAGCCGGTGAACTCCCCCGTTGACTGCAGGGCGATGACGATCGGTACGCCGACCGGTGGGTTCGACAGGCTCACGTTAGGGCAGCACGCTCACATAGGGCGTCTGCTGCACATCCTGGGCCGAGCGCTGCAGATCGGTCAGCTGATTCACCACGGCCAGGATCTCCAGGGTGTGATCGACGCAGGACGGGTCCGAACCGGGCCTGGACGTGCCTTGCGAGCAGGGCGCGATGCCTATCGACTGCCACTGCTCAGGACGGCTGTAACGCGGCACATAGTAGCGTTGCCCGCGGTAGGTCAAGGCAAACCGGTAACTCTCTTCGCCGTCACTTCTGACATTGAAAAAATAATCACCGCAGTGAGGTTCGGAGGAATAAGCACAGAAGCCGAAGGTCACCACCGGATTGAGCAAGGAGATGTCCACCCGCGGCGGGTTCGTGCCCGGCTCCTTGTCATAGGCCTGAATGGCCTCCTGGTAGGCCATCAGGTCACCCAGGAACTGGATGATCTCGCCCACCGAGCGGATCTCCATGCGGATCTGCGGTTTCGGGTCCTGGGGGTTGCCGAACATTTCCGTGTATTGCTTCTCGGGGGGATGCAACTGCTCGATCGCGCGACCGAAGTTGTCACAGAAGTTCTTGACCTCGGTTTCTTCGTCCGCTCGAAACTCCGGAAAATCCTCTATGTCCTGCATTTCCTTGCGGTCCGAATCCGCACCCGGGGTAGCCCCGGCATTGGCGGTGGTGCCGACGCTGGGCGTGACGGTGACATTCGGGGTGGTGGCGACGTCCGCGCCGTTGCAGGTGTTCTGTGCCTCCTGCGTGCCGCTGCTCCCCAGGGCCTGCACCCGCGACAGGCACAGCTCGGTCTTGGGCGCGGAGATGCCGTACATTGAGATTGTGTGGCTGTCCTTGTTGTAGGTGACCGAGGTCTTGCTGGAATCCAGGCTCGCCACCGAGGCCAGGATCCTGCCCAGATCACTGTTGTCGACCGGAACCTCCTCGAGAATCGGTTTCTTCTGGGGTGCGGACTGCGCCGTGAAGCTCGTGAGATTGTTGATCAGCTTCAGGTAGTGTTGGAAATCCGTCTGACCCTTGCAGAGGTTGCTTTCGCGCTGGCCGAGCGATTTGACGTTCGAATTGTCGATCGGGGTCGGGGTGGCGTAGAGCGCATCGATGGCATCGCGCGGTGAATTGCGGATCCGGATGGTGTGCCGCTCAAGACTGCCGTTGGCCGAATTCGCCACCGTCACGTCGATCGCCGAGAAGAACAGCAGCAGCACCACGCGTCGGTCCAGGCCCCGGTCCAACCAGTACTTCACGAACTTCGGGTCGATGGGCGTGGACATGCCGGTGACGAAATCCTTGGTGGCAAGATTGTCGAGCTCGAAGCTCGGCGCCAGCTGAATGCCCACGCCGGCCGTGATGGTGTTGCGCGCCGTACCTTTGTTCGACGGTCCAAACGGCCACACTCCCTGCACCGAGGCGTTGCCGGTGACCGATTCGTGGATCGAGGGTATTTCATCGAAATGCAGCGGCGCTTTGTCCTTCGCGCGCAGGATGTTCAGCACCAGCAGCTTGTCGGTGGTGTCCTCGATGATGTCGTCGAAGGACATTGCCTGGGAGCGCACCACCGTGTTGGAAGCGATGCAACCACCCAGGCTTAGCGAGAGCAGCAACAGAATCGCGATGCGCATTATTATTCCTTTTTCCAGACCACGCCGTTGACCAGCACATGCGTGGCATCGACGATTGCGTAAGTGCCGCCGCCGGTCAAGCCTGTGACCAATGAGGTCGCGGTCCACAAACCATTGGCGAAATTGACCTGTCCGTGATCGGCGAAGTGGCCTTCGAAGTGATAGACCCCCGCGGTGGTGGACGTCCAGGTCCAATTCCATTGCTGGCCGGAGACGTTGCCGCTGGTGGTCCAGGTCCCCAGCAGGCTGGGATTGGGCTGCCCCGGGGGCAGCACCGGCTTGACCAGTTCATATACCGATGTGTTGGCCCGGAAGTGCGTCGCATCGATGATCTGCACCGAACCGGTGTGCACCCGGCCGGTATTCGAACCGGTGTTGCGGAAATTGCCGTTGGCATCCGCGCCATTGGCGCCATCTTCTTCCTGCTCCCCGGTCAAGGCGTAGGTGCCATCGGCCTTGATCACATTCACATAGTGGGTGTTGAAATCCGCCACCACGGTATCCAGGGTGAGCGTTCCGACCACCTTGCGGTCCATGGCGGCCTGCGGGGCACCCAGTCCGGCAATGACGGCCGCCGCCTCGCGGCGCGGCGCGCTGGCGAGCGCATACCACCAAACGGCCGTCAGTACCGCCACCAGGGCGACAGTACCGAAGGCCAGCAGCGTCGCTTGCTGGCGATGCGAGCGCAGCCAGAGCAGCAACCGCTCATACAGATTGAGCTGTCGTGGTATTGGCGCAGGAGTCCCTGCGCCGCGCACCAGATGAGAGATTTCAGTGATCAGCAATCGCCATTGGGGGTCCTGGGCATTGCCGTTCCACTGGCTCAGGTTGGCCGCCTGGATACGTCGGAATCCCATCGGCGGCTGATCGGTCCCCACCTGTATGGGGAGGTACTTGCCGGCCTCCTTGGCCAGCGTCGCTTCCTCCTTCACCCAATCGCTGATGACCGAATCCGGCGACCAGAGAATGATGCAGGCCTTGGCTTCGCGTATGCCGCGGGCAATCACATCGTCCCAGGTCTTGCCCGGCGGGATGGTGTGATCCCACCACACCGAGAAGCCTTCGGCTTCCACGGACTTGACCAGGTCGCGGACCAAGTCCGTGTCTTTGTGCGAATAGGAGATGAAGACGTCCGACATGGGTGACTCTCGACGCGTCGCGGCACTGCAGCAACACCGGCGCTGCGGTACTCATTGGAGAAGCGTTTGTAGCATAATCGTTGGCGCGGCACTTACGAGGAGAGGCCCGGATGACTCGCAAAGCAACTTTCCCGGCGCTGACCGCCCTCCTGCTCGCAAGCGTGGCCACGGCCGCATCGGATCCTTCGACCCAGGGGTTGAAGCAGTACGTCCTGCCGGATCACACCGCCTCGGTCATGCTGCCTGATACCTGGAAGGTCACCCAGACCGGAGTCGCGCTCATCGTTGCCCAGGGTCCCAGTGGCGAACTGGCCATGTTCGGAGTCCTGGTGCCCGCCCACGACGGCACCGCCACCAGTATCACGCCCCAGGTGCTCAATCAGCCCTATTCGGCCGATCCGAAGGACAAATTCACGCAATCACTGGCCTGGGTGCGGACGCGCAACGGCAAGAGTCCGGTGCAGATTCAGTTCCTCAGCTCAACCCTCATCCCCAAGACTCCGCCGGCCTTCGGGACCTGCACCAACCTGACGGCACTGATCAGCGCGGGTGGCGCGGGCCAGTTGGGCGTGGAGGCGGACCAGTGCTCCATGCCGGTGGATGCTTCCGGCAACTACAAGAACTTCTTCAAGGTGGTCGGCGTTGCGGCGGCCCAGGCCAAACAGGAGCGGTCGGCCCTTGAGGCCATCCTCGGGAGCTATCAGCTGAACCCGGCCGCCCTGCAACAGGTGCAGAAAGGCGCTGCGCCCAGGAGCGGGGCAGGCGCAGCGGCGGGCGCCGCGCCGGCTGCCAATGGCAGTGCCAACAGTTCAGCGCTGACCTGGGCGCAGGCCATTGCCCAGGTGAACGCCATGAAGCAGGCCAGCGCGGTCACCATGGCGAAAGCCAATGCCATCAATTCGGCGACCCTAAACAGCATGGTGGGCGCCAACAACGCGGCCAATAACTTCGACATGGGCGTCATCCGCGGTGATACGCCGGTATACGCGGTCGGTCAGTCGCAACCGCTGTTCTGGGTTGGCGACTAGCGGCTGGCTTCGAAATTACCGGTGTGGCCTGCGTAGCTGATGGTGCCGACCATATGGTTGCCTGTCACCGTGGCCGTGTAGGTGGTACTGCCATTGCTCCATTGAGCGCTCGTTCCGGACTGCTGCCAATGCCAC
>Ga0210385_10000593_pt1 | contig 25091 bp, 25 predicted proteins | sample IncBWH26OmetaG_FD_160107 | JGI IMG/M metagenome (GOLD analysis project Ga0210385, IMG submission 160107) | Forest soil microbial communities from Barre Woods Harvard Forest LTER site, Petersham, Massachusetts, United States - Inc-BW-H-26-O ...
GCCGGCGACGTGCACGATATCCCCGTCGTCGAAGCAGCGCACGACGTGCGCGATGGCATCGACCTCGCGGATGTGCGCCAGGAATTTGTTACCCAGGCCCTCGCCCTGTGAGGCGCCGGCGACCAGGCCCGCGATGTCGACGAACTCCACCGAGGCGGGCACGAGCTTCTCGGGATCGACGATCGCGGCCAGTTCCTGCAGCCGTGGATCCGGCACCGGTACGACGCCGACATTCGGATCGATGGTGCAGAACGGATAGTTCTCCGCCGCGATCTGGGCACGGGTGAGGGCATTGAACAGCGTCGACTTGCCGACATTCGGCAGTCCGACGATTCCGCATTTGATGGACATGGTGGTTTACCTTGAAGTCAGCTCGGCCGGCCATGAAGAGCCTGCGTCGCGCGCTGCGCTCCTTGTTGCATCATCATCGGCACCGCATCCGCCGCCGCGGCTATCGCGCCACCGATGAGTTCTTCGTCCGCCTTCGACGGGCGGCCCAGGACGTAGTGCAGTACCTTGTTGCGGTCGCCGGGATGTCCGATGCCCAGCCGCAGACGCCAGAACCCTTCGGCGGTGCTCGCGAGAATGTCCCGCATGCCATTGTGGCCACCGTGGCCGCCGCCGAATTTTAGCCGCACATCACCGGGCGGAAAATCCAGTTCATCGTAGGCCACGAGCATCTCGCCCGGGAGAATCTTGTAGAACCCGGCAACGCTGCTCAACGGACCCCCGCTGCAGTTCATATAGGTCATCGGCTTGGCCAGCCATAGGTCGTGGTCGGCGATCCGGACGCGGGCGAGATCGGCCTGATGCCGCGGTTCATAACGGAACGTCCCGCCATGACGCGCGGCCAGCGCCTCGATAAAAGTGAAGCCCGCATTGTGACGCTGGCGCTCGTGCTCAGCGCCGGGGTTGCCCAGACCCACGATCAGCTTCAGTGGAACGGCATCCATGAGCGCACGCCTGCAATGAATTCAAGAGGAAATGCGGGCGGGTAACACCCCCGCCCGCACTTGCGCGACCGAAGATTACTTCTTGCCGGCGTCCTTCTTGGGCGCGGCAGCGGCCGCCGCAGCCGGAGCGGCCTTGTCGTCCTTCTTCGCGTCCGCAACCGCGGCGCCGGCGGCAGCCGGAGCTGCAGCAGCACCTTCGACCGGTGCCGCTTCGGCGGCGACCGCCTCGGGCTCCTCGGCACGTGGGCTGTGGATCGAGACGACCGCCGGATTGCGACCGTGACCCAGCTGCGGCAGGGTCAGGCCCGGTGGCACCGGAATATCGGCCAGATACTTGATGTCGTTCAGGCTCATGTTCGCCATGTCGACTTCCAGAAACTCCGGCAGATCATTCGGCAGACAGACGACTTCGACCTCGTTCATCAGGTGCGAGACGATGCCGCCCTGGACCTTCACGCCCGGCGAGATGTTCGCATTGCGGAAGTGGATCGGCAGACGGATGCGGAGCTTTTCGTTCTCCAGCACGCGCTGCATGTCCAGGTGCACGACTAGATTCTTGGCCGGGTGCATCTGCACATCCTTGACGATGGCCTCCTGAGTCTCGTTCGCCACCTTCAGCTGCACGATGGAGGAGTAGAACTTCTCGTTGTCGATCATCGTCAGCAGCTTCTGCTGATCGAGCACCAGGGCACGCGGGTTTTGACCCCCGCCGTAGAGAATGGCCGGAACTTTTCCTTCGACGCGCAGGCGGCGGCTCGCACCTTTGCCTTGCGTGTCTCGGAATTCCGCGCCGATCACAAATGAAATGCGCATTTTCGAACTCCTAAAGTCATCAATCGCCGCACCATGCGGCATTCACGCCACCCCGCGACCAAGGGAGCATGATCAACGCGGCCCGCTGTCCACCCGATGTGGCAGCCGGCCTTATCAATTCCTAATCCACGTACAGCGAACTGACGGACTCCTCCGCGCGTATGCGCCGGATGGTCTCCGCCAGCAGTCCCGCCACCGACAACTGGCGGATGCGGCCAACCTGCTGCGCGGCCGGCGACAGCGGAATGGTATCGGTCACCACCAGTTCATCGAGCACCGACTTCTCGATCTTCTCGAGCGCCGAGCCCGAGAGCAGCGCGTGCGTGATGTACGAGGTCACCTTCAGCGCACCCGCATCCTTCAGCGCCTGCGCCGCCAGGCACAGCGTGCCCGCGGTATCCACCATGTCATCGACCAGCACGCAGTTCATGCCGGAGACCTCGCCGATGATGTTCATCACCCGCGACTCATTCGGTCGCGGACGGCGCTTATCGATGATGGCGAGGTCCGCATCATCCAGCCGGCGCGCGAAGGCCCGCGCACGCGCCACGCCCCCGACATCGGGCGAGACCACCACCAGGTCACTCTCGGCGCGCTTCCAGGCATCCCCGAGCAGCACCGGTGATCCATAGACATTGTCCACGGGGATGTCGAAGAACCCCATGATCTGGTCCGAATGCAGATCCAACGTCAGCAACCGGTCGACGCCGGCGCCGGCGATCATGTTCGCGACCAGCTTCGCGGTGATCGCCGAACGGGTCGCACGCGGCCGTCGATCCTGGCGCGAATAGCCGAAGTACGGCACCACCGCGGTGATGCGCGCGGCCGAAGCGCGGCGGCAGGCATCAACCAGCACCAGCAGCTCCATCAGATGATCATTCACCGGCGGGCAGGTCGACTGCACGATGAAGACATCACGGCCGCGCACGTTGTCGATCAGCTCGATGTTGATCTCGCCATCGCTGAACTTGCCGACTTCGGCACTGCCCAGCGGCACCCCCAGGTGGCGGGCAATTTCATGCGCCAGCCCCCGGTTGGCATTCCCGGTAAACAACGCCATCGTGTCGTCAGTCACGACCGCCTCTCCATTGCGATGTGGCTGGGGTGGAAGGATTCGAACCTCCGAATGGCGGGATCAAAACCCGCTGCCTTACCACTTGGCGACACCCCACCATAAAGTCCTTCGATGATTAAGGCAGCAATGCCCGAAGAGGCGAGACATTCACGCCGCGGGCCACCCATCCGCGCCACGGCGCCGGGACCCTCGTCACGATGTCTTGTGCCTCGTTCAGGCTTGCGCAGGAAGCAAAAATGCAGGATCCCGTGCCCGTCAGCCGTGCCGGTGCCAAGTGCCCCAGCCAGTCCAGCGCGTGCGCGACCTCGGGATAGCGCATCCGCACCACCGGCTCGAAATCATTTCGCCCGCCCGACTGTAAAAAGCCGCCCATTGTGATGGGGGGTGAATTTCGTGTCAATTCAGGCGCCTGGAAGACGGCAGCGGTCGGGACGTGCACGTTCGGATGCACCAAGGCGAACCAGCGTTGCGGCAGGTCCAGGGGTGTCAGACGCTCGCCGCGCCCCTCGGCCCAGGCCGATCGGCCGCGAACGAACACCGGCACATCAGCCCCCAGTTTCACGCCGATGGCCGCAAGATCGTTCTCGTTCACTCCACATTTCCAGATCTCGTTCAGCGCCACCAGCACCGTGGCCGCATCCGAGCTGCCCCCACCGAGACCCCCGCCCATGGGAATGCGCTTGATCACGCGCAGATCGGCACCCCGCCGGGTTCCGGTCGCGACCTGCAGCGCGCGCGCCGCCCGCACCATCAGATCCGCTTCGGGCGGCACGCCCTCGGGACCCGCGGGCCGTTCAATCAATCCGTCCTCGCGGACCCGGATATCGATGTCATCGGCCAGATCGAGCAGCTGAAAAACGGTCTGCAGGTCGTGATAGCCATCGGCGCGGCGCCCGGTCAGGTGCAGAAAAAGATTGAGCTTGGCCGGCGCCGGCCACAGGGTCGCGCGGTTCACGGCGAATGCCAGGCTTCGATGATCAGCCGGACCCGTACATTGCCGCGCGCGACGGTGAGCTTCTGGGGCAGCGCGCCATCCGCGGTCTGCATGTAGCCGCTGAACGTCACCGTCCAATCCGACTGCGCGAGCGAACCCAGATATCCCTGGGCATCCGCGGTTTCGGTGCTGGGACTTGCGGGGTCCGGAACGCCCTGTATCCAGTACCGCAGGCTGTTCAGCGGCGGCTCGAAGCCCATCCGCCTGACCAGCTCAGCGTGGGCCGCCTGGCTGTCGAGCGCCTCACCCGAGGGCGTCGTGAGCGTGAGGCCACCGGCATCGTTCACGATGCGTACGCCTCCGACGCCGAGCGGTCCATCGAGACTGACGGTGCTGCGCATGCCATCCTGAATCCAGCGCAAGCGACCATTGAAGCCATCGGTACCGGCGACGACGCCGATGCGGCCCTGCGCCGTGTATTGGGTGCGGGCCTGCAGCTGCGCTTTGCGCGCGGGCCAGTCCGCGGCGACCTGTTCGGGTGGGGCGGTCGGGGCAATGGCCGGCGGGGCGGTCCGGCAGCCCACCAGCGCCATGGCCGCGGCGATCAAACACAAAAGACGCAGCGGCCGCGGGGCCGCGGCCACGGTCGCGCGGACCGTCATCTTCAGGGGTGTCCGGAGCCGGGCACCAGGCGGTGCCGCGTGGCTTCGAGCGCTGCCGATTCCGGATGGCGGGCGAGCGCATCAGTCAGCACCTTGCGCGCCTGGGCCTGCGATCCGCTCTGCCACAGCGCCTCGACCCAGTGGGCCGCGATATCCGGGTCCTGCCCCACGTTGTAGGCGTGCTCGAGGATGCCGGCCGCCTCGCGCGAATCCCCGCGCCGCAGCCGCACCCAGCCCAGGCTGTCCAACGCCGCCGGACTGTCCGGGGTCGACAGCAGTGCCTGCCGGATCAGCTTTTCGGCGCGCGGCAGCTGCTCACGATGATCGGCCAGCGTGTAGCCCAGCGCGTTCAGCACCGTCGGGTCCTCGGGCCGCTCGGCGAGCAGCACCTCGAAGGCCTGCACCGAGTCGCGGGTATTGCCGGCGCGCTCCAGCATCGTCGCCCGTTCGTATTCCAGCGTCGGATGATGCGGATAGGACTGCGCGGCGGCCCCGAGCAGCGCCAGGGCCCCGTCGGCATCGCCGTGATCGGCCAGCAGGTGCGCCTTCTGCACCACCATGTCAAAGGTGCTGTGCGTGTCGTGGCTGGCCAGATCATCCACCAGTGCGAAGGCCTCGGCGCGCTTGTTGGCATCGAGCAGTAGACCCGCCGCCGCGACCCGCGCCTGCGCGCCCATCGAGGAATCGATCAGCCGCCGGTAGATGGCGAGCGCCGCATCCTTGTCGCCCTGACTTTCGGCAATCTGCGCCAGATAGAACATCGCGCCATCGCCGGCCTCGCCACTGCGCATCAGCTCGGTGAAGCGCTTCTGGGCCTGCTCCAGGTCGCCATTGTCGTAAGCCAGCAGCGCCAGGCGGCGGTCGATTTCCTGGGTGTTGATCTCACCCCCGGCGCGCAATCGTTCCAGCTCCTTGCGCGCTTCATCCGCCCGGCCCAGATCCTGAAGCACCTCGGCCACTTCAAAAGTGCCATCGGTCGCATCCAGCTTCACCACCTCGTGGGCCGTCGCAATCGCCTGCGTGGAATCGCCACGCAGCACGGCAATCCGCGCCATCAGGCGCAGGGCATCGGTTGACTTGGGGTCGCGCTGCAGCGCCTCTTCGACCAGGTGCTGGGCGCGTTTGAAGTCGTAGGCTTCGACCGCCAGGTCACCGAGTGCCGTCAGCACCGTGGCCGATCGCTGCGGGGTATCGATCACCGGATCCAATGCCGCAAAGGTCGCCGTCGCATCCGACTGTTCGGCGAGCACCTGCATCGAGCCGATCAGGGCGCGGTCGCTGGCCTTGGCATCGGCGGCCAGCGCGGTCGCAATGGCCGCCCGCGCCTCCGGCACGTGGTAGAGCTTCAGGGCGACCGTCGCATAGACCAGCGCCGCCTGCGGATCGCTCGGCGCCGCCTTCAGCCAGTTCTGGACGGCACTCCAGGCGGCCGGGATGTTTTCGCAGTCCATCGCCACCTGGGTGGCATGACTGGCGATCTGCGCGGTCGCGCCCTGCGAGGCCACGGCAAAGTCATCCGCGGCCAGCCGGCAGTCCCCGCGCTGCAGCGCGAGCTCCCCGGCCACGCTGGCCTGGGCCGGATCGGTCGGTACCGCCGGATCCGGGGCCGGGGCCGGTTCCTGACTCACGGCCGGCGCGGCGTCCGCGCCGGAGTCCGCCGCGGCACCTGGCGGATCCGCGGCAGCGCTTACGCCTCCCGAGTTGACGGTATGGCATCCTGCAAGGGTCAGCGCTGCCGTCACGCTGACCGCCAGAGTCATCCAATTTCGTGTCGCACCCATGTGGCCACTATATCCCGTGTAGAGCGCCGCATACACGCCTTGTCATTCCAAATACGCATCCATGAGAATGCCGCGCCCATTTGGGGCTAGATCTGTAACGCTATGTAAACCTAGATGAAGGATTCGATACGTCAGCGCCTGGAAAGAATGGTGGACCGCTTCGAGGAGATCGGCGGTCTGCTGGCTGATCCGTCGACCGACGGCGGCTCGCAGCAGTTTCGCGAGCTGTCGATGGAGTACTCGCGGCTGCAACCCCTGACTGAACAGTTCCGGGCCTATCGCGCCCTGGAATCGGAGCTGGCAACGGCCCAGCAGATGGCGGCGGATCCCGATCCCTCCATGCGCGACATGGCCGCCGAGGAAGTCCAGCGCGTCAGCAGTGAGCTGCAGGGTGCCGAGGCGCAGCTGCGCAGCCTCTTGATCCCGCGCGATCCGCGCGATGAGAAGAACATCTTTCTCGAAGTGCGTGCCGGGACCGGCGGCGATGAAGCGGCAATTTTCGCCGGCGACCTGCTGCGCATGTACCTGCGCTATGCGCAGACGCACGGCTTCACGACCGAAATCATCAGCGAAAGTCCCGGCGAGCACGGCGGCTACAAGGAAGTGATCTGCCGCATCGCAGGCCTCAACGCGTTCTTCCAGTTCCGCTTTGAATCCGGAACCCACCGCGTGCAGCGCGTGCCGGCGACCGAGGCGCAGGGCCGCATCCACACCTCGGCGTGTACGGTCGCGATCCTCCCCGAGATTGATGAAGTGGAAAAGGTCGAGATCAATCCGGCCGATCTGCGCATCGACACCTATCGTTCCTCCGGCGCCGGCGGACAGCATGTCAACAAGACCGACTCGGCGATACGCATCACGCATCTGCCGACGGGCCTCGTGGTCGAGTGTCAGGAAGAGCGCTCGCAGCACAAGAACCGTTCGAAGGCCATGTCGTTGCTGAAGGCGCGGCTGCTGGCCGCCGAGCAGGAAAAACAGCACAGCGAGCAGGCCAGCGCCCGCAAGTTGCAGGTCGGCAGCGGCGATCGCTCCGAACGCATCCGCACCTACAACTTTCCGCAGGGACGCGTCACCGATCACCGCATCAATCTGACGCTGTACAAACTGGGCGACGTGATGAATGGCAATCTGGATGAGCTCATCGGCGCCTTGCAGCAGGAGCATCAGGCCGAGGAGCTGGCCGCGCTGCAATGATCGAGTGCGTTAAGGATTCTTAATTCGGCTGCAAGGCACCGGAACATCCAGGTTCGCTATTGTCGCGGCATGATTTTCCAGCGCGCGCTGCTCCTGATGACCACCGGCATTGTATTGGCAGCACCCGCGGCCGCAGCCGATCCCGCCACTGCCGCCACCCATCCGGTGACCGCGACCCCACCCCTGCAGGTGGTGCCCGCCACGCCCGTTTCCAAGAACGTGCAGCAGCGCATGCGCAACTGCAACGGCAGCGCCGATGCCAAGAAGCTGACCGCGACCGCCCGTGAGACCTTCATCAAGAGCTGCATGGCCTCGCACCGCAGCCGCGCCCCCTCACGCGCCGGCAGCGAACCCAAGCCGAACCCGTAGTCCCGGCTGATTGTCTTCGAGCAACAGCTGCGCCTGGTGCAGCCTGGCGATCGCGACCACCAGGCTCAGGCCCAACCCACTGCCCTCCTTCGACTGTGCCGAATCCAGCCGCACGAAAGGTTTGAGCGCCACCGCACGGTCCTGCTGCGCGATGCCGGGGCCGTCATCGGCGACCATCAGCCACACCGTCGGGCCATCGCGCTGCGCGCGGATATCGATGTGGCCGCCCGCGGGAATGTACTTGAGGGAATTTTCGACCAGGTTGGCCACCGTCTGCGCCAGCAGCTGCCGATTGCCGATCACCTGACACTTGCCGAGCGCCTGCACCCGCAGCGTCATGTGCTTCTCGCGCGCCGCCGGCTCGTAGAGCTCGCCGATGTCGGTGATCAGATCGGCGAGATCCACCGCGGCGCGATTCGCCGCCGTCATGCCTGATTCGGCCTGCGCGATCTGCAGCAGCGTCGCGAGCGTGCGCTGCACGCGGTCGAGTTCGGTCAGCGCCGCATCGATGCCGGCGCGCACCGGAGCGCCGGTGCTCGGCATGCGACCGGCATCTTCCAGACGTCCGCGCAGCCGGTACAGCGGGCCGCGCAGGTCATGTGCCGCACTGTCAAAGGTGGCGCGCAGCAGCTGGGCATTCTCGGCGAGCCGGTCGACCATGTTGTTGACGGCCTGTGCGAGCGCGTCGAATTCATCCCGCGAGCCGTCCATCGGCAGGCGCCGATCCAGTTCCCCGCCGACGATCGCATCGCAGGTCTCCGCGATGCTCTGCACCCGCCGCATCAGCCTGCGGCTGAGGAAATAACCGGCGATCGCGCCGGCGAGGGCGGTCAGCCCGATGCCCCACAGCGTCGCATAGCGAAAGGTATTGAGAAAACGCCGCTGCTGGGTCACATCGACGCCGACCAGCAATCGATGGCCATCGGGCAGCAGCAGGATGCTGGCGCGCACCGGATGGGTCACCACGGTATTGTTGACCGGGGCCTGGATCGGAAACTGCGTCCACTGCCCGGAAGGGATGTCATCGAAGGGCCAGCGCTCGACATTGCCGACTTCCTTCACCAGATTCTTGTCCACCAGCAGATAGACCGCGCCGATGCCGTTCCAACTGTCGCCGCGATAGCTGAGTTCCGAGGCAAGACCCGGCAGCCCGTCGCGGTGGTATTCGTCGGTGAGCCCTTCGAGCTCAGCGGAGATCACCGCATCGACGTTGCTCTCGATGAGCGTCGTGGTCAGGAAGTACACGGTGCCGAGCAATGCGCCGATGCCCAGGATGAATATGGCGCCATAGCCCAGCGCCAGCCGTGCCGCGGAAGTCCTAAGTGGACTTATCTTCATCGCGGATCACGTAACCAGCACCACGCACGGTATGAATCAGCGGTCGTGCGAAGCCCTTGTCGACGGCCTGGCGCAAGCGGCTCATGTGCACATCGATGAGATTGGTCTGCGGATCGAACTGCAGGTCCCACACCCCTTCCAGCAGCATCGTGCGTGTGACCACCTGATCGGCGTGGCGCATCAGGAACTCGAGCAGCTTGAACTCGCGCGCGGTGAGCTGGATTTCCTTGCCGGCGCGCATGACCGAGCGACTCAGCAGATCCATCTCCAGATCCGCCACGCGGATTCTGGTCTGCGGCAGATTCTTTTCGGCGGCGCTGCGGCGAAGCAACGCTTCCACCCGCGCCAGCAGCTCGGAGAATGCGAACGGCTTGGTGAGATAATCATCACCCCCGGCTTTGAGTCCCAGCACCCGATCATCCACCGTGCCGAGGGCGCTCAGCACCAGTACCGGAGTCCTCACCCCCTGCTCGCGCAGCGCCCGCACCAGCGCCAGACCGTCCAGATGCGGCAGCATGCGGTCGGTGATCAACAGATCAAAGGCCTGCTCCTGCGCCTGCTTCAGGCCATCGCGGCCATCGACCGCCAGCGCCACCGAGTAACCGCTCTCCTTCAGTCCCTTCTGCAGAAACTTGGCGGCCTCCAGGTCATCCTCGATCAAGAGCAGATTCATGGCCGAGTCACTCCGACTTCGGGGCAAGGGGTTCCTGACGCACCATGAGGTCGCCCATCATGGCCAGCACCTGCGCGCAGCAATACGGCAGGATGAGTGCGCCGCAGATGACCTCCAGCGGAATGGCGAGGTTCGCCACCAGTTTCAGATCCGAGACCCCGGCGATCATGACGCCGGCGGCCGTCAGGATCGCGACCAGCAGCAACAGTGCCAGCAGCACGCCGATCAGCGCGGCCGTCAGCACCGAGGTGCGCCACCAGTTGCCACGCAACAGGCGGAAGCTGAACTGCATCGCTTCGATCGGGCCAAGCTTTCGCAGCACCAGCGCGGGCGGCGCGAAAAACAGCCCGAGCGACAGCCAGGCCCCCGGCAGCGACAGCGGAATCAGCAGCAACAGCATGCCGACCTTCACCGACGCCAGGCTGGTCAGGCCCGGACTGAGGCCGGTCATGGGCACGGCGACCCCGACCGGCAGCAGCGCCAGGCTGATCGCCACGCTGGACAATGCGACGCAGACGATCAATCGCGACAGCAGCACCACGGCCTGACGCATTTCGCCCAGCGCGCTGCTGCGCTCGCCGGCCGCGAGCGCCTTCTGCCGCAGGATCAGGGCGCTGGCGAACAGCAATGCGAGAATGCTGCCCGCGACATACCAGGCCCACCAGATCGGGTCGGTGCTGTCGAAGCTCTGCAGCGGCAGCTCCTGGCTGATATTGCGTAGATTCGCCAGATCGCCGCACAGCGCAACGATGATGCCGTAGGGCAAGGTGGCGCCGAATGACAGGCGGAATATCTGGGCACCGGTCTTGAGCACCTCGCTGATGCTTTGGGGCCGGGCGGGGGGATACAAAATCTGTGGCATGCGCCAATACTAAAGGATGACCGTGCAGCTCACGACTTCGGATTTGCTGGCGCGGGGTACCGCGCGCCTGGCGCCGCTCCTCGATGCGCCGAGCCTCGATGCGGGGATTCTGCTCGCGTTCAGCCTCGGCATCCCGCGCGTTCGGCTCAAATCCCATCCCGAAACCGAGCGCACGGCTGCGGATCTGGAACGCTACCTGGCGCTCATCGAGCGCCGCGCCGCCGGCGAGCCGCTGGCCTACATCACCGGGGTGCGCGAGTTCTGGACCCTCGAGCTGCACGTGAATCGTGCGGTGCTCGTGCCGCGACCGGAAACGGAGCTTCTGGTGGAGCGAGCCCTGGCGCTCACGCCCGCGGCACCGGCGCAGGTGCTGGATCTGGGCACCGGCTCCGGTGCCATCGCCCTGTCACTGGCCGCGGAGCGGGCGGCCTGGAGCATCCTGGCCATCGACGCCTCACCCGATGCATTGGCCGTCGCCCGCGACAATGGCCGGCGCTTGGGGCTGAACAATGTGACATTTGCGGACAGCAACTGGTTCTCGGCACTGGGCGCTCGGTGTTTCGATCTGGTGGTCAGCAATCCACCCTACGTGGCGGCCGGGGATGCGGCGCTGCTGCGCCTGAAGGAGGAACCCCGGCAGGCGCTGACACCGGGCGAAGACGCGCTGGCGGATTTGCGCCTCATCATCCAGGCGGCGCCGACTCATCTGCACCCCGGCGGCTGGCTCGCCCTCGAGCATGGGGCGGCGCAGGCCGGGGCCGTGGCCCATGAGCTTGTCGCGCGCGGCTTCGGCAGCGTACGCTCGCACCGCGATCTGGGCGGCCACCTGCGGGTAACCGAAGGACAATGGCCGCACGATCGCGCCATCAGCAGCTAAAAGGAAGCCTTCATGATCCGATTCCAGACCACGCTCGGCGACTTCACCATCGAGCTATTGCCCCAAGAAGCGCCGGTCACGGTCGAAAATTTCGAGCGCTACGTGCGCGAGGAGTTCTTTGACGGTCTCATCTTCCATCGCGTGATCCCCGGCTTCGTGATCCAAGGCGGCGGTCTGACGCCGGACATGAGCCAGAAAGCCAATCATGCGCCGATCAAGAATGAGGCCACCAATGGCGTGAAGAACGAACGCGGCTTCCTGTCGATGGCCCGCACCAATGACATCAACAGCGCCACCTCCCAGTTCTTCATCAATCTCAAGGACAATGATTTTCTGGACCACAAGCCCGGCTCCTATGGCTACGCGGTGTTCGCGAAGGTCATCGACGGCATGGACGTGATCGACCAGATCGCCGGCGTGAAGACCGGTCGGCGCCGGGGGCACGATGATGTGCCGGTGGAGGACGTGGTCATCATTTCCGCCCGCGAAGTTGCGGCCAGCTAGCCATTCGCCGTTTCTTCCGCAAGCTGCTGCGCTTCATCCTCGGCCTGCTCCTGACGGGCATTGCGCTGAGCATTGCCGCGGTGCTGCTGCTGCGCTGGTGGCCGCCCGCGACCAGTGCCTACATGGTGGAGGCGCGCCTGGCCGCGCTCGGCGCCGGTGACTTCAGCTTTCACCTGCGCCACACCTGGGTCGATCGCGAGCGCATCGCGCCCGCCGCGCAGCTGGCCGTGATCGCCTCGGAGGACCAGAAGTTTCCGTTCCATCACGGCTTCGACTTCGATTCCATCCAGGATGCGATGCGGGAGCAGGAGGCCGGGGTGCGTTCGCGCGGCGCCAGCACCATCTCCCAGCAGACCGCCAAGAACCTGTTCCTCTGGGGCGGCCACAGTTATGTGCGCAAGGCTCTGGAGGCGTGGTTCACGCTGCTGCTGGAGCTGTGCTGGCCAAAGAGCCGGATTCTCACGGTCTATCTGAACAGCGCGCAGTTCGGTCCCGATGTCTTCGGCGTCGAGGCCGCGGCGCAGACTTATTTTCACAAGCACGCCGCCGCGCTGACGCGCACCGAGGCGGCACAGCTGGCGGCGGTACTGCCGAACCCGGTGCGGCTGCATGCGGATCGCCCTTCCGCCTACGTCACCGAGCGGCGCGAGTGGATACTGGGCCAGATGCGGGATCTGGGTGAGTTCGCCTATCTGCGAAATCTCCACTGATGGCACGGGTGCTGCTGGCAACCTTCGGCTCGCTCGGGGATCTGCACCCCTACATCGCCGTGGGTCGCGCCTTGCAGGCTCGCGGTGTGAGCGCGCGCATCGCCACCTGCAGTGACTATCGACCCTTCGTGGAGGCCGCGGGGCTGGAATTTGCCGCGGTGGCACCGAGTCTTGCGGAACTGGGCACCCCGGAGGAACTGGCCCGCCGGGTTGCCGATCCGATGCGCGGGCAGCAGATCCTGGTTCAGGAACTGATCATGCCGCACTTGCGCGAGTCGCATCAGCAGCTGCGCGAGGCGGCCCGCGACGCCGATCTGCTGATCGGCCACCCCCTGACCTTCATGCTGCAGGTGGTCGCCGCCGAGCAGCGCAAGCCCTGGCTCTCGACGGTGCTCGCACCGGCGAGCTTCCTCTCGCGCCATGACCCGCCGGTGCTGGCGCCCATCAATTCCCTGCAGATCGCTCAGGCGTTGGGACCCTGGGCGTACCGCGCCCTGATGCGCTTCATCCGCGCCATGGTGCGACGCTGGGAGCAGCCGCTGCACGACTACCGCCGCGAGCTCGGGCTTGCCGCGAGCGAGCAGCTGATGCTGTTCGAAGGTCAGTTCTCGCCCCTCGGGACGTTGGCGCTGTTTGACGCCCCCTTGATGCGGCCGCAGCCGGACTGGCCGCTGCGCACGCGCCTGTGCGGCACACCGCTCTTCGACGGCGAGGCGGCCGACCCCCGGGCACTGACTTCGCTGCGGGAGTTTCTGGCCGCGGGCGAGCCGCCGATCGTGTTTGCGCTCGGCTCTTCGGCGGTGTGGCTGGGCGGGGATTTCTGGCGGGCGGCCATCGAGGCGGCCGGACAACTCGGCCGCCGCGCGATCCTGATCACGGGCAGCGGCAGTTTGCCGAATGTTCCGGCATCGGTGCGGGTGTTCGGCTACCTGCCGTATTCGCAGGTCTTTCCACACGCCTGCGCCGTGGTTCACCAGGCCGGGATCGGCACCTTGGCGCAGGCGCTGCGCGCCGGCAAACCGCAACTGATCACCCCGGTGTGGTTCGATCAGCCCGACAACGCGGCGCGCGCCGTCAAACTCGGGGTCGCCCGATCGCTGCCGTTCCGCCGCGCCAGCGCCGCGCGCCTGGTGAGGCAACTGCGGCCGCTGCTGACCCAGCGGGCCTACGGCAATGCGGCCCGCGAAGTCGCGGCCGAGGTCAACGCCGTGGATGGCGCCGCGGTCGCGGCCGCCTGCATGATCGAGGCGCTCAACTGACGCTCAGTGCAGCGCCTGGCCTGACTCGCGACCCTGTTCGGCGTCTGCTCTGAACAGGGCTTCGACGGCCGCGGCGTCGTACTGATAGGGGCGATTGCAGAAATCGCAGGTCACGGTGACCGCCCCCTGCTCCTGCAGCACATCGCGCACTTCCTCCTGACCCAGGCCGCGCAGCATGTTGTCGACCCGCTGCGGATCGCAGCGGCATTCGAACCGGACCGGCGTGCCCGCGAAGACCCGCACATCGGCATGACGGAAATCCTGCATCAGCAGCTCCTCACCGGTGAACTGCAGCAGGTCAGCGGCGGTCACGGCCTCGAGACTTGCCTGCGCATTCTCCCAGGCGCTGCCCGCCTCATCGTCCGCGGCGTCGGTAGAACTGCCGCCGACGCCGGGCAGGCGCTGCACCAGCAGCCCCGCGGCGTTGCGCGCATCGGCCGCCAGCCGCACGCGGGTCGGCAACTGCTCCGAGGAGGCGAAATACTGCTCCAGACAGGCGGCCAGCGAATGCCCGGTCAGCGGCACCACGCCCTGGTAACGCAGGTCGCGTTCCTCGGCCTCGAGGGTGACCGTCAGCCGTCCCTCCTCACCGACCAGCCAGCGGAACACCTCGGGCGTCAGCGACGTTGCCGCCCCATCGCCCTGGGAACGGGCCAGTGCACGGTAGCGGAAATCATGCGTGCACTGGGCCACCAGCAGGCTGACCGCGCCGTTGCCCTGCAGCTGCAGCGTCAGGGTGCCCTTGAATTTAAGCGTGGCCGCCAGGAGCAGCGAGGCGCAGACCGCCTGGCCGAGAAGCTCCTGAACGGGCGGCGAATACTCGCGGAACTGGCGCAGATCGCGCCATCCCTGGCCAATACCCACCCACTGCCCGCGCACCGGCCGGCCCTCGAAAATGAAGCGTTGCACCTGTTCGGGTGCCTGAAATTCCTGGCTCATGGCGCAACTGTGGGGGCATCTTCCGCGAATCACAATCCCCTATCCGGCGAGCTTCCTCTTGAGCAGATCGTTCAACTGGGCCGGGTTGGCCTTGCCGCCGGTGGCCTTCATGACCTGGCCGACGAAGTACCCGAACAGCTTGTCCTTGCCGGCGCGGTAGTCGGCCAGCTGGCCGGGGCTCTTCGCGATGACCTCATCAATCGCCCTTTCAATGGCCGCGGGATCCGAGATCTGCTTCAGGCCCTTTTCGGCAATGACCGAGTCGGCATCGGCGCCACTCGCCCACATGGCCTCGAAGACCTCCTTGGCGATCTTGCCGGAGATGGTGCCATCGACGATGCGCTTGAGCAGACCCGCGATCCGCGCGGCGCTCAGTTTGCTCTGATCGATCTCGATGCCCTCGCGATTGAGCGCGGCCGCGAGCTCGCCCATCACCCAGTTGGCGGCGAGTTTCGGGTCCTGCGGCAGCTCCTTGACGACGGCCTCGAAGAAGTTACCCAGCTCACGGCTGGCCGTCAGCACGCCGGCATCGTAGGGCGAGAGTGCAAAGGCCGAGGCGAAGCGCGCGGCTTTCTCATCCGGCAGTTCCGGCAGCGTCGCCCGCACGTCGGCGATGAAGGCCGCATCGACCGCGACCGGAAGCAGGTCGGGGTCGGGGAAGTAGCGGTAGTCGTTGGCCTCCTCCTTGGAACGCATCGAGCGCGTCTCGCCCTTGTCGGGATCGTACAGACGCGTCTCCTGCAGCACCCGGCCGCCGGACTCGATGATGTCGATCTGACGGGCCACCTCGTAGTGGATGGCCTTTTCGACAAAGCGGAAGGAATTGATGTTCTTGATCTCGGCCCGCGTACCGAGCTTCTCGGTGCCCCGACGCCGCACCGAGACGTTGGCATCGCAGCGGAACGAGCCCTCCTGCATGTTGCCGTCGCAGATCTCGAGGTAGCGCACCAGGGTGTGGATCTTCTTCAGGTACGCGACCGCCTCCTTGGCCGAGCGCATGTCCGGCTCGGAGACGATTTCGATCAGCGGTGTTCCGGCGCGATTGAGGTCGATGCCGGAGCAGGCGCCGAGGCCCTCGTGCATGGACTTGCCCGCGTCCTCCTCGAGGTGCGCCCGGGTGATGCCGATGCGCTTGGTCGAACCGTCCTCGAGCACGATGTCCATGTGGCCCCGCGCAACGATCGGCAGCTCGTACTGGCTGATCTGATAGCCCTTGGGCAGGTCGGGGTAGAAGTAGTTCTTGCGCGCGAACACCGACAGCGGCGTCACCTGCGCGGTGATGGCCAGGCCGAACTTCACGGCCATGCGCACCGCCTCCTGGTTGAGCACCGGCAACACGCCGGGATAGCCCAGATCGACCAGGTTCGCCTGCGCATTCGGCGGCGCGCCGTAGGCGGTCGGCGAGGCGGAGAAGATCTTCGAATGCGTCGACAGCTGGGCGTGGATTTCCAGCCCGATGACGGTTTCCCAGGTTTCGTTATTCATAGCCAGGCGGGACTTTGGTGTGCCAATCGGTTTCACGCTGATAGGCGTGGGCCGCACTCAGCAGGCGCTCCTCGGCGAAATGCCGGCCGATGATCTGCAGTCCCACCGGCAGGCTGCGCGTGAACCCACAGGGGATCGACATGGCGGGCAGGCCCGCCAGATTCGCGCCGATGGTGTAGATGTCATTCAGGTACATGGTGATCGGGTCGGAGGTCTTCGCTCCCAGCTCGAAGGCCGCGGTCGGGGTGGTCGGACCCATGAGTACGTCGACCTGCGCGAAAGCCTGGTCGAACTCATCGGCGATCAGGCGCCGCACCTTCTGTGCCTTGAGGTAGAAGGCATCGTAATAGCCGGCCGACAGCACGTAGGTGCCGGTCATGATGCGACGTTTGACCTCGGCACCAAAGCCCTCGCCGCGCGAGCGCTTGTAGAGATCCAGCAGATCCTTCGGCTCCTTGGCGCGGTGCCCGAAGCGCACGCCATCGAAGCGCGCGAGGTTCGAGGAACACTCGGCCGGCGCCACCACATAGTAGGCGGGGACCGACAGTGGGAGATTCGGCAGGCTCACGTCGATGAGTTTCGCGCCGAGTCCTTCGTACACGGCGAGCGCCTCGCGCACGCAGCGCTCATTCTCGGGGTCCAGGCCCTTCTCAAAGAATTCCTTGAGCAAGCCGATCTTAAGGCCCGCGAGCGGCTGCTCCAGGCCCGCGACGTAGTCCGGCACCGGCCGCTCGACGCTGGTCGAATCGCGCGGATCAAAGCCCGCCATGGCGCGCAGGATCGCGGCCGCATCGGCGGCGGATCTGGTGAGCGTGCCGCCCTGATCGAGGCTCGAGGCGAAGGCGATCATCCCGTAACGGGAAACGCGCCCATAGGTGGGCTTGAAACCGGTGATGCCGCACAGCGCCGCGGGCTGACGGATCGAGCCGCCGGTATCGGTGGCGCTGGCGAACGGCGCCAGGCGCGCGGCCACGACGGCCGCCGAGCCGCCCGAGGAGCCGCCGGGCACGAGCTTGGGATTCCAGGGGTTGCGAACCGCACCGTAGTAGCTGGTCTCGTTCGAGGAGCCCATCGCGAACTCGTCCATATTGGCCTTGCCCAGCATGACCATGCCTTCGGCCTTGAGCTTCGCCACGACGGTCGCATCGTAGGGCGCGACGAAATTGTCGAGCATCCGCGAGGCGCAGGTGGTCCGGACACCCTCCGTGCAGAAGATATCCTTGTGAACCAGTGGGATACCGGTGAGCGGACCCCCACCGCCCGTGGCCAGCACGCCATCGGCGACCGCCGCGGCCTGCATGGCCGAGGGGCCCGTGACCGAAATCATGGCGTTCAGTTGCGGTTGATGCGCCTCGATGCGTGCCAGCAGCGCCCGAGTCAGTTCGACACTGGAAAAATCTCGGGCCCGCAGGCCCGCGGCCAGTTCGGCCAGTGATTTGGTATGCAGCGTCACTCGATGACCTTCGGCACCAGATACAAGGATGCGGCGACCTGCGGGGCATTGGCCTGATAGCGCTCATGCGCATCGGTCTCAGTGGCCACATCGGCCCTGAGGCGTTGTACGAGCCCCGGCAGCGGATGTGCCATGGGCGTCACATTCTGGGTCTGTGCCCGCTCCAGGTCGCCAACAAACGACAGAATGCTCGTCAGGCTTTCCTGATAGCGTGGAATCTCGGCCTCGTCCATTGACAGGCGCGCCAGATGGGCAATCGAAGCGATCTGCTCGGGGGTCATCTCAAGGCCTCGGTTCGGTAGTTATACCGAGCTCACAAAACTGCAGAAAAATGGGCGCGAGATGATACACCTCGCCTTGCTCAATGTTCCATCGGTTGCTATGGTACGCGCCACTTTGGGAGGCTCCTCCCGCTTGCTTCAAACGCCGGTTTTTTTTCATGTTCAAACGTCTTCGCGGTTACTTCTCCAGTGATCTGTCGATCGACCTGGGTACGGCAAACACCCTGATTTACGTGCGTGACAAAGGGATCGTGCTCAACGAGCCCTCGGTCGTCGCCGTGCAGGATGAACCCACGCGCGGCGGCAAGATCATCGTGGCGGTGGGCTCGGAGGCCAAGGGCATGCTGGGGCGTACCCCGGGGCACATCAACGCCGTGCGGCCGATGAAGGACGGTGTGATCGCCGACTTCACCTACACCGAGAAGATGCTCCAATACTTCATCAACAAGGTCCACGGCAATCGCATGCTCAAGCCCTCACCCCGGGTGCTGGTGTGCGTGCCATTCGGTTCGACCCAGGTCGAGCGTCGCGCCATCCGCGAGTCGGCCGAAGGCGCCGGTGCCCGCAATGTGGCCATCGTCAGTGAGCCGATGGCGGCGGCGGTGGGCGCCGGACTGCCGGTGCACGAGGCCCGCGGCTCGATGGTGCTCGACATCGGCGGCGGCACCTCGGAAGTTGCCGTGCTGTCCCTCAACGGCATCGTCTACGCCAACTCGGCCCGCATCGGTGGCGATCGCTTCGATGATGCCATCATGAATTACGTGCGCCGCAACTACGGCATCCTCATTGGCGAGGCGACGGCGGAGCGCATCAAGATCGAGATCGGCTCGGCCTATCCGGGCCAGCAGGTGCGGGAACTGTCGGTGAAGGGCCGCAACCTCTCCGAAGGCGTGCCGCGCAGCTTCACGCTCAACAGCAACGAGATCCTCGAGGCCCTGCAGGAGCCCCTGCAGGCCATCGTCAGTGCCGTCAAGCAAGCGCTCGAACAGACCCCGCCGGAGCTTGGCGCCGATGTGGCCGAGCGCGGCATCGTGATCACCGGAGGTGGCGCCCTGCTGCGCGACATCGACAAACTGCTGACCGAGGAAACCGGCCTGCCCGTGGTCATTGCGGATGATCCACTGACCTGCGTGGCGCGTGGTGGCGGACGCATTCTCGAGCTCATGGACGAGATGGGCCCGGGGCATTTCGGTCTCGAGTAATCACTCGCCACCCGTAAAATATCGAGTGTGGCTGTCTACGGCGCAGGAAACTACCGGGCATCGCAGGGACGGGGACCGGCTGCGGGTTTCAGCTTCACCGTGTACGCCGTACTGGCGATCGTGCTCATGGCACTCGACCGCCGCGGCGGCTGGATCGTCCACGCGCGCTACTACCTGAGCGCCGCGGCCTATCCGCTGCAGCTCGCGGTCAGCTCGCCGGCCCAAGCCTGGCGCTGGACGCAGGACAGTCTCACCGCCCGCGAAACCCTGCAGACCCAGAACGCCGCGCTGCGCCAGCGCGATCGCGAGCTGTCCCTCAAGCTCATGCGACTGGACGCGCTCGAACGCGAGAATGCCGAACTGCGCGGGCTGCGTGGCGCGCTGCCGGCGCTGGCGGATCACTGGATGGCGGCCGAGGTGGTCCTCGATGCGGAGCTGAAGGGTGCGCGGCAACACCTGCTGATCAACCGCGGGGCACTCAACGGGGTCTTCAAGGGCCAGGCCGTCATGGACAACTTCGGCCTCCTCGGTCAGACCACGCGCGTGAGCCCGTGGAGCTCCGAGGTGATTCTGATCACCGATCCCGAGCATGCCGTTCCGGTCGAAATCGACCGCACCGGCGTGCACACCATCGCCGTGGGCACCGGCGATCCGGATTCATTGTCGCTGCCGTATCTGCCCGCCAATGCCGATGTGAAGGCCGGCGACCTGCTGCTGACTTCGGGACTCGGGGGCGTCTTCCCGCAAGGCTATCCGGTGGCCCGGATCGCCGAGATTCGCCACGATGCCACGCAGCCGACGCAGATCCGCGCCACACCCCTGGCGCATCTGGAGGCTCTGCACGAGGTCACCCTGGTGTGGTTCCAGGACAGCCACCCCGCGGCTCCGACTCACCAGAAGGATGGCGTGACCACCACCGGCAACGCCTCCCTGCAGCGCCAGCCGGCCCCGGCCCTGGACCTGCTGCCCGTGCCCGCCTTCAAGCGCCTCACCCCGGCGCCACCGGTGCCCACGAACCCTGCCCACCGGGACGATCAATGATCGATCGCACGCAGGACTCCATGGGGCGCGTGCTGCTGACGGTGGTGGTCGCGCTGGTGCTGTCGGTGCTGCCGTTGCCGCCTTGGCTGTCCGCGGTGCGACCGGCGTTCCTGGTCATCACGGTCCTGTACTGGTCGATCACCGCACCGCGCGTGGGGGGCATCGGCCTGGGCTTCTTTTGCGGTCTGGCGCTGGATGTGTTTCGCGGCGCGGTACTGGGTCAGAATGCGCTCGCGCTCACGGCCATCACCTATGTGGCGGTGCGCGAGCACCAGAAGATCCGCCTGAAGCCATCGTTCCAGCAGGCGCTGATCATGCTGGGGGCGCTCGTCGCCTATGAGTTCATCCTGTTCGCCATCGATGGCTGGACCGGACATCCCATGACCAGCCCGCTGCGCTGGATCCATGCCCTCACGGGCGCGCTCATCTGGCCACTGGCGACCGCGGTGCTGGATCGGGTGCGCGGGACCCGCTGATGCGCGGCGTACGCATCAAGGATCACTGGAAGGAGCAGCGGCTGTTCGACCAGCGGGCGGTGGTCGCGAGCGCCATCGGCGCCATCCTGCTGCTGACCCTCGCCGGACGGCTGGTGCTGCTGCAGGTCATGCGCTTCGACTACTACTCGCAGCAATCGCAATACAACCGCGTGCGCGTGGAACCGATCCCGGCGGCGCGGGGCCTGCTGCTGGACCGCAATGGCGCGACCCTCGCCGGGGGCCAGCCCGGCTATCAGCTGGAACTGGTGCGCGAGGAGGTCCCCGACCTCAACGCCACCCTCAAGGGTCTGGTCAGCATCGGCCTTTTGACGGCCGAGGAACTGCCGGACGTTCGCCGCACCATTCTCTCGCGCCGCAGTTTCGATAGCGTGCCGATCAGACTGCGTATGACCGATGAGGATGTCGGGCGCTTCGCGGTGCATCGCTTCGACTTCCCGGGAGTGGACATCAAGTCACGGCAGATGCGCTGGTATCCGAACGGGGCGCTCGGCGTCCATGCCCTGGGGTACGTCAGTGCGTTGAGCGAGACCGACCTGCAGCATGTCGATGCCGGGGCGTATGCCGGCACCGCCGTCATCGGCAAGCTCGGGGTCGAAGGGGCCTACGAAAAGCAGTTGCACGGCACCAACGGCTTTCGCGAAATCCTCGTCAATGCCGAAGGCCGCTCGGTGGAAAAAATCGGCAGCGTGGCGCCGAATCTGCGCGTGCAGTCCCCGACCTCCGGCGACAACCTCGTCCTGGGCCTGGATCTGAAGGTTCAGCGCGCCGCCGAGGACGCCCTCGGCACGCATCGTGGTGCGGTCGTGGCGCTTGATCCGCGCAATGGCGATGTCATTGCGCTGGTGAGCAAGCCCGGCTTTGATCCGACCGAGTTTGCCCGTGGCATCACACGCGCCGAGTACGCCGCGCTGTCGAACGATCCTGACAAACCCCTGCTCAATCGCGCGCTGCGCGGCACCTATCCTTCGGGCTCGACCATCAAACCGGCCATTGGCCTCGTGGCACTGACCGACCATTCGATCACTGCCGATCAGAAGGTGCTGTGCAATGGCACCTTCCAGCTCGCGCACAGCGCTCACATCTATCGCGCCGACAAGGATGAGCCGCGCGGGCTGCTCGACCTGACCGTGGCCATCGCCAAATCCTCCGACGTGTACTTCTACAAGCTGGCCCACGAGATGGGTATCGACAAACTCGATGAGGGCCTTGCGCCCTTTGGCTACGGACAGCTCACCGGCATCGACATCAGCGGCGAGAAGCCCGGCCTTCTGCCGTCGCCGGCCTGGAAAAAAGCGGCCTTCAAGAACCGGGCCGATCAGGTGTGGGTCCCCGGTGAAACGGTGAACATGGGCGTGGGCCAGGGGTACCTGCTGGTGACACCATTGCAACTGGCGCACATCGTGGGCGTCATCGGCGAACGCGGTCGCAGTTTCCGGCCGCGACTGGTCACCGGCATTCGCGCCCCCGACGGTCGCGTGACCGCGCTCGCCCCCTTCGAGGAGAAACCCGTGACGGGGATCGCCGAGCAGGACTGGACGACGGTGATCAAGGCGATGATGGGCACGATGACCTTCGGTACCGGACACCTTGCCTTTGCCAAGGCGGCGTACAGCGCCGGCGGCAAGACCGGCACGGCCCAGGTGTACACCGTGGCGCAGAACGAGAAGTACAACGCCAAGACCGTCGCGGAAAACCTGCGCGACCATGCCTGGTTCGTGGCCTTCGCGCCCGCCGAGCAACCGCGCATCGCCATCGCAGTGCTGGCCGAGAATGCGGGCTTCGGGGCCGGCACCGCCGCGCCCATTGCGCGCACCGTCCTGGACGCCTATCTGCTGGGCGAGGATGGCAGGCTCAAACCCGAATACGAGCCCTCGGCGCAAGCGAAGGCGCGCCTCGAAGAGGCCGCGCCGCCCTCATCCGCCCCCGAAGCGGCTCCGGAGCATCCATGATCCGCGAGGAAGTCGGCGAGGGCCCGAGCGCACGCCGTGCGGTGACCGGCGCCGCCAGGATGCTGCTCGCCTTGAAACTGGACGGTCCGCTGCTGGTCGGTCTGGGCCTGATCGCGGCCTACGGCCTGGTGGTGCTCTACAGCGCCTCGGGCCAGAGCCTCGGCACCATCTTCCGCCAGATCGGGCACCTGGGCATGGGGACGGTCGCCATGCTGCTGCTGGCGCAGGTCAATCCCAATTTCCTGCGCAGGCTGTCGCCGTGGCTGTATCTGGTCGGGGTGCTGCTGCTGCTGGTCGTGGCCGGCATGGGAGTCATGGGCAAGGGTGCGCAGCGCTGGCTCGACCTGGGCGTGCTGCGCTTTCAACCCTCGGAAATCATGAAGCTCGGCGTGCCGATGATGTGCGCCTGGTACCTGTACGATCGGCCGCTGCCGCCGAGCCCCGGGTCACTGGTGCTGCTGGCCATATTGATCATGCTGCCGGCGGGCCTGGTGGTCATGCAGCCGGATCTGGGGACGGGCGCACTGATCGCGATCGCCGGGGGCCTCGTGGTCATGATGGCCGGACTTCAGGTCAGCGTGGTGGCGGGGCTCGGCGCGCTGGCTGCCATTGGGGGCTGGGTGGGCTGGCGTCACATGCACGACTACCAGCGCGATCGCATCCTCACCTTCATGAACCCGCAGATCGATCCGCAGGGCGCGGGCTATCACATCATCCAGTCGCAGATCGCGATCGGTTCCGGCGGGGTTTTCGGCAAGGGCTGGATGAACGGCAGCCAGGCGCAGCTGGACTACCTGCCGGAGAGCTCCACCGACTTCATCTTCGCGGTGATCGGTGAGGAGTTCGGCATGCTTGGCCTGTTTGTACTGCTGCTGCTCTACGCCTTCGTGGTAGGCCGTGCGATCTACCTCTCGACCCAGACCCAGGACACCTACGCGCGCCTGCTCGCCGGCAGCCTCGCGCTCACTTTCTTCGTGTATGTGTTCATCAATGCCGGGATGGTGAGCGGGCTGTTGCCGGTGGTCGGCGTGCCGTTGCCGCTGATCAGCTATGGCGGCACCTCGATGGTGAACCTGCTCGCCGGCTTCGGTATTCTGATGTCGATGTACTCGCACCGGAAGCTCGTCGGCTCATAGTGAGAACGTGCCGCGCATGGTTGCTGTGCGCCGGGGTGCTGATCGCGCCCATGGCGTGGGCCGCGCCCAAGGGCTTTGATCTCTCGCGGCCGGAGATCCAGAACTTCATCGCAACCGCCGCCCAGCAACCGCCGCTGACACGCCGCGGCGTCACCCGCATCCTGCGTCGTGCGCGGCCCAATCCGAGCGTCATCGACAAGATCACCCGACCCGCGGAGGTCGTGCTGCCGTGGTGGCAGTACCGCGCGAACTTCGTCACCGAGCAACGTGTGAGTGATGGCGTGCACTTCTGGCTCGCGCATCGGCAGGCGCTGGAGAATGCGGCGGCGACTGCCGGGGTGGCGCCGGAATACATCGTCGCCATCCTCGGCTGTGAGACCTCCTATGGACGCATCACCGGCAAGGACCGGGTGCTGGACTCGCTGGCGACCTTGGGCTTCGACTACCCCCCGCGCGGCGAGTTCTTTCGCGGCGAGCTGCTGCAGTTTCTGCTGCTGGCGAATGAGGCGCATCTGAACCCGCGCACCGTCAAGGGTTCCTACACCGGCGCCATGGGCGCCCCGCAGTTCATGCCTTCGAGCTACCGGCGCTTCGGCGTCGCCGCCGATGCGAAGCAGCGCATCGACCTGTGGACCGACTGGCCCGACATCTTTGCGAGCATCGCCAATCTGCTCACGCAGAACGGCTGGCAGAGCGGCGGCCCGGTGCTCGCCGATGCGCAGCTCGCGGCCGGCGCGGCCGTGCCCGTGGCACCGCGGATGCTCGATCTCACCGAGACGCTCGATAGCCTCAGGGCCCAGGGAATCACGACCACGAGCGATCTGCCCGGCACCACGCCGGCCGTGTTGATCGGCGCCGAACAGGCCAGCGGCCCGGCGTTTCGGGTCGGTTTCAAAAATTTCTACGTGATCAGCCGCTACAATCGCAGCGCCCGCTATGCCATGGCGGTGATCGATCTGGCGCATGCCATCGCCGCGGGGGTCCATGACGCAAGCAGCGAATAGGCGGCTGCTCGCCGTGCTGCTGCTGGGCACGCTCACCGGCTGCTCGGTGGTCGCCAATCGCACCGTCCCCAGCCCCGCCCCCGTCCATCCCGCACCGGCC
>Ga0210385_10000594_pt1 | contig 25063 bp, 16 predicted proteins | sample IncBWH26OmetaG_FD_160107 | JGI IMG/M metagenome (GOLD analysis project Ga0210385, IMG submission 160107) | Forest soil microbial communities from Barre Woods Harvard Forest LTER site, Petersham, Massachusetts, United States - Inc-BW-H-26-O ...
CTGCCTTCGAGCTCAGTCCCTCGCCAATCATGGCTGTAGGCTGATACACAATGTCTTTGCTACACTTAACAATAGCCGCATTGTGCGGCTCAAATGAGGCACACAGGACGATGAGCCGCCGGAGACTGAAGACCTTGCTCGCCTTGGCGGGCCTCATTGCCGTCGGCTCGAGTCCGGCATTCGCTGATACCACCCATCACCATCATCGCCGGCACAGCGCGCCGCCGCCGATGACCGCCGAGGATCCGGGCCTCAGATCAGCCGCGGCCTATGTCATCGATCAGAGCGATTCTTCGGTCTGGTACTCGCGCAATGCCAACGTGGCATCACCCATTGCCTCGATCACCAAGCTGATGACGGCCCTGGTGGTCGCCGATGCCCATCAGCCGCTCGACGAGGAGCTGCAGGTCACGGCGGAGGATCGGGCGGTCGGCAAGGGCGCGGCCTCACGGCTCGCCATCGGCACCCGGCTGACGCGCGGGGATCTGCTGCATCTGGCCCTGATGTCCTCGGAGAATCGCGCCGCCCATGCGCTGGGCCGCAACTATCCGGGCGGCCTGGCGGCGTTCGTGCACGCCATGAACGAGAAAGCGCACAGCCTCGGCATGACTTCCAGCCATTTCGTCGAGCCCACCGGACTGTCGAGCGACAACGTCGCGAGCCCCGAGGACCTCTCGCGCCTGGTGATGGCGGCGGCCCAGAATCCCACCATCCGCGATTTCTCGACCGATACCGAACACAGCGTGCGGATCGGCCGGCGCATGGTCGAGTTCCGTACCACGGATGCCCTGGTGCGCAACCCCGGCTGGGATATCATCGTGCAGAAGACCGGCTACATCACCGAGGCCGGCCGCTGCCTGGTCATGCAGGCCGTGATCGGCGGTCGCAATGTGGTCATCGTGCTGCTGAATTCGTTCGGCAAGTACACGCGGGTCGCCGATGCCGTGCGCATGCGCAAGTGGATCGAGGCGCGCATGAGCGAGCACAGCGCGCACGTCGTCGCCAGCAGCAATACCTGATCGTCGGCTACGAGTCCGGGGCCATGTGGCCCCAGAGGCTGCGGAATGCCATGTCGGTGAAGACCTTCGAATCACCCCACTTGGCTTCGTATTCGGCGGCCGGATTCTTCGCGACCACCTCGTCTACCCCCAAGCCCTGACGCATCATCTTCTGCATCCGGCCCGCGATGGTGGCGTACATCTGCTGTTGATCGGCGAGGTCCGCCTTGGCCAGCACCGGGCCATTCGCCGGAACGATGCGCGTCTGATCGTTGGCGAGGCCGCCCAAGGTACGGATGCCTTCGATCAGACCCTGGATCCAGCCGCCGGTCTTGTAGTCGATCACCGGCCAGCCCGCCGCTGACACCGGACCGCCCGTCACCAGCACATTCGACTTTCGGAAGTAGACGTAGATGTCGCCATCGGTGTGTGCCTGGCTGAGATAGCCGTACTGCACCGGCTCATCGCCCAGCTGGGTCTGCACCGAATCGTAGAAGAAGGTGGCGGTCGGGCGGGCCTTGGGGGGCAGGGGACCGTACAGGGTGTTCCGGGGTGGCACGGGGTTGGCGTACTGCAGCCACAGACGCGTATTTTCGTGCGCGATGATTTTGGCGCCATCGCTGCCCAGGCGCTGATTCGATCCGGTCTGATCCGGGTGCCAGTGCGTGTTGAACAGGGTATGCACCTTGGCGGCGCCGGTTGCCTGGGCAACCTGCTTGAGCAAGTCGCGCGAACCGGCCTCGGGCCCACCGTCGACCAGCGCCACCCCGGCCGGATCGCGGCAGGCCACGACATTCGCACCGCCGGAGACCAGCAGCCACAGATTGTCGCTGAGCCTCTGCGGCGCAGGTGCCGCCGCCACTGCGGCGAGTGCCGGATGCAGGCGGGCGAGCGCAGCCGTGGCGGCCCCGGCGATCACGGTCTTGATAAAGCTTCTGCGGTCGGCAGCACGTGTCATGTTGGCCCTTCCTCAGGAGGGGTTGCGGCGGGTCCAATCGGACCCCATATCTTTGGTGCGGCCGCACGTTGACTGATCGAGCCAGGCTTGGCAATGGGGAAGAGGCTGGGGCGGTGGCGTGTGCGGAACCGTCTGTGGCGCATGGCGTGCAGTGCATAACACTGAGCCGACCGTCCATGAAGTTGCCCAAACCCCCTTATGGGTTAAGGCGTTATTATAGTGGCGCAAAGGTCATTTTTTCGAAGGCGAGGAGCGATGCGACACCCTCATTTTGGACGCGCGGTGCTGGCTGCCGGAATCTGTGGCGTCACGGTGCTGGGAGGTGCTGCGAGCCTCTCCGTGGCGGCCTCCGGGGCGCCTGCCGCCACGACTCAAAGTCAGGGCGGCACCGGGGCGGGCGCTGCGGCGGCGCCTGAGGACAAGCATTGGGCCTTCCTGAAGCAGTACTGCAGCAAGTGTCATAACGCCGAGGACTGGGCCGGCGGCGTCGCCTTCGACACGATGGCTCCCCAGGACATCCCGAGCGATGCGAAGACCTGGGAGCACGCGGTCATGAAGCTGCGGGGCCGGCTGATGCCCCCGCCCGGCAACCCCCAGCCCCCGACCGACCAGATCCACGGCTTCGTCTCCTTTATGGAGGACACCCTGGATGCCGCCGCCGCTCACCAGGTGGATGCGCCGCGGGTCGCCCTGCATCGCATGAACCGCACTGAGTATTCGAATGCCATCTGGGACCTGCTGCGGGTGCGCGTCAATCCGAGCACGGTGCTGCCGCCCGATGATGAGAGCAATGGCTTCAACAACGTCGCCGATGTCCTGCAGGTATCGCCGGCCTTCATCGATGCCTACATCTCCGCGGCGCGCCAGGTGGCGGTGGAGGCGATGGGCGATCGCAATGCCAAGGCCGTCGGCGTGCAGTTCGGCGCCAACCCCGGCATCGCCGGCAACCAGGAATTCCACGTGGACGGCCTGCCGCTGGGTACGCGCGGCGGCGTCTCGGTGGTGTATGACTTCCCGGCCGATGGCACTTACGAACTCTCCATCGGCAATCTCGCGGCTGCGCTGTGGGTCACGAACCTCGAATTCAAGAATGACCTGATCGCGACCTACGATGGCAAGAAGTTCTTCGAGACCAATGTGGGCGGTGAAGAGGACCTGAAGTCCATCGACCAGAAGCAGGATCCGGCGGTCGATGCGATCAATGCGCGTCTCAAGAAGATCAAGTTCAAGGCCGCCGCCGGTCCGCACACGGTGGCCGTGACCTTCATCCACCGCAGCTACGCGGCGTCCGAGGATCGCCTGGAGGCGCCCGTCCCGGGGGGCGTGCAGGACCGGGTGCTGCGCATCGGCGGCTTCGAGATCAAGGGTCCCTACGATGTCACCGGGATCAGTTCCACGCCCAGCCGCGAACGCATCTTCGTGTGCCAGCCCAAGACGGCGGCCGACGAGGAGCCCTGCGCGCACGAGATCCTGAGCCGTCTGACCGAGCAGGCGTTCCGCCGCCCCGTGACCGATGCGGATCTGGCGCCGCTGATGAAGTTCTATGTCGCCGGCCGCCAGTCCGGTGACTTCGATGAAGGCATTCGTCGCGCGCTGACGGCGCTGCTCGCGAGCCCGAATTTCCTGTACCGCACCGAGACTTCGGTCAAAGCCCAGCAGACGACGCAGCGCGACGCGCCCGCCGCTGCGCTGCGGCCGGTGGTCAACACGGCCGGGACCGGCGCTGAGCCCCTGACCGATACGGAGCTGGCCTCGCGCCTGTCGTTCTTCCTGTGGAGCGCGCCGCCGGACCAGGAACTGCTGAGTGTGGCGAACCAGGGCAAGCTGCACGACTCCGACGTGCTCAAAGCCCAGGTCAGCCGCATGCTGCAGGATCCGCGCGCGACCACGCTGGCCTCGAACTTCGCCTTCCAGTGGCTGGACGTGCAGCGCCTGGAGGAGATCAAGCCCGACGCCAATCTGTTCCCGTACGTGACGGACCCGCGCGATGACTATCGTACCGAGCTCAAACTCTTCATCGACAGCGTGTTCCGCGAGAACCAGCCGGTCACGGGCCTGCTGACCGACAACTACACCTACCTCAATCAGCGCCTCGCGGTGCTCTATGGCATCACGACCGTCAAGGGTGATCAGTTCCGCCGCGTCACGCTGACGGACTCGGCGCGCTGGGGACTCCTGGGCAAGGGCGCGGTCCTGATGGGGACCTCCTACCCGAACCGCACGGCACCGGTGCTGCGCGGACAGTGGATCCTTGCCAGCATCACCGGCACGCCGCCGACCGCGCCGCCGCCGGCCGTGCCGTCACTGAAGGAAAACAAGACGGGCGAGAAGGCCCTCACCGTGCGGGAGTTGATGGCCAAGCATCGCGACCGTCCCAGCTGTTTCGCCTGCCACGGCATCCTTGATCCGCTGGGCCTCGCCCTGGAGAACTTCGATGCCGTGGGCCGCTGGCGCGATCGCGACCGGATGGCCGGCACGGTCATCGATGCCTCCGGAGTGCTGCCCGATGGCACCAGGATCACGGGCGTGGATGACCTGCGCAAGGCGCTGGCGGCCGACCCGAACCAGTTCGTGCAGACCGTCACCATCAAGCTGATGACCTACGCCCTGGGCCGCGCCATCGATTATCAGGACATGCCCACGGTGCGCGGCATCGTGCGCGAGAACGCCAAGCAGGGCTACCGATTCAAGGATCTGGTGCTGGACATCGTGACCAGTACGCCGTTCCAGATGAGAAGTGATCAGGCGGCCCCCGCGGGTGCCGCAACCAAGACCGCCGCGCTGATCCGGTAAGTTGAGGAGATATCTATGTTCATCACCAAGAAGCATTTGTCCCGCCGCACCATGCTCCAGGGCGCGGGTCTGTCGCTCGGGCTGCCGCTGCTGGATGCGATGATTCCGGCGGGCACGGCCCTGGCCGACACGGCGGCGGTGGCACCGCCGCGCATGGGCTTCATCTACTTCCCCCATGGCGCGGTGATGAACAACTGGGTGCCGAGCTCGACCGGCACGGATTTCAAGATCACACCGATCCTCGAGCCGCTGGATCCGTACCGTCAGTACATGACCATCGTCAGCGGCCTGCGCAACAAGGCGGGTGAGAGCCCGGCGCCGCACGCCATCATCGCCGGCACCTGGCTGACCTGCGTTCATCCGCCAGCGGCGCAGCAGCCGCACGTGGGACCCAGCGCGGATCAGGTCGCGGCCAAGTACATCGGTCAGGACACACCGCTGCCGTCCATTGAACTCGCCGGTGAGGGCGGTGGCGGCGCCTGCGACCCCTCCTTCGGCTGCTCGTATTCGGGCACGATTGCATTTCGCACCGGCGAGCAGCCGCTGCCCATGGACAACAATCCGCGCACCGTGTTCGCGCGCATGTTCGGACTGGGCGATACCGCCGAGCAGCGCCACGAAATCACCGCGGAAACCGGCAGCGTCCTCGACTACGTCCAGGAGTCGGCCAAGGACATGCAGCGCAATCTCGACCCGACCGACAAGCGGATGGTGAGTGACTATCTGGACTCGGTGCGCGAGGTGGAGCGCCGGGTGCAGAAGATGATCGCCAAGGAAGGCACGGGCGTGAAGCTGCCGAATGCGCCGGATGGCGTGCCGGATGACTTCGCGAAGATGCTCGATACCATGTTCGACATGATCGCCCTGGGGTGGCAGTCGAACACCACGCGCGTCGCCTCCTTCATGATCGCGAAGGAGGTCAGCATGCGCACCTACCCGAACCTGTCGATCACCGACGCCTTCCACCCGCTGTCGCATCACCAGAACGACCCGGCGAAGATCGAGAAGCTCACGCGCATCCAGAACTTCCATACCAAGGCGTTCGCGCGTTTCGTGAAGCGCCTGACCGAGACCCCGGATGGCAATGGCAACCTGCTCGACCATTCGATCATTCTGTATGGCAGCAACATGAGCAACAGCGACATGCACAACAACGATCCGCTGCCGAACGTGGTCATGGGCCACGGCTACGGCAAGATCAAGGGCGGCCAGCATCTGCACTACCCGCAGGACACCCCGCACGCCAATCTGCTGCTGACACTGCTCAATCGCGGCGGCATCCCGGTGACCTCGCACGGCATCAGCAGCGGCACGCTCGCGGAGATCTAGATGCAGCATCGCGGGGGTAAACGGACCGGACTTCTGATCGCAGCGCTGGTCGGCGTGGTGCTCGGTGGCAGTGCGCAGGCGGCGGATGATTCGCTCGCGGCGCTGGTGCGGGCCAAGGACCACGACGGGGCCGTCGCGCTGCTCGCGAAGGGCGCCGATGGCAAATCACAGGAGGTCGATGGCACGACCGCCCTGATGTGGGCCTGCTACAACGGCGATGCCGATATGGTCGAACGGCTGCTCAAGGCCGGCGCCAACGTCTCGGCCGTCAATGATTATGGCGCCTCGGCGCTGCAGGTCGCCGCGGTGCTCGCCGATCCGCGCATCATCAAGGATCTGCTCAAGGCGGGGGTGAACCCGGACTCCCCCAATGCCGAAGGTCAGACGGCGCTGATGGTCGTGGCGCGCTCGGGCAACGTGCAGTCCGCGAAGCTGCTGCTGGATGCGGGCGCCACCGTCGATGCACGCGAGCAATGGGGCAACCAGACCGCGCTCATGTGGGCCGCCTCTGAAGGCCACCCGGAGATGATCCGGCTGCTGCTCGAACACCACGCCGATGTGAACGCCCATGGGGCGATCCGTGACTGGCAGCGCCGGGTGACGGCGGAAGGCCGTCCCAAGAACGAGAACCATGGTGGCTTCACGCCGTTGATCTACGCGGCCCGCATCGGCTGCATCGAGTGCGCGAAGGAACTGCTCAAGGGTCACGCGGACATCAATCTGCCCGATCCGGACGGCGAGACGGCACTGCTGCTGTCGCTCATCAACATGCACTTCGACTTCGCCTCGTACCTGATCTCAGCCGGCGCGGATGTGAATCGCTGGGATTTCTACGGTCAGACCCCGCTCTACGCGACCATCGACATGGCGACGCTCCCCTCGGGCGGTCGGCCCGACCTGCCCTCGGAGGACAAGACCCAGCCGCTGCAGGTCGCCGAACAATTGCTGAAGGCCGGCGCCAATGTGAATGCGCAGTTGAAACTGCGGCCCCCGTATCGCAACGGCGTCTTCGATCGCGGCGGCGATCAGGTGCTGTCCACTGGCGCCACGCCGCTGCTGGCGGCGGCCAAATCCGGCAACAACGAGGCGGTGAAGCTGCTGCTCAGATACCACCCGATGGTGGACCTGCCGAACTCCGAAGGCGTGACGCCGCTGATGGCGGCTGCCGGCATGGGCCATGGTTTCAATCCCACCCGCGGTCGCTACAAGACCGATGAGGAGGCCGTTGAGGGCGTCAAGCTGCTGCAGGCAGCCGGCGCGTCGATCAATGCCGCAGCCCGGGATGGCCTGACGCCCCTGCATGCGGCGGCCACCCACGGCTGGGATGGCACCGTCAAACTGCTGGTGGCCTCGGGCGCCGCGCTGCAGCCGACCGATCGGCTGGGACTGCGTCCGATCGACTACGCGGCGGGCCGTCAGCCCCGGGCCTTCCTCGAGCCGGAGCACGTGCCCAATGATTCGACCGTGAAGCTGCTGACGGACTCGATCGTTGCCGCGACGGGTCAGAAGCCGCTGATCTTTGCCGGCAACCTGAACCGATCCACGCAGGGCACGGGCGGCGCAGGCGGCACTTCGCTGCGACCGGGTGCTGCTGCGGAGGGCGCAGGGGGCCGAGGCACCGCCGCGGGTGCACCGGCAGCCCCCAAAGCGGCCGCACCGGGCACGCCCGCGCCGGCGGCCGGCGCTCCGCCGACCGCGCAGAATCACGGCGACTGATCAGTTCGGCAGCGGCTGTTGGAACAGATCGTGGGCAATGAAGCCCGCGATGTCGCGCAGCTCTTCCGGTTTGAGTGCGCCGCGAAACGGCGGCATGTTCTGATTCTTGCCGTTGGTGGCGGTGCTGATGATGATTCTCAGGTCATGCGCCGCCGCGCCCAGCGGCGCCCCGCCCCCGTGACCCCCGAGGCCCGACTCCCCATGGCAGGCTTCGCAGAAACGCGTATACAAAATCCTGCCATTGGCCAGATCCGGCGCACCCGGTGCGTACACCACCGGCACATCGGTTGGGGCGACCGCGGCAGCGGCGCCCGGACGCGTGCTGACCGGGGCAGTCGAGGGCAGCGACTCCATCTTGCCGTTCAGCGAGAACAGCCAAATGCTGTCGCCCTTCTTGCCGGCGCCGAACAAGGTGCCGGCGGACATCACGGCGACATACTGGGTGCCGTTGAACTCGAAGGTGCTCGCCGGCGCGTTGACACCGGCATCGGTCTGGAACTGCCACACCAGATCCCCCGTGGCGCTGTCCAAGGCCGTCAGGCGACCGTCGCTGCGACCGGTGAACACCAGGCCGCCGCCCGTCGCCAGTGACCCGCTGAAGCAACCCTGCGGCCAGGAGTGCTCCCACACCAGTTTGTTGGTCTTCAGATCGAAGGCGGCAAACATGCCGCGCCGGGCGACATCGAAGCTGCCGTTCTTGCCGTTCTGCATCCACATGCCCTCAAACGTCGGTCCGGCGAACGGCTTGGGGTCATGGGTGGACACCGCCAGATTGTCGATGCCGCAGACGAAGAAGTAGTTGCTCTGCGGATCATAGGAACTGGGGGGCCAGTTCACGGCCATCTGCGGCCGATAGACCACCGGCACATCCCAGTAGGGGGTGAAGATCCTGCCGCCGTTGATCAGCTTGTACCCCTCGGGCGCCATGTCCACCGACTGCGGAAAGAGCGGATCGCCGACGGGATAGGGCTGGGTCGCGGCGGTCTTCTGGCGCGGTTCCTGCGGCACGGGACGCTCGGGGATGCCCAGCAGCGGCTTGCCCGTCTCGCGATCCAGCAGATACACCCATCCGGTCTTGGAGATTTCGGCCAGTCCATGGCGCAGGCGGCCCTTGTAGGGGGCATCGAACAGCACCACCGGATTCGGCGAGTCGTAGTCCCAGATGTCGTGATGCACCTGCTGGAAGTGCCAACGGTATTTGCCGGTCTTCACATCGAGGGCGACGATGGAGGCGGTGAAGAGATTGTCGCCGGCGCGCTTCGCGCCCCCGTAGTCCGGGCCCGCATTGCCGGTCGAGAAGTAGAGCAGTCCGAGTTGCGGATCGATGGCGGGCGTCTGCCACACCGGCGCGCCGCCCCATTGGTAGTAATCGTTGTCGTGCGGCCAGGTGTCGGCGCCGAATTCTCCCGGCGCCGGGATCGTATAGAAAGTCCACAGCAGATGCCCGTCATTGGCGTCGTAGGCCTTGACGCGGCCGCGGATGCCCATATCGCCACCGGCATAGCCCACGATCACCATGCCCTCGTAGTACAGCGGGGCACCGACCAGTGAATAACCGAGGTTCGGATTCTCGCCTTGAATGGACCAGACGACCTTGCCGGTTTTCTGATCCAGCGCCGTGAGCTTCGCATCGAGCCGCCCTAAGAAAATCTTGCCGGCCCCCAGCCCCAGGCCCCGCGATACCCAGCCGCAGCACACGCGTACGTGGTCGGGATCGAGCTTCGCTTCATAGGTCCACAGCTGCGCGCCGGTGTTCACATCCAGCGCGAACACATCGTCTGCGCCGGTGACCACGTAGAGCACGCCCTGATAGAAGAGCGGCTGTCCCTGACCCGAGTATTGCGGCCCGGCGCCGGAGCCGTTCAAGTGGGTGCGCCACCGTGCCTTCAGATTGCTGACGGTGTCGCGGTTGATCTGCGTCAGGGGTGAATAGCGCTGGTTGAAGAGATTGCCGCCATTGGTGATCCAGGCATCACGCGGCAGCGCGCTCAGCTGCTGGGTCGAAAAGGCCGGCGCCGACGGCAGCGGCTGTGCACCCACCACACTCCCCAGCAGCGCGCTGCCGAGTATCGCGAGCCGGCGCATTCAGTCCTTCGGCCGCAGCAGACCCATGGCGGGAACGGTGAGGAAGTCCTCGAAATCATCCTCCAGCGACAGGTCGCGGAACAACTGCACGGCCTGTTTGAAGCGGCCGCCATCGTAAGTCTCGGCCCCGACTTCCTTGCGCACCCGCTCCATCTCCTCGGTGATGAGGCGATTGAGGAGTTCGGGAGTCGCCACGATGCCGCCCTCGAGCTCGATGCCGTAGTGGATCCACTGCCACACCTGCGCCCGGCTGATTTCGGCGGTCGCGGCATCCTCCATCAGGTTGTACAGCGGCACGGCGCCCTTGCCGCGCAGCCACGCTTCGATGTACTGCACGCCCACGCGGATGTTCTCGCGCAGACCGGCCTCGGTCTTCGTGCCCTGGTGCACCTCGAGCAGGTCGGTCTGCCCGATCTTCACATCCTCACGCAGGCGTGTGAGCTGATTGGCCTGCGGCATGAGCCGGTCGAAGACTTCCTTGGCGACCGGCACCAGATCCGGATGCGCCACCCAGGTGCCGTCATGACCGTCCCCGGCTTCGCGTTCCTTGTCCGCCCGTACCCGTGCCAGCGCCGCCTCATTGGCGACCGGATCGCGGCGATTCGGGATCTGCGCCGCCATGCCGCCCATGGCGAAGGCGCCGCGGCGGTGGCAGGTCTTGATCAGCAGCAGCGAGTAGGCGCGCAGGAAGGCCTTGCCCATCACCACCTGCGAGCGGTCCGGCAGCACGTAGGCCCTGTTGGCGCGCAGCTTCTTGATGAAGGAGAACATGTAGTCCCAGCGACCGCAGTTCAGCCCCGCCATGTGGTCGCGCAGTTCGTAGAGGATTTCATCCATCTCGAACGCCGCCGGCAAGGTCTCGATGAGCACGGTGACCTTGATGGTGCCGTTGGCGATGCCCAGCTGTTTCTGCGCGAACACGAACACGTCGTTCCAGAGCCGCGCTTCGAGGTGGCTTTCGAGCTTGGGGAGGTAGAAATAAGGTCCCGTGCCCTTCGCCAGCTGGGCCCGCACGTTGTGGAAGAAGTACAGGCCGAAGTCAAAGAGGCCGCCGGCGACCACCGCGCCATCCACCGTCAACCCCGGTTCCAGAAGGTGCCAGCCACGCGGGCGCACCAAGAGCACGGCCGGATCGGCGGTCAGCGCATAGTGCTTGCCCGTCGCTCCGTCCTTGAAGTCGATGCTGCGATGCCAGCGGTCGGCGAGATTCAGCTGGCCATCGAGATTATTGTGCCAGGTGGGGGAGTTGGCATCCTCGAAGTCCGCCATGAACACGTTGGCGCCGCTGTTCAGGGCGTTGATGATCATCTTGCGGTCGACCGGACCGGTGATTTCCACGCGGCGGTTCAGGAGGTCGGCCGGAATGGGGGCCACGCGCCAGTCCGCGTCGCGGATGGCGCGCGTCTCGGGGAGAAAATCGGGCAGCTCGCCGGCCGAAATGCGCTTCTGGCGCGCCGCGCGCGCCGCGAGCAGCTCACGGCGCCGCGCATCAAACTGGCGGTGCAGCGCCGCGACGAAGGTGAGCGCTTCGGGCGTCAGGATTTCGGCAAAACGCGGCTCGAGGGGGCCACGCACAACGACACCCGCCGGCGCGGCGGGGGAGGGGGTCTTGTCAGCGGTGGACATAATATTCATCAAGGCTCAGGATCAATAATTATAGCAACTGCCGCCCGGCCCGGGGCTTGCGTTACCATGCGCGTTCTTTTTCCCCAGGATCCAGGACCGTCACGATGAATGTTGCCCAAGTCACCGCAGAAATCCTGAAGCGCGAAGGCGTGGAGGTGCTGTTTACCTATCCACTCAATCCTCTGACGGAGTCTGCCGCGGCAGCCAACATCCGCCCGATCGTCGTGCGCCAGGAGCGCGTCGGTGTGCACATGGCGGATGCCATGAGCCGCATGACCTCCGGCGACAAGGTCGGGGTCTTCTGCTGCCAGGTCGGGCCCGGCATCGAGAATGCCTTTGGCGCGGTGGCCCAGGCCTGGTCCGAAGCCGTCCCGCTGGTCGTGATCCCGGGCGGCTATCCGCGCAACATCGCCTTCTCCAAGCCCAATTTCAACGCGGTGCTGAATTTTCAGCACGTCACCAAGCACGCCGAGACCGTCAATACGCCCGAGCAGCTGGTGCCGGCGCTGCGCCGCGCCTTCAGTTTCGCCCGCAATGGCCGCCCCGGGCCGGTGCTGATCGAGATCCCGACCGACCTGTGGAATGTGGAAGTCCCGGGCGAGATCGACTACACCCCGCGCCGCCGGGCCCTGAGCGCTCCGGATCCGCGGGCGATCGACGCCGCCGCCGCCGCGATGATCAAGGCGAAGAATCCGCTGATCTATGCGGGGCAGGGCGTGCATTACGCCAAGGCCTGGGATGAGCTCAAGGCCGTCGCCGAACTGCTCGAGGCGCCGGTCACCACCAGTCTCGAAGGCAAGAGCGCCTTCCCGGAAACCCATGCGCTGTCCCTGGGCTCAGGCGGCGTCGCCATGCCGCGCGCGGTCGCGGCCTATGTGGAAGAGTCGGACCTGGTGTTCGGTGCCGGCGCGAGCTTCTCGGCCACCAACTTCGGCATCAAGTTCCCGACCCGGAACAAGACCTTCATCCACAACACCAATGAGCCGATGGACATCGACAAGCACCTCGCGACCGACCACCCGCTGGTGGGTGACTCGAAGCTCGCGCTGGGGATGCTGTATGAGGCGCTGAAGGATCGGCTGAAGAAGCCGCGCGGCCTCACCGCGCAGGTGCAGGCGCGCATCAAGGAGCTGAACGAGCCGTGGTGGAAGGAATGGCTGCCACGCCTGACCAGTCAGGAGAAGCCGCTGCAGCCCTATCGGGTGATCTGGGACTTCCTGCACCTGACCGATGTCGCGAACACCATCGTGACCCACGATGCCGGCAGCCCCCGCGATGAACTCTCGCCATTCTGGAAGTCGGTGACGCCGCTGTCCTACATCGGTTGGGGCAAGTCCACGCACTTGGGGTACGGTCTGGCACTGGCGATGGGCGCGAAGGTCGCCAGACCCGACAAGCTGTGCGTGAATTTCTGGGGCGACGCCGCCATCGGCATGACCGGCATGGACTTCGAGACCTGCGTCCGCAGCGACATTCCGATTCTCTCGATCCTGTTCAACAACTTCTCGATGGCGATGGAGTTCAAGGTGATGTCGGTCTCGAAGGAGAAGTTCCGCTCCACCGACATTTCCGGCAACTACAGCGAATTCGCCAAGGCCCTGGGCGGCTACAGCGAGCGGGTCACCGAGCCCGGTCAGATCGCGCAGGCCTTGCGCAATGGCATCGCCGCCACGAAGGACGGGCGGCCCGCGCTGCTGGAATTCATCACCACCCAGGAGAAGGTCTACTCCACCTTCCAGGGCGGCTATCACGGCGGCGCGTAGGCTTGAATAACCACGAGACAGTGGACGTCGGCGAGGTCATCGACTCCGCCAACTACTTCTGGGTGCCCTTCGGGATCACCGTGATGATGGTCATCATCATGCTGACCGACGGCTTCGGCCTGTTCACGACCGGTTACATCGGTCCGCACATCGTCAAGGACTGGGGCATCGGCCGCGACCAGCTCTCATGGATCGGTTATACCCAGATGGGCGGCATGGCCATAGGGTCCGTGCTGCTGGGCTGGGTCAGCGACCACATCGGCCGCAAGAAGGCCTATTTCAGCTGTCTGGCGCTGCTGTTCGCCGGTTCGTTGCTGTGCTACTCGGCGGGCAACATCACGCAGCTCGCGAGCTTCCGCTTCGTCACCGGCCTGGGGCTGGGCGGCATCACGCCGCTCGCCACCACGCTGATCTCCGAGTGGACACCGAAGCGCGTGCGCAGCCTGGTCGTGGCCTGCGTCGTGGTGTCGGTGCCGCTCGGTGGCTCGCTCACCGGCGTGCTGGCGAACTGGCTGATACCGGCCTACGGCTGGCGCTCGATGTTCCTGGCGGGCGCGGTGATGCCGCTGGTGCTGCTGATCCTGTTCTGGTTGCTGCTGCCGGAATCCCCCAAGTACCTGGCGCTGCGGCCGGCCCTGCGTCCGCAACTGGCGAAGGCGCTCAACCGGCTGCTCGGTGAGCCACGATTCACGGGTACCGAGAACTTCATCGTCGTCGAACACGCGAAGACCTCCAGCAGCTGGCTCTCCACCATCTGGAACAGCCGCTACTGGCGCTCCACGCTGTTCATCTGGACCGCCTTCACCTTCAACACCCTGGTGCTCTACATTTTCACCAACAGCCTGCCGGTGCTGTTCGATTGGGCGAGCCAAAGCGCCGCGGTGGCGTCGCGATCGTTGAGTCTGTTCAGCCTCGGTGGGGTGGTCGGGTCCATTGGCGGCGCCTACCTGATGGGTCTGTGGGGTTCGCGCGGCGTCGGCACCGCGGCGGCCTTCATCGGCGCTGCGGCCACCGCCGCGATCGGCGTGCTGCTGGTGCAAGGGGGGCAGTCGCAGGACGTGCTGCTCGGGACCTGTTTCATCGGCGGCGCCGTGGTCAATGGCATGCAGTCCTACCTCTACGCCGTCAGCGCCCATTCCTATCCGACCGAAATCCGCGGCGCGGCGATCGGCGTGGCGCAGGCCTTTTCGCGCTTCGGCGGCCTGCTCTCGGCCACCGTGCCGCAGGTGTATTTCAAGATGCACCCGGTGCCGCCCATCGACCGCTTCTTCTGGTTCGTCGCCGCCTGTGCGCTGGTGACGACCGTCAGCTACTTCCTCATCCCCTCGCATATTCCGCGGCGTGGTTAGCCGCCAAGCTGACGTTTGAAATCCACGTCCCGCGGCCGCATCTGAAGGTGAGTCCATGACGCTCGCGGGGCAGCTGATAGGGCCCGAGCCCCCGTCCGTGACGGCCGCGTTGACCGTCCCCAGGGCATGTGTTACCCCTTGAAAATATGAGCAATCGCCGACAGTTTCTGCAGACCCTGGCGGGCGGAGCCGCGGGTTGGTCGCTGGCCGCGGCGGGCCTGACAAGCCTGCGCTCGGGCGCTGCCCAGGCGGCCGATCCGTTGACCGTCACCCACCTCTCCGATGAGCTGTTGCTGGTGTCGGGGGCGGGCGCCAACGTCGTGGCGCTGTCGCAGCCCGAGGGGGTGGTGCTGGTGGACGGCGGCGATGCCGCGCACTCCGCTGCGCTGCTGAAGGCCCTCAGCCAGGCGACCGGCGGACGACCCATCGTGACCGCCTTCAATACCCACTGGCATTGGCCACACACCGGATCCAATGAAGCCCTGCGCAAGGCGGGCGTCAGGATCATCGCCCAGGAGAACACGCGCCTGTGGCTCACCGAACCGGTCACTGAGGAGTGGGAACAGCGCACCTACCCGGCGCGGCCCAAGGCGCTGCCCACGGATACCTTCTACAAGGGGGCGCAGAAGCTCCCCTTCGGCAAAGTGAACATCGAGTATGGCTATCTGCCCCAGGCCCATACCGATGGCGACATCTACGTGTACTTCCGCGAGGCCAACGTGCTGGTCGCCGGCGATGTCGTGGCCGTCGGCCAGTACCCGATCCTGGATTTCTCGACCGGCGGCTGGACGCTGGGCATGGCCAACGCCACCAAGCAACTCCTGGATCTGGTGGATGCTCAGACCCGCATCGTCCCCGGGACCGGCGTGCTGCAGACCAAGGCGGATCTTGCGGCCGAACACGACATGCTGGCGACCCTGCATGAGGATCTGTGGCAGCTCATGCGCAAGGGCATGGGCGCCGAAGACATGATCGCCGCCGGCGCCACCCGCAAGTTCGATGACAAGTGGGGCAACTCGGACCTCTTCATCACCAATGCCTACCGGGGCCTGTACGGACACGTGCGCGAACTGCGCGGCATCGTCTAGAGGACATTCGACGTGAGACGCAACGCTTTCCTGGCCTTCACTCTCGCGGCGCTCGCCGCCGGCAATGCGGGTGCGCAGCAGAGCAGCGGTGATCCGCACTGGGCGATGCTCAATAGCTACTGCGAGAAATGCCACAACGCGACCGATTGGACCGGTGGCGTCGCCTTCGACACGATGCAGCCGCAGGGCATCCCGCAGGACGCCAAGGTGTGGGAGGCCGCGGTCAGCAAGCTGCGCGGCCGCATGATGCCGCCGCCGGGAGAGAAGCAACCCGATCAGGCGACCATCAACTCATTCGTATCGTGGATGGAAGACAACCTGGACAGGGCGGCCGCCGCCCATCCGGATGCCGGCTATGTCTCGCTGCATCGTCTCAATCGCGTCGAGTACGCGAGTGCCGTGAAGGACCTGTTGAACGTCGAGGTCGACCCGGCGGCACTGCTGCCCCAGGATACCAAGAGCGATGGCTTCGACAATGTCGCGAGCGTGCTCAAGGTTTCCCCGACCTTCCTCGATCAGTACATCTCCGCCGCGCGTACGGTCGCGGCGCTGGCGGTGGGCAGTGCCCACGCCTCGCGCGCCATCGTGACGTACCGGGCGGGTCCGCATGATCAGGCCTTCCACGTCGATGGCCTGCCGCTCGGCACCCGCGGTGGCATGTCGGTGGTCCACAACTTCCCGGCCGATGGCACCTACACGTTCAATCTCAGCGTCGGCACCGGCCTGGGTTACATCGGCGATCTGGCACAGGAGCACAAGGTGGTGTTCCTGATCGACGGCAGGCAGGTGCTCGAACGCAGCATCGGTGGCCCGCAGGACTTCAAGGACGCGGATCAGAAGCAGCAGGAGGCGACCAAGGAATTCGCGGCGCGCTTCCGCGACATCAAGCTGCCCATGACCGCAGGCCCGCATGAGCTGGTGCTGACTTTCGTGCAGCGGGCCCAATCCGAATCGGATGACTGGCTGGCGACCTTCAATCCCATCAGCGGCATGGGCGGACTGCCGCGGATCGGCGGCCTGGAAATCAACGGGCCGGTGGATGTCACCGGCCTGAGCGAGACGCCGAGCCGGGCAAAGATCTTCAGCTGTCGTCCCACCGACCCCAGTCAGGAGAGTGCCTGCGCGCGCCAGATCCTGAGCGCCCTGACTCGCGATGCCTATCGCCGGCCGGTCACCGAGGCCGACCTCGCCGCGCCCCTGCGCTTCTTCGAGGTCGGTCGGCAGGGCAAGGACTTCGATGCCGGCATCCAGAATGCGATCGTCGCGATTCTGGCGAGCCCGAAGTTCCTGTATCGCGTCGAGGCCGATCCGCAGGTCGCGACCGCCGTCAAGGTGAGCAGCACACCGGCCGCCTATCACCTCAGCGATCTGGAGCTGGCCTCGCGGCTGTCGTTCTTCCTGTGGAGCCAGGGCCCTGATCCGCAGCTGCTCAGCGACGCGGTCAGCAACAAGCTGCATGAGCCCGCGGTACTGGATGCCGAGGTCCGGCGCATGCTGGCCGATCCGCGCGCCAGTGCGCTGATCACCAACTTCGCCTTCAACTGGCTGCAGGTCGACAGCATGGACAAGATCCAGGCCGACCCGAATGTGTTTCCGTACTTCGATGAGGATCTGCGCATCGCGTTCCGCAAGGAGATGGAGCTGTTCGTCGGCAGCGTGCTGCTCCAGGACCGTCCGGTCACGGACCTGCTCAACGCGAACTGGACCTACCTCAATGAGCGCCTGGCGCTGCACTACGGCATCCGCAGCGTGCGCGGCAGTGAATTCCGCCGCGTCGAACTCACCGATTCGCATCGCTTTGGCCTCTTGGGCAAGGGCGCGATTCTCATGGGCACCTCGTATGCGAATCGCACGGCACCGGTGCTGCGCGGCGCCTACGTGCTCGAAGTGATCAACGGCACGCCCCCGCATGCCCCGCCGCCGGCGATTCCGGCGCTCAAGGAGAATGTGCCGGGCGCCAAGCCGCTGACCATCCGCGAGCGCATGCAGATGCATCGGTCGCAGCCCTCCTGCAACGCCTGCCACGGCATCATGGATCCGATCGGCATGTCGCTCGAGAACTTCGACGCCATGGGCAAGTGGCAGACCAAGGATGCCGAGACCGGAACTCTGCTCGACACCGCCGGCAAGATGGCCGACGGCACGCTCGTGAACGGGCCGGATGACCTGCGCAAGGTCCTCGCGAGTCACTCGGATCAGTTCGTGCAGACGCTCACGGTCAATCTGCTGACCTATGCGCTCGGACGCTCGGTGGAGTATTTCGACATGCCCGTCGTGCGTCAGATCGTGCGCGACGCCGATCACAAGGGCGATCGCTTCGCCGCCATCGTCATGGGCATCGTCGGCAGCCCCGAGTTCCAGATGCAACAGCCGCAGGACAGCGGCGCGAAGAGCGCGGATAAGACTGCGGACAATGTTCAGGCGCCGCCGCTGCGCCCGGCGACGTGAGTTGAGGTAACGACATGAATTTCATCACCAAGAAGCATCTTTCACGCCGCGCGGTACTGCGCGGCGTCGGCGCGACGATCGCGCTGCCGCTGCTGGATGCCATGATTCCGGCGCGCACCGCCCTCGCCGACACCGCGGCGGTGCCGAAACTGCGCATGGCCTTCATCTACTTTCCGCACGGCGCCATCATGGATCAGTGGACGCCGGCCGGCACGGGCCGGGACTTCAAGCTCTCGCGCATCCTGACGCCGCTCGCGGACTATCAGAAGCAGATGCTCGTCGTCAGCAACCTCGGCAATCGCCCCGGTGAGAGCGCGGCCGTGCACGCGATCGTGCCCGGGACCTGGCTCTCGTGCGTGCATCCGAAGGAGAGCCAGGATCCCTACGGTGGCGTCACCATCGATCAGATGGCGGCCCTGAAGATCGGTCAGGATACGCCGCTGCCCTCGCTCGAGGTGCGCACGGAGACCAACGGTGGCGGTGGCTCCTGCGATCGCGCCTACGGCTGCAGCTACTCCGGCACGATTTCGTTTCGTACGCCCTCGACGCCGCTGCCGATGGAGAACAATCCGCGCACGCTGTTCCAGCGCCTGTTCGGTCGTGGCGATACGCCCGAGGAGCGCAAGGCGCTCGGCGATCAGTACGACAGCCTGCTCGACATGGTCCAGAGCGATGCCGCGACCATGCGCGGCCAGTTGGGCGCGCGCGATCGGGCGGTATTGAGCGACTACCTCGAGAGCGTCCGGGAGGTCGAGCGGCGCGTGCAGAAGATGGAGAAGCAGGATCTGTCGCAGCTGAAGCTGCCGCAGGTGCCGATCGGCATTCCCGATCAGTTCCCGCAGGAACAGATGCTGATGTTCGACATGATTGCGCTGTCCTACCAGGCCAATCTCACCCGCATCGCGACCATGATGATGGCGGCCGAAGTGAGCAACATGACCTACAACTTCGTGGGCGTTCCGGATGCCTTCCACCCGGTCTCGCACCACCAGGGGGATGCCACGAAGATCGAGAAGCTGGTGAAGATCCAGACCTTCCATTCGCAGCAGGTGGCGAAGTTCCTCAAGCGCCTGAGCGATACGCCCGATGGCGACGGTTCGCTGCTCGATCATTCGCTGATCGTCTACGGCAGCAACATGAGCAACAGCAATGCCCACAACCAGTACCCGCTGCCGACCTCGGTGCTGGGCGGCGCCTGCGGCAAACTGAAGATGGGCCAGCATCTGATGTGCCCCGAGCACACGCCGCTCGCGAACCTGTGGCTGACGCTGATGAACCGCTCCGGAATCGAGGTCGACAAGATCGGCGACAGCACCGGCCAGTTCGCGGAGGTCTGACATGAAGCGATGGATGCTTGCGGCGACCCTCCTCGGCCTGGCCGCCGGCCGCGCCGGCGCCGCGGCGCCGGCGCTGGTGGATGCGGCTGAGCGCCAGAATACGGCCCAGGCGCTGGCCCTGATCGGTCAGGGGGCCGAGGTGAATGGTGCCGCCCCGGATGGCACGACGCCGCTGATGTGGGCCACCTACCATGGCGACTACCCGCTGGTGGCGGCGCTGCTGCAGGCTCATGCCAAGGTCGATGCCGTCAATGCCTACGGCGCCAATGCCATGCTGCAGGCGGCGCAGTTCGGCGATCCGCGCATTCTCGAGGCGCTGCTCAAGGCCGGCGCCAACGTCGACTCGCCGAATCCGGATGGCGAGACGGCGCTGATGCGGGTGGCGCGCACCGGCAACGTCGAGGCCGGCAAGCTGCTGCTCAAACATGGCGCCAACGTCAATGCCCGGGAGAACTTCCGGGGCCAGACCGCCCTGATCTGGGCGGCGGCCGAAAGCCAGCCGGAGATGGTAAAGCTGCTGATCGGTGCGCACGCGGACGTCAATGCGCGATCGCTCATCAACACCAATCGGCGCGAGGTCACCGGTGAGCCGCGGGCGCAGGCCCGACCGCCCGGGGGCATGACGCCGCTGCTGTATGCGGCGCGTCAGGGGTGTCTCGGGTGCGTGAAGTACCTGGATGAAGGGCATGCGGACCTGAACCTGGCGGATCCGGAAGGGATCACGCCGATGATCATCGCCACCGAGAATTTCAATTTCGATATCGCCGCCTACCTGATCAAGCACGGCGCGGACGTCAATCGCTGGGACTGGTGGGGCCGCACGCCCCTGTACGCGGCGGTCGATCTCAACACCTTGCCCTACGGCGGTCGTGCCGATCACATCTCCATGGACGACACGACCAGTCTGAAGCTCATCGCGCTGCTGCTCGATGCCGGTGCCAATCCCAATGCCCGACTAAAGCTCTTTCCCCCCTACCGCTCCCTGGGCGCCGATCGGGGTGGGGACTCGCTCCTGACCATTGGCACGACACCGCTGCTGCGTGCCGCGCGCGCGGGCGATGCGCCGGCGATCAAGCTGCTGCTCGCCCACCACGCGCTGCCGGATCTGGGCAACAACTCGGATGTGACACCGCTGATGGCCGCCGCCGGGGTCGGCACGTCCGGGGTCGACACGCGCGGCAAGTACAAGACCCAGGCCGAGGCCTCGGAGGCGATCAAGCTGCTGGTGCAGGGCGGTGCCGACGTCAACGCCGTGGACGTGCGCGGCCTCACGGCGCTGCACGGTGCGGCATTGCTGGGCTTCGATGACGTCATCCGCACCCTCGCCGCCGCGAATGCGCACCTGGACGTGAAGGACAAGCGCGGCATCACGCCGCTGGACATGGCACTGGGCAAGGGTGGCGGACTGGGCCGGGGCGGGGAAGGCGCGACGGCGCACCAGAGCACGGCCGACCTGCTCAAACAGCTGCTGGCCAACAATGCGCAGGGCGGGGCGCCCGCCGCCGCGGCGCCGCCAACTGCGGCCAATACCGCGGTCCGGTAGACTGAGCACCCCTTCAACGATTCGCGATTCGAAAAATGCAGCAAACCCTTCGCCTGGTGTGGGATCTGCCCACGCGCGTGTTCCATTGGCTGATGGTGCTGAGCGTCATCGGCTCGTATACGACGGCCAAACTCGGCTTCACCTGGATGCCCTGGCACTTCCGCCTCGGCTATTTCATGATCGGCCTGCTGATTTTCCGCGTGATCTGGGGCCTCATCGGTCCACGCCATGCAAGGTTCAGCAACTTCATCAAGGGGCCGGGCCCGATCCTGCAGTACCTGAAGGGCGGCATCCGCAGCGTCGGGCACAACCCGCTGGGTGCGGGCTCGGTGGTGCTGATGCTGCTGTTACTGGCGGTGCAGGTCAGCACGGGGCTCTTCAGCACCGATGATGTGGCCTATGTCGGGCCCTATTTCCCGTCGGTGAGTCACGATCTGGCGGAGAAGCTCACCGGCATCCACCACCTGAACTTCAATTTCATCCTGGCGATCGTGGCGCTGCACCTGTTGGCCATTCTCTACTACACCTTCGTGAAGAAGGAGCGCCTGGTGCCTGCCATGTTCCACGGCGGCAAGCCCGCGGAGCATGTGCCCGCGCAGGAAGTCATCCCCAGCAGCCAGCTATGGAAGGCGCTGCTCGTGATCGTGATCGCGGGCGGTTGCGTGTACTGGCTGCAGCATGCGGCACCGCCGCCGCCGACCAGCATCGAAGACTAGAACCGAGATTGCGCCTGGCGCCGCATCCGCAGACCTTGCGGATGCGGCGCCAGGTCTTGAACCGCACCGGACGTTATTTGTCGCGGAACTGGTCGTGGCAGGCGCCGCAGGTCTTGCCGACCGCAGCCGCGGCCTTCTTGGTGGCAGCCTCATCGCCGGTCTTGGCAGCCGCTTCGAGATCCGCAGCAGCCTTCACCAGGTCATTGGCCTTGCTGTCGAAGTCCGACTTGTTAGTCCAGATGCCTTCGCGGGCCTTGGTGGTGAGCGTGAAGGTGTGCGTGTCCTTCATGAATACTTCCGGGATCAGTCCGGCCAGTACCTGAAGTCGGGCGCCGGCCTTCTCGTCGACCTTGGCGTCAAACGGAGCTCCGCGCAGCTGTGCGCCGACGGGTCCGAACACGAAACCCTGCAGTTTGAACACCGACTGTCTGGTGAGCGCGGCCGTCGCGGCCTGCTGTTCCGGAGTCTGCGGCGGCGCGCCCTGTGCCAGGGCGGCTGATGCCACGATCAGTGAGCCAAGCGCAGCGACGCCGATTCTTGTGATCCCGTTCATCTCGTCATTCCCCCCTTGAGAGGTGGCAGTATTGGTAAATCAACTAATGCGCAGTCTAGCAGAGGACCCGCGACTGAAGCATGACAAGGAGCGGACGGGTTTTCAGCTGGCGCGGGCGCCCGAGGCGACGACGGCCGGGACTTCGCGATCCCAATAGGGTGTCTCGGGTCCGAAGATGCTGACCAGGTAGTCCACCAACGCGCGCACCTTCAGCGGCACGAGCCGGCGACCCGAGTACACCGCATAGATGGCGACATCCGCCGAGCCGCCATAGCTGGGCATGACGCGGCGCAGACCGCCCCGACGCAGTTCGGCGCCCACATCCCAGGTCGAGCGGAAGCCGATTCCCATGCCGGAGACCACCGCCTCGCGGACGACTTCGCTGGAATTGGTCTGCAGCAGGGTCTGGGGTTTGAAGGTGACCGGGCCCTCGGGCCCCTCGAGCCGCCAGGTGACCTGGGGCCCGCCCGCCACCAGCCGGTGGTGGTGCAGGTCGGCGATGGTGCGCGGCTCGCCATGACGTTCTATGTACTCGGGAGAGGCACACAGGACGCGTCGGTTTGGTGCAAGGCGTCGGGCCACCAGACTGGAGTCCGGCAGGGTCCCGATGCGTACCGCCACGTCAAAGTTGCCGGCGACCAGATCGACATAATCATCGTTCAGATCCACGGCCAGGCGCAGGTCCGGATAGGACTCCATGAAGCCCGTCAGCCGCGGCACCACGTGCAGGCGCCCGAAGGCCGTCGGCAGGGACACCCGCAGCACCCCACGGGGGCGCTCGGAATCGACCGAAGCAAAGCTCTCGGCATCGTCGACGGCCGCCAATACCGCCAGTACGCGCTCATGGAAGCGCTGACCGACATCGGTGGCGGTGACACGGCGGGTGGTGCGCTGGAGCAGCCGCACGCCCAGGCGGTCCTCCAGACGCGTGACGCGCTTGGAGATCATGGCCGGGGAGGAGTGCAGTTCCCTCGCAGCCGCGGACAGGCTGCCGGCCTTGATCACGCGGGCGAAGATCTCGTAGTCGAGCAGGTCTGTCATCTTTTCCACTGCCCGCATTATCTCAGCGGGCAAGGGTGCCATGCGTTAAATGTTATAGGTGGCACGTCGCGTAGCCTGATCGGCACCGCGGCACTCACCGACTGCTGCGGTGTGCGCATGAGGCGTCACTACTACAAACAAAAAAGCCGCACTCCGTGAAGAGTGCGGCCGAGTTGAAGAATACCGGCTGCCCTCGCGGGCAGCCGGCACTCAACCTTAGAACGTCATGCGGAAGCCCGCGCGATACGCCAGTCCCAACTCATCGTAGAAGATCGGGTTGGAAGTGGTGCCGCCGGTGAACGGAGGCGACTTGTTGAACACATTGTTCACCTGCGTGTACAGCTGCAGTCCCTTGATGCCCGGGATGTTGCTGAACGTGTAGGCCGCATTCAAGCCGAACTCGAAGTAGGCCGGCACGTAGTTGGCAACATTCGCTGGCAGCAGCGTGATGCCCGCCAACTTGGCTTGCGCCTGGGCCGCGGCATCCGCCGGTGCCCCGGGCTGTCCCGCCTTCGCGGCATCCGGGAAGGATGTCAGGATCCACTGGGCTTCGGTCGAGGGGTTGGCAGGGTTGTAGACGACGCCCACGTTGTTGAGCGCACCCGAGCCGATGAACACCATGTTCGGCGTCAGGCTGAACCCGCCGAGCGCCCAGGTGATCGACAGATTTCCGTGCCAGCGAGCCGCATTGGTGTAGTCGGCAAGGAACTCGCTGCCAGAGCCCATCTGGCCCAACAGGTTGAAGGTCGCGCCGCCCGGAGCGTTCTGGTAGGTCTGCTCGCCCACCCAGGTTGACAACGCACGCGCACTCAAAGTGCTGCCGCCCGGCAAAGAGGTCGTATAGGTGACCGAGAAGTCCACGCCGCGCTCGTCGTAGAACGCGCCATTCAAGGCGGGTTCATACTCGGAGAGCACGTTCACCACGTTGCCCTGCTGGAAGGCCGCAAGACCCGTCTTCACCGCGCCGGTGCAGGCCGCACCGCCCGCTGCCGAGAGGGTCCCCGCCGGGTTGCCCGTGGCGCAGGCCTGACCGGCCGCGTTGTAGGCATAGGCGTTGAACGTCAGCTGCGAGCAGTAGTACGACGCTGACGGGCCACCGTTGAAGCAATCGTTTCCGACCGCGCCGCCACCGCCGTTGATACCGCCGGTCAGGTGGATGTGGAACCAGTCGGCCGAAGCCTGGAACCCGCGCACGTAGGTCGGGCTGAGTACCAACCCAACGGTGGTCGTATTCGTGGTCTCGGGGCGCAGATTCTCATTACCCGCGAGGGTGATGAAACACGGCTGAGCCGTCAGCCCCAAGCTCGAATTGCCGGCACCGCAGGTACCGAAGAAGCCACCCGGAACGAAGGTCTGCGAATAGTACAGATCGCGCTCGTTGGGCGAGCGTGAGTCGTGTGACTGACTCGCGCGGAAGCGCAGGCTCTCGAACGGTTCATAGAGCAGCGAGGCCTTCCAGGTCGGCAGGTTGTACGAGCTCGACGCGCCCGGCGTGATACCAACCGCATATTCCTCATCATTGGTGTAGCGCGAATAGCGACCGGCCACATCGAACTCCAGCCGGTGTGCAAACGGCAGGTCCTTGAGCAGCGGCACGTTGAACTCCAGGTACGCCTCGTTGGCGGTCACGGAGCCGGCATACGGATTGCCGAACTGGTAGTTGAAGTCCGTGGCGCGCGTGAGGCACAGCTGTTCCGCTGCCGTGTTGACATCGAGCCCG
>Ga0210385_10000596_pt1 | contig 25023 bp, 23 predicted proteins | sample IncBWH26OmetaG_FD_160107 | JGI IMG/M metagenome (GOLD analysis project Ga0210385, IMG submission 160107) | Forest soil microbial communities from Barre Woods Harvard Forest LTER site, Petersham, Massachusetts, United States - Inc-BW-H-26-O ...
TCGCTGCGGCGCCGATCACGACGATGACCAGTACGCCGATCAGGATCCGCCTCGGGTACAACCGTCCTTGCCAGGAGACATGCGCCTGCTGAGTCGCCATCCGCGTGATCTTACGGGTAGCTCGGCAGACCATCCGAGTAGCTCAGCGGACCGCTTAGATGAAGCGCGGCATCTATGCGAAGACTGTGCACAGGACTTATGCTGATCACAGCCGATTCGCCATCCGTAGCTCAACTCCAGGAGGTTGACCGTGCCGTCCAACGATCAGACAGGCAGACAGCAAACGGATGAGACACCGCCCGACCTCATGGGCCGGCGAATCGAGAAGCTGGAGAGCGAGTACGGCAACCGTTACCGCCTCGAGCCGGCTCCTGACAACAAGCTACCCAAGAGCGGCATGCCGGCCGAGGACGCGCTCGGTTTGGTCGGCGAAGAGGTCCTGCTCGACGGCCAACCGATGCGCAACCTGGCGACCTTCGTCACAACCTGGATGGAGCCCGAGGCCGAGCGCCTGATCGCCGGATCGCTGCACACGAACTTCATCGACCACGCCGAGTACCCGCAGACGGCCGAGATCGAGCAGCGCTGCATCCGCATGCTCGCCGACCTCTTCAACGCCCCGGGCGAGACGACCGGTGCGCGTACGCAGGGCTCCTCCGAGGCGATCATGCTCGGCGCGCTCTCGCTGAAGTGGAAGTGGCGCGATCGTCGCCAGGCGCAAGGCAAGGCAGTCGACCGGCCCAATCTCGTATTCGGCGGCGACGTGCACGTCGTATGGGAGAAGTTCTGTCGCTACTTCGACGTCGAACCGCGTATCGTGCCGCTCGCGCGCGACAAGTACACGATCGGGCCCGAGGACGTGGAACCGCATGTCGATGAGAACACGATCGGCGTCGCGGCGGTGCTCGGGACCACGTTCACCGGGCATTCCGACGACATAACGGGGATCAACGACCTTCTGCTTCGACTCAAGAACGAGAAGGGACTGGACGTACCTTTGCATGTCGACGCGGCCAGCGGCGGCTTTGTCTGGCCGTTTCTCTATCCGCATACCGAGTGGGACTTCCGCCTGGAGCAGGTTCGCTCGATCAACGTGTCGGGCCACAAGTTCGGTCTCGTCTACCCCGGCATCGGCTGGCTTGTGTTCAGAGAAAAGAGCGACCTGCCCGACGACCTCGTCTTCTACGAGAACTACCTCGGCAAGCGTGACGCGACATTCACGCTCAACTTCTCCACCGGCTCGGCGATGGTGCTCGCGCAGTACTACAACTTCGTGCGCTATGGCCACGACGGCTACCGCTACATCATGGAGACGATGCAATACAACGCGCGCCTGCTCGCAAAAGAGATAGTGGATTGCGGCGAGTTCGCCCTGATCGGTTCAGAGCAGGACGAGCAACTGCCACTCGTCGCCTTCCAATTGGAAGGCGGGCACTCCTACGACGAGTTCGACGTCGCCTCCCAGCTGGCGGCCGAGCGAGGTTGGATGGTCCCCGCCTACACGCTGCCGCCCAACGCCGAGCACGTGAAGATCATGCGAGCACTCGTCAAGCAGACGCTCGGACACTCGCTCGTGGCGACACTCGGAGCCGACATCATCGAAGCGTGCGCAACGCTCGAGAAGAAGGGCCGCCTGCACGAGTCCGACCGCAAGCGGGTCAAGACGAATCCGGGTTACTAGCCGACACGCTCTACCGGACACGCCCTACAGCGCAGCGAGAGCACCACTCGAGCACAGGATTACAGCCATTTGCATCGAATCTCGTGACAGGTGTCACGAGGCACCCTTACCGAAGGAGTGCATATGCGAGGGGTAGGCAGTGCGTTGTTCGCCGGCATCCTGTTGCTGGTAGCCGGAACCATCAACATCATCTACGGCATCGCCGCCATAGGAAATGCGAGTTTCTTCGTCAACGACAACAGGTACGTTTTCGCAAGCCTGCACACGTGGGGCTGGATCACGATCATCCTGGGAGTCATCCAGTTGACAGCCGCGCTTTCGCTGTTCGGTGGCGGCGCTTACGGGCGCGTCGTCGGGATCGTCGCGGCGACGATCGGAGCCGTCGGTGCGCTGCTGTCGATCGGCGGTGCGTATCCATTCTGGTCGCTGGGCATCTTTGCCATCTGCCTGATCGTGATTCACGGACTCGCTGTTCTCGGCGAGCCAAAGACCGTCTGACTCGAGGCCACTCGGTTCCACGAGACGAGCCGGCGCGCGAACCGCGCGCCGGCTCGCGGCCTTAACCGAGGATCTTCGCCTTTGCGTCCGCAAACTCTTGGTCGGTGAGGACACCCGACTCATGCAACTGCCCTAGCTCCTTCAAACGCTCCATCGGGTCGGCTTCCTGAGCCGGTGGCGCCGGCGGAGCGGCATACGCTTGCTGCTGTGGCGGCGCGGCAGCCATCTGTTGCTGTTCTTGAGCGGCCCAACGTCCCTGCTGGCGACGACTCACACGATTGGAGACGGTGGTAGCCGTACCGGCGACGACGGCGGTACGGGCCATGGCGCGAAGTAGTGGCATGAGATACGCCTTTCAGTTCAGGATGCGCTATCGAGCGCATCTAGGGTGTCAAGGACGTCCTGCGCGGCGACCCGCTCGAACGCAAGCACCTGTCCGCCGTTGCGACGCACGGCAGTCGCGAACGGCGCCGCCCAGGCATTCTCGAAACAGATCATCAGCGCCGCTTCGCCGGGCTGGAGCGCCTCGCCGGCGGTGCTTGCATCTTCCTCGCCCAGCATGCCCGTGCGCGCGCCGGTGAAGACCAACAGATCGTCCACCCCGTCGCCGTCGAGATCGGCGATCTCCAGGCCGGAGATGTTTCCCTCGCTGTCCTTCTGGACCATGAGCACGTCGAGCACCCTGACGATTCCGCGATCCACGAGATCCACAAACAGCGGGATCGCCTCACCGGTGCGGGGCGCGTCCGGCGGATAGCCGATCACCACAACGTCGACAGGACCGAGCTCCAGCTCCTCGTTGCTCATGGTTGCTCCTCTGATTTGGCCTGCGCTCTGTCCAGTCCAACATGACCTGATCAGAGCACCGAAGATGCCCCCAACTCGGGGACTACAGCCGAGTGTAACGCCAGTCTCCCTACCCCGCCCTCCCCTAGGAGCAGTTGAGGGGAACCAGCGCCTTTTCGTAGCTCGAGGCGAGCTGCGTCAGGGAGGATTTGAGCTGCGTTTCAAGCTTGCTGAGCGAAGGTTTGGAGACCAATTCGGACAGGATCGAGCTGACCTGGGTTTCGAAGGTGTGGGTTGCCGCCTGGACCTGTTCCTTGCGCGCCGGCTCAAGGTCGGGTTGAGCGTCCTTGATCTTTGTGAGGTCCTTGCCAATCGCTTCCAGGCCTGTCTTGGCTTCGCTGGGGGCATTGACAGAAAGCGTCAGTTCACTGAGCGTCTTGACCTGCTTGGAGATGTCCGAGCGTGCTTCGCACACCTGGGCCTTTGCTTTTTCCTGGGAGGATTCGCCACAGGAGGCAAACGCAAACACGCTGAGCAGCGAGGCGATCACGACGAAGGACTGGCTGCGAGCTTTGTGGACCAAGAACATCTCCGAGAGATGGGTTGCCGTCACGACGGGAACGAACTGTTAGCAGTCTACAGCGGTCGACTCCCCCGACCTCAAAATTCGCACCTCAACGCTGGGCGCCAGGCGCGCGGCGTGCTCGGCGAACAGACGCGGTGGGTCCCCGAGGCGAGCCTTGTAGTTGCGTGCAAGCCCGATGGGCAACAGTGTGCCCCAATGTATGGGTATGGCCAGGCGCGGCTCGAGCAACTCGACAGCGTGGGCCGCCTGGAGTGGATCCATGTGGCCTGGGCCCAACTTCGGACCCCATCCCGCGACTGGCAACAACGCGACATCGAGCGCCGGCGAGAAGCCACCCATGCCCGCGAACATTTCTGTATCTCCAGCGAAATAGACCACATGTCTGCCCGCAACGAGATAGCCGAGCGCCTTAGCCTGCGGACCGCCCAGACGCCCGCCGTTGTGATGGGCAACAACCGCCGTGATCTCGAGTTCGGCCACCTTCAGGACATCACCGACGTCCATCTCCGACACATTGACGAACCCCTTGCTCGCCAGCCACACGCCGGCTCCTCTGGGCACGATCAAATGCCTGTCCTGACCCAGGCGCCGCAATGAGGCCAGATCGAGGTGATCGTGATGCATGTGTGAGATCAGCACCGCATCAGGGCCGGCGAACACGCTTTCGTCAACCGGCGGGACCTGGCGGCGCAGGTGCAGGACACGATCGCGCAACAACGGATCGAAGAGCAGGCGCACCCCCTCCAATTCGATCAGCACCGTGGCGTGCCCCAAGAAGACGATACGGTCTGCGGCTGTGCCTGTGTAGCGGACAGCATCCGCACCCTCGACCATCGACCAGAAGGTAGCAAGTGTCGGATTCAGCGATCGATGAGCGCAACAACCAACGCCGTCCAAGCGGCCTGCGGGCGTTGTTGGGGTTCTGTGTGAGGACGGTGGCAATGCTGGTCGTCCAGGCGCTGGCACTCCTGGCCATGACGGCGCTTCTGTCCGGTCGCGACACGCTCTCCTTCGACGCGGCGATCCTGGTTGCGGCCGTCATGGCGATCATCAACGCTGTTCTGTGGCCGCTCGTCATACGGGTTGCACTGCCCCTCACGATTGTCACGTTCGGGCTCGGCTCGCTCGCGCTCAGCGCCGGCATGGTTGCGCTCGCCTTCTACGCGGTGGACGGCAAGACGCCCTCGTTCTGGACGGATGTGGCGATTGCGTTTGGCCTCGCCCTCGTCTCAATGCTCGTGGCGCCGCTGCTCGATGTCGACGGTGACGCTCGCCACTTGAGAATCGTGCGCAGACGGGTCAAACGCACGAGAAGGGACAACCACACAGATGTTCCCGGGGTGATCCTGTTCGAGATCGACGGCCTTGGCGAGGGCGTATTGCGCGAGGCGATCCGCGACGGCCACACTCCCACGATCGCGCGCTGGCTTTCGGACGGCTCTCACCGCATGCTCGGCTGGGAGTGCGACCTGTCCTCCCAAACTGGGGCGAGCCAGGCGGGCTTGCTGCTCGGCAGCAATTGGGATATGCCGGCTTTTCGCTGGTATGAGAAGGAGTCGGGGCGCACGATGGTCTCCAACCATCCGGCCGATGCGGCCGAGATCGAGCGCAGGCGCTCGACAGGCGCGGGCCTGCTGGCCAGCGGCACCAGTCGCGGAAACATGTTCTCCGGCGACGCCCCGCGTTGCACGGCCACGATGAGCGTGATCCGCGACCGTTCTCGATCCAAGGCCGGGGACCTGTTCGCATACTTCTCCGACCCCTACGGGTTCATGCGCACAATCGTCCTGTCGCTTGCCGACATCGCATACGAGCGACAGGCAGCATTCCGCCAGCGTCGCAGTGGCGCGCCCCACGTCGACCGCAAAGGCGTGTATCCGCTGATCCGGGCCACGATCGCCGTGGTTATGCGCGACTTGGTGTGCGCCCTGCTGATGGCCGACATCGTCGAGGGTGTGTCCGTCAGCTACGCCACTTTCGTGGGCTACGACGAGGTCGCCCATCACTCTGGAATTCGCGAGCCCGACGCGCTGGCGGTACTCAAGCGACACGATCGCCAGCTCGCTCGACTGGAGCGCGCTACAGCCCAGTCGCCTCGCCCCTACCACCTCGTGGTGCTCTCCGATCACGGCCAAACGCAGGGCGCTCCGTTCCGTCAACGCTACGGCGAGACACTCGAGGATGTCGTACGCGGCGCGCTGGCTCAGGGCGAGGTGTTCGCGCCGGCGGCGGTCGACGAGGCCTGGGGCGACATGGGCGCCGTCCTGGCCGACGCGCGCCAAGAGCCGAGCGTCGGCGGGCGCATGCTCGCGCGAGCCACGCGCAGCCGGTCGGTCGATGGCACGGTCGCCTTGGGACCGAACCGTGAGGCCCTTGCCGAGCGCAAGGCGACCGTACCCGCGGGCGAGCAGCAACTGGACGACCGGCGGACAGGGTCGAGTGCTGCAGAGGCGAATGGGACTGGTGTAAAGGAGGCAATCGTGATGGCCTCGGGCGGGCTTGGCCTCATCTACCTGCCCTCCAGTCCGGAGCGGCTCACCGTCGAGCAGATCGGCGAGGCGCACCCACGCCTGCTGGAGACCTTGGCGGCACATCCAGGAATCGGATACGTGATGGTGCGCTCGCAAGAGCACGGCGCGCTCGTGATCGGCGGCACCGGACGGCGACGCCTGAGCGACAACACGATCGAGGGCGATGACCCTCTAGCCGATTTCGACCCGACGGCGGCCGATCACCTACGCCGTCACGACGGCTTTCCCCACTGTCCGGACATCCTCGTCAACTGCATGTACGACCCCGAATCTGAAGAGGTTGCCCCGTTCGAGGAGTTCATGGGCTCCCACGGTGGGTTGGGTGGCCCGCAGACCAAGCCGTTCGCCGTCGTGCCGGCGGAATGGAACGAACCGGAGTCGGCGATCGTGGGCGTCGAGGCTATGCACGAGGCGCTGCGTGGATGGGTGGCGCAATCGCAACTGCGTGCAGAGGAGCGGGCGGTATCTGCGTAAAACGCCTACTTGAGTACCGCCAACGGGATTCGAACCCGTGTTTTGATCTCGTTGACCCCGGCTCAACTGGACCTTAGACCATGATACGTGCCAGATCGGGGGTGACCCAACGGTCGTGAGTCCATCTCACCAGCGGACTCTATGTACTCAATGGCGTTGGTCAGTCCGCGAGGCGACTAACGGCGACTACGTGTGCAGCCCGGAGCCTCAGCAGCAGCTCTCCCTCCACGGCATTGCGTCGGCCGAACCGCTCGGCGTGCGCATCGCCCATGTACCGTGCCGCGATTCGGATCGCCCATGGGAGCATCTCGTCAAGGTCGGTGCTGATGGCGACCGGTCCGCTGACCGTCACGAACGAGAAGGGCGGGCTCTCGTCATCGACACAGAGAGACGCCCAACCGGTTTTGAGCAGTGAGCGTCCCTTGACCGTCTCGGCCCCCGTGTTGAAGACGAGATCGTCGCCATCGAGCACGAACCAGACCGGCACGACATGCGGGTGACCGTCCAGGCGGGTCGTCGCGAGCTTACCGGTGCGCGTACCGGCAGCAAGAAACTCCCTCCACTCGGTCTCTGTCATCCGCGGCAGATCGCCACTCCTTCCAAGCTAGCCCGACTGAAGCCGACATTCCGTTGCTGCGCACTTGATTGTGCCGCCGCCATCACAACGAATAGTGGCACACCGCATAAAGTGGAAGACTTGTATGACACGATCACGGCCATTCAAGAGAGGATCCGCCGATGTGCCGCTGGCTCGCATACTCAGGGTCTCCGCTCCTTCTGAAGGAAGCGCTGTACGGGCCCGCCAATTCGCTGATACAGCAAAGTCTTCACTCACGGCTTGGTGCTGAGACGACGAACGGTGACGGTTTCGGTGTTGGCTGGTATGGCGCATCGCCGACTCCCGGGGTCTTTCACAGCACCGAGCCGGCCTGGAATGACAAAAACCTGCACGAGCTCGCGGACCACATCAGCTCGTCGAACTTCTTCGCTCATATCCGTGCGGCGATCGGAAGCTCCGTCCAACAGACGAACTGCCATCCGTTCCGCCACGACCGCTGGCTGTTCATGCACAACGGCTATATCAACGAGTTCGCCGCGATCAAGCGCGACCTCGTGCTCGCGGTCGATCCATCGCTGTATCCGCAGATTGCGGGACAAACAGACTCCGAGGTGCTGTTCTTTCTAGCCCTCACGTTCGGCCTCGAGGACGACCCGCTCGCCGCGATCGAGCGTGCCGTCGGGCTTGTGGAGGAGGTGGCAGGTCGGCATGGGGTCGCCAATCCGTTCCAGGGAACGATCGCCACCACCAGCGGCGAGACCATCTGGGCATTCCGGTATTCAAGCGAGGGAAAGTCCCGCTCGCTCTTCTACACGACCGATGTGCCGACACTGCGCAAGCTCTACCCCAAGCGGGAGCTGTACGAACAGGTGTCAGAGGACTCACACATGGTCGTATCCGAGCCGCTTGGGGACATTCCGGGCGTGTGGAATGAAGTTCCCGAGGCGACCTGCCGGATCGTAGGTCGAGGCCAGGACGAGCAGCTGCCTTTCCACCCGAGGACGTCATGAGCGCGAGGGGGGTGCGGGCGCCGTGGCGGTCCCGTATCGCCGCGGTCGTTGCGCTCCTCGCGCCGGGGGTTATGGTTGTGGTGGCCGTGATCGCGCTGGCGGGCGATGTGCCAGTCGCCGTACTGGCGGTCGTGCTGTTGCTGGTCTGTAGCGCGTTCATCTGGTCCGCCCTAACACGTCGCGGCCCACGGCGAGCGCTCAGCGCCGCGCTGGCCACGCTGAGCGGGATCGGACTGATTGTGGTGCTGGTGGCCAACTGGCAAGGGGTGGTCGTGCTCGCCGCGCTGCTCTTGCTGTTGGCCATCTTCGGACTCGCGGCGCGCTACGCGCTGGGCTTGACCGGGGGGACATCTGCCAACGGCGTGGTTGGAAAGGTTCTGCCAGTGGACGCCGCCGGATCAGCGGTACTGATCATCAACTTGAAGTCGGGTGGGGGTAAGGCCGAGCGCTTTGACCTTGCTGCTCAAGCCCGGCGACGCGGCATCGAGCCGATTGTTCTGCAACCTGGCGATGACCTGTTCGCTCTCGCCGAGAGCGCCATCGCACGAGGTGCGCAGGTGATCGGGATGGCTGGCGGCGATGGCTCGCAGGCACTCGTTGCGACGGTTGCCGCTCGGCACGATATTGCCCACGTCTGTATCCCCGCGGGGACTCGGAACCATTTCGCCCTGGACCTTGGGCTCGACCGCGATGACGTCGTGGGCGCGCTGGACGCGTTCACGGATGGCGTCGAGCGGCGCATCGATCTTGCACGCGTGAACGACCGCGTGTTCGTCAACAACGCCTCACTCGGCGTATATGCCAAGGTCGTCCAGTCCGAGGCCTACCGCGATGCCAAGCTCGAGACCTGGACTGACATGCTGCCCGACCTGCTGGGCCCCGATGCGGAGCCGATCGACCTCGAGTTCACCGCTCCAGACGGGAGTCGCTGCGACGACGCGCCGCTCGTGCTCGTGTCGAACAATCCGTATCGACTGGCGACCCTCGCCGGCGCGGGCACGCGCGAACGAATCGACACGGGCCTGCTCGGCGTCGTCGCCGCACGCGTACGCAGCGCCGCCGACGTGTCAAAGCTCGTCGCGCTCGAGATGGTTGGCCAAGCGGGCCGCTTTCCGGGCCTTCTGTCGTGGTCGACACAAGAGTTCGAGGTTCGCTCCGCTGGCCCGGTGGAGGTTGGGCTCGATGGCGAGGCGCTCGTGCTCGATCCACCCTTGCGCTTCGCGTCGCTACCCGGCGCGCTACGGGTGCGGCTGCCCAGTGGAGTTGGCTTGCCACCTGCCGCCAAAGCTGTGACGCTGACCAAGGACAACCTGGGTGCGCTTCTACGGGTGGCGGCTGGCCGGTGAGCCACCCGGCCGCGCGGCTGATGCTCGGCCTGGCCGTCTTCGTGCTCGTTGGTTGGGGGATTGGGGAGCTCTGGACCTCGGTCGTGGAGTCGGTCGAGTTGAACGTGGTCCGCGATGTGGCTGCTCAGCGCACAGCGGTGCTCACCGATGTAGTACGTGTGATCACCTGGGCTGGCAGTGCGTTTCTGCTGATTCCGCTCGCTCTGATCATCTGCCTCGCGTTTGTCCGGGCCGGTCTGCGCCGAGAGGCTCTCGTGGTCGCGCTCAGTCTCGGCGGCGCGATGCTGATCTCAGGCGGGGTCAAGCTGCTCGTGTCGCGTCCGCGCCCACCCGTGGAGCACCTACAGGCGGTTACGGGCTCGAGCTTCCCCTCGGGCCACACGACGCAGGCGAGCGCCTTCTGGGTCTCGCTGGTGTTCGCGATGCCAGCGGCAGGTGCATCGCCGAGGCAAACCCGCGTGGCTGGTGGCCTTGCACTGCTGATCGTTCTCGCGGTGGCCACGTCCCGTGTCTACCTGGGTGTCCACTATCCCGCGGACGTGATTGCCGGTGCCCTCTTGGGGACGGGCTGGGCGACCTTCGTTGCAAGCTGCGTACGGGAGACCACAGTCAGATGAGGACATCGGGTTGCGCACGACGAACAAAGGGCCTTATCAAGGGGCTGGATCACCGGCTGATGAGCCGCTCTGTGCGCGTGCGCTCGCTTGAGCTGGACCGCGCGCTCGTTACGATCACATGGGCCGCGAACTACTCTCGGCTTTGGCTTCTGATCGCGAGCGGACTAGCCGCATTCGGAGGTCGGCGGGGACGGAGTGCGGCTGGTCGCGGCATAGTTGCGATCGTAATCGCAGCCGCCGTGGCGAACGGTCCGGCAAAGCTACTTGTGCGCCGGCGGCGTCCCTCTCGGCGCTCGTGGCCGACGCTCATCCGCATGCCGCGCTCGACGTCGTTCCCTTCAGGTCACAGCGCCGCCGCGTTCGCGTTTGCCACCGGCGCCTGCGCCGAGCTGCCGGTCCTTGCGCCGGCCCTCGCTCCGTTGGCGGGCGCCGTCGCCTACTCGCGCGTGCACACTGGGGTTCACTACCCAAGCGATGTCGCTGCCGGCGCCGCAATCGGGATCGGCTCTGGCCTTCTGGCTACACGCCTGCCGCCACGGTTTCTCAAGCGACGACGCGGCGCGTGCAGGCGTGCGGATCTCCTCGCATGAGCGGGCGGGTTTCGACTCGAACCGAGCGCTGGGTGCCGGGCATTCGCGTCGTCCGAACGTATCGGCGCTCGTGGCTGCGAGCGGATCTGGTGGCAGGGGTCGTGCTGGCGGCAATCCTCGTTCCGCAGGGCATGGCGTACGCAGAGCTGGCCGGACTCCCGGCGGCCACTGGTCTCTATACGACGATCGCGTGTCTGGTCGGCTACGCCGTGTTCGGGCCTTCCAGAGTGCTGGTGCTCGGACCCGATTCCTCGATCTCGCCTTTGATCCTCGCTGCCATCACCCCGCTGCTGGTGACCGGAGATCCCGCAAGCGCAATCGCCCTAGCTGGCATGCTCGCCATCCTCGTGGGGCTTACCGAGATCGGCCTTGGGTTGGGGAAGCTCGGGTTCGTCGCCGACCTCCTGTCAAAGGAGGTGCAGGTCGGATACATGAACGGCCTTGCGATCACGATCATCGTCGGCCAGTTGCCGAAGCTGTTTGGGTTCTCCACGCATGCCGATACGTTCCTCGCGGAGCTACACGCGTTCGCGGAGCACCTCGATCAGACGCAGACGACGACTCTCCTCGTCGGTGGCGCTGTGCTTGCCCTCCTGCTGGCGCTGCCTCGCATCACCACTCGGCTGCCTGCGGTGCTGGTCGGGGTCGTTGGCGCCACCGTCGCATCGGCTGTGTTTGGGCTCGCCGGCAAGGGCGTGGCCACGGTCGGCGCATTGCCTCAGGGGATTCCCACTCCCACGCTCCCGTGGACGAGCGCCAGCGACGTCGTTCCCTTGCTCATCGCCGCAGTGGGCATCACGCTCGTGTCCCTGACCGACACGATCGCCACCGCGACCAGCTTCGCGGCCAGGCGCGGTGAAGAGGTCGAGCCCAACCAGGAGATGATCGGCATGGGTGCGGCGAACGTCGCCGCAGGACTCTTCCAGGGCTTTGCCATATCGACCAGCGGCTCACGAACAGCGGTAGCTGAACAGTCGAAAGCCAAGAGCCAGCTCACCGGCGTTGTGGGTGCGGCTCTGGTCGTGGTGCTTCTGCTGTTCCTCAACTCGTTGCTGGCCGACCTGCCGCAGACGGCACTGGCCGCCGTGGTGATCGTCGCCGCGCTGTCATTGATGGACGTGAGCGTCCTGCGTCGCTACCTGCGTGTTCGCAAGAGCGCGTTCGCGGTGTCCCTCGTCGCAACCGCCGGTGTGATCCTGCTCGGAGTGCTGCAGGGCATCGTCGTCGCCGTCACGCTCGCGATCCTGCTCTTCTTCAGGCGCAACTGGTGGCCTCACGGCGCCGTCCTGGGCAAGCTCGAAGGCGAGGACGGGTGGCACGACATTGACACCCACCCGGACGCGAAGCAGATCCCGCGTGTTGTCGTATACCGCTGGGAGGCGCCACTGTTCTTTGCCAACGCCGGCGCCTTCCGGCTGCAGATCCGCAAACTCGTCCGTGATAGCAGGCCCCAATGGGTGGTCCTGCAGTGTGAGGCTGTCACCGACGTGGATGTCACCGCTGCCGAGATGCTCGAGCAACTCGACAACGAGCTCAATGCCGCCGGGACTCACTTGGCGTTCGCCGAGATGCGCAGCCGCCTCCAGGACCTCACGTTGCGCTACGGCCTCCTGGAAACTCTCGATCGCGAACACTTCTACCCAACGATCGAGGCTGCTCTCGAGGAGATCCAAGCCCACGAGCCCCTGCCCGGGCACCCACAGTAACGAAATCTGAGGTACCGACCCAGCTGTTCGGCCGCGAGCGTTAGGTGTGGCGCTCCTGATCGAAGGGGTCTCCCGGGGCGCCGTTGGGCGCTTGCGCTTCGAGGCGCTGCTTGACTTCGAGCAGCGTCTCGCGCTGTTGCTTAGTGACCGGTGGAAAACGGGGGTCGATCTCCATCAGCACATCCACCAGTACGGCCGACGCTCCGACCCGCGCGAACCACTTGCGGTCGGCGGGGATCACGTACCACGGCGCCCACTCAGTGCTCGTATGCGACAGCATCTCCGAGAACGCCCGCTGGTAGTCATCCCAGCGCTCACGCTCGTTGACGTCAGCAGCGGAGAACTTCCAATTGTGGTCGGGAAGGTCGATCCGGCGTAGCAAGCGAGTGCGTTGCTCCTCCTTTGAGACGTTCAAGAACAGCTTGACGATCCGCAGCCCGTTGTCGGTGAGATAGCGCTCCCAGTCGTTTATCTCGCGGTAGCGCCGCTTCCAGATGTTCCCCGTCCTCGACGCCTTGGGCAGCTTCTGGCGATCGAGATTCTCTGGATGTACGCGAACCACGAGCACCTCCTCGTAGTGGGAGCGATTGAAAATGCCGATCTCGCCGCGCTCGGGGAGACGCTGCGCATAGCGCCAGAGGAACTCGTGATCGAGCTCCTCGGCCGAGGGCGCCTTGAAGCTGTGCACAGCCACGCCCTGGGGGTTCACCCCGCTCATCACGTGGCGGATCGTCCCATCCTTTCCAGCGGTGTCGAGCGCCTGCAACACCACCAGCACCCCCCACGCGTCCTGAGCGGCCAACCGTGCCTGGTACTCGGAGAGCAGCCGCACGCCCTCGGCGAGCAAGGCGACCCCTTCCTTCTTCTTCTTCACGCCTCCCTTGAAAGCAGGGTCGAAATCCTTGGCAAGGATCACCTCCGACCCGGGCTTCACCCGGAACGGCTTGATGAACTCCGCAACCCGTCTTTGACGCTCCTCAGCCATCCTTGCTCCATTCTCCTGACGCATAAAGCGTCGCTGGCCAATGAAAGCTATCCGTACCGCTAGCCAGCACATCCGTAACACCCCACAGACGACGTGACGATGGTCGCGTCGAGGACTGGGGACTATGTATGTACGCACCTTCCGGTGCGGCAATCTACTGAAACGGCTCGGATAATTACCGATGCGGTCCGGTCTCATCGGATTACCGTTTGAAGGATCCATTGGCAAACTGAGTCTTGAGCAAAGGGAGGGTCGCATGGCTGATCAAGGAGAGTTCACCCCTGCGCGAACACGGGATAGGGACGGTACGGTCGAAGGTGGCGGCTGGCTTTTGTTTGCCTCGATCATGATCGCGATCGCGGGCGTGCTGAACATTATCTGGGGGATCGCCGCAATCAGCAACTCGAAGTTCTTCACCCAGAACACGACTTACATCTTGAGCGGCCTCAACACATGGGGTTGGATCATTTTGATCATTGGAGTACTCGAGTTGTTCGCTGCGTATTCGATCTTGGTCGGCGGACAGTATGGTCGGTGGCTGGGAATTGTTGTGGTGAGTATCAACGCGATCGCAGCTTTGATGTCGATCCCCGCGTACCCGTTCTGGTCGCTGTGCCTGTTCGCGATAGACATTCTGATCATCTACGGGCTAGCCGCCTACGGCGGGCAACACAAGGACGTCGTCTGAGCAGCCGACAAACCCACGAGAAGCCGACCCGGCATGGCGCCAAGAGCGGGCCTCTTGGCCTCAGCCGGGAACGGCGCGCACGAGACCGTCCGACGGCTCGATATCGGGTAGACGCAGCATCCGGAATGAGTTGAAGAGACCGAGCCCGCTCGCGAGCATCGGAATGAGCAGCGCGACCTGCAAGGCGAGGTTGGTGGAGTCGCGGTTGATCTGGAGGACTTCTTGTCGTACGGACGGGCGCTCATGGCCAAGCATCTCCTCTAGCTGGGTGTTGCTCACGACCTGGGCGTCGTGCTCGAGCGTGTCGGCGATCTGATCCTGCTGGACGGGGCGGATCACCGTGCTCGATTCGGTCTTGTTCGTGAACGCAAGCGAGAGCGTCGCCAAAAGGACGCCGCCACCGCGAGCCCGAAGGAAAGCCCGAACGATCCACCCGCCGAGTTGACCCCGGCAGCCTCGCTCACCCGCTCCTCCTCGATCGGCGCGAGCGTGTAATCGTTCAACTGCGAGACGAGTAGTCCAAGCCCGGCACCGGCGACCATCAGGGGAACTAGGAGATACCACCCCGAGTCAGCTCTCGGGACGATCGGTATGAGCAGAAGCATCCCGGCAGCGCTCAGCGCGAAGCCCACACGCACAATGCTCGCCGGTCTACGGTCCCCCGCTCGCCGCCCCGCGAGCATCGCGAAGGCGAACATCGTCAGTGAGAGCGGGGCAAGCGACAAGCCGGCTTGCATAGCGCTGTACTCCAAGCGAATCTGCAAGAAAATGGGCAGCGTAATCATCGCGCCGCCGAGCGTGACCTGCTGCAATGTCTGCTGGGTGATCCCGATCCGAAAGTGCGGCAAGCGGAAAAGATCGGGGTCGAGCACCGTCACCTTTCCTTCACGGTGGCGGCGCACGAGCCACCGAGCCAACGCATACAAACCAAGGGCACCGGTCCCGATGATGAGGCCCACGTACTCGCCGCCCTCCTGCCAAACGAGAATCCCCAGGACCACACCACCCATCCCGAACACGGACAGCAAGGCCCCCACCGGATCGAGCTTGCGAGGACCCGTGTAGAGCACGTCGCGGATCAACCCGAGCTGTGTGAGAACGATCGCGATTACCACAAGCTCGAGCATGAAGCCCACCCGCCACGACAAGTAAGTGGTGACGAAGCCGCCCAACAGGGGCCCAACCGCTGCCGCAATCGCCGCCGAGGCGCCCACCAATGCATAAGCCCGCTTTTGGGCCGCACCCTCAAAGTTGCCGTGGATCAGCGACTGCATCGCCGGCAGCAACAGCGACGCCCCGAGCCCGCCAACGATCGCCCAGAAGACGATGATGGTCGAGAGGCTTTTAGCGAGCGTCATCGCGAGCGCACCGATCGCGTAGCCGATCAGCCCGATCACAAAGGCCCGCTTACGACCAATGAGATCGCCGATCTTGCTGCTGATCAAAATGAAAGCAGCCGATACCAGAGCCTCCAGCGCAATCGCCGACTGCACCCCACTCACCGTCGTATGCAGATCATGGACCACCGCTGAAATCGACACATTCATCAACGACGTGTCAACCACCAGCACGAACATCGCCATCGCGAGCACCACCGCGAGACGCGTGCTACCAGACGTCACAGTCTCCTTCCCGGGTCGCGCATCAGAGGCCACACAAACAGTGTCGCGCTTAAAGCAGCGCCACCTCTGCTGGTTCCTAGCCGGTACTTCGGCGTGCTACAAGACGCGCACGGCGAGACGACGGGAGACATGTATGACGATTGGGATGTCGATCAGCTCGCGGCCACGATGGCCGAAGCGCTTGACGGCGACAGTCCGACCGACAATAAGCCCACTGCGAAATCGTTCCCGTCGAACTCCAGAAAACCCTGCAAAACCGCATTATATACCGCCAACGGGATTCGAACCCGTGTTACCGCCGTGAGAGGGCGGCGTCCTAGTCCCCTAGACGATGGCGGCCTGTCTAGTCGTCGTCGAGGCTAGCAAAGCGGAGGGCAGAACGGGGGTTGGAGCAGCGGAGCGCTGCGACTACAGGCGATACAGATCAGGGCGAGCGGTTCGCTCCCCTCCCCGGCCCTGGTGCGATATCGTCGCCTGCCCCGACACGCGGATGTGGCGGAATTGGTAGACGCGCGGCGTTCAGGTCGCCGTGTCCGTAAGGACGTGGAGGTTCGAGTCCTCTCATCCGCACTGTTGCGTCGAAGTTGGAACCTTCGGCGCGGTCCCGGGGTTGCACCCGGCTCCGCGTGGACTCCCCGTCAGCTCATCTGGCTCCTCTCGGTGTATGCTGGCGCCAACAAAGAATGCCCGATAGATGGAAGTGAGCCAATGATCAGGCAAGTAGTCGACCGGGACGAAATGCGCCAGTATGTCGAGGCGCTGCGCGATCAACTCGACGCGCCGCAACTGCGGGATAAGGCAGCACAGGCCGCCGACACGTTCGAAGGTATAGGCGATCCCGTCCAGAAGCTGCGCGAAGCCCTCCCTCCTGTGACCGAGAAGCTCGCCTCCTCCGGGGCCGACGCCGCCGACATCGCTCCCTTCATCTCGCGCGATCCGATCCAGAGCCTGCTTCAGAGCACGCTCGAGGACAAGTTGCGCGAACGCGGTGTGCCAGGCGAGGCACCCAAGCGTCCTGGCTTTCTGGCCTGGCTGCTGCACCTGATCGAGTCGATCCTGCACCCGGTGCGCTTCGGGCCCGACGATCCCAACTGGGTGATCGACGTCGCCGGGGCCGTGCTCGAACGCATGGCCAAGGGCAACCATCCCTTCAACCACTCACCGGCCGAATACGAGATTGCGGACAACGCCCGCGTCGTGATCGTCGGCGATTGGGGCACCGGATTGCCGCGCGCGCAGGAGGTGGCGAAGTTCATGGCGCAAGAGATCTCCGAGGCGCTGACCGAAGGCCGTGAGGCCCACGTCATCCACCTCGGTGACATCTACTACTCGGGCCTGAAGGGAGAGGTGCGCCGCCACGTTCTGGCGCCTGGGATGTGGCCGGTGAGCGCAGAGCAGGCAAGCGCCGGTGTCACCTCATGGTCGCTCAACGGCAACCACGACATGTACAGCGGCGGCTTCGGCTATTTCGAGACGCTGCTTGGCGACGAGCGCTTTGCCAAGCAATGTTCGTCCGACGGCAAGGCCACGAGCTTCTTCAGGCTGCGCTCCCCCTCCTGGGATTTCGTGGCGCTCGACACCTCCTGGGATACCGACGTCCTCTCCAGCGGCTTCGTCGGCGTGCTGCAGGACCCTCAGGCGGAGTTCGCACAGCGTGTGGCGAACGAATCGGCTCGCAAGCTGATGCTGCTCAGCCATCATCAACTGCTCTCCGTCTATGACAAGGAGGACCTCGGGCCGACACTGGGCGACAAGCTCGACCCACTGCTCGACAACGATCGCGTAACCGCTTGGCTATGGGGCCATGAGCATCGCTGCATGGGCTTCGAGGAAGCTCGGAAAGTGAAGATCCCGCGCTGCATCGGTCACGGAGGCGTGCCGGTGCTGATGGAGCACAAGCCCGACCAACCGATCCCTCCCCCAGGCGCATGGGAGGAACGCGACTTCTCCGAGTACCACGGAGATCATTGGGGACGAATGGGATTCGCGATCCTCGACCTCACCGGGCCGCAGATCAAGGTGCGCTACCGCAACGAACTGGGCTTGACTTCGCGCGAAGAGACGATCGAATGACCCGATCGGCGAGCCGTCGAGCACTATGGTTCGGCCGCTTTCGCAAAACGGCTCATCGAGGCCAGGCCCCGACGAACGCCTTACGGCTCGGCCACTTGCGCGCCCGACTGATCGAGTGCCGGATCCCGCGGCGGCGTGAGCCACTCCTGGCTCTGGCCCAATCCGACGACGCTCTCCATGCCCTCCGGAACAACACTCGGCGCCGTCGCGAAAGATAGGAACCAAGAGTCGATGTGATCGTCGAGGATGCCTTCGGTGGAGGGGAAGTAACCACAGAACAGAGGGCGTGAGGAGATCTCCAGTCGCTTGAGCATCTGGACGCGCGGGTGCTCGCCGATCTGTAGTCGCGCAGAGCGCGTCAAGGGCAGGTTGAAGCCGGCGCGTCCACGAAAGGAGATGTTCGACTTCATCAGCATGCCGCGGAAGGCGCAGTAGTTCGACGTGGCCAACGACAGTGGCAAAGCCTCGAAGCGGGGACGATCGACCTCGATGCGCACACACAGCTGGCCATCGAGGTCGTACTGGCTCCAGACTTTGCGCGGGGCGATCACGAAGTCAAGGTTTGCCTGGTGCTTTGGCATTCCCCAGATGCCCTTGCCGCCCTTGACCGAGACTTCGCTTGAGACGGGCAGATCGATCACGTACTGACCGGTGCCGTAAAGCCGCTGGACCAGCGCCGGCGTCAAGGCTGGTGCGGGGCGCGCGCCGTGAGTACATGCGATCGCAACCGAGAACTCGATGTAGCGGCCGATGTTGGTGGAGCGGTAGTCGACCACCGAGATCAACAGCAGCGCACGCTCGCCCCACAGGCGCAATGGATGGACCTCGTCGCCCGGCAACAGCTCTGCGGCCTCGTGTGCATCGATCGAGAAAGCCGCCATCAGAGCCGGGCTTTCGTGTGAGGCGACGGGCAGTGTGAAGGGGATCCCATCCACGAGCGCGTGCCGACCAGCCTCGCGGCGCAGACGGCTAGCGGGTTCACCTCGAAGACAGTTGGCGATACTCAAGCGCCTGCCTCCAGCTCCGCAAGGATCGTTGGAAAGACATCGCGCGCGGCTCTGTCGCCCATGAACATGTCGAGATGGCCGTAGCCCTCGAAGATGTGCAGCGCGGTGCGCGCCGGAGCTTGGTCCGAATACCAGGCGTGCGAGAGACGCTGGCTCTCAGCCGTGAAGCAGCGGTTGACGGCACCGGCGATGAACGCGATGCGAGCGTCGGTCTTCGGCGCCTGGGCGGTGAAGTCGTGCGGCAGCTCCGGATGATCTTCGACGGTGAGCAGACGACGTGCTCGCACGCAACGCAGGATCTGCGAGAAGAAGGTCAGTGGCACAGCCGCGAACTCGCCCTTGAGCCATTCATGGGTGTGCTCGTTGAGGTTCTCGTGGCGCCACAGCGTCGGCTTGGCCGCACCGTAGGTGTAGCTCGACCACTTGCACACGCTGTTGTCGCACTCGTGATGGTCGAGCTTGATCCAGGCGTCGACGAGCTTGGGCAAGATCCACGGTGCGCCGACTCTGCCCCATTGCGGGTCGAGGTAGCCGAGCACCCTTGCCGTCGCGGGGATCATGCTGCGCAGCTTCAGGTTCGCAAGCCGTGGGACGACGGGGTGGATCGAGACGGCGTTGGAGACGATCGTGCTCACTTGCGGCACGAGCCCCGCGAGCGCGCTCATCATGAAGCTGGTCGAGCCCTGACAGTGAATCACCGCCTTGATCTCGCTGGCGCCGGTCTGCGCGCAGACGGTCTGCACAGCCTGCGGGTGGTCATAGACGGCGGCCTGGTCGAGCGTCCAGTGATTGTGGGGGATTTCGATCGAGGCGCGCCAGTTCTCCAGCCATACGTCCCAACCTTCGTCGACGAGCAGATCGACGAGGTTACGCCCGCTCGGAGCGCGGAAGATATTGGCGCGCACGCCCGCGCCGTGGACGAGCAGCACCGGGCCCTTCTCCGGGGTTTGCTCGCCGCGCACGTTGATCACATTGCATCTCAGGCCGTCGCCGGCGGTGAACTCGACCACGCGCTCGGCCTGCTCGCTCATCGAACGGTCTCAGGCATATCTCGAATGCTGTGACGAGCGTCGCTCACGCTTGGGCCCCTGACCCGTACACGCTCCACAGCTCGCCGGCAAACAGCTCGCCGAAGCGCGCGATCGCATCCACGCGATGCGCCGGGTCGGTGCGGAATGTCGTCATCTGACGCGCGAAGTCGAGCGGATGAATGTGCAGGATGCCGCTCGCCACCAACTGCGCAACAGCCTCCCCCTCGGGCGCTACATGACCCTCGAGCACGCGCGTGAACAGCGTCGTGGTCTCCGACCAGACGCTGAAACCGTGGTTGTGGCGGACCTCCTTGAAGCCGGTCATCGTCAGCGGGTGTTGCTGGGCGTCGGCGAACTGCAAGCGGTAGAGCATGCGCTTGTACCCGGGGCTCTCCTCCACGAACAGATTGAAGACGCCTTCGCCGACGGCTAGCTTGCCGCCAAACGCGTCGGAGTCGATCCAGCCGTCGGCACGGGCGGTGTGGCGCGGGTCGGCTATGAAGCGGTCGATGTCCTCCGTTTCGATCGTGAGGTGAAACATGAAGGCCGTGCCCGCGTCCTTGCCGGCGCGATAGCCACGGTCGAAGTCGGACTCGCCGAAGGTCACGTAGCCCTTCATCTCCTCTGTAAAAGCAAGCGAGGTCATCTCAGTTGGGCCCCTTTCCTTCGTCCAGTATCGCGTCGGCAAAGCGGTCGGCGAGCGCCGCGATCGTCAGCGATGGATTGGCGCCGACCGGCCCGGGCATGACCGAGCCATCGGCGATGTGCAGGCCTGGGTGCCCGAAGACACGGCCGAACGGGTCGACAACGCCTTGCTGCGGCGAGCGGCCCATGCGACAACCTCCCAGCGAATGGACCGTGATCACTCGGTTCACATGCCAGATCGGGTTGTCCAGGAAGTCGGCGCCGAGCTCGTCCGCGACTTCGCGGGAGACCTTGCGGACGCGGTCGAAATAGGGGGCCGAGCGGCCGTCCTTGGACCAGTCGAGCTCCAGGCGCTCGTCCTGGAGTGTCATTTTCCCGCCTGGGATGTCGCGGCCCATGCCGAGCAGCGGCAATAGACCTGATGACAGGTCGCAGCTACCGAGCAGCGCGGAGGCCAGATCGCCGACCTCGCTGTGGCGCTGCCCGTGGATCAACGACCACACATAGTGCGCGAGCTTCGGCAGCGCTTTGGCGATCGCCTCCGGCTCCTCGAGCATCTCCAGCATCCAGCCACCGAACTGGGGAAAGCCTGCGTCCTCCAGATAGAAGCCGCGTCCGTCGCCGCCTTCCAACTCGTCGGGCATGCGAATCGCGCTCGTAATCACAGGGCCGATGCCCGGTTCGATCTCGCGCGCAACCTGTTTCCCCTCGACATTCTCGCGCTTGGCGCGCACTGCGAATGTGAGCAGATCGCCGTTGCCGGAAAAGCCGAGGCCCAGCTGGTCGGAGAGCCCGGGCAGGGCGGCGCGGTTGCGCAACATCAGCCAACTGGTGCCGAGCGTGCCGGCCGAGAGGATCAGGTGCTTGCAGCTGATCCTCTGGAGCCCCAGCGAGGAAGTGTCGACAGGCTGGCCTTCGGAGGAGGCCGGGTCGTGGTGGACGTAGTGAACCGTGTAGCCACCGCCCTCGGCGGGCTCGAACGAGCGCACCTCGCAGAGCGTGCGCAACTCGGCACCCGCCCGCGAGGCATATGTCAGGTAGTTGTAGTCGAGCGTGTTCTTCGAGCCGTAGTTGCAGCCTATGTCGCACTCTCCGCACATCTGACAAGTTGTGCGCGTGCGTCCGTGCAGGTTGGGCTCGGCTTCGCGGATCGGTTCGCCCGGCACTGCCTGCGAGCCCTCGTTCGCGAACGTCACGGCAAGCGGCGCGAGTAACCAGTCGAGCCCCAGGCGCTCTGCCGCTTCGCGGTAGGCGAGCACCTTTGGGGTCTGGTCATACGGCGACTGGTCGATTGGAAAGCGCTGCACCCCGATGCGCCTTTCGACCTCGTCGTAGTGAGGGTCGAGGTCGGCACGGGTCACCGGCCAGTCTTCATAGCCGCCTTTGGCCAGGTCTTCTGTGACGAACCAGCGCTCGTCCTTGCGCAGGAAGACGTTGGCGTAGATCAGCGACCCTCCCCCCAGCCCACTGGCGCAGAGTGCGTCGATCCCGCTGAACGACCAGAAGTCGAACATGCCGTGCAGGCCTTCGCTCGGGTCCCAGAAGTTGCGCTTCATCGCAAGCGGGCTGCGCGGAAAAGTCGTCGGCGGATAGGCCTTGCCGCGCTCGAGCACGCATACGCTCCAACCCGCCTCGGCAAGACGGGCGGCCGTCACCGAGCCACCGAACCCAGAGCCGACCACAATCGCATCGAAATGCTCGGGAGCGCCACCCACCGATGGGACCATGTCGGAATAGTACGCGTTAATGGATTTTCATCGAGCCCCCTCGGCCGGCCTCCGCCGGACTGGCTACTCTTCATCCCCGTGACTAAGACAAGGTTCATCGCATTGGCCTGCGCGCTTGTGGCCTCAGCGGGCATAAGCGCGGCGCAAGCCAGCGCCACGGCCACAGTCTCAGGCGCCGCCACGCAGACAACATCGGCCGACTCGACGACGACCACCACGACCGGCCAGAGCACCCCGAGTCCGGCCACGGGCACACCCTCGACTCCCCCCAGCACGCCCCCTGCGACGACGCCGAAGCCGGCCGCGCGCACGCGCCTCACCGGCCTGCCCTCAGGGGCGATCGCGGACGGGACTGCACAACTTGTGGTGCGCCTGTCAGCGGCGCCGGCGCCGAACTCGCCGGCGCCGCTGCTCAGCCCCAGCCTCGCCGGCACATGGAAGTCGGTTGGCGATTCCGAGACCTTCACGCCGAAGTCGACGCTCGAGCCCTGCAGTACCTACACCCTGACCGTGTGGGCCGGCACGGACGCACTCGGGCATCCCCCACTTGGTACGGCGCACAGGCAGACGCTGCGCGTCGCCTGTCCGTCGCTGCGCGGACTCCAGCAGGCGCTTGCGCGCTTGCGCTACCTGCCCTACACGATCGATGCCGCTCACGGCCGCAACAGTGGCGCGCGAGCCGAGAGCCGGGGCAGCGCCGCACACTATGCCTTCGACCCGCCCGCGGCAAGGCTCGCGGCAAACGAGTCCGATGCGCCCGGACTTGCCTATGGCTCGCTCGATCCGACCACGCGCGGCGCGCTGATGGTCTATCAGGCAGCTCATGGGCTGTCCGCCACCGGCGTACCGGACGGCTCCACCTGGGCTTCGCTGCTGGCGGCCGAGACGCTCGGCCACGTCGATCCGACTCCCTATACGTTCGTTACCGTCAGCGAGTCGAGTCCCGAGACGCTCGAGGTCCACCGCGGCGGACGCGTGGTCATCTCCACTCCCGCCAACACCGGTGTGGCAGGGGCGGAAACCGAACGCGGGACCTTTCCGATCTATGCTCGTTACGTGTCTACGACGATGACCGGCACCAACCCGGACGGCTCGCACTACAGCGATCCGGGCGTGCCATGGGTCAACTACTTCAACGGCGGCGACGCGGTGCACGGCTTCCCGCGTGCGTCATATGGCTTCCCGCAGTCAAACGGCTGCGTCGAGCTGCCGATCGGAACAGCGGGTCAGGTCTACCCGCTGTTGGCGATCGGCGATCTCGTTGTCGTGAGCTAGGCGGCTGAGGGGCAAGCAAGACAAGGACGCACCGACCGAAGTGTGCTGAAGCACACGAGGGAGGGAGGACGCCGTATTGCGCCGCCCATCAGTCGCCTAGCGCCCCGCGCCCTGACGGCGGCGCTGTGTGACCAGGATCGAGGCGCCCATTGCCACCAGCAGCACGCCGCCGATCACGATCCATGTCAGGTTCAGGCCGGTGAAGGGCAGCGTTTTGGCCGCCGTGGTCGCTGTCGGTTCGGTGCTCGATTTGGCCGGTTCGCTGGTTTTGGCCGGTTCGGTGCCGGACGCCGGCGTTTCTTTGGGAGTGCTCGACGTTTTTGTCGGCGCCGTTTCCTGTTTGGGGGTCGGCGCGGTCGTTGTTGTCGGCGCGGGCGTTGTCTGGCTGTAGCCGGACGTCGGTTCGGCTGCCAGCGCCGTGCCGGGCGCGATCAGCATCAGGGCGAGCGGAAGGGCCAGCAGTCCGCGCACCGTGCGGCGCCTGCGCGAGCGTGCGCGGCCGATCGAGGTCGCATTTGCCTGCTGTGGCCCTTCGCAGGCCGTCAAGTCGTTTCGCATGTTGCTATCTCCCGCGTCCGGTGGTTCGCTTGGGCCGCCCTGAGAACAGCCCCTCATTTCCTTTGAGAGCTTTGCCAATCGCTTGGCGATGCTGCGAGCGCATCAGTCTATCCGAGACCCTTTTTGCTCGGGCGTCCATTCTCCTGCATGATTGCCCGCAATCCGGACGGGTCATGCGCCCGGCGAGCGCCTCAGGCGCGCGGCACGCCTCCGCTGCCGGCAAAACGCCGGCAAAGGCCCCTATGCGCCCAGCTTGACGCGCCCCTCGAGCGTCCCATCCCGCAAATGCGCTCGCAGCACCTTCTTGTCGAACTTGCCTACGCTCGTCTTTGGCACCTCCTCGACGAAGGCAAACTCATCCGGCAGCCACCACTTGGCCACACGCCCACGCAAGTGCTCGCGCAACTCCTCGGCCGACAGCGATGCGCCCTCGCGCACGACCACACAGCACAAGGGCCGCTCGGCCCACCTCTCATCGGGCTTGGCGATCACGGCGGCCTCGATTACGTCTGGGTGGGCCATCACCTCGTTCTCAAGCTCGACCGAGGAGATCCACTCGCCGCCGGACTTGATGACGTCCTTGGAGCGGTCGGTGATCTGGATGAATGCCTGCTCGTCGATCGAGGCGATGTCGCCGGTACGCAGCCAACCGTCGTGGAAGCGCTGCTCGCCTGAGTCGTCGTTGAAGTAGCGCGCGGCAATCCACGGTCCACGCACCTCCAGCTCGCCGGTGGAGTCGCCGTCCCACGGTACCTCGGCGCCATCGTCTCCCACGAGCCGTGCCTGCACCCATGGCAGCGGCTTGCCCTGCTTGGCGCGCATGTCCCAATAAGCGTCATCGTGGCCGGCGCTCTCATCCGGGCGCGAATAGGAAGCGACTGGACTTGTCTCGGTCATGCCCCAGGCCTGGAATATGCCCACGTCATGGTGCTCCTCGTAGTCCTTCATCAGCTGCCGCGGTACCGCGGAGCCACCGCAGGCGGCGTTCTTCAGCGAAGAGAGGTCCACATTGTTTGTTTCGGCATAGC
>Ga0210385_10000598_pt1 | contig 24984 bp, 26 predicted proteins | sample IncBWH26OmetaG_FD_160107 | JGI IMG/M metagenome (GOLD analysis project Ga0210385, IMG submission 160107) | Forest soil microbial communities from Barre Woods Harvard Forest LTER site, Petersham, Massachusetts, United States - Inc-BW-H-26-O ...
GGCGCGTTGGCACAGACGGATGATTGCCTCGCTGGTGCGCGCGGCGCCCGGATTGCCCATGAGGCTGTGCCGCGCCATCAGGTACAGTTTGTACGCCTCCGGATTGGTAGTGCCACGCTGCTCGATCGCTTTCTTCTCCTCCGGGAGCAACCTGAGTTTCAGGGCCGCCACGATCGCCTCGGAGATCTGATCCTGTACTGCGAAAATGTCATCGAGGTCGCGGTCGTAGCGCTCGGCCCAGACATGGCCGCCACTCGCCCCGTCGATGAGCTGCGCGGTTATGCGAACCCGGCGCCCGGCCTTGCGCACACTGCCCTCGAGCACATGGCTCGCCTTGAGTTGCCGCGCGACTTGCTGCACGTCCACGTTCCTGCCTTTGAAACTGAATGCGGTATTTCTGGCCGCGACCCAGAGCGCCGAGATCTTGCTGAGGTCGGTGATGACATCTTCGGTAATGCCGTCCGAGAAATACTCCTGCTCGGCATCTCCGCTCATATTCACGAATGGCAGGACACATACACCCAGGCGGTGCAACGACTCAGGTGCGGGTGAGTCGCGTCTTGCTGCATTCGGCAACGTCGATTCCGCCCCAAGCGGCGATTGATGCGCACGGCTATTGGCAAGTAGTCGCATGAATCGTTCGATGATCTCAGGCGATAACTGTCCGTCGCGCAGCCGCATCCATTGACGCTGACGAAACTGATCCGGCACGCGCGCTGCGACGTCCGGAGTGTCGTCAATCACCAATGGCAGCAGGAACGGCTGATCCTCGGCCATCAGGTGTGAGCGGTCGACCGCGAGTTTCCACTCGAGCCGGAAGTAACCCTCACTGCGCGAGTTGGTATTTGAGGAGATCAGGGGGACGAACAGTGCGCACTCTCGAATCTGGTGACGGATCGAGGCGTCCCACGCGTCTCCGCCCCGTAGCTCACTCTGGTCGAACCAGATCTCAAGCCCAGCCTGGCTGAGCGTGTCGCGGATTCGATGTGCGACCTCGGTGTCCTGGGAGGCATAGCTGATGAAAACGGCCGCGCTGCCGCCCTGGACCCCAACCGCGCCGCCGCCTTCCTTCATGCCTCTAGACCCCTCCCCCTGGTTTGCCATCGTCGCGAGTGCCCTTGATATTGGCGCCTGCTCAGGTGTGATGCCGCGAAAAGAACTCCCAGATGAGCGCGCTGGCGTCCAGCTGATCTACTTGTTCGTTTGCCGAGGCGGCCTCCGGCGCAGCTGTGAGGGGATGAGGCCAGATATGTCCCCCGCCGTGCTCGATCGGCGCATCGGTTCTGTAGATAATCAACTCCGTGGCATTGCGGCAGCCTTGATAGGTCACCTTTGTCACGTGCGTCGAAACGCTCAACTGCGGCGGATTTGCCTGGCATCTGTCCAGAATTCTCCAGCGCTCCAGCGCCACCGGTACGCTATATCCCCAGCGAGATGTCCCATCACCCTCGAAGCGATTCGTCGGATCGTGTACACCATGAAACGTGATGACCGATATGGCGCGATGCGGTTCGCACGTTTTCGTGTCCGGGGCCTTGAAATCCCCGGCACTCGGCACTCCAGCGCGCAATCCGGAGACCGGCGCCACCGCCGCGATTCGGTCCGACAGCTCGCATGCAAGGTCTGAGGCCATCCGGGCGCCGCCCGAGAAACCTGTCACATAGATCCGATGGGGATCGACACAGGCCCCCTCTTCGAGCCGCCTGATCGCATCCCGGAAGAACTGCACATCATCGGGCGCGTTCGCGGGTATCTGCACGGCGCCGACCAGCGGGACTCCGGGTACGTGCCAATAGAACTTGTCTGTGGGACTGGCTGGATCGGCAATACCCCCGTCCGGATTGGCGAGCAGGAATCCGTGGCGATCCGCCTGTGCCGTGAGTCCGGAGTGAAGCGCCTCCTGCCTGCCGTTACCGCCGCTGCCGTGCAGATCGAATACGAGAGGACTGTCGGAGCGGCCGGTCGCAGACGCGGGTATATACAAAGGCACTTTGCGGTCCACACCTCCGGAGTGCACCGTCACGACCTGCCAACCAACTGCCGCGTCCCGAACCGGGCAGCCCGCGGCTTGACTGAAAGATGGCATCAGCAGAAGCGAACAAGTCCAGCCGAGAAGGATGCCGCTCACGTCCAAGAAGTGGCTCAAAGCTTTCACGAGGTACTCCGTTCAATCAGACGCTGCGGTGCGGGCGGTCACCCCTGGCGCTATCGGCCGCCCCGCATTTATCTTTGCTTTAGGTCGGCCCCGGCCAGTCCGCGAATCAGAATCGCGAGTCCGACGAGTGTTCCGCCCATGACCCAGCGGTGACTGAACCACAGCGTATCGATGCGTGCCCGCTGCGGATCGATACTCGAATAGGCGATCGCAACCGAGTCGCCCCTCGAAAACCGGATGATGCCCTGCTGAGTCGGGTTCACGACCCGGTGCGGCATACCGTCGACGTCCTTGAACTCGAATATCGGATAGACCTGCCTGGAGTGCTCGCGCTCGAAATCAACGATCGTTCCTTGTGCCTGCACGGAATGGGGAGTCGAGCGCGAGTAGCCGCCGTCAAGCAAAGCGCCGGCGAGAATAAAACACGCGGCCAAAGCCAGAAAACCAATTGGTCGCTGCATGGTAGGCAAAGAATATCCGGGAGCCAGCAATGAAGATAGTGATGATTGCCCGGTTCGGGTCAGTTCGGAGCAGCCCGGATCGTGGACTTCGAGGTGCCGAAGTGCGATTTTTGGGACATGCTACTGGCACGCGCCATTGCCGGACTCATCTTCCTGTTCTTGGTGATCGCAGCCCTGCTCTTCGGCTTATCGGGCACGCTGCATGACGGGCGCGCGTGGGAGACGCTGGCGATGTTCTTTGGATGCGCCGGGCTGATCACCGTCTGGCTCTGGTTCAGCGACAAGGCGCTCTTGGAGCGGCGAGTGAAGGGGGGGCCGGGTTCGGAGCACGATCCGATACAAAACCTCATCCAACTGCTCACCGGACTGGCCTTCCTGGCGGTCTTCGCCGTGTCGGGACTCGACCAACGTTTTGACTGGTCCCATACACCGTTCGCCGTTGCGTTCGCCGGCGAAGCCATGGTCTTCATCGGCTTCCTGATCGTTTTCCTCACCTTTCGCGAGAACACCTACACCGCCGGAACCATCGAGATCGCCGCAGGCCAATCCGTCATCGACAGCGGGCCTTACGCCAGCGTCCGGCACCCCATGTACGCCGGCGCACTCGTGATGATCGCCGGCATCCCTTTGTCGCTTGGCTCATGGTGGGGCATTCTCCCGGCTACCCTGCTGGTCCCGGCCCTCGTGTGGCGATTGCTCCGCGAAGAGACCTATCTCGCCGCAAACCTTCCCGGCTATGAGGCCTATCGAGGCCGCGTTCGTCATCGGCTGGTGCCCTTTTTCTGGTAGTTGACGAACCGCCAATAATTGAACTCATAGGCCTTTTCGCCCTCGCAGGGACGGGCGTAGATTTGGGCGTGCGACACGGCCTAGCTTGCAGCGCGTCGCTTCCATAACCGGATCGTCGCAATTGAGGGCTGCGTATAGCCCGGTGGATCTGATTCCCCGCCAAGCACTTTCCGGGAGCCGATGGTGTTGGTCGTGAGCTCCCCACCGACATACTCCGGGGGGAGACCGGAGAGGTGAAGAAAACATCGGACACCGGTGATACCTGCCTCGGGATAGTCGGTCTGATTCACAAGACACTCGCCCTTGCCTGTGAAGATTACCGCACCGAGGGAACCTTGCGCATAGAAGTTCTGCGACATCGGACTACTGGTTGGCCCAAAACACGCACGAATACGACCGATGGTGCGAACGTCGTTATCAGTCATCTTTCCGTCAGAGGCGCGAATCGCGATTGATCTAAGCGTGAAGCGGTCCTCCGACGTTGCGGCACCGATTCCGGTTTTGGATCGGGAGCAGAACTCGGATGGCTTGTCCCTCGATTCACGTAAAGAACGCGCAATGTAAATCTCCTCGACGCCGCTACCGGGTGCCTTGCCTGGGGTGTGAGTGGATTCCTCACTCGCCAAGCACGTTGAGAGCGGGGCGAACGCCGCAAAAATGAGGCCGGTCCCGATGCCCAGCATTAGAAGTTGATGAGAATTCATCGTTTCCCAATTCCGGGTGTCTTATCCCTGTCTTCGCAATGTTAGCTCAGCGGCCGTAAAACCTTCATCCCAGGCAACAGCTTTGGATCAGAAATCCTCTGCAACCTTGCGATGCGACAACGCCGCACCGCACCAAGGCTTGTCCGGCTCATGGTTGCGCGCACTCTCCGGTGCCAATTTAGCGGCCTCGAGTTTGACGAGGCACGTGACGTTGGCGCGCTATCGTCCGAGCAACGGCGTCGCGCGCCGTGGACGTGAGCGTTCGTCAGGAACAATTGTCTGCAGTGTGCACGCGGCGCATTGCGGGTCTGACCGATCCGACTGCTCTCCTGCAGAATCAGCGGCCGTCACCGCGATACCAGGGGCAGTTTCTTCCGGCTCCGTGGACGGTTACCTGCGTGCATATTCGACTGAGACGGGCGAAGAGTTCGACACCGAACACGACTTCCCCACTGTGCCGATCCTGCCCATGGTGGCTGGATCGACGTGGGCGGGCCGGCCGTGGTTCACGGAATGGTCTTTGTGAACTCCGGCTACGGCCAGTGGGGCGGCAAGCCCGGAAATATGCTGCTCGCATTTTTCAGTGAAATGAAAGTACTAGCCGCTACCGATGCAGAAGCAGAACGAGCCCATAGCAAAAATACCAACGCTCAGTCGCGCTCGCAACATCATGGCTCGCAGCGGTCTTCGACGTTCCAGTCACTGCTTTCGAGATAACCAAGGCTCCAATGAGAGTTCCCAGATCTTGGTGGCCCCGGTGAAATATACCGTGCGCTGATCGCGGCTAAGTCGCGAACCCCATGGGATGTCGTGATTGGCGGTGTCACCGAGATCCAAAGGCGCACTCCAATGGTCTCCGATTCGGAAGGCGATGCACAGCCTACCGAGCCCGTTCTTAACTTTCCCAAAGTCGAAGATCATGAAGGACTCATCCGGCGCGACCGCCGCGTCATGGGTGGGAACTGTCGGATCGCCGATGGCCACGCGGCGGGCCGGCAGATATTCGCCGTCCTTGAACTGCGAGCGAAAGAAATGCAGCGCCCCCTGATCCCGGCGCATGAAGTAAATGCTCCCATCCGCCACGATATCCGGGAAATCGATGAACACGTCGCTGTTCACCAGCGGACCCAGCCACCTGGGCTCGCCCCAGCCGCTGCCCTTGCGATCCACTCGCCAGATATTGCTGCCCGGATGCGGCTTTCCTGCGAACGTAGTTACCAGTGACTTGCCGCCTGGCCGCACCGGTCGATCCGAGTTGAACAGCACGTAGGAATCATCAGGAGAGAGCACGGGGTTCTGATCGAACCAATGGCCGGAGAACGGCGCGACCTCGGGCTTGCTCCACACTCCATTGACGCGGTGGGCAATCATCACCTGCTTGTCGTTCGGTCCGGGATTGCGATCAAAGAACACCGTGTTCCCGTCGGCGGAGAATTCCGGCGTGTCGTCGGTGTCGAAATTAAGAACACCGCCGAGAGCCACGGGAGCCGGTATCGACGGATCCACAGCTCGGGAAGATGCCGCAATGCTGCAAAGAGCGGTGCCCGCCAACGAGACCCATGACAAAAACGCCGCGTAGCGCACCATATGGATGGCTTCAACGAATGGCTGTGACAACTGGTGCCATTATTTCCCCCGCCAAAGCGGCCGTCCAGCAACGACGATGCGGACTGGAATGCGGCGCTCCACTCGTCCGGATTTACGGGCTCAACCGGTAACGGTCTCGGGGATAGAGCACGGCTTCGCGAACATTGGGTAAGCCAAGGATCTGGGCCGTGAGTCGTTCCAGCCCGATCGCCAGGCCGCCATGTGGAGGCATTCCGAGTTCGAACATGCGTAGATGATCCTCGAACGCTGTCGGATCCATTCCTCGAGTGCGAAGTGCAGACTCCAGCGTGGCGCGTTCGTGCAGGCGCTGGCCGCCCGTGGTGATCTCCAGGCCTTGCAACAACAGGTCAAAGCTCTGGGCCGCGCCTGACTCGCCGCGCGGCGCCGAGTAAAATGGGCGGTTCGCGGCTGGAAACCCCAGTACAAACACCGCCGGCACTCCCGTTTCGGCACCCGCCAGCGCACACAACTGACGTTCGGCCTCCGGATCCAAATCGTCCTCGAGGTGGGATGTACCGTGCGCGCGAGCGAGCCGCTCCAGGCATTCGTGAAAGTCCCACACCGGCACCTTCAGCATCGACGGCAGCGAAGTTGAACGGTACCGCCCCAGGACCTTCCCAAAGTTGCGATTCAGCTCCTCGAAAATGTACGTCAGCAGCTGTCGCTCGAGTTCGATGACGTCTTCAGGACCATCAGTGAAACCGAATTCAAGATCCAGCGAATAGTATTCCGTGAGATGTCTGCTGCTGGCATGGGGCTCGGCGCGGTAGACGTGGCCGGTCTCAAAGACGCGCTCGAAAGCGGCGACCCCATGCTCTTTGTAGAACTGCGGACTTTGAGCCAGATAGGCGGTTCGCTCGAAATACTTTATCGCAAAGAGATTGCTGCCGCCCTCCGTGCCCGCGGCAACGATCTTGGATGTGATGATCTCCTGAAAATGCTGGGCTTCGAGATATGCGCGAAAGCATTTCAGCACCGCCGCTTGAATCCGGAAGATGTCGCCCACCTCGTGGTTACGACAGGCAAGTGGGCGATATTCAATTCGTGCCTCGGGGCCCACGGCGTCGAGCCTGCTGCTCGCGTTGAACGGCAACTTGTGGCTTGCTGGATTGAGCACGCGCAGATCGTCGATGTCCATCTCGCAGCCCGATCTTGCGCGCGGCTCGATCCGGATTCGACCGGTCAATTCGACCGCATCATCGAGCTTTAATTGCTGTTGCCTGAAGCGCGCCGTCGCCATCACACATTGGATTTCCCCGGTACAGTCGCGCACGACGATGAACGTCGTACTGGCGAGCGACCTGAGCCGGAAAACCCATCCGCGTACCATGATGCGGTTTTCCGAGTGATGGAGAGCCGAGCCGGCAAACACCCGAGCCAAATGTGCGATGGTCACTGCAGATACCTCCCGAACTGGCGGAGAAACATCTGCCGGAACCACAGTACCTGTGGCGGTGCCATCCAGCTTCCGATGTCGAACATCGGCTCTCAACGAGGCTGTGTCGTAGCCCTACGTCCACCCCTACTAAGGCCTGCGCGGCGCTTCCGTTTCGGGGAGCCTCTCAGAGGGGTCTATCCTCTTCAACGAGTGTTACCACTATAGGATAATCAGTGCGCTTGGCAAGTTTTCTTCACCAGGATTACGACCCCAAGAAGTTGACGGTGCATGCCGTTGGAGCCATCCGACCTAAGGTGACAGAGAATAATGGGGATTCGCCTGACTAAGACAGACCCCATGGTTGTGCACTGGATGTCCAGATGTCCATCGTCGGCCGAAAGGCCGACGGATTGCCCAGTGTGGCAGAACCGATGGACATACGTCGTGGGCGTGCCGCTGATCGCTATGTCCGCCACCGGCACAATGAAGCCGGAAGCAAAAGGAGCGCCGCTGGAGCGCTGGCAGTCCAGGCAGTGGCAGGTGAGCATCGCGACTGGTGGGCGTGAGCACACATAGCGAATTGATCCGCACGCACATCCGCCTGAGGAGGGAGCAGTCACGTTACAGTTTCCTACAGCCGACTAAAGCCGCATGGACTTCTATGAGCTCGGACACTGGAAGAAGCTGGCCGCTCCGTGAACTCCTCTTCCCGCAGTGGCCGCATCTTCAAGGACATGCGGACATCTTTGACTTGCTTTCCCATACTGGACAGCCTCGGTCGGGTATTGCTTGAGTGCACGACGTTCAATCATTTGAGCGTTAACCGGAGCCAAAGTGACATTGGCTGCTGCTGGCATCGAAGCAAGGGTTGCCATTCGTATTCGGACGGAATCACCTCTTCACGAGTCGTCTCTATAGCGCAGCGCCTCCACCACCAATGCCAGCGCTGGCGAGGCGCGACGGCTGGCGTAGTACAGATGGTATCCGGGGTAAGTTATTGCCCAGTCGTCCAGGACCTTAATCAACCGACCGGCCGCGACGTGTTCGGCGACGATGTCTCCTGGGACCCAGATTAGACCGTGGCCCGTCACGGCCGCCTCCACGATCAGGTTGCTGCCGTTAAAGACGAGACGCCCCGCAACATGCGCGGTCACGCTACGCCCGCGACGTTTGAACTCCCAGTTCATGAGGCCCCCATGCGTTGGAAGGCGCTGACGGATGCAGTCGTGTTCGGTGAGATCCTGGGGTGTCGTCGGTCGTTGCTGTCGCGCCAGATAGGCTGGGCTTCCCACCACCGCCATTCGCATATCCGGCGCCATACGCACCGCGATCATGTCCTTCGCGATATCGCCACCCAGTCGCACGCCAATGTCGAAGCGCTCGGCGACGATGTCGGTGAAGCGGTTGTCGCTGCTGATCTCGATGTTGATGTCCGGGTATTTTCGCAACCAGCCGTCCAACCTCGGCCAGATGAGTGCACGGGCGGCATGTTCGGTTGCCGTGATGCGAACCGAGCCCGCCGGTCTGCCGCGCAGTTCGCCTAAAACCGCAAGCTCTGCCTCGATGTCGGCAAAGCGCGGGCCCACGGCTTGAAAAAGTCGTTCACCCGCTTCGGTCGTTGACAAGCTGCGTGTCGTCCGGTTGAGCAACTTCAGGTCGAGCCTGCGCTCCAGCGCCCGGACCGTCTGGCTGAGCGCGGACTGGGTCACCCCCAGCTGAGCGGCTGCGCGCGTAAAACTGCCCACGCGAACCACGGCCGCGAAGGCCGATAAGTCATCGAACTTGGCCATTGATTAGACTCACTAATGAGCGCATGTCTATCCAGCAGTCTAGTCATCCAATCGCCGCCTGCCTAGAGTCACTCCTGGATTCGGGAAGAGGACACACACATGAAGACACGACAACTTGGCAGCAGCGGATTGGAAGTTTCCGCGATCGGCTTTGGCTGCATGGGACTCAACTTCGCCTATGGTCCAGCAATGAATAAGAGCAACGCCGTCGCGCTGATTCGAGCGGCGTTTGAGGCCGGCGTGACGTTCTTCGATACGGCCGAAGCCTACGGTCCATTCACGAACGAGGAAATCGTCGGTGAAGCGCTGGCCCCGATTCGCGACAAGGTGGTGATCGCGACCAAGTTCGGCTTCCAGAATGGGGACTCGACACTCGGCATGGACAGCCACCCGGAGCGCATCCGAGCGGTCGCCGAGGCCGCACTGAAGCGCCTGAAGACCGACCGCATCGACCTCTTCTATCAGCACCGGGTCGATCCGAATGTGCCGATGGAGGATGTTGCGGGAACTGTCAAAGAGTTGGTCCGCGAGGGCAAGGTCAAGCACTTCGGCCTGTCGGAGGCGGGCGTTCAGTCGATTCGACGAGCGCACGCGGTCCATCCCGTGGCGGCGGTTCAGAGCGAATACTCGCTGTGGTGGCGCGCACCGGAAGCCGAGGTGCTGCCGGCATGCGAGGAACTGGGTATCGGCTTCGTTCCCTTCAGCCCGCTCGGCAAGGGCTTCCTGACTGGCAAGATTGACGAGCAGACGACCTTCGCCAAAGGGGACTTCCGCAACATTGTTCCGCGTTTCTCACCGGAAAATCGAAAGGCAAACGAAGGTCTCGTTGATCTGCTCGGATCGATCGCTGCTGCAATGAAGGCGACCCAGGCGCAGATTGCGATTGCGTGGCTGCTGGCGCAGCAGCCCTGGATCGTCCCGATCCCCGGTACCACGAAGCTGCATCGCCTGCAGGAGAACGTGGGTGCAGCCGCGGTCGCGCTCACTGCAGATGACTTGAAACGGATCAGCGATGCTCTCGCCCTGATTACTGTGCAAGGAGATCGCTATCCCGCGAGCCTTGCAGCCCGGGCCGGCCGGTAAGGAGCATCGCAATGGCCATCCGCGAAGCAGCCCAGCGTAATCATGACGCAATGTTCCCCGATCACCACTCAACGTTGAAGGTTACTGATCCTGAGTTGGTCGAATTGTTCGACAACTGGGCATTCGACGAAGTGATGAGCGACGCGCCACTCGATCCCCGAACTCGACTCATGGTGCAGCTGGCGGCGATCATCGCCTGCCATGCACTCTCCGAGTACCGCGTCTTACTGGGTGCGGCGCTCCATGTTGGCGTAACGCCGATCGAGGCCAAAGAGATCGTTTACCAGGCGGTCCCATATGTAGGGATGGCAAGGGTATTCGACTTCCTTCACGCCACGAACGATGTACTTACCGGCCGAGGTATCGAGCTGCCCTTGCAGGGCCAGTCCACGACGAGTCCCGAGACTCGCCGTGATAGGGGGCTGGAGATCCAGCGACGGATTCTTGGGCATAGGATCGACCAGATGTATGCGCAATCCCCCAAGGATCAACTCCATATCCAGAAGTACCTCACCGCCAACTGTTTCGGCGACTACCTCACACGTGCGTCTCTGGACCTGAAGACACGCGAGCTTCTGACGTTTTCGATGCTTGCCGCCCTTGGTGGGTGCGGGCCCCAACTGGCGGGGCATGTCGCGGCGAACGTGGCGGTCGGGAATGACCGGCGGGTCTTGATAGGTACGATCACGCAACTGTTACCGTTCATCGGCTATCCCCGTACCCTCAATGCGATCAAGGTCATGAATGACACCACATCTACGTGATCGGACAGCAACTTGGCTGCGATCAACCGTTTAAGGAGATAGGCAAATGCAAAAGCGGACACTTGGAAAGAGCAACCTGGATGTTTCAGCGCTGGGCCTCGGCTGCATGGGCATGAGTTCAGCTTATGGACCTGCGGCTGACAAGCAGGAGATGATCAAGCTCATCCGGGCAGCCCACGACCGAGGCATCACGTTCTTTGATACGGCCGAATCCTACGGCCCATTCGTCAACGAGGACCTGGTGGGCGAAGCGCTAGAGCCGCTTAGAAAGGAGGTCGTGATCGCGACCAAGTTCGGATTCGATATCGACCTGGAGACCGGCGAACGCCGCTCCGGCCTCAATAGCCGTCCCGAGCATATCAGGGCCGTCGCAGAAGCATCGCTCAAGCGCCTGCGGATCGACGCGATCGATCTGTTTTATCAGCATCGCGTGGATCCGGCTGTTCCTATCGAGGACGTCGCGGGGGTGGTCAAGCAGTTGATCCAAGAGGGCAAGGTCAAACACTTCGGCCTCTCCGAACCCGGAGCCGCCACCATTCGGCGCGCCCATGCCGTGCAGGCCATCACCGCAGTGCAGAGCGAGTACTCACTCTTCTACAGGGGTCCGGAGGCCGAGATCTTGCCAACGCTCGAAGAACTCGGCATTGGTTTCGTGTGCTTCAGCCCTCTCGGTGCTGGATTCCTCACCGGGAAAATCACTGAAACCACTCAGTTCGACAAGACAGATTTCCGCAATATCGTTCCCCGCTTCACCTCTGAGGCGCGCAAGGAAAACCTGATTTTGGTAGATCTGCTTCGCAAAGTGGCGGAGCGCAAGCACGCGACTCCGGCCCAGATCTCGCTCGCCTGGCTGCTGGCTCAGAAACCCTGGATCGTGCCGATCCCCGGTACCACCAAGCTCCATCGGCTTGAGGAGAATATCGGAGCGGCCGCGGTTGAACTCAACGCCGCGGACCTTGCCGACCTCGACGACGCCACTGCCAAGATTCGAGTGAAAGGAGATCGGTTGCCCGAAGGTGCGCTGGCCATGACCGGTCGCTGAGTCTTGATTCCTCTGATCGGTCACCCTGGCTGCGTGTGAAACTATAGCCAATGCCGGCGAACGTCCGCCAACCTATTGCACAGCACTGCGAGCGCAACTCATTGGCTGGCATTGGCTAGCGATGGCTGGGAATGGAGCGGGTGATGGGAATCGAATATATCGCGAACTCGATGTCAGCCTATTCAAATCAGCGAGTTGTGAGCCAAGGCGAGCGCTGCGTGTGATTCTCGTGTGAAAATCACTGCCACGCCAGCCAACTCCAGCCAACTCCAGCCAATGCTGCCGCCTGCCGGAATTCGCCCTGCCCCCCGATGTCGCCAGCCTATTCGGCTTTATAACCCGCTTCGAGCTGATGTCGAACGGCAAGGATCAACACCGTATCCTCGGCTGGCAACCAGCGATATTTGGCTATGTAGCCAAACTTGCCGCGGGACAGGATCAACTCCCGGCGCCCGTCCTCCGCTTCGCGGCCCAGCAACGGATGGTCTGCAAGCAACTCGAAGGCTCGCCTAACGCTGACCAACCGCTCACGCGCGAGCTTCGGATCGTGGTCTGCGAGAATATCGAAAAGCCGCGCGAGATCGGCGAGCGCTTGAGTCGTTACTTGGACGCGCGCCATGCGCGCGCTCGTGGGCGTCGAGCAGGCTTCCCTGCCGCACGTGCCTCGAGATAATCGAACGCGGCTCCCACCGCAACAGCTTTGCCGCTCTCCATCGCTTCCTTCTCTGAGATTGCCGCATCCTCCGCAAACCGCTCGCGAAGCTCGGCGCGCTGCGCCTCCTGGCTCAACACGTCAACCATGAAGGCGTGCGGCGTCTTGTTCGCCGCACCGGCAAGTCGCTCGATCCGCCGCTTCAGCTCTTCTGGAATCTTAAGGCTCGTCGCAGCCATCGATAACGCCCCTGAAATGCCCGGGTAGTCAAAAAGTACTACCTGAGCGGATCGAAGTCAAGACCGCCGTCGGGAGGCTGGGAGCGCTCGCGCGCTTGGCCACCCCATCGGTGAGGCGGAAACAGCCTGCCGGACGCGCAGAGCCATTGCATGCTGCACCGTGCCCCGTGAGCGCCGAAGCGAGGCTGTGGGGCCGACCCTTCGAACGATCTTTACGGCGAGTTGCCTTTCGGGCCGATCTTCCCAGGTCACCGGTTTCGGCGATTTGCAGAGTGTAATGTCATCGGACTGAGGCCGACGTGTGCATGGCAGCACAGGATGCTCCGGAAACGATTCGGGCCCTAGTTCAGGCGTGGGCCCGCCATCGCTCAATAGGTAAGGGATATGGCTGAACAAACGGGGTCATCTCAGGCCCCGATGCCATCGGACGCACAGCCGGCAGTCGTTACGGCTGACCCGCAGGCTTCTGCCGCCTCGGGCGCCGTCGCCGTCACGCCGATTGCTTGCCGTGGGTTCGCCAGCGAAGGCGATACGGAGCTCCCACCCTTGGGGGGAGGGATCGGGCCTACCGAATGCCGATCCTGGTCCTTTGCGACGACCCGATCATACCGGGGGGGTCGTAACGAACCAATACGCCTGCCCCTGCACAAAACAGCTTCGGATCCCGGCCTACCGTCTCGCTCGACCGTCGCCTGAAAATGCGCCAAGCCGCAAATATGTATGATCGCACCAGTTATGGCGTTTGACGCCATAACACTCTTATGGCATCCTGTGCCATATGAAGGCGTTACTTGCATTCCATGACAAGCAAGTTCTGCCTTATGGTGCAATCGTCGAAGTGAAGATATGGGAAGTGCCGACCCCCGTGGCGGGTAGTGCCCATAAGCTCAGGTACAGTCTGTTTTACGGGGCAAAGGGTAAGCGTCTCGTGGGCTATGACAATGAGCGAGGCAAGGGCGACCATCGACACATCGGGAATCGCCAGGAACGGTATGTCTTCAAGACGGTGGAGCTTTTGATGGCGGATTTCTTGGCCGATGTGCGGCGCCTGCGAGGTGAACGATGAGCAAGCGCGTAAAAGTCAACGTGGGAACTCTGGACGAGATGGGTCAGCGTTTCGTGAACGCATGGCACCGACTCGGGCGCGGTGAGAAGGTACGAGAAAGGCATCTGACCTTTCCCGATCTGGCGGCAATGCTAAGTGCGCTATCTCCTAAGCGCCTCGAGCTGCTGCGTGCCGTCCACGAGACTCCGGCCCCGTCCGTGAAGGCATTGGCGGAGCGCCTAGGCCGCGATTACAAACGTGTTCACGAAGATGTCGAAACGTTGACCGCGTCCGGATTACTGCGCCGTGAGAACGGTGGCGTTTCTGCCCCCTACGACGCAATCTCCGCGGAGATGCGTCTTTAGAGTCCTGCTGATCGGCACCACGGGCGATTCTCTGTATGGTCCGAGTATGAACCGGGAGCTACTCCTGCTTCACCCATGACGCGGTATCCACAACGCCATTCTTTGAGAAGCCTACTTCTACTCCCCATCCGCCCCAACCTGGGCTGATTTTCACCTCCACCGTTCCCGGCAAGGTGGTGCGCACTGAGGGGGATTGGAAAAGGTAGAAAAAGTAAGTCCAACGCGTCGATCGGTCACATATTTCGGTCTCTGGCGTCGCACAAAAATCCGGTTTGCCGAGAACCAAGGCCAACTGCCGTCGATCGACTCCGATCAAGGGAGCTAGATCCGGCCTTTGTATATCGCCTTTCGGTGTCTGCGCAGAACTCGCGTGAATCTTCTCAAGCTGCACGTGAAGCTGCTTTAGCAAACTTAGACTTTGATCAGCCCCAGCTGCCAAGGCCATCTGAAGTGGCACGGCTGAAATCAACGTGGCTGCCAAGAGCTCACGGTATTTCATGGTGATCATTCCGACATTCAAGCCGCGATCATTTGACGTTGAGATGGTACTCCCACGTTAAATGGGCGGCAATCTCAACCATGGAGCGATGAACGCTCGCCCGATTCCCCGCACTGTAATCGGTCGGAAACTGGAGCGGGTGATGGGAATCGAACCCACGTTAGCAGCTTGGGAAGCTGCAGTTCTACCATTGAACTACACCCGCGGCGGTGGCTGATTTTATCAGAAGTAGTATTCGGGTGTGGCGGACACAGCCCTCTATAATGCAGGTCACATGAAGCCCGAACTGAGCCTGCTGCTGGAGATCCGTGCGAGCCTCGATGCACCCATCGTCGTCGGCGACGTGCCCGAAGGTAAGCGACGCGTCGTGCCAGTCTCGGGCGGGACCTTCGAGGGCCCGAAGCTGCGCGGCAACCTCTTGCCGGGGGGTGCGGACTGGCAGTATCTGCGGCCGGACGGCGTGATGATCGTGGAGGCGCAGTACCTGTTGCGCACCGACGATGGCGTCGTCATCCAGGTCAACAATCGCGGCATGCGTCATGGACCTGAGGAGGTCATGCGGCGGCTCGGTGCCGGGGAGGCGGTCGATCCAGCCGAATACTACTTCCGAGCGACGCCGCGACTGTCGGCGCCGGCCGGACCCTATGACTGGTTGAACCGCCGCATCTTCCTGTGCACGGGCGCCCGTTACCCGGACGCCGTGGCACTGTGGTTCTACGAAGTCGGCTGACGCCCTACTTCGCCAACTGGAACAGCGTCGAGGGCACCCAACCCTCATTGCCCAACTCGTCGGTCACCTTCCACCAGATGCCGTCCTTGTCGCCGCTGGGGTATAGCGTCATGCCCGGATCCAGGTCGCGTACGACCTTGGCCTTGATGTTCGACTCCGTATACATCTTGCCCGGCTTGGCCATGGTCACGGACTGCGAGACATTGTCGGCCTTCGCGTTCAGGCTCATGCCCCTGACCTGAGTGACGAGCTTCGTGAACGCATCGAGATAGGCCATCGTGATGACCTTGCCGATCTCGGTGTTCGCATAGCTGCTCGCACCGGCGGCCGCGAAGGCGCCGAAGAACGCGCCCCCGCCTCCGCCCCAGCCGACATCGGTCTGCTTGTAGTGCCCCTGTTCGAGCGCGACCTGCTCAGTGGAGCGCACATCCGTCAGGGTCAGCACCACATCCGCGGTCTTGCTCTTTATGCTGACGCCACCGACCACCGCGCCGGCCAGCCCGTGCATGAATCCGCCCAGCGCGCCGCCGATGTTCGTGCCGCCGGAATTGCCGTTCTTGGTGACGAGGTCCGGTACCAGCACATAGTCGGCCGCCTTCATCTGACCCTTGCCGACATTCGAACCGCCGCGCAGATCGCCGCTCGCCGCCATGGCGCGTTCCTTTTCAGCGGCGGCGAGGCCCTTGCCGCGATCCAGCAGCGTGAAGCAGTTCGACTGGGAGACGAACACTTTGATCAGCGCTTCGGGGGAATCGAGCTGGTATTGCACCCACCAGTTGTTCTCCGGCTCCGTCACGGCGAGCGTGCCGATCTTCTTGTCGCACGTGGGTATCTGGGGCGGCGGTGCATCGGCAGCATGCGCGATCGCGACCAGACCAGAACCCAAGATCACGAGCGAAGTAAGACTTACGACGGTCAATCGCTGAGTACGCATACGGTCTCCCCGGGTTTTTTTGATTTCCGCCTGGCTCTCAACCAAGACGTGCCCGAGCTTCAATCGCAAGGGTCATTACCGGGAATTGTAGCCAATGGAGCTTGGCCGGGGGCGTCAATTGGGGGGAGATTAAAGACAAGGGCGGATGATCTTGCGATCACCCGCCCTGCAACAATTGCGAGAACTTCGACAGTTAGACAGTTAGCGGACGGTGTAGCCGCGAGCGTCCAGGCAGGCGGCCATGGCACGTCCGTAGTTCTGCCGAGCAGCGCCCGACGCGCCCGAGGAGGCCTGGTTGGTGGGGTCGAACCCGGTCTGCGCCTTGGCCCAGGTATGGCACTGGAACTTGTCCGTCGACTGCTGCTGATCGCTCTGGCCATTGCGCGGGTACGCAATGATCCCGGCGGCGGCAGGCGGTCCCACATCGGGCGGCGTGTTATCGACCGCGTTGGCGTCCGGGCCGGCAGCCGCCGCGGCGTTCACGTCGTCCGAGTAACCCGAAGCCGGCGGCGGGTCCACCGCCACGTAGCCGTTATCGGCCGCACTCCAGTTGTAGTACACATTGTTCACGTAGTAGTACGGAATACCGCCCCACCAGTAGGTGGCATACAAGCCCGGCAGCACGCCGAGGAACAAAGGGTAGTTCCAGCCGTAATATGCGGCGGGCCAGAAGCCACCGTGCCAGTAACCCCCGCCCCAGGCCGGGTGGTAGCCATAACCGAAGCCGGCATGGACGCCGTAGCCGCCGTAACCATAAGCGTGACCATAGCCGTAGGCGGCGTGGGCGCCACCGTAATAGTGCGGCGCTGCGGCATAGTGGCCGACGGCGGCGTGGCCGGCGCCGCTGTAGTGCGCTCCGGCGCTGACGTGACCGCCTCCGGAGAAATGACCGCCGCCCCCGAAGCCACCGCCGTGGGGCTCCGCCAATGCGGCTGACGAACCGACGAGCAGCGCGGCTGCGACGCCGATCACCTTGAGAATCTCACCGGCCTTGGTTCGGCCTTTGGCACTTACCTTGGCGTTCATGTTTGCTCCGTCGCGGATCAAATGTGTTTCCGCTTCAATTTCGAGTTCGGGGTCCGACCTCTGCCCCATGCCTTGTTAAACGCAATGGCACGGTTTTCGATGACATTGTACTCCTCGGGGCGAGCACTGAAGAATCAAGGGTTTCCCCTAGGATTACGCATCTTTAACATCATCTGTCCGGGCGCTCATCGTGCCCAATGAGTTTGACCCAGATGCTGTCGAACTGTTCCGGAAGCGGCCCGTCGGCCGACATCGAGGCGCGTACGGTGCCCTCGGAGATCCGACCGTGTTCGTGCAGCACCGCGAGCGCCGCGAGCTTCCTGCCGAAAGCCAGCGAACGCCCCAACGGAGTTGGGGCCTGCGCCTCTTGACTCGCACCGCGCGGCCGCTGCTCCTCCAGCGCCGTCAGTACCCGATCGGATAACTCCCAGCTGGCCGCGACCCGCTTGGCAACGCCGGCGCACTGCGAATCGATCAGCGAAATGATCACCGCCGGATGCGGCACCCGCCCTTCCAGCAGCGTGCGGCTGCGATCGATGACGATTCGATAGACGACGATGGCCCCGAGCCCCATGGTGAGGGCCAGCAGTTGCGCGGCGAACGGGTCACCATTCTCGACCTGCGCGGCGTGATTCTCGGCGGCACTGGCCGCGCGAAAGGTGTGCTCCCAGACGATCTCCGGAAAGCGGGGGTAATGGGTGGCGGCAAGTTTGAACACCGGTTGCACCAGCGCGGTGGCGATCAGCGAGTGCAGTCCGTCGGTGCCCAATACGGCGACGGCACGATCGAGGCTCTCGACCGGATCCTCACCGACTCGATAGACGGGGCTGTTCGCGACCTTGAGGAGATTGCCCGCGAGGGCCGGATCGCGCGCAAAAATGTTCGCCATCTGGTGCGAGGTGCTGCGCTTGTCGTGCACCGCGCGCAACAGCTGCGGCAGCATCATGGGACGACGCATCACGTACTTGGGATCAGTGGCCAGCTTCTCGAACACCTCCGCGCCATTCTCGCCGATGACGCGCAGTTCCTGTTGCGGCGGTGCCAGCAGGGCCTGCGAGCCGAAGGCCAGCTCGTACATCGCATGGAAAGTCTGCGGGCCGTCGAGCACCTGGGTTTCCAGCAGGGCGGCGACCGGGGCGGCCCGGGGCGTCGCAGGCGCCTCGGCGGTCGCAGCCGGGCGCGGCGCCCGCGCAGGCGCAACGCTCTCGGTTTTGTTGGAAGCGGCGGTCGCCGCACGCGAATTTCCGCGTATCAGCAGCCAAACGGATACGACACCGGCGATGGCCGCCAAGACGAGGAGCAGTCCAATGACCATGCTCTGAGCCATCACTCGGATTCTGCCATAGAAGTAGAATGCCTGATCAGGGCCAGAATTGAAGTTGAGGGTATGCAGCACCAGTTACTCGCTCCGGGAGATGTCGTCGATGTTGTCGCGCCGGGCTTCCGCTGCACCCCGGAGCAGCTCGCAGGCGGCATCGCATTCCTGAAGAGCCACGGACTGGTGCCGCGCGTGCCGGCGGATCTGTTCGGCGCCGACCTCCTGTGCTCCAACGATGACGCGCACCGCTATGCTCAGTTGCGCAAGGCGCTGTACGCCCGTGACTCGCGTGCGGTGTGGTGCGTGCGCGGGGGTTACGGGGCCATTCGCATCATCGAGCGCCTGAAGGCCCTGAAGCCGCCGGCGCATCCGAAGCTCCTGATCGGCTACAGCGATGCGACGACACTGCATCAGCTGCTGAATCTGTTCTGGGGCTGGCCCTCGCTGCATGGCCCGCTGCTGGATCGCCTGGGAAGCGCCGACATTGCCGAGCAGGAGCGTGCCGAGCTGCACGCGGTGCTGTTCGGCGGTGCGCCCCGTACGACCTTCGCGGACCTGACACCCCTCAATGCCGCCGCCCGGCGTCGGCAGCTCATCGTCAGCCGCATGACGGGCGGTAATCTCACGGTGCTGCAAAGTACCCTCGGTACCGCGCTGCAGCGCCGGCCCTCGGGCATGCTGTTCCTGGAGGACATCGGCGAACGCGGCTATCGCATCGACCGCATCCTCGAACAACTGCGCCAGGCCGGCGTGCTGCGGAACCTCAAGGGCATCGTGCTGGGCACCTTCCTGGGCGGCGCCGAGGCCGATCGCAGCAACCTCGGGCCCGCGGTGCTCGAGCGCTTCGCGCAGACGCTGTCGATTCCGGTGCTGGCAGGAATCGATGCCGGACACGGGCCCTACCAGCGTCCGGTGTTCCTGCACACCCGCGCCGAACTGCGCTGCGGACCGGCCGCTCAGCTCACCATTTACACCCCCAACTTTGCCCGATGAATCCCCAGACCCACCCGCGCGGCGTGCGCTCCTTCGTGCTGCGCGCCGGGCGCATGACCGATGGCCAGCAGCGGGCGCTTGCGACGCTGTGGCCTCGTTTCGGGCTCGATTACGCTCCGGCGCCCTGCGACCTGGCAGCGCTGTTCGGCCGGGAGGCGCCGCGCATCGTCGAGATCGGCTTTGGCAATGGCGCGCATCTCATCCAGATGGCGAGCGCACGGCCCGAAGCCGACTTCCTGGGCGTCGAAGTGCACCGACCCGGCGTCGGTCGGGTGCTGCTGGAGATCGAGCGGCTGCACCTGTGCAACGTGCGCGTCAGCGATCACGATGCGGTCGACGTCTTCGCTCACCAGCTACCCGAGGCCTGCCTCGATGAGGTCCTGGTGCTGTTCCCCGACCCCTGGCACAAGAAACGCCACCACAAGCGCCGGCTGCTCAACGAAGCCTTCGTCGCGCTCCTGGCCAGCCGGCTGAAAAGCGGTGGCATTTTGCGCACCGCGACCGACTGGGAGCCCTATGCGATCGCGATGCTCGAGGTGCTCGGCGGCTGCGCGCTCTTGGAAAATACCGCCGCCGACGGCGGCTACGTGCCGCGGCCGCTCTCGCGTGAGCCCACGCGTTTCGAGCGTCGCGGCGAACGCCTGGGCCACGGCGTGTGGGACCTGGCGTTTTGCCGTCGCTAGAAGCTTGCGCGAATGCCGTCGAGCACGAACTGCACGGCCAGTGCGCCCAGGATCACGCCGAACAGCCGGTTGGCCACGTTGGTCCCGGTGACACCCATGGTGCGCATCAGCGGCACGGCGACGAGCATCACCCCGAGCGTGATCAGCAGAACCAGCGCCACGCAGGCGGCCATGGCGACGAACTGCAACGGATGGGCGGTAATCGGCAGTGGCCCGAACCACAGCAGAATCGTGACCAGCGCGCCGGGTCCCGAAATCAGGGGAAACGCCAGCGGAAACACCGAGACATCGGCGCGCCGACGACTCTCGGCCTCCTCGTCGCTGGAGGTGCGGGTCCCGGACTCGCGGGCAAACACCATCTCCAGTGCAATCAGAAACAGCAGCAGGCCGCCGAAGATGCGGAACGCCTGGATGCTGATGCCCATCGCGGACAGGAACGGCGTGCCGATCAGCGAAAACGCCAACAGGATCAGGGCCGAGATGGATACCGACTTGAAGGCCATCCTGCGCTGGTATTCGCGCGTGGCGCCGCTGGTGAGACTGACGAACACTGGCGCGATGGACAGCGGCTCGACCACCACGAAGAACACGATGAAGAACTTGATGACTTGATCAATCAATGCAGCGCACCTGAGGGGCGATCATAATGCAGCGCGAGCTTGTGCGATGCGGTGCTTTATTCTTGAAAGCCCCTGCAATCAGGCGCAACATGAATTCGCGCATTCTAAGGGATCTTCCAACAAGGAGATTTACCGATGGCGATCGCGAACCCCGGCGTGGGGGACTGGTACCGATTGAATGGCGGACCGCCGTTCGAAGTCGTCGCCCTCGATGAGGACGACGGCACCATCGAAGTGCAATACGAGGACGGCACGCTCGAAGAGCTCGACCTCGAGGACTGGAAGTCCTGGTGCGATGAACGCACTCTGGAATCGGCGGAGCCTTCCGAGGATTGGAGCGATTCGGCCGATGTCGAAGCCGACGAGGGTCACTCCCACGGCGACCGCTACAACGACAGCATGGACCTAAGGGCGGCGTCCCTGGACGACATCGACCTGTTCGATGGCGGATAGCCCGGCGAGCGCGGCTCAAGGCAGTGCGTAGCGATGCGCCGGGCGCGTCAGCAGGTAGATGAGCAACAGGCTCGGAATACTGAGGCTCGCGGTGTAGGCAAAAAAGTGCGGATAGCCGATGGCATCCACGACGTAGCCTGAAGTGCCTTCCAGAAGCTTGCCCGGCAGGGCGTACAGCGAGGAAAACAACGCATACTGCGTCGCCGTATAGCGCGAACTGGTGAGCGCGGACAGGAAAGCGATCAATGCCGTGCCATGCAGCGCGAGCGCCATGGCATCGAGCCCGTTGGCGAAACCCAGACCGATGATCGTCGGCCCCTTGGTGGTGGCGAGCCAGGCAAAGCCGAAGTTCGACAGAATCATCATGGTGCTGCCGAGAATCAGGGCGCGGGTGATGCCGAAGCGGGCGACCACGATGCCGGAGATCACGACTCCGATCATCGACAGCGCGATGCCGACGAACTTCACCACCGCCGCGATCTGTCCCAGGCTGTAGCCGTGATCGATGTAGAAGGGATTGGCCATCACGCCCATCGTGAAGTCGGTCAGGCGATAACTGCCGATCAGCAGCAGCAGCAGCGCCGCGATCCGCACCGAAAAGCGCCCGAGAAAATCCGTCAGCGGGCAGATCACGGCGCCGACGAAGGCCGCGCCCGCCGTCTGGGCGAACCGCGGCCAATGCGCCTTGGTGGCCAGCCAGTCCCGCACCCGTGCTTCCTGCTGCTCACCCACCGCCGCGGCCCGGGGCTGCGGTTCGCGCACCAGCAGGGTCGTGATCACACCGACGAGCCCGAGGGCCGCCATGGTCGCGTAGCTCGTGTGCCAGCCCGCAACCTGCGCCAACCCGAGCGCGCCGGCGGTACTGCAGATGATCGCGACCCGGTAGCCGATCTGATAGGCCGCCGCCATGGCGCCCTGCTCCTCATCCGGCGCCGACTCAATGCGCCAGGCATTCATGGCGATGTCCTGGGTGGCCATGAAGAAGGCCAGAAACAGCGCGCCCAGGACCACCTGCGCGAGATTCGCGGCGGGGTGGGCGAGCGACAGGTCCACCAGGCAGCCGATGATTCCCAGCTGCGCCACGAGCATCCAGCTGCGGCGGCGCCCGAGCAGCCGCTTCAGCAGCGGCAGCGGCACCCGATCGACGAAGGGCGCCCAGAGGAATTGAAACGAGGATGCCAGGCCCACCCAGGCGAGCATGCCGATCGTGCTGCGGACGATGCCTTCCTGGCGCAGCCAGGCCGAGAGCGTCGAATACACCAGGTAGTAGGGCAGGCCACTGCCGAAGCCGAGGAACAGCATCGAGGCGATCCGCGGCTGCCGATACACCCGCGCCGCCTGCAGCCATCGGTTGGTGGGATTCAATGTAATAATCTAGCGCTCCACACAGTGACGATCATGCACAACTATCAACTCGAATTCATCGATCTCGCCCTGGCGCGCGAGGCGCTGCGCTTCGGCAGCTTTACCCTCAAGTCGGGGCGGCAGAGCCCGTACTTCTTCAATGCGGGACTGTTCAGCGACGGCGCCGCGGCCAGCGCGCTGGGTCGCTGTTACGCGGCCGCGCTGGTCGCCTCGGGCCTCGACTACGACATGCTGTTCGGACCTGCCTATAAGGGCATCCCGCTGGCCACCGCCACCGCCATTGCGCTCGCCGACCACCACGGCCGTAATGTTCCCTATGCCTTCAACCGCAAGGAGGCCAAGGATCATGGCGAGGGCGGGAATATCGTTGGTGCAGTCCTCAACGGCCGAGTCGTGATCGTGGATGATGTGGTGTCCGATGGGGCGGCAAAACGCGAGGCGATCGACCTTATCCACAAGTCCGGGGCAACGCCAGCGGCCATATTGCTCGCCCTGGACCGCCAGGAACGGGGCCAGGGAGACCGTTCCGCGGTGCAGGAAATATACGCAGCGCATGGGGTCCCCTGTGTGAGCATCCTCACACTTGGCGAGCTTCTGGCGGCCTTGGAGAACCCTCCGGATGGTCGTGCTCGCGTTTCTGCGCAACAGCTCACGGCACTTAAAGCGTATCGCGGACAATTTGGTGTCTCATGAGACTTGCGGCGCCCGTTCCTGCGGGGACATGATGCGCGGCAAGCCACTGTGCCCAACATTTTGAGACCCATGCCAAGACTTGCTCGCGCCGCACCTGTGACTTTGGCCCTGCTGTGCGTAGGCGCGTGGAGCAGCCCCGGCTGGGCGGCTCCCCCGGCCCTCTACAAATGGGTGGACGACCAGGGCGTTGTGCACTACGGGGACAGCATTCCCCCCCAGTACGCCCAGAAGGAAAGCACCATCCTCAATAAGGAAGGCGTGGCCATCGGGCACAAGGATGCGACCAAGTCGGCTGCGGAACTGGCTGCGGCGCAAGCCGCGGCGGAGGCGGCGGCGCGACAGAAGCAGCGCGACAGCTTCCTGTTGACGACCTACACCTCGGTCAAGGACATCGAGCAGCTGCGGGATGAGCGGCTGCTGCAGATCAAGGCTCAGCGCGTGGCGGCCGAACAGTACGTCGCCTCCCTGGGCGAGCGGCTGACGGCGCTGCAGACCCGCGCGCAGAACTTCAAGCCCTACAGCACCCGCCCGGACGCCCATCGCATGCCGGATGACCTGGCCGAACAGATGGTCCATACCCTCAATGACATTCGGGCGCAGAAGGCGGCCCTGAGCACGAGCCAGGATGAAGAAGCCCGGACCGAGGCCCAGTTCGCGTCAGATATCGATCGCTACAAGGAACTGCGCGCCGCCCAGACGGCCATCCACCCCTAGCGCAGCGGATCAGCCGCGACCCGAATGTCCGAAGCCGCCCGCGCCGCGGGCGCTGCCGGCGAAATCCTCGACCACCGTAAGTTCCACCTGCACCACCGGCACGACGACCAGCTGCGCGATGCGCTCGCCGGGCTCGATCGTGAAGGGACTCTGCCCGCGATTCCACATCGAGACCATGAGCTGACCCTGGTAGTCCGAATCAATCAGGCCGACCAGATTGCCGAGCACGATGCCGTGCTTATGGCCCAGTCCGGAGCGCGGCAGGATCATTGCGGCGAGGCCCGGGTCGTCGAGGTGGATGGCCAGACCCGTCGCGATGAGCTGCGTTTGCCCCGGTGACAGCACCACGGGCTGATCGATGCACGCGCGCAGGTCCATACCCGCCGAACCACCGGTCGCATAGGCCGGCAGCGGAAAGACCTGGCCCACGCGCGCATCCAGAATGCGCACCTTGAGCGGGTGCTTACGGGTCCTCACGTCCATGAAATCAACCTTTGGTGGCAGCGGCCAGCAGCGACTCGGCGTGTGCCGCATCGCTGCGACGTTCGGCGTACACCGCCGCGATCAGTTCGATGAGTTCGCGCGCCAGTTGGGTCTTGGCATTGCGCGGCAGGAGCTTGCGGCCATTGCGCCACAGGACGATGAGTTCGTTGTCGGCGCAGTCGAAAACCTTGTCATGACCCACCTCGTTGGCGGCGATCATGTCCAGGTTCTTGCGCAGCATCTTGGAGCGCGCATTCTGCTCCACCGTATCGGTCTCGGCGGCGAATCCGACGACGAACGCGGGGCGGTTGGCACTGGCGGCCACGGTGCCGATGATGTCCGTGGTACGCGCCATCTGCAGCGCCAGATTTTCTTCGGTCTTCTTGATCTTCTGGGTC
>Ga0210385_10000601_pt1 | contig 24936 bp, 18 predicted proteins | sample IncBWH26OmetaG_FD_160107 | JGI IMG/M metagenome (GOLD analysis project Ga0210385, IMG submission 160107) | Forest soil microbial communities from Barre Woods Harvard Forest LTER site, Petersham, Massachusetts, United States - Inc-BW-H-26-O ...
AGTTCTCCCTCCCGGCAATGATCGGCCTACACAGATCGGCGGAAGTTTAGCATAGGGGCGAAACTAAAGCGAATGTATGGAGCGCAGGGTCAGGACGGAAAGTGGAAGTGTACATCCTGACGCGAGGCGACGGGAGTTCCATCGAGCGTGGCCGGCCGGTAGTGCCAGCGGCGAAGAGTGGCTTCGACCTTTTCGTCGATGCCGTGTCCGATGGTTTGCAGAAGCTTGGTTTCAACCACATTGCCCGCGGCGTCGATGGTCACTTCAATGACGACATCGCCGACAACGTCACGCGGAAGCGAAGAGCGGTCGATCGGCGGATCAGGATAGACGACCGAATATGCGATGTGGACTTCGTGGCCGGAGATCGGGCCGTCAATCATGGTTCCGAGCGGAGATCCGGCCTTGGTGTTCTGGCTGCCAGCGTCGGCGTCAGCGATGACCGGTTGCGGCGCGGGTTTTGGCGGTTGAGATTTCTGGTGGGGATGCGGGCGAGGCTGCGGCTTGGTTACTTGTGCCGGGAACAGCAACTTGGAGGCATCGGGCGGCGCATCCTCGGTGCTCGGTGGAACATAGATCAACTGGTAAGTATGAGGACTGTTTCCGAAGGCGAGCCATTCAGAGCTGGCGTCATAGATTCTGGGATTATGAAAGACGATTACAGCGAGCAATGCCAGATGTGCGGCTACCGAAGCTCCGACGATGCGATAGCGCCGGAAGCGCGAGACCGGCTGAAGATTCTCGGGCTCTAATCCAGTAAACACGGCACCTACTAGATTACTCGATGGCCGGGCAAAAGAAGAGTGGATTTTTAGGGCACACGTTACCCGCGCTCTCCCATTGACTTAGAGCAATTCGATTACGAGCCCGCCTGTTGAGCGGCTATGTCGCCGATCACGGGGAGTTTAAACCTCTGTCCCTGATAAGCCTTAACCATCAGAATGATCCAGAGCACGAACATCGCCAGGCGGAGGAAGGTCCAGAGCAATGGAATGGATATAAACGACAGGCCTATGTCGATGATGATCCAGGCAACGAAAAAGAAGAGGGATTGAAAGGCATGGAAGCGGACAAAAGATTTCTTGTTGAAGGGCTCCACGACGAGGAACACAATCGCCGGAATGATGGTCACGTAAGCCAGGGCGCCAGCCACATTATCGGTGAGACCAGCACCTGCGGGCGCGACGATGGGCGCGGGCGTCGCCGCGGCACACTTGGGACAGGCAGCGCCATCGGCGATCTGGGTTCCACAGCTTGGACAAAAGGCCACAAAGCCTCCTTTGAGTTGAGAGGGAAGGTATCAGAATGCCGGGCGGGGTGCAATGGCCGCATGGCGGGCGTTTTGCGGGGAGAATATCTTTTCGCATTTTCCGAGACGGGCAGACGATGGCCTTTGCCGGACGGGCAGGTTGCCACTATCATTTCGTTGGCAAGTCATTTGCTGATTGCAGGTTCGCGGAGCGGCGAGGTTCGCGTCCGCTATTTTGTTTTTGAAAGGCATGGATGATCACCATTGTTTCGGGACTGCCGCGGTCGGGCACTTCGCTGATGATGCAGATGCTCGATGCGGGCGGGCTTCCGGTTCTCTCCGACGGCGAGCGTAAGGCTGACACCGACAACCCCAAGGGCTATCTGGAGTGGGAGCGCATCAAGCAGCTTCCGAAAGACCCGAGCCTGATTGCGGAGGCCGAGGGCAAGGTGGTGAAGGTGATTTCCCAGCTGCTGCTGTCGCTGCCTGCCGGCCACGATTACCGAATCGTATTTATGCAGCGTCCGCTGCCAGAAGTGCTGAAGTCGCAGGACGAAATGTTGCGGCGGCGCGGCAACGCCGAGCTGGTCGGCGATAACTCCGCGGTCGAGGAGCATTTTCATAGGCATCTGGTCGAGGTGAATCAGTGGATCGCGACCCAGGCGAACATTCAGATACGGCGGGCACATTATCATCGCGTTCTGCGCGAGCCGAAAGCAGTGGCCGAAGAAGTAACCGCCTTCCTGCAAGCGCCGCTTGATATTGACGCCATGGTTGGGCAAGTCGACGGAAGCCTCTATCGCAATCGGATGAAGTAAGCGCTCTCGCGAATTACGCCGAGTCTGATCGGCCAGAAAGACGTTGGATTTTTGGCCAATCGACGTTCTGGGAATCTGGGCGCGGCTTTTCTGACGTCTGGACGGTATGTTTCGATGTCCCACCGCGTGACCGAAATGCACTAGTGACACATTGCCGCCGCCGCGAAACCGAAGTAGAGTGCCATTCAGGTTTTCGTCTACGTTCTACGCGGACAATCTCCATTCCTTGGGGACGCTCAGACCCTAAGTAGACCTACTCGCATGGGCGAGACGGCAATTCTGCCCGATTGCCCGAAAGTATCAACCAAGCACGACGCCATCTTCTCTTAGCCCACACGGCATTAGCCGTAGTGTGTCTGGCCATCGAAGGAGTGTCGATGAAGAGATGGAATGCACGCAGCATCGTGTTGCTCGTAACCATTTGCATGAGTTACCGCGTCGTCCGGGCGCAGCAAGACCCAGGTCCGCGGCCTGGTCCGGCTGGGGCCGGTGGGCCGTTCCCAACACTCACGGCCGCCCAGCAACTGTTCTTCACGCAAGCGACGGCTCGGTTTCAGGAGGTTGATTCCGTCTCTGGAACGATTGAAGCCGGCTCGGGGTTAGGGCCAACGTTTAACGGAAACAGTTGCGCCATGTGTCACGCCCAGCCGGCCGTAGGCGGAAGCAGCCCAGGATTGAGCAGTCCGCAGAACCCGGTTCCTAACCCGCAGGTTGCGCTGGCCACTCTGGATGGCGCTGCTAACACCGTGCCATCGTTTATTACGAGCAACGGATCGGTGCGGGAGGCGCGCTTCATTCTGAACGCTGACGGTTCGCTCGACGGTGGTGTGCACGGCTTGTACACGATCGCCGGCCGAACCGATGCGCCGGGATGCGATCTGGCGCAACCGCCATTCGCGCAACAGCTGGCAACGAACAACGTGATCTTTCGCATCCCCACCCCGATCTTTGGATTGGGCCTGGTGGAAAATACACCCGACCTGACTCTTCAGGCGAACCTTGCCTCCACGCAAGGGGCAAGATCGCAGCTCGGAATTGGCGGCACGTTCAACACCAGCGGCAATGATGGCACGATTACCCGTTTCGGATGGAAGGCGCAGAACAAGTCGCTGCTGATGTTTGCCGGAGAAGCCTACAACGTCGAAATTGGAACATCGAATGAATTGTTTTCCAATGAGCGCAGCGCGGTTTCCGGCTGTGTGTTCAACGCAACACCGGAAGATTCCACAAACATCCTGAACCAAAACCCCAACAGTCCTAACTACAACACGACGATCGGAACGGCATCGGAGATGTCGTCTGACATTGTGAATTTCGCCGCGTTCTCGCGTCTCGGAGCACCGCCTACTCCGGCGGCTGCGACGCAATCGACACAAAACGGGCAGCATCTGTTTGAGAGCATCGGTTGTGCCCTGTGCCATTCGGAATCTCTGACCTCAGCCGCTTCCATCTATGGGGGAATGGGGGACGTAACCTACCATCCGTTGTCGGATTTTGCCATTCATCACATGGGAAATGGATTGGCGGATGGTATCGCGCAGGGAGTTGCAGGCCCAGACGAATTCCGTACAGCTCCGTTGTGGGGCGTTGGCCAGCGCCTGTTCTTTCTTCATGACGGTCGCACATCGGACATTCTCCAGGCGATTCTGGCACATGCCAGCTCGGGAGGAGGGGATTGCCGGGGCCAGCATTATCGGGGCGGCGGACAGCCGCGTTGTTCATCGGAAGCGAACGGCGTGATCCGGAATTTCCAGAGGCTCAGTCCTTCGGAGATTCAGGACATCCTGAACTTTCTGCGCTCGCTCTAGCAGAATTCGGTGGGGAGCCAAGGCTCTAGCGCGCATCTGATTGCCGAGATTGCATTGGCCGCCGCCTGATCTCTGAGATAAGGGTCAGCGCCTCCAATTTCGTAAGTTTCGCCTATACGCGTGAATTGTTCCTGCAACCGGCGATGTACGACAGTCTGATTAACCTCGGGTGGGGGTGCTCTTTAGTGTGGGCAAGGAACTACCGGCCATCCCGGCGCGCTCCACGTTCGCCCCGAAAATCCAGAAGCGGTGATTGACGGAGGCTGTAAGTTGTTCCAGCCTGTACAAGGAGCAGGCCCTGACACCGTGACCTGCCCGGAAGTCAGATTTAATGTACCTTGATCCGGGGAAGTGAGACTCAGGCGGTTTGCCCAGGTTCCTTTTGGAAATGGTGCAGCGCTGGGGGAGGAAACCGCGGCTAAGATTCCGCCTCCGGGTCCCCCCACTCCCCCAAGACTCCACGTCGCTTCAGTAGCGGCTGCCTGTACGACGAACCACTGCCCACTCCCTTTCACTGCGAAATAAGCGGGCCCGTTCGGATCGTTGTTATCTGGGGCGAGAACACTTAACACGATTCGGTCACTCCCTTGAGTGTCCTTGATGACGAGTTTTTTTGTGTCAATCTCGTCGGACACTTGCGCAGCTAACGTCACCTTCGGATGATCAGACAGTGCGAAGCCCAACAGAGCTACGATTAGAACGACTATAGCAAGTCTTGTATAGCTACTTTCTCTTTCGAGACGACGCAATCGCTTGTAGACTTCCGGTTCCGATTGGTCCATATCAGTATCCTCCGCAATGTGTTTACCTCTTCCCGCCGCATTCTACTCCCAATACGACCACCATCCTGCGCGGCACTGAGACTGACTGACCTGTGGCTCGCTGTGGGCCACATGCAGTACGCTCTGGGAAATGAAGCTCCGATGGGTTTCCGCGCGCCAGATCGTGCGGTATACGCGTTGCCCCCGCCCACTGCCCGCGTATCTCAGGTTTCGACCATCCATGCCGAAGCGCTAGTGGTAAAAGTGGCCCCGCATCTCGTATCCTTCTCGAATGACGATTTTGCGCGACGATTTCAACGAGGCAGTGAAGCGCACTTTGGCTGCCCGAGTTGGAAACGCTTGCTCAAGCCCCGATTGCCGGGCGTTAACGAGTGGGCCACAAGATGATCCTACCAAGGCTTTAAACGTTGGAGTGGCCGCGCACATCACTGGCGCTGCGCCGGGCGGGCCACGATACGATGCATTGCTAACTGCCGATCAGCGCCGCCATGCCGATAATGGCATCTGGCTTTGCCAAAACTGCGCGAAACTGGTGGACAATGACACTCTGCAATTCCCCGAGGAAGTGCTCCGAGCCTGGAAGACAATCGCGGAATACCGAGCACGCTCGACGATAGGCAAGACAGCGCCGTCAGTTCCGATGGGGTTGCCCACCAAGCCAGAGTCGGAATCACAGCGGAAGCTTCGCACTCTGCTTCTTTGGAAGGGCAAGATTGTTAAGCTTTCGCAAATGGCCACAGGTCGTGGTGTCATGATGGTCGGGCAAAGGTAGGCAGCTCGTTAGCGCAGGTATTGGATTGCACGGAACATTACGTGACGGTGGGAGTGGCGGGGGTGACGGGCTGGTCAAGGTCTATATCGCTGGAAAATATCTCCATTTCCTTCGACGATGCTAAGAAACATTTGGAAATTCAAGAGCGCTATTCGTGATCGATAGACGCAATGGGGGCTTCCGCTAGGCGTGTTCACGTCCCTTTGGGTTTGGGGTGAAATCAACTTCGCATTTTGGGCGGAATCTGATATCAGCACGTCGGGCTCGTACTTCATTTTCGCTTCGGCTTGCGATACATGTTGACTCTCACTCCCGGTTCAAAATCGTCTTTCATCCACCTGACAAAACTTTCCGAGTGATAGACGTATGTGTCCTTCGTAGATGGTCGAGCATCGCTGGCCAACACTTCACGAACGTAATCTTTGAAAGCAGCTTCCACTTCAGCAAGTGCAGCCGGTGAAATTTTCATGGCAGGGAGTTTACACCTAAAAACAAATAAGGCGTCGGTGGGCGATCAAGAACGAAAAGGCTGCTAGAATCCCCGGTTTATGTTGTATTGGGTATGCAAACGACGGCTAGAGATGCTGCGCCAATTTCGTGTACTCGCCTTCGATTACTTTGAAGGCGTCCAATACCCGAGTTGGATGTCCGCTGGCACGTCTCCCGTCATGGACGATACGGCGCAGACGGCACGCCAGCAAATAAATCACCTGCTAGGAGAAGTCTTAATTTCACTGGAGCGCTTCCGTATTCCGCACGTCATAAGGTATCAACCAGCCCCAACACTCGGAGGGTATGTCCAGAACGTAGATATCATCCTGAATATTTTTTCTCTCCGGGAGTTCCAAATCGGACCTGAGCGCGTTTTCGATACCGTAGACCGTGCCATCGGAGCATACGAACGAGAGACAGGCAGACTCCATCGAAACCTCTTTAATCCTCTTTACTGGCTCTGCCTAGTGATCGTATGGCTTTTGCGCTTACCATTTAGGCTGCTCGGTGTTGCCGGCTTCGACGCGCACAAAGTTGAAGGGTCATTGCTTGGAAGGATATTGAAACTCCTCTGGGGTATCGTCTTGGGGTGTGCTGCTGTGGTTCCGGCCATTCTGGAAATCCACGACCATTGGAATCTCGTGGGGCCACTGCTTCATAAATACTTTTCTCTTCTATACTCACGTTAGAAATGTTCCGCCCTCCTCGGAATCGAGGCAACTCCCGGCGAGCCCGTCTGAATTTTGTGTGGCAAGCTGTGACAAGATTGGCTAGCGGAGTGTTTGCAACTGATTGAAAATATGGTGGAGCTAGTCGGGATCGAACCGACGACCTCATCGTTGCGAACGATGCGCTCTCCCAGCTGAGCTATAGCCCCTTGCGGAGGGTCTGTTTACTTTTGATGATTTTACCAGCCATCGTTCGATTTCGCATAAACACGTGACTCTATCGTCACACTGTCGTCGCGTATTTTGCGCACGGACGAGTCGATCCGCGCGTTCCGTCATCCAAATATCAGCGCTCCAAAGCGGCGAAGCCCGGAAAACAGAGGCTATAATTTATCGTGAGCTCTTCAAAAGTAAAACACGTTGCGTCGGCCGACTTCCCTACTCGTTGGGGCCATTTTCTGATCCATGGATTTGCCACCCGGGCGTCGGCGTCGGGCAACGGCGCCAAGACCGAGGAAGCCGTGGCGCTGGTCATGGGCGAGGTCCACTCCGGGTCGCCGCTGGTGCGCATTCACTCGCAGTGTCTGACTGGCGACGTGTTCGGCTCGCTACGCTGCGATTGCCGTCAGCAATTAGAGATGGCGCTCTCCATGATCGCCAAAATGGGCGCGGGCGTCCTGATCTATGAACAGCAGGAGGGGCGCGGTATTGGGCTAATGGCGAAGTTGCAGGCCTATGCTCTGCAAGACAGCGGCCTCGACACCGTGGAAGCAAACGAACGCCTTGGCTTCAAGGCCGATCAACGGGAATTCCTGATGCCGGTTGAGATCCTGAAAGCACTGGATATCAAGCAGGTTCGGCTGCTCTCGAACAACCCTGACAAAGTCTCCGCGCTTGAACGAGCCGGTATCAAGGTGACCGAGCGCGTGCCTTGTGAAGTTGCGCCCACCGAACATACGGAAGAATATTTGAAGACTAAGCAGGAAAAGCTGGGCCATCTGTTCACGCGTCGCGCGAATCGGCACTAGATCAGACCAGTCTCAACGGGCGCGCAGCGCTCGCGTCAGTCCTTCTCTGTTCTTCACCGGCAAGCCACGCATCGCCGCTCGCGCCAAGACGACATAGAGTTCACGCGCCCGGGGATATTTCTTCAGCGTCTTCAGGTGTTGCGCAATCGTTTCCGCATCTCCCCGAACCAACGGCCCGCTAAAAGACCGGGCGGGACCCAGGCGCTCGTAGTTGGCCAGCGTCTGGCGCAAGATCGGCAGACTTTTTCGGCGTGCATCCTGAGGCGTGAATCCAGCGGCACGAGCGGCATCTTCGAGGGTAATCAGGAACGCCAGCAGCAAGGGCGACGTCAGCGTGCTCCAGGCATGGTAGGCTGCTTTCCGGGCTGGCGGGAGCGAGAAGCTGTTGCCTCCAAGTACGCGAACCATCTGGCGCGCCACGCGTCTCGCTATGGCATCGCCTTCGATGGCAAATGGCACAGCCTTTAAAGAAGGGCGCGCGCCGGCGACGAACGTCATCATAGGATGCACCGATGCCGCGGCGAGTCCAGCAATGCGCAAAGGGGCGAGTTCGCGACTGGAAAGCGCTCCACTGGAATGGAGGGCGAAACGGACTCCGCTTTTCTTCTGACGAGCCAAACGGAGCGCGACCAAGCGACTCGCCAGAATGGCAGCTGCCCGGCCAATCTCGCGATCGGGAACGCAGAACCACAACAGCGACGCGTCGAGAGCGGCGGACTTTGCGGTAACGGCCCGCGCTCCCACCTTGCTAGCGAGCGCGAGCGCACGCCGGCGCGACCGAGGCAAATCGCGCGACACGATCTCGGTGATGGTGAAACCGGCGTCGTGCAGCGCCGCGGCCAGAAATGCTGCCAAGCGTCCGGCACCAACCAGCGCGATGGAAGGCTTTCCTTGCGCTGCGCTGCTCGGCTTTGTCGCAGTAATCGATTTTCGGCTCACCGGCGCAGCATACCTTATATTGTTGTCATGGCGAAATCGGCAGACCATAAATCGGCTGGCAGTAAATCGGAGCGAGCTCGCGTGCTTTCTTCCCGCGTCAGTTACCGCGGACCGGTATTCAGCGTCACCACGGATGAAGTAGAGGAACCCGGAGGCGTGCGCGCACGACGTGACGTCATCCGGCACTCGGGATCCATCGTTGTTCTGGCGGTAGACGATGGCGCGAAAACGGCCCGTAAAGGCGAATCGCGAGTGCTGCTCGAACGCCAGTATCGCCACGCCGCGCAATCGATGATGTGGGAGCTGCCCGCAGGACGCATCGACGATGGTGAAACCGCTCTTACCGCAGCCAAGCGCGAGTTACTCGAAGAGACCGGCTACACGGCCCGCCAGTGGAGGAGGATCCTGCATTTTTACGTGAGTCCCGGCTTTCTCGATGAAACTATGACCATCTATCTGGCCCGAGGTCTCAAAGCCGGCGAGGCACAACCCGAGCCGGATGAGAGGATTGCCGTGAGATTCTTCACTTTATCTGAGGCGAAATCGATGGCGCTTCACGGCCGCATTCGCGATGCCAAGACTATCTCCGGGATCCTCTGGCTGGCCGAAATGACGCGATCCGCCCGCTAATGCGGCCACCCATTACTCTTTAATAACCCCCTCGATAGCTGCCCCTTCCGCCAGGCGCTCACGTGAGCCTTGACAGCCCCCCCGGTCGGCAGCACAATGCCTACACATTTTTTTGCGGGACCTGGAATCGCGCCTTTTCAGGACAATCCGCAATAAAAAGGGGGGCATGTGGAACGGCTGAAAGGCACGGTCAAGTGGTTCAATAATGCAAAGGGATACGGCTTCCTCGGCCGTGAAGATGGACCCGATGTTTTTATTCACTACAGCTCGATCACCACTGAAGGTTACAAGAGCCTGCAGGAGGGCGATCAAGTGGAGTTTGAGATTGTCCAGGGACAGAAAGGCCCGCAGGCGGCCAATGTAACCAAGATTACCTAATAAGATCTCCTGAGCGGATAGTCTTTCACGCGACTCTTTTTGCGGACCACGCTCCGCGCACGACCTCTGCGGTATTTGTGTCCCTCTGTACAGGACTTCCCTGCTGCTTGCGCACTTCTCGCATTACAATCTGGGGTTACAATCTTCTCTCAGGTCCCACTCTGGATGGACAATAAAAGTATCGCAACTCTGCTATTCGAGACCGCCGATCTGCTCGAGATCGACGGGCAGGACTCGTTTCGTGTGCGCTCCTATCGGAATGCGGCGGAGGCCATTGAAGCGCTGCCCCAGCAGGTGGCTGATCTGATCGATGAACCGAAAAAGGTGCTGGCCATCCAGGGCATTGGCAAAGGGATGCTGGCAAACCTGCAGATGCTTTTCAAAGATGGCCACATTGAAGCGCACGCGGAGCTGTTGAAGAAGTATCGGCCGTCAATGCTCGAATTGCTCAAGATTCAGGGTCTCGGCCCGAAGACAATCGCCCTCATCTGGAGCGCATATCAGGTCAGCGATCTGGAGGGCGTGGAGAAACTGGCTAGGGAGGGCAAGATCCGGGAACTGCCCCGCATGGGCGAAAAGCACGAATTGAAACTGCTCAAGGCGATCGAAGATTATCGGCGCATCGCCGGACGATTTCTGATCGACAAGGCGGAAGAACTGGCGGAAAAACTGACGGAGTATCTACTATCCGTGCCGGGCATTGAGAAAGTAACGCCGGCAGGATCGTTACGCCGGGGACGAGAAACGGTCGGCGACCTCGATATCCTCGTTACTGGCAAAGGCTGCATCGCGGACGAGTCGCGTCAGAAGCTCATTGAACATTTATTGCGCTTCCCCGGGCTGATGGACGTGATCGCGCAAGGCGAGAACAAGGTCAGCTTCCGGCATCGCAGCGGCATGCAGGTAGATGTACGGTTGCTTCCGCCGGAATCGTTTGGCGCGGCAATGCAATATTTCACCGGCTCGAAGGCGCACAACGTGGCCCTGCGGCAGCGCGCGTTGAAGATGGGTTTCACGCTGAACGAATATAGTCTTGCAACAGTTGAAGATGAGAAACCGGTGGCACGCAAAACCGAAGAAGAGATTTACGCCAAACTTAATCTCGACTTCATCCCACCTGAGTTGCGCGAGAATCAAGGAGAAATCGAAGCCGCAACAGCTCACACGCTGCCGCTGCTGATCGAACTGAGCGACATTCGCGGCGATGTGCACATGCACACGGTTGAAACCGACGGCCGCAACACCATTGAAGAAATGGCAGAAGCCGCCCGGGAACGCGGCTATGAGTACATGGCCATCACCGACCACTCCAAGAATCTGGCGTTTGCTAACGGGCTCACTGACGAGCGCGCGCTGGCGCACATTGAAAGGATTCGCGCGGTCGGGAAACAAATGAAGGACATCCGCATTCTTGCCGGGATTGAAGTCGATATCCTCGGCGACGGATCGCTCGACCTTTCAGACGCAGTGCTCGAGAAGATGGACATCGTGATTGCCAGCGTGCATTCGCAATTCAACCAGGACCGCGCCACGATGACCGACCGGCTGCTGAAGGCGATTGCCAACCCGAATACGTCGGTGATCGGGCATCCCACGGGACGACAACTGCTGCGGCGTGACGCCTATCAGTTCGATTTCGATAAGGTGCTCAAGGCAGCGGCCAAACATAAGGTGGCAATGGAGCTGAACTCCTATCCGGAGCGGCTCGACCTCAACGATGTCCACCTGCGCCTGGCGAAACAGCACGGTGTGAAGATCGTGATCAACACCGATTCTCATCACACTTCGCACCTGGAGAAAATACGCTATGGCATCACGCAGGCGCGACGGGCGTGGCTAACGAAAGAAGATGTGCTGAATACGCTGCCGGCGGCAAAGTTTGCCAATGCGATGAAGCATGAGTGGTAAGCAGGTATTGTCATTCGCTCAGCGTGATAAACCAGAATAAGCGAGTGCTACCAGCAAATTCCTTCGTAGGTCTTCGCGCCTTCCGGCCGCTTCGTTCGATCCAGGTGGATGAGATCAATTACGATCTGCTCCGGACGCAGGTATTTGGCAAGCTGATCTTTGCTTGCGGATTTGTTGCCGAGGATGACGACTTCGGCGGAGCGCATTACGTCTTCGAGGTCGGCGGAAAGCACGGACCCGATGTGCGGGATGACTTCTTCGATGTATTGGCGGTTGGAACCGGCGAGACGGCCTAGCGAAACATCCTCATCCCATACTTTAACTTCGAGCCCTTCGCCCATGAGTCTCTTGATCAGCTGCACCTGCGGACTCTCGCGCAGATCGTCAGTGCCAGCCTTGAAACTCAGGCCCAGTTGAGCGATTTTCTTTTTGCCGGTACCCAGCACCATCTCCACCGCGCGATCGACATGCTCGGCGTTACTCGGCATCAGCGATTCGAGCATCGGAAGCTTGAGGTCGAGTTCTTTAGCTTTATAGGTGATGGCGCGCAGATCTTTCGGCAGGCAGGAACCGCCGAAGGCGAAGCCGGGCGAAAGATATGCGGGAGAAATGTTCAGCTTCGTGTCAGAAGTAAAGATCTTCGTCACCGCGTGCGCATCGACGCCAAGATGTTTGCACATGGTTCCCATCTCATTGGCAAAGCCAACTTTTACGGCGTGATAGCAGTTGGAAAAATACTTGACCATTTCGGCAACAGGAATCGTGGTTTCGTAGAGTGTGCCGGGCGTGTCTTTGTAAAGTTCGCGTAGCGGAGCCAGATGATGGGTGTCGCTGGCTCCAAGAATGGTGTAGGGAGGATTCAGGAAATCGGCAACCGCGCTGCCTTCACGCATGAACTCGGGGTTATAGCAAACGGTGAAATCCTGGCCGCATTTTTTCCCGCTCTCTTTTTCGAGCACTGGAAGCACCACAGTTTCTGTCGTCCCTGCGAGCACGGTGCTACGCAAAACGAAAACGTGCGGAGAATTTTTCTTGCGGATGGCAGCACCGATTTCGCGGGCCACGCTCTCGATGTGACTGAGATCGAGTTTGCCATTCTTCAGGCTGGGCGTTCCGACGCAGACGAATGAAACTTCGGAATTCAAGACCGCCGCGGTGGCGTCGGTGGTTGCTTGCAGCAATCCAGCTTTGTGCGCCTGGGCGACCATTTCGCTCATGCGGGCTTCGACGATCGGAGTGCGGCCCGATCCCATCATTTCGACCTTGGCGCGGCTCACATCAACGCCAATCACTTTGTGGCCCATCGACGCGAAGCATGCAGCCGATACCGATCCGACGTATCCCAACCCGAAAACACTAACCGACAAACCCAAGCAATATCTCCTGAAAAATCGAGTGTGCACCAGACAGCAACAACCTTAGGAACTATACCAACCTGCGGATGAACGCGATGACGCAGCATCCCGCATACGTTCGGCGATGCGCCGAATCACCGCGATTTACCCTATTTATTATCAGTTAGATGCGAAACATTATTAAACTCAAATGTAGCGCCGATTCCCCAACGATCGTCGCGATCAAACGGCCTCGATCGGCCGAAATTCGGTACGGGGAATATTCGCAACCTTGATCGTAGCGCGGCTGCAAGGGTTCGGTCAGATGTAGCGAGGCGATGGGGGTAACAAGAGTAACAGTTGTCGAGGGCACCGCTTTTCAGCGGGGCGCTTTTCGGCATGTAAGATAAAGTCAACCGTGGCTTCCGGATGGCAAAACAAGCTGGCACGCGTATCCCGAATGGACTGGGAAGAAGTGAAGGTGCGCGCCGGGCAGGAATTGCACAAGCGGAGCGACCTGCTGATGCACCGCCTGGGCATCCGAAACGGGGCAGTACCGCTCCAGATGCTGCCGCTCGAGTCTGAGGCAGGGGCGACTGGCCAGTTCTTCTTTTCTAGCGGTGAAGCTGAGGCGCGCGCTGACCTTGTGCGGAAAAATCTGCCCGACGAAGCGGCGGAAATTCTGCGTGAGGCGGACGCGATCTGCTCTCATCGGTTTCGACTTCTCGGCTACGACAACCTCAGCTTTGGCGATGAGATCGACTGGCATCTCGATCCCGTGCACGGCAAACGCGCGCCGCTCGATCCGTGGTTCAAGATTGCTTTCCTTGATTTTGCCGTGGTGGGCGACCACAAGATTACCTGGGAACTGAACCGGCACCAGCACTTCGTCACACTGGCAAAGGCTCGCTTACTGAGCGAGGACAAGAAGTACGTTCGCGAATTGATTGCCGAATGGCGCAGCTGGATCCAAGCGAATCCGTATCCGCTGGGCATCAACTGGGGAAGCACGCTGGAAGTTGCCTTTCGCAGTTTGTCGTGGATCTGGGTTGACCACCTGTTGTCGGCGACCGCCGAATATGCGGAGTTTCGTTCGGAACTGCTGCCCGCGCTCGCTTTTCACGGGCGTTACATTGAGCGCTATCTATCGACATATTTTTCTCCTAATACACATCTGCTGGGTGAAGCGGTTGGGTTGTTTTTTCTCGGCGTTCTCTATCCGCAGATGCCCGACGCCGCACGCTGGCAGGACACAGGATGGAAGACGCTGCTGCAAGAAGCCAGACGGCAAGTACGTCCGGATGGTGTTTACTTCGAGCAATCGCTCTACTATCACGTCTATGCGCTCGACTTTTTTCTCCATGCCCGTTTGCTGGCCGAGCGGAACGGAATCGAGATTCCGGCGTCGTATGACTCGGCGCTCGAAAGAATGTTGCACGTTGTCGCCTCGCTAGCGCAGGCCGGTCCAGCCGAAGGTTTTGGCGATGATGATGGCGGCCGGGTTTGGAATCCGCGGCGCAATCGGACAGAACAGATGACCGATCCGTTGGCGCTGGGTGCAGTCATTTACTCGCGCCAGTTTTCTTCGACCCGATTGACGGAGGAAGCGATCTGGTTGTGTGGCGAGAAGGCGGTCGCGGAAGCGGCGCGATCAAAAGCTATGCCACAAATGCGCTCGTTGTCTTTCGCCGAGACTTTTGCTGACGCCGGCCTCTACGTGATTTCCGATTCACTGCCGTTTGCGCAGACGATGATGGTGGATGCTGGCCCACAGGGCGTTGGCCGCTCCGGCCACGGACACGCCGACGCGCTCAGCGTCCGTCTCACGATCGACGGACGGCGCTGGCTGGTGGACTCCGGGAGTGGGGTCTATGTTTCGCAAAATCCGGCGGATCGTAACAAGTTCCGTGGAACGGGCGCGCACAATACGATGCTCGTGGATGGAGCGGATCAGGCGGTTGCTGACGAACCGTTTTCGTGGACGCATATTCCGACGACGCGGGCGGAAAATTGGATCGCGGGAAAAAGCTTCACCTACTTTGTGGGCAGTCATAACGGGTATGCGCGGCTGGCGGATCCGGTTGTACATCGGCGACACGTACTGAAGATCGCGGGCGGCGTCTGGCTGATTCGCGATGTTGCGCTCGGCCAGGCGCAACATGAACTGGAAGTACGGTGGCACTTCGCGCCTGACCTCGACCTTCGCCAAGACGGTGGGACAATCGAGATCTCGACGGCCAGCGCGACGCCGGGCGAACCGGAGTCCATGCTCATCGTGCCGGAAGAGTCGGTCTGGACGACAGAGCTCACGGAAACCACGCTTTCTCCCGCCTACGGAGCGTTGCAGCGCGCGCCACTGGTGCGGAGCCACACACGGGTAACGCTGCCGGCAGAGATCGCGACGGTGTTTGTCGCGCGTGCCAACCGGCCTCGGCGCGAAGAGGCACTTCGCGAATCAGCCGTCAAGACATCTGTCCTTAAAACAAAGTTCACCACCAACGCGCAGGCGGCAGTGCAGACTTACGAACTCGATCTCGATGATGGAAGCCACAGTTTTCTTTTTTCGCGCGGCGATGAAGCGTGGAGCTTTGGACCATGGTCGTCCGATGCGCAGGTACTTTATTTCCGTACGGAAAATGAGAAGCTAGCGCAACTGGTCGTAATTGGCGGAACGCAAGTCGCGTGGCGGGGAGAACCTCTATTATTAAAGATGGCGAGCCCGGCCGCATTTTTCGAATGGCGCAGGGGGGACACACCGGAAGACTTGGATCGGGGCGGGTTCTCGGTTACGACGATGTTCGAGGAGTTCGTGTCGAATTCTGGACTGCACTCTAATTCGGGACCAAGTTTGAAACAGCCTGCGAAACAAGCTCCGTCGCCCTACGTGGAGAAACAATAAATGTGCGGGATCGCCGGTATTCTTGAATTCGGACGCGACGCTCGGGCTAACACTACCGCACTGCGCGAAATGTGCCGGGTGATTTCCCATCGCGGGCCCGACGACGAAGGTTTTTATACCGACGGCGCGGCCGGCATCGGCATGAGGCGCCTGAGCATTGTTGATGTCGCGGGCGGGCACCAGCCAATTTCAAACGAAGACGGCACGCTGTGGATCGTATACAACGGCGAGATTTACAACCATCTTGCGCTGCGCGAGCAGATGATTGCGCGTGGCCATCGCTACGCCACGCACAGCGACACCGAAACCATCATCCATCTCTTCGAGGAGTACGGCGCGGACTGTGTGCAGCACCTGCGCGGCATGTTCGCCTTCGCCATCTGGAATCGCAACACGAAAACGCTTTTCATCGCGCGCGACCGATTAGGCATTAAGCCGCTGTATTACAAATTGACGCCCGAGCGACTGCTGTTTGGATCGGAAATCAAAGCTCTGCTGGCGCACGGCGGAATTCGTCCCGAGTTCAATCGGCCAGCTCTGCCCGAGTATCTGGCGTTTGGATATTTGTCGGGCGAGGAGAGTTTCTACAAGGGCATTCTGAAGCTGCCGCCGGGACACACGATGATGATCGGTCCGACGGGCAAGGCCGAGATTCGTCAATTCTGGGATTTGGATGCATCGAAGCCGCATGAATCGCGCGATGAAAGTTACTACGTCCAAAGCTACCGCGAACTGCTTGAGGGTGCGGTCAATAGCCACTTGATGAGCGATGTGCCCCTCGGCGTGTTCTTGAGCGGCGGCGTGGATTCAAGCGCGGTAGCGGCGCTGATGACAAAGCTGCGGCGCGAACCGGTGGAGACTTTTTCCGTCGGCTACGCAGAGCAGGCGCAGAGCGAACTGCCGTTCGCGCGCACGGTTTCGGACCACATCCATTCGCGTCACCATGAGGTGCTGGTCGGCGAGCAGGATTTCTTCGGTGCGCTGCCGCATTTGATCTGGCATGAAGACGAGCCCATCGTTTGGCCTTCGAGCATCTCGCTTTACTTTGTCGCCCGCCTCGCTCGCCAAAGAGTGACGGTTGTGCTAACCGGCGAAGGCGCGGACGAAACTCTCGCGGGCTACACGCGATATGCCTTCACCCTGAAGAATGCCGCGCTGGACCGTGTTTACCGCAGCGTGGTTCCGGGTATTTTGCGGCGGGGATTGCGCAATACAGTGTCCAACTCTTCGTTGCTGGGCGCGACGCTGCGCCGCAAGCTGGAACACACGTTTCTCGGGAAAGATGGTGGCTCCTTTACATCTTTCTACTTCGATAATTTCTTTTCTGCCTTCAGCGCGGCGGAACAGGACGGACTGCTGACCAGCGAGTTCGCGAGCGAAGCCGCGCCCAGCACCGCGTATCAGAATGTGCTCGGCTTTTGGAACCGATCATCCGGCGAAATGTTGCAACGGCTGCTCTACACCGACATCAAGACCTATCTTGTCGAACTGCTGATGAAGCAGGACAACATGAGCATGGCGGCGTCGATCGAAAGCCGCGTGCCGTTTCTCGATCACGTCCTGGTGGAGTTTGCCACGCGAATTCCGCGCGAAGTGCAGATTCAGGGATTGGCGGGAAAGCGGATTTTGAAAAAAGCGGTGGAAGACCTGCTTCCGCATTCGATCCTTTACCGTCCGAAACTTGGCTTTCCAACTCCGTGGAGCGTCTGGCTGGCCGGATCTCGACTGGAAATGATTCGCGCCATGCTGCTAGAATCGCGCAGCCTTGACCGCGGATACTTCCGCCGCGAGGCTATCGAGAAACTGTTTGACGAGCATCGGGCACGGCATCGCGACAACTATGACCGCATCTGGCGGCTGCTCAACCTTGAGCTGTGGCATCGCGTTTGCCTCGAAGGCGAGTCGCATGACGAAGTCGGCGAGCCGGCGATGAAAATGGTCTCCACCACCTGATACTGCAGCAGCCAAAGGCTAGTGCTATCCTCGTTACCTTATGCGCAATCTTCGCTTGATATGCCTGTTTGTCGGCTTCTCTACGCTTTGTGCTTTCGCTCAACAACCGTTTCTCACGGCCACGCAGTGGGGAGCATTGCGCGATGAATCGAACGGCGCCGCACCCTATGAAAACCTGCGCTACCTGACCGGGCTGCATCGTGTCCCTGCGACTCCCGAGTTTGATCAGGCGGCGCAATTTGTTTTGCAACGTGCCAAAGAGTATGGGCTCTCCGACGCGCACAGCGAACAGTTCCCTATCGACGGCTCGAAGAATTACGGCCTGATGCGTTCATATCTGGCCTGGATTGTAGAAGAGGGCCGGCTATGGGAAGTGCGGCCAGAACATCTTCTCCTTGGAGATTGGAAGACTGATCCCATTCGCCTGGCTGATTACAGCCATACCGCGGACGTGGAAACGGAGTTGGTCGACGTCGGCAACGGCGGAAGCGAAGCCGATTATTCGGGCAAGGATGTTCGCGGCAAGATTGTACTTGCCGACGGTGTTCTGGCGCGGGTGCAGCAGTTGGCGATCGCGCAGCACGGCGCGGTCGGCATCGTCAGCGACATGCCGAACCAAACGACAGCGTGGTCGGGGTTGGACACCACGATTGTTCGCTGGGGCCATCTCGATGCGCGTCAACCCTCCGGATTTGCCTTCATGGTGTCCCGGCAAACTGCCGAGGCGTTGCGTTCCCGTTTGCGAAGCGGCGATGCGGTCACTCTGAGCGCGCACGTCAAAGCAACCGTCGGCCCTGGCCACTGGACGGTCGTTACCGGCACCATTCCCGGCACTGACCAGGCTGCGGGAGAAGTCGTCTACAGTTGTCATCTCGATCACGAGCGTCCGGGCGCAAACGACAATGGCAGCGGATGCGTCACGATTCTTGAATCCGCGCGCATCTTGCAGCAGTTGATCGACTCGGGCAAATTGTCGCGTCCCGCGCGCACGCTACGCTTTGTCTGGGGACCGGAAGTCGAGGGCACGATGGCGTTTCTTGCCACTCATCCTGAGATACGGCAACGGCTGCGGGCCGATATCCACATGGATATGGTGGGTGGAGATCCGTTCAAGAATAAATCTGTGTTTCACGTCACCGCCACCCCTTGGTCGTTGCCCAGTTTCGTCACCGATGCGGGCTCCGTGCTGCTCGATACGATTCGAGCCGCGGCCAGCGGATACGCGGCAGGTGACTTGCCAGCGGATCAGGGAATCGTTGAAACGCGCGCCGGTGGACAAGGTACTCGCAATGAACTCTTCGCCGATGTGACGCCTTATTCGAGCGGCAGCGATCACGACGACTATGATTCTTCGACCATCGCCGTTCCCTCGCTGTATCTTCGCGATTGGCCCGACATTTATATCCATACTGATCATGACACTCTCGATCAGATCGATGCGACGAAGTTGCGGCGCGTGGCGTTGCTGGGAGCCGCCGCGGGATATGTTTATGCCAGCGTCACGGCGCAGCAACTTCCGATGCTGCTGCCATTCCTCGCTTCTCAATCTGAAGCTCGACTCGCACAGGTTTTCGGCGCGGCCCAGCAGTTAGTGGATGATCCTAAGCTTGAAGCAAGTGTTGCCTGGTATGAAGCGCGTAATCTTGTGGACCAATCCCTGCTGCGTGAACGCGGAACTCTGCATTCGGTGGTTGAATTCACGGGAGGCGCCGCGGATACCGACGCAGAGGCTGGGAAGGCCGTTTCCGACCAAGCTGTGAATTTCCAAAGTTGGATCGATGCCCGGGCAAAACTGCGCGGAGCAACGGGATCGGCTCCGAGCGCGCCTTGGGCAGGCGACTCCGACGCGAAACGCATTCCTGTCAGGATTGGGGAATTCGGCCCGCTGACTTATCAGAATGACAACGTCCTGCTCGCCCGCCTGGGCAAAGAGCGCTACGGGAAAATCAAGCTGATCAATGCCGAACATACGCAACTGCTGAGCGTCCAGGACCAGTCTGAACTTTACGCCTATGAGATCGTCAACTTCGTGAACGGCCAGCATACGGTGGGCGAGATACGCGACGCGGTTTCGGCCGAGTACGGTCCTTTACCGGTGAATCTGGTTGCCGACTATCTCAATGCTTGCGCCGAAGCGGGTGTCATCCGGTGGAAATAGCGCGGCGATCTTGCGCAGTAACATTTTGTACTTGCTTTGTGCCCTTGAAAGCTGCATTAGTTACAAAGCGGGCGCGCCGGATATCTCGGATAAGAAGTTAGCTGCGGGCGATTAATTCGAAGCAGGGCACTCGCAAACGAACATTGGAAAGGAACCAGAAGTGAAGATCTCGCAAAAAGGACTTTACGCGCTGCAAGCAATCATGACGCTCGGCAAGCGTTACGGAACGGCAACGGTCAAAATCCGCGACATCGCCATGGAGAGCGACCTGCCGGAAAAGTTTCTGGAACTGATTCTTCTGGAGCTCAAGAATGCGCGCATTGTTGAAAGCGTGCGCGGCGCCAAGGGCGGTTACCGTCTACGGCGCGCGCCCGAGGAGATCAAGCTCAGCGAGATTATTCGCCTGGTGGATGGACCGCTCGCGCCGTTTGGCGACGCCGACCAACTCCGCGGCCTGATCGTTACCGATCCCGATCATCGCGCGCTGTACAGCGTGTTTTTGGAAGTCCGCGACGCGGCCGCCAAGATCCTGGAGAGTACTTCGGTCGCCGATATTGTCGGGAGAGCTGCGAGATCGACCAAAAAGCCAGGCACCAAAAAGAAGCGAAAGAACAGCGCCGTGCTAGCTATTGTTGAGAAGAACGTAAAGAGTAAGTAAGGGTCGCCCCACTTCCCGCTCCAAACGTTAGGCGAGAACGGCCTCGTACTCGCCATATGCACCCTTGAAATCGGTGATTTCATGGGTACCTTCGAAATGCCAGATCCGGGTTGCAACTTCATCGATCAAATCTTCGTCGTGCGTGACTAGCAGCACAGTCCCCTGATAGCGCTGTAACGAGATGTTGAGCGCGTTGATCGATTCGAGATCAAGATGGTTGGTAGGCTCGTCGAGCACGAGCACGTTCGGCTTTTGCAGCATGAGCTTGCAGAAGAGCAGTCGCGCCGCCTCGCCACCCGAAAGTATCTCGGTACGCTTTTCCGCGTCGTCGCGCGGAAAAAGCATCTGGCCGAGGATCCCGCGAATCTCTTCCGTAGAAGCGGCGGGATCCCATTGATGTAGCCACTCCAGAACCTTGACGCCGGGTTCGATGAGCGCCTTGTGGTCCTGCGCGAAATATCCTACAGCAGCTTCGTGACCCCAGATGACTTTTCCGCCGTCGATAAAAGGACCATCGTAGCCGCTGGTTTTTTTCAATTCCAATTCTGAAGTCGTCGGAGAGTTGGCCAACAGCGCATTTACCAGCGTCGTCTTGCCCGAACCGTTGCGCCCCATCAGCGCAATCTTTTCCCCGCGCAGCACACTGGCGGTAAATGCTGAAATGACTTTCGCCTCTCCGTAAGACTTCGCGATGCCTTCAATTTCCAGAATATGCTTGCCCGAGGGCCGCTTCTGCTCGAACTTCAGATAAGGACGCTGGATGTTCGATCTCGCCAGCTCCGTGACCTGCAGGCGTTCGACTTCCTTCCGTCGCGACTGCACTTGACTGGAGCGCGTTCCGGCGGCGAAGCGCGCGATGAACTCGTTGAGCTGAGCAATCTTCTTTTCGCGCTGCGCGTTCTGCCCTTCGATCTGGGAGCGCACCTGCGTCTTCGCGATCACCATGTCATCGTAAGTGCCGGTGTAAGTGATGATGGTCTCGTAATCAATATCGGCAATATGCGTGCAGATGCCATTGAGAAAATGGCGGTCATGCGAGATCACAATCAGCACGCCCTCATATTGATTGAGAAAATTCTTGAGCCAGTGGATCGAGTCGAGATCCAGGTGGTTGGTAGGTTCGTCAAGCAGCAGCGCCTGCGGATGACCAAAGAGCGCCTGCGCTAACAGCACGCGCATTTTCTGGCCGCCCGGTAGTTCCGACATCTTGCGCTCGTGCATGGCATCGGGAATGTCGAGCCCTTGCAGCAGAATCGCGGCGTCGCTTTCGGCGGTATAGCCATCTTCTTCGCCGACTATGCCCTCAAGTTCGCCGAGCCTCATGCCGTCGGCGTCGGTCATTTCGTGCTTTGCGTAGATGAGTTCGCGCTCTTCGAGCGCCGCCCACAAACGGCGGTTGCCCATGATGACTGCGTCGATCACGCGGTATTTGTCGAAGGCGAATTGATCCTGACTCAGTACGCCAAGCTTGCGCGGACGAACGACAGTTCCCTTCTGCGGGTCAAGTTCGCCGGTCAGAAGCTTCATAAACGTAGATTTGCCGGCGCCATTGGGACCGGTGAGGCCGTAGCGCCTCCCTGCCACGAAACCGGTGGACACTTCGTCAAATAAAATCTTGGCGCCGTAGCGCATGGACACATTGCTGACTGAAATCATGGCGTTTAGAAAACTGCGGGAATCGATCCAAAAGGAAGAAACGCAGCTGCTGAAACTAGAATATCACGAGGTCTTCGAATCGCGATCCATGTTAGCCTCTCCTAAGTAATCAAAATCGTAACGAAGAACGAAAACGAACGACGCCAACGAACGACATTCTTGAACGAACGGTATTCATGAGCAATCCCCGGCCTCCTTCCATCAATCTCCAAGCGATCGCGCTGCAAGTCATGGCAGCGCACGGCTTCCAGCCAGATTTTCCGCCGGAAGCGCAAAAACAGCTCGCAGATATCAGTGCGCATCCGCCGAAGCTGGTGCCTTCAGACAACGTACAAGACCTGCGCAGCCTGCTTTGGTCTTCGATCGATAACGACACATCCAAAGATCTGGATCAGATCGAAGTCGCCGAGCGTCTGCCGAATGGCGACGTGAAGGTGATGGTCGGCATTGCCGACGTGGACGCGTTCGTTCCCAAAGACTCTCCGATCGACCAACACGCGGAACGGGAAACGACCTCGGTGTATACCGGCGTAACCATTTTTCCGATGTTGCCGAACGAGCTCTCAACGGGAGCGTCGTCGTTGCTTCCGGACGTTGACCGGCCTGCCGTGGTGACTGAGTTTGTGGTGAATGCCAGCGGCGCGCTCAGCTCGAGCAACGTTTATCGCGCGATTGTTCGTAACAAGGCGCAGCTCACTTACAACGGCGTCGGAGCCTGGCTCGAAGGCTCGGCACCGGCTCCGCCAAAAGTGGCCGCATCAGCGGAATTGCAAGCGCAGCTCAAACTGCAGGATGAAGTTGCCCAGGCGCTGAAGAAATTGCGCTTCGAGCACGGCGCGCTAAGCCTCGACACCAGTGAAATTGTGCCTCTACTGTATGACGGACAGGTCGTCGACGTAGTGAAAGCGACCAAGAATCGCGCCACCGATTTGATCGAAGATTTTATGGTGGCTGCGAACGGCGTAGTCGCGCGGCTGCTTGAAAAGGTTTCTTCCCTGCGCCGGATCGTGAGAACACCCGCACACTGGGATGGCATTGTGCGGCTGGCGGCGGAGCAGGGCGAAAAACTGCCGTCGACGCCTGATTCCAAGGCGCTCAACGACTTTCTTATCAAGCGCAAGGCCGCCGATCCCGATCATTTCGCCGACCTCTCGCTGGCCGTGATCAAACTGGTTGGGCCCGGCGAATATATTCTGGAGCGCCCGGGTGATTCCCCGGAAGGACATTTCGGACTCGCGGTGCAGGATTACACGCACTCGACCGCGCCCAACCGTCGATTTCCTGATGTGGTAACTCAACGCCTGATCAAAGCTTCGCTCGACGGAAAGCCCGGACCTTATTCCGACAACGATCTTGCCGCCATTGCTTTGAATTGCACCGAGAAAGGCGATGCGGCACGAAAGGTGGAACGGGAAATGTCGAAACGGTTGTCGGCACAAGCCATGAGTCATCACGTCGGCGAGACTTTTGACGCTATGGTTACGGGCACGACTCCGAAGGGAACATTTGTTCGCGTCTTGCAGCCGCACATGGAAGGCTTGCTGACGCAGGGTGGTCAAGGCTTGCATGTTGGCGACAAATTACGCGCCAAGCTGACGCGGACTGATGTGCAACAGGGGTTTATTGATTTCGTAAAAGCGTAGGTTGACGCTCGATCACCCGTTCTTTTTCTCCAGTTCTGCCCAGCGTGCATAGAGGGTATCGAGCGTCTCCTGGGCCGCGTCCAGCGCGGCCTGTGCGCTGACGAGACGGGGAGCATCCGTCGCATTGGCTGGATCTTCTAGTTCGGCGCGTTTGGCATGCACTAACTGCTCGGCCTCTTCCACTCGCTGCTCGATGGTGGCGTATTCGCGTGCTTCGAGGTACGAGAGTTTCTTTTTTGTCGGTGCCGTGGACGCCGAACTCGCCGACGGCTGAGGGGCTGCGGCATCCGCCTTGGACCGCTGCACCTGCCATGCTTCCCATTGCGCGTAATCGGCGAAGGTCTCGGCGCCGCCTTTTCCATTCAGTCCGAGAACGATGCTGGAGACGCGGTCGAGCATATAGCGATCATGAGTCACAAGCACGAGCGAACCCGGAAAATCGATCAGGCTTTCTTCCAGAATTTCGAGCGTCGGAATGTCCAGGTCGTTGGTCGGTTCGTCGAGCAGAAGAATATCGGCGGGCTGGAGCATGAGCTGCGCAATCAGGACGCGGGCGCGTTCGCCTCCAGAAAGACGACCGACGGGCTGGCTGAGTTGCTCGCCAGTGAAGAGGAATCTTGCCGCCCATCCGGCCACGTGGATTACGCGATCGCGATATACAACGGAATCGCCGTCGGGTGCCAGAGCACGGCGCAGAGTTACGTCGGGATCGAGCGTGCGGGTCTGATCGAAGTAAACGATGCGCAGCCAATCGGCGCGGCGGATTTCGCCTCCGGTTGGAGCCAGATCTCCCTGCAATAAGCGGAGCAAAGTTGTTTTGCCGCTGCCATTCGGGCCGACGAGGCCAACGCGCATTCCGGCGGTCAGGATGAAGTTCAGACCTTCGAATAAGGCGCGAGTTCCCATGGTGCAGGTGACGTCTTGGAGTTCGATCAGGCGCTTGGTCTTGCGGTCGGTAGCGGAAAAATCAATTTGCGCAGAGGCAGTGCGGGTGCGCGCGTTCAGGTCGGCGAGTTCTCCCATGAGCTCCCCAGCCTTGCTGATGCGGGCTTTACTTTTGCGCGTTCTGGCTTTCGCGCCGCGACGGAGCCACTCGATTTCGCCGTGGACCAGATTTTCCAGCGCCTCTTGACGCTTGGACTGCGCGTGCAGGAATTCTTCTT
>Ga0210385_10000602_pt1 | contig 24933 bp, 24 predicted proteins | sample IncBWH26OmetaG_FD_160107 | JGI IMG/M metagenome (GOLD analysis project Ga0210385, IMG submission 160107) | Forest soil microbial communities from Barre Woods Harvard Forest LTER site, Petersham, Massachusetts, United States - Inc-BW-H-26-O ...
GGCGCCGCCCGCTGGCCTCGCTCAACTACCTGCTGAGCTCGCACGTCTGGCGGCAGGATCACAACGGCTTTACCCACCAGGATCCCGGTTTCATCGACCACGTGGTCAACAAGAAGGCCGACGTGATCAGGGTGTACCTGCCGCCGGACGCCAACTGCCTGCTGTCGGTCGCGGATCACTGTCTGCGCAGCCGCCACTACGTCAACGTCATTGTGGCCGGCAAACACCCGGCGCCGCAGTGGCTCAGCATGGAACAGGCGATACGCCACTGTACCGAGGGCATCGGGATCTGGAGCTGGGCCAGCAGCGCTGGCGACGGGGAGCCTGATCTGGTGATGGCGTGTGCGGGCGATGTGCCCACGCTGGAGACCCTGGCCGCGGTCAAACTGCTGCACGGGCACTTCCCCGAACTGAAGGTCCGTGTGGTCAACGTCGTCGACCTGATGAAACTGCAGCCGGCCAGCGAGCATCCCCACGGGCTGGCCGATCGGGATTTCGACGCGCTGTTTACCCGCGACCGGCCGGTGATATTCGCCTTCCACGGCTATCCGTGGCTGATCCACCGGCTCACCTACCGGCGCACTAACCACGACAATCTGCACGTGCGGGGCTACAAAGAGGAGGGCACCATCACCACGCCATTCGATATGACCGTGCTCAACGATCTGGACCGCTTTCATCTGGTGGGCGATGCGATCGATCGGCTCCCGCAGCTTGCCGCGCACGCCGGCTACGTGAAACAGCAGCTGCGGGACAAGCTGCTCGAGCACCGTGAATACATTGTGCGTTATGGCGAGGACCTGCCCGAGATCCGCAACTGGCGCTGGCAAGACGTTCCCGGCAGCTGAAATGCAGCCCGGCCGCGGGTCAGTGCGGCCATTGTAGCCGGAATCCTACAGGGGTTTGGGGGTTCGCCCCAATCGCTTTAGCGGGCGCGAATCTCCACAGTAATCCCACCCGAAGCGTCACCTACAAGCGAGATAACCATGCTTCACTACGCCGTTGTTTTCTTCATTATCGCAATCATCGCCGCAGTGCTCGGATTCGGTGGGCTCGCGGCAGGTGCTGCCGGAATCGCGAAGATCCTGTTCGTCGTGTTTCTGATCGGCGCCGTCATCACTTTCCTGGCCGGGCGCTCACGCGTCTAGGGATTGCTTCCATGAGCACGACATACAACGATCAGTGGCTGCTGCCGCGCCCGGCGAAGAGAAACCGCGGCGCGCGGCTCGGTTCGCTGCCGCGTCATGCGCCCGATGGCAGTCTGCTCGCGCAGTCCTGGGCGCGGGCACAGGATTGTTCGCGCTGGGCGTTGGGTAGTCTGGCGAAGTCGCCGCGCTGGATCGACCGCGACACCTGAACTAGGCCTGCCTGAAAAAGAGGGCTCGGTGCGTATGCGCCGAGCCCTCTGATTTTGTGCGCCGCAGATGCCTGCGGCTGTTCCAGCGTCTAAGGGTGCAGATCGCGCAGCCGACCACCAATCGCCGCGGCGACACTGGCGATGAAGGCCCCGATCAGCATCGAGAGTGACACCAGCAGCGAACCCAGGGCAGCGTCCTTGCGTGCAGCGTCGGGCGCCATGATTCTGTCGTCACGCTGCGTATCGCCGAGATCCTGGGCGAGTAGCAGATGCCCGGCCGACGCCGCGCCGGCAGGTGCTACCAGCTGCAGATCATCAGCACCGTCACCGCCGGCCGGCGCCTGCACGTTAAACACAGCCTGCGAGCCCGGAGTTGCGGAGGCCGAGGCGGCGAGCGGTGCGCCGGTCGGCTGGTAGGCCGCGCCGAAGACCGCACTGGCTGCCGATCCCAGGCCCAGGGCCATGAACAGCGTGACGACGGCCCAGGTGATCAGCCCATGCGCGGTATCGCGGAAGAACACCTCGTGGGTATGCGTGCCCACCCAGCGGATACGCAGCCGACCGGTAAGGTAGCCACCCACGGCCGAAGCGATCCACTGGGTCGCGATCAAGGTGACCGCAGCCATCGCGCTCAGGGCGCCGACCGATCCGTGTCGCAGCAGCGGTCTGGAGAACGCCGCCAGGTCAAGCCCGGCCGCGAGCACGAACAGTAGCAGCGACACCGCACTCGCGACTGCCGCACCCGCGAGAATCGCGCCCCACGAGATCGCGGACAGCGAGACGCTCGCTGCCGCTACCGGTGCCGTCGCAACAGGTTCCGATGTTTGAATGTCCATGTTGGTTCTCGGTTCAGTGATGCGAGCACATCGCCAGTAGCAGGATGATCGGGATTGGCACGCCCAGCAGCCATAGCAAGATTCCACGTCCCATGTTGAGTCCCTCGATTGGACGGCGCTCTGACGTTTCGGTGGTTGCGGCGGGCGCCGCTGACGCCACATCCTGACCGCAACATTCGCGCGGCCGTGCGCCGGCAGCCAGCGGCTGGATGCTTGTCGCGCGGTAAGCGAATCCCTACAGCCAACAAACTACGGCCGCTGGCGCGGCGGATCAGCCGGCGGCCGCGGGCTGGGCGTTCTGGGCGCGCGTCGCGGGGCGTGCCGGCAGCAGCTTGAACACCAGCGGATTGAGGGTGATGGACAGTAGGGCGCCGGCCACGATGTAGCTCTGACCCTGCGGCGGCAGCACCTTCATGCTGACACCCATCGTTGCCAGGATGAAGGAAAACTCCCCGATCTGTGCCAGTGCCGCGGCCACGCACAACGCGGTGCTGAGCGGCCGGCGCAGCAGCAGTACGATCAGCAGCGCGGCTAGCGATTTTCCCACCACGATGATGGCCAGTACGATCAGTACCTGCGCAGGATGCTGCACCAGCACCAGTGGCTCAAACAGCATGCCGACGGCCACGAAGAACAGCGCCGTGAATGTGTCCTGCAGCGGCTGCAGACTGACCGCGGCGCGGTGACTCGTGGCGGAACCGTTGATGACCATGCCGGCGAAGAACGCGCCGAGCGCCACCGACACGTCGAACAACTTGGCGGCGCCGAAAGCGACGCTCAGCGCCAGGGCGATTGCCGCCAGCGTGAACAGCTCGCGCGAGGCGGTGCGTTCAACGCGCGTCAGGATCCACGGGAACACCCGCGCGCCAACCAGCAACATGAGCACGACAAACGCGGCCACCTTGCCTAGGGTGAGCGCTAGTGTCTGCCACAGGTTGTCGCCCGGGGCGACCAGGCCGCCGGGCACTTCGCCCCCCAGCACACCGGCGAGCGCCGGCAACAGTACCAGGGCTACGACCGTCACCAGGTCCTCGACCACCAGCCAGCCGACGGCGATCTGCCCGTCGCTGGACTTGAGATCGCCGCGTTCCTCCAGGGCGCGCAGCAACACCACCGTGCTGGCGACCGACAGCGCCAGACCGAAGATCAGCCCCGCCCCCAAAGACCATCCCCAGAAATGCGCCGCCAGGGCACCGAGTGCCGTGGCCACGATGATCTGCGCGACCGCGCCGGGCAGCGCGACGCCCTTCACCGCCATGAGGTCGCGCAGCGAAAAGTGCGTGCCGACGCCGAACATCAACAGCATGACGCCGATTTCCGCCAGCTGCGGCGCCAGGTGGACATCGGCAACGTAACCGGGTGTGTGCGGGCCCACCAGCACGCCGGCCAGCAGATATCCCACCAGGGGCGGCAGGCGCAGCCTGACGGCGAGCAGACCGAGCACGAACGCCAGCGCCAGGCCGATCGCCAGCAGGGCGATCAGCGATTCTTCATGGGGCATGCAACACCTGCGCCAATAATACCCGGATGTTCGCCGCGGTCACCTTGCTAATATGCCGTTCACGCACGTGCTAGGGGGGCGCTCGCCATGAACGAGCAGGCCGCAACAATAAATCACGCCAAGGATGCGCTGCTGGATCTTGCCATCCGCTTCGGGCCGCGGCTGCTGACGGCGATTGTCATCCTGCTGGTGGGCCTCGGTGTGAGCCGTTGGCTGAGCAACTGGCTGGCGACCACTCTCAACCGACGCGACCTCGAGCCGCCGATCCGCCTGCTGGTCATACGCCTGGTGTGGGTCGCGTGCATCGCGATGTTCGTGATCATGGCGTTGCAGAATCTCGGCGTGGAGCTGCTGCCGCTGATCGCCGGGCTGGGGGTGGCCGGAGCAGGTCTGGCGCTCGCGACTCAGGGTGTGCTGAGCAACATCGTCGCCGGGCTGACGATCATCTTTTCCAAGCCCTTTCGGGTCGGTGAGTACATCGCGATTGCCGGTGTCGAGGGTGTCGTCGAGAGCATTACGCTATTCAACACCAGTCTCGGTCACGTCGATCACTCGCACGTGATCGTGCCCAACCGCAAGATCGTGGGCGAAATCCTGCACAACTACGGCAGCATCCGCCAGGTGGAAGTGAGCGTCGCGGTGGCCTACGACACTGATCTGGCCGTGCCCACGGGACTGATCCGCGAAGTGCTCGCGGCCAATGCGCGCGTGCTCAAGGATCCGGCGCCGCTGGTGCAGGCCGCACGCCTGGGCGAGTCCGCGGTGAGCATCTCGGTCAAAGCCTGGGTGTTGGTGCAGGACCAGGTAGCGACGCCCGGCGAGCTGAATGCCGCGCTGCTCGAGCTGCTGCGGGCGCGCGGCGTGGTGATGCCGTTCCCGCAGCGCGAGGTGCGGCTGATCGGCACTCCGGCATAGCGCCGGACGGATATGCGGCTGCCTGAACTCATGCTCCACAGCGCGCGTCTAGGCGCCATCGGGCTGGTGTTGCTGAGCCTGCCCGGCTGTTCGCTCGTTTCGCTCAGGAGTGCGGAGAAGCCACTCACGCCGCAGCAGTTGGACGCGCGCATCCGTACCCGTGCGTTGTCGACTCAGTTCATCAGTTCGGTCGCACGCAGTGCGCAGGCCATCGAGGCCAGCGATGACGATGCTGGCGTGCTCGATAACACGTTGCGCTGGGAACTGGCGGCGCTGGTGCAGAGCCGCCGTGCTGCGACACAGATGGCACCGCTGCTGAGCCTGTTGGATACCTGGGCACTGGCGCAACAACTCAAGGCCTTCGTCGCGCCCGGCGGCGCCGGCGGCACCCTGTTCGGCACCCACCAGGGCGCGATTCGCGAGATCTGCGACGACTATGCGGCCGATGCCGAGGAGATCGGCCGTAGTGTGCTGGCGCCGCCAGAGTTCCAGCAGTACCAGCAGTTCGTCGCCGGCTACGTCCGCCAGTATCCGCTGCGTGATCTCAACTTCGAGCGCGCTTCGGTGATCGAGCTGTGGAGTCGCGAGCACGCTGGCGGCACCAAACTGGTGGACTCGCTCGGTTCCATCCCCGAGGCGTTGGCGGACGCAGCGCAGCGTCTGCAGATCTATGGCGAAACCGTGCCGAGCGAGGTCATGCAGGAAACCCAGCTGGCGCTGCGCGAGTCCGGCTATGCGCGCGGCGATCTGCGCGCGGCGCTGGCACGGCTCGATGAGCGTATGGACCGTCTCACCGCGGTGGCCGAGACCTCGCCGCAGCTGGTGCGCGGGGCCGAGTCCGCGGTGCGCCAGAGTTTGCGCGAGGTGCTCGAGCGCCTCACCGCCTCCTCGCGCGAGACCACCGAGGCGCTGCGCAACGAGCGCGTTGCGCTGTTCGCCGACCTGCAGGGTGAACGCGAGGCACTGGTGGCCGCTTTCGACCTGCAGCGCAAGGCGCTCGCCACCGATGGCGCGCGCGTCGCCGATGAGATGATCCGCACCGGCGGCCAGCAGCTGCGCTCGATGGTCGGTGAGGTACTGCTGCTGGGGATTCTGCTGACGCTGTTGCTGCTCGGCCTCCCGTTCGCGGCCGGTTATGCGGTCGGCCGCGCACGCGCGCGCCGTGCGCACGGCGCAGACTAGCGCGCGGCCAGCAGTTCGCGCGCAGCGCGCACGCCGCTCTCGAGCGCGCCGGTGACCGTGCCGGCTTCATCGTGCGTGTCGCTGGCTTCGCCGGCGAAGAACAGGGTGTCATCGAGCGGCTGCGCGAGCGCCGCGCGGGCCGCACCGCCGCCCACCGTGACGTAGCTGTAGGCGCCGCGCGCGAACGGGTCCTGCTCCCAGTCATGGTAGTAGTAGGCGACCAGCTGCTGCTGCACGTCGATGGCGTTGCCGAACAGCGTCTGCAGACTCGCCAGTGCCGCGCGCACCAGTTGCGTCTGCGTGCCTGCGGCACGCAGCTTGAGCGCGCGCGGCCCTCCGGCCCAAGCGACCAGCAGCGGTGCGCGCAGCGGCGCCGGGGTCCAGAAGGTGGGGAATTCGGCTTCGGGCGCGTGAAAGAACGAGGCGTCGCGGTAGCGCCCCTCGGCAAGGGTTTCCCAGAACGAGCCGCCGAAACGCAGCAGCACCTTGACGATGGCGCCCGAGGCGAGGCCGCGCAGCGCCTGCTGCTTGCCCTCGAGCGCCGGAGTGAAACGCACGCTGCCGAGCGCCGGCGGTTCAGTCTGCAACACGCCCAGCGGCAGTGTGATGATGGCCCGCTCGGCGCGCGCTTCGAAGCGGCTGCCGAGGAACTCGCCTTCGACACGCACCGAGCCGCGGCTCCAGCGTACGTTCTGCACCACCGACTGCAGCTGCAGGCGCAGCTGTGGCGAATCAAGCGGCGGAGCGAGCGCGGTCAGCAGCGATTCGTAGCCGCTCTGCGGACGCGACTGCGGGGAGTCGCCGAGGGTGTCGCCGGCCCATTCGTCGCTGATGGCGCGCGCACTCGCGACCGAGGTATCGGCGGCGTCGAAGCCCTGTGCCAGCATGCGCGCATACTGGCGCTCCTCGGCCGACAGCACCTTACCGAGGTGTTCATCCAGCAGGGTGTCGAACGACATGTCCTTGTTCAGCAGCCCGCGGGTGGCCTTGAGCGCCGCCCGAATCCGGAAGAAATGCGGATCGCGCTCCTTTAATTGCCCCTCTCTCAGGCTCAGGTGCGAGCCGGCGGTTTCGACTGCCGGCCGGCCGACGCGGGCGAGCAGCCCGCGCGTAATGCTGGCGTGGCCGTGGATGAATTCGGCGCCGAATTCGATCGGCACTGCCAGGCCGGCTTCGCGCCGCGTCCACATGCGTCCGCCGATGCGGTCGCGCGCCTCGAGCAGCAGCACCGAACGCCCTGCCTGGGTGAGCTCTGCGGTGGCCATGAGCCCGGCGGCACCGGCACCGATGACAATCACGTCGAAGGAGGAGTGATCCACGCACTGACGGTAGAATGACCGCGAGCGCCGCGCAAGCTACGCGCGGCCGCGCAAGCCGACGCCAACTTGGAAGTACATGCAGTCAATCGGCCGTAAACCCAGCGGGAGCAGACTCGAGCGCCTCCAGGCCTCACCGCGCTTCAGCGGTGAACGCTTTCGCAACCTGCACCCGATCGCCCCCGGACTGCGCGATCCGGCGGTCCCGATGCCAACGCTCACCGACTTCCTCTGCCCGGGCGGGCGGCGCATACCGAAAGGACCGCTGCCGTCACTCGACCCGCTGCCGCTTTGGGCGCGCCCGCCAGCGAGTGGCCTGCGGGTCACCTGGCTGGGTCACTCGACGTTGCTGCTGGAGATCGACGGGCTGCGCGTACTGACGGATCCGGTGTGGGGAGTACGCGCCTCACCCTCACGGCTGGCAGGTCCCAAGCGCTTTCAGCCCGTGCCAGCGGCCCTGCGTGCCCTGCCGCTGGTTGATCTGGTGCTGGTCTCGCACGATCACTACGACCATCTCGACTACCCGACCATCCGGCAGCTGGCGAAGTGGCCGGTGCCATTCGTGACCTCACTCGGTGTCGGCGCGCATCTCGAAGCCTGGGGTGTTGCGCCGGAACGCATCTGCGAGCTTGACTGGTGGGAGAGCTACCGCCTGCCTGACAGTGCGCTGACAGTCACCGCCGCGCCGTCGCAGCATTTCTCCGGGCGCACCATGGGCAGCCGCAATAGTACGCTGTGGTCTTCGCTGGTGGTGCGCAACGAACGGCACTGCATCTTCTTCAGCGGTGATACGGGACTGACCAGCGAATATCAAAGCATCCGCGAGCGCCTCGGTCCGTTCGATCTGGTCCTGCTGGAGGTCGGCGCGTTTCACCCCGCCTGGGGCGATATGCACCTGGGACCTGAGAACGCACTCAAGGCGCTCAGTCTGTTAGGCGGCGGACCGTTCATGCCGATCCACTGGGGCACCTTCTGCCTGGCGATGCACGACTGGGATCAGCCGGCGGAGGCGCTGCTGCAGCTGGCACCCGCTTGCAACGCACAGCTCATGATGCCGCGCCTGGGAGAGCCGCTGGAACCGACGCAGCCGCCGCCGCTGACCCCCTGGTGGCGCGCGGTCGACGCACCGGCAGCGCCGCAGCGCCCGGCCGAGATCGCCGCCACGCTGCCTAAATCAATGTCCTGGCCTCTCGATTGATAACGGCAGCCACGGAGACGCAGCCATGATCGGCAACTTCAGCGACCACGCGGCCAACGAGCGCACCTTTCTCGCCTGGGTGCGCACCGGGATCGCGGTGATCGCATTCGGCTTCGTGGTGGAGAAATTCAACCTGTTTCTGTTGACTATCGCGAGTGCGCTGGGGAATGACTTGCGGCGCTCGCAGCTCGGGGCACTCTCGGGTCGCGTCGGCCGTTACGACGGACTGGTGCTGATCTTCGGCGGCATCGCGCTGGTGGTGCTGGCCACCGTGCGCTTCGTGCGCATCCAGCGTTTGCTGGATGATGCACAGATCCATTCAGCGCAAAGCGTGCGCGCCGAGCTGCTGCTCTCGGCGGCACTGGTGCTGCTGGTGAGCAGCTACGGCATCTACCTGGCTTTCGGCTGAGCGCACGCGTCGCTGGTGCGCTGCAGCGCGTGCCGGATGCCGCCGCAGTTAACGTAAGTTTCGCGCTGTTGGCGAAACTGCGGCCCAGTTCACGGCGAGAGTCGCATCACAAACGGCCGTCCTGCGCTCGACGGCGTCGCTGCTGCATCAACGGGTTGCGCTGACACGCTTGCGTACGCCATTGACGCAGGTACGCCAGCGGCATATAAAAAGGCGAGATTGCGACCTTGAGAATTGGATCACGAGCCTCACTCCCCAATGGGGCTGTAATGCAGCAGCGAGTCTTGCTGCATGACCAAACTGATGCGTCAACGCCAAGTCACAAAGAGGGCGGCCTTGGATACCCTGCTGGCCAATGTGCGGCAGGCGACTGAGCTGGCGCGCCTCACACGGGCGCCGGGACGCAATCTGCAGATCAATGCGGTGACGATCAAGCAGCTGCGCAGCTGGACCAAACTCAGCCAGCCGGCGTTTGCGGCGCTGCTCGGAGTCGAGCTCAGCACGCTCAGGAACTGGGAGCAGGGGCGGCGCGAGCCGGCCGGCCCCGCGCGCGCGCTGCTGCGGGCGATTCATAACGACCCGGAAAGCGTCATCCGCGCGCTGGAACCTTCCGCATCGGGACCGCGCCGACCACCACTGCGGCGGGCTGCGGCATGAGGCCGCGTGCTCAGTTGCGCGGAGTTTGTGCCCGGGCTGCCGGCATCGCCTGCCTCGCCGTGCTGCTGGCAGCGACGGCCGCGGCGGCCGACAGGGCCGGAACCCCGGCTGCTGCCGTGACGGCTGCCAGCAGCACGGCGCTCAGTGCTGCAGTCTCTGCAGCGCCGCAGAATCTACCGACAGCTGCACTGGGCGACTCGGACAGCGCGCTGTTTGATCCGTTCCTGAACGAGCTCGAAGAGCGCACCTTCAATTTTTTCTGGCAAACGGCCAATCCGAAGAACGGGCTGATACCCGATCGCTACCCGACGCCCTCATTTGCCAGCATCGCGGCGGTGGGCTTCGGGCTCACCGCCTATCCGATCGGCGTTGAGCGCGGCTATATCACGCGCGTGGCGGCACGCGAGCGGGTGCTGGTGACGCTGCGCTTCTTTGCGCACAGTGCACCCAACGAGCACGGGTTCTTCTTCCATTACATGGATCTGAACACTGGTGCACGCGCCAATGACAGCGAGATCTCGACCGTGGACACCGCGCTGCTGCTCGGTGGCGTGCTGTTCTGTCAAAGTTACTTCGACGCGCGCAATCCGCGCGAGGCGGAGATTCGCAAGCTGGCGGACGAGATCTACCGGCGGGTGGACTGGACCTGGGCCCAGCCACGCCCGCCGGCAGTGGCGCTCGCCTGGACTCCGGAGGAGGGCTTCTCCGGCATGGACTGGCGCGGCTACAACGAAGCCATGCTGGTCTATCTGCTCGCCCTCGGCTCGCCGACGCATCCGATCAGTCCGGATGCCTGGACCCAGTGGACCAGTACCTACGACAAACACTGGGGTACGCTCTACGATCAGACCTACTTGAGCTTCGCGCCGGCGTTTGGACACCAGTACACCCACGTCTGGGTGGACTTCCGTGGCATCCGCGATGCCTACATGCGCGAACACGGGATCGATTATTTTGAGAACAGCCGGCGCGCCACCCTGGCGCAGCGCCGCTATGCCATCGCCAACCCGCTGCACTGGCAGGCGTACGGCAAGAACATCTGGGGCATGAGTGCATCCGACGGACCAGGACCCATCGAGGAGTCCTACCTTGGCAAGGAGACCTCATTCCTCAAGTACGCCGCCCGCGGTGTCGGCATCGGCCGCATCGTCGATGACGGCACCATCGCACCGACCGCTGCGATCAGTTCGCTGCCGTTTGCGCCCGAAATCGTGTTGCCGGCGACTCTCGAGATGTACCATCGCTTTGGTTCGTCGATTTACTCGTCCTACGGCTTCCTCGACGCCTTCAACCCGAGCTTCCGCGATCCTTCCAGTCAGATGGGCTGGGTCGATCCCGACTACCTCGGCATCGACCAGGGCCCGATACTCGCAATGATCGAAAACTATCGCAGCGATTTAGTATGGCGGGTGATGCGTAACAATCCCTACCTGCGGCAGGGTCTGGAGCGTGCCGGATTCTCCGGCGGCTGGCTTGCGCAGCCGCAATGATGCCGCCCACGCTGCTGGCGCGCACCCTCGCTGTATGCGCGCTGCTGTTGGCGGTCGCACCGCTGCGCGCGCAGACGCCCGAAACCGTCAATGTCGATGCCAGCGGCGCCACGCAGCCCTTCCCGCATTTCTGGGAGCATATGTTCGGCTCGGGCCGGGCGGTACTGACGCTGCGCGACAGCTGGCGGGATGATTTGCGTGCGGTGCGTGCGGTCACCGCAGTCGGCTATGTGCGCTTTCACGGGATTCTCGACGACGACATTGGCGTATATGCCGAGGGTCCCAAAGGTGAGCCGATCTACAATTTCTCGTATGTCGACCAGGTGTACGACGGGCTGCTGGCCAACGGTGTGCGGCCCTTCGTCGAGCTGAGCTTCATGCCGCGCCAGCTGGCGCAGCGAGCGGCGCTGCACAGCTTCTGGTATCACCCGATCGTCGCACCGCCCAAGAGCTACACGCGCTGGGATGCGCTGATCGCAGCACTCGCGCGTCACCTGATCGAGCGCTACGGCATCGATGAAGTGAGTCAGTGGTATTTCGAGGTCTGGAACGAGCCCAATCTCGATTTCTGGGTGGGCGAGCCGAAGCAGGCGACTTACTGGACGCTGTATGACCATACGGCGCGCAGTCTGAAGGCCGTGGATGCGAGGCTGCGGGTCGGTGGTCCGGCGACCGCGCAGGCGGCCTGGGTCGGGGCATTCATCCGTCATTGCAAGGACGGCGGCGTGCCGCTCGATTTCGTCTCGACCCACGTCTACGGCGATGACACTGCCAAGGACGTCTTCGGTACTGGCGAGCACATCGCGCGCAATCACATGGTCTGCCGCGCGGTGCAGAAAGTGCACGCGGAGATTCTCGCGTCACCGCTGCCAGCGATGCCCCTGATCTGGTCCGAGTTCAACGCCAGCTGGAGCAATCACAGCGACGTCACCGACGCCCCATACATGGGGCCCTGGCTCGCCGAGACCGTGCGCCAATGCGACGGCCTGGTCCAGGACATGTCCTACTGGACCCTGTCGGATGTGTTCGAAGAGCAGGGCGTGGTCAAAACCCCCTTTTACGGCGGCTTCGGCCTGCTCGCCGTGGGCGGAATTCCCAAGCCGGCCTTCAATGCTTTCGCATTGCTGCATCAGCTCGGCGAACAGCGCTTCGCCGGCGATGCCGAGCAATCCTTGATCACCAGGCGTGCTGACGGAGCATTGGTGGTCGCGCTATGGAACTACGCTGATGTGGGTGCCAGCGCGCCGCCGCGCAGGGTGGTGCTCAAGCTGAGCCACAGCACGGCCCGCACTGCCAGCGTTCAGATCCTCGACGCCGCGCACGGCAACGCGCAGGTGGCATACGCGGCCATGGGCGCTCCGCGCTACCCCACTCAACGCCAGCTGGCGGAGCTGCGCAGTGCCGCGGCGCTACCCGTCGCCAGCTTACGCCCGCTGGACAACGATACTCTGGCGCTGGAGATCCCCGCCGATGGACTGGCTCTGGTGACACTCTCGCCCAAAGCAAGCGGTGCGGCGAGGTGAGCGGCGAGCCGCTCGGCGTACACGCGTAATTCCTGCACCGCGGTCACCTCCCAGTGCTGCGGTCGCAGCATGGGGCCGAGGTAATAGATGCGGCTGGGTGCGCGGCCACGCGCATCCTCCAGAGCACCGTCGCCGTTGGTCAGCAGCCCGAGTCCGAGCGGGTCCGGCCGCGCCATACCCTGCGCGAGCAGCGAGCGCAGTAACCGGTCCGGGCGGCGGTTGAGGTCATAGTCCGGTCCGGTGCAGTTGACCACGCGGTCTACCAGCAGCGCGCTGCTCGCGCGCGTCCCGCGAGCACGCCAGCGTACGCGGATCTGTGCGCCGCTGAGTTCGAGGCCGTGGACGCGGCCGGCGTGAATCTGCAGTTTGCCGGCGCGGCGCAGCTCATTCAGCGTGTTCCAGGTGGATTCCGGCAGACGGTGGCGGTGCACGTCCCAGTAACAGCGCACGTGGCGCAGAAAGCGGCGGCGCTCGCTGGCGGCGAGCCGTGACCAAAGCGTCGGCGCCAGGCCGCGCACCACAGCGATAACTTCGCGCCAATCGCCACCGCGCAGCTGCGCGTCCTCGGCCAGTGCGCGCACTTCGCGGAACAGGCGCCGCGCCGACTGCGAGGCTGCCGCCTGCAGCTGCGCGGTCGCGCCGTGTTCGGTAACCGGACGAAATGTGCTCTGTGTCGGTGGCAGCAGTCCGTGGCGTGACACTGCGTGGATCGATGCGCCGCCCTGGGCCATCTCGTTCGCAGCCAGCACCATGTCTGCCATGGTGAGCCCCGTGCCGACGATGAGTACGCTCTCGCCGGCACGAAAGCGCGGTGGCTGGGCCCACGGGTCTGCGATGTATTGCGCGCTGCCAAAAAATCCCTGCGCGCCCCGCAGCTGCGCCGGCGGCGGGTTGCCCAGTGCCAGTACCACGGCGTCGGCTCGCAGTCTGCGGCCATCGTCCAGCAGCACCTCCAGCGCACCCTCGCGCGGCTGTCGCTCGAGGGCGATGACGCTGCCGCGGACCCGATCGAGCCGCACGCACGGCGGCGCGCTTCGCTCGGCGCTCGCGAGCGACCACTCCAGGTAGTCGCCGTAAAGCTCCCGTGGCAGAAAGTCATCGGCGGCCGCCTGCGGCAGGTGCCGACGCGCGTAATGCAGGAAACCGTCCGGCTCGTGCGAACTCACTGACATGCGCGCGGCCGGCACGTTGAGCAAAAAGGAAAACGGCCGCTTGGCGTAAGCCACACCGCGCGCCAGGTGCGCGCGATCGATCAGTAGGATCCGCAGCGGCTGCTCGCCGCTCAAGCGCAGCAGGTTGATGGCGACGGCGGTGCCGCTGAAGCCGGCGCCGACAATGGCGATCGTGCGCGGCGCAAGCTGAGTGGTGATCGGTGGCGTGTGCATGCCGTCCTTAACTTGCAGTGGCTCCGCGCGCTCAGCCGCAACGCCGGCGCGGCACTGGGACTCTACGTGGGTCGGGGTTACGGGGCAGTTCTCCGCGGGTAACAAAGTAGTTACGCGCGCCGGGAGCGATGCGGCGCACAGATTCTGTTCAATCGGGGAGTGCGCACCGCGCCGCCGCGCTGCAGCTTATCGGGCGCCGCGGGCGGTAGCCTAGAGTGGCGGGCGTGCGGCGGCCTCGAGGGGGGCGCGCGCTCGCTCGCCACGTCGCGACGCTGCTCGGCGAGCAGAGTGGCGAACTGCGGCGAACCGCGCAGCGGAGCGAAAACCGGGTCCTGCTGCATCCAGTCGGCAGCGCGCCAGCCGCTGGCGACCGCGCGCGCGAGCGCCGCCAGCGCCTGGTCGGCGTGTTACTGCTGCGTCAGCACGCCGGCTGCGCAGTACTCGAGGCCTGCCGCCTGACCGCCTTGTTCGCGGATGGTCGCGAGCCGCAGGCGCACGGTTTCAGTGAGCGTCTGCGCCTTTTCACGCTCGCCGTCGAGGCGCAGCAAGGCGGCGTACTCGAGCGCGTGACTCAGGCCGATGCCCAGGGCGGGGCTAGAGAACCTTTAGAGCGGCGTTGAGACTTAACGTATTGCGGGGCACGAGGCTACAGCGAAGGCACACGGGCCCAACATGCCTACGCATCCTCCCAGGCTCCGCAACCGGCTGGTCTTGAGCGCCGCCGTGTTGTTGGTGTTCGCTTTCACTTTGCAGTTCTTCGAGTCACCGCTGGCGGCCTGGTCGGCGGCGCACGCCGAGGGTCCGGGCCAGCGCGCAGCGGGTGTCATTACGGCGCTGCTGGCAACTACACCCACGGTGCTGCAGATTGTCGCGCTGTGTCTTGCCACCGCCGCGCTCTGCGGAGTGTCGCGCGGTCTGCAATGGTGGGGGCCCGCGCGGCGGGCACTGCTGAGTCTCGCGCTCGCGAGCCTCGCTCGGCCGGAGCTGAAGAACTGGGCCGGCGCGCATCTGCCAGATCCGCTGTGGCGCCTCTGGAGTGCACTGTCGGCGGAGCAGGTGTCGGCTCTGTCGCACGGCTTTGGGGCGTCGCAGCTCGCCGCAGCATTGCTGGGCGCAGTCGCTGGTTACCTCTGCCTCGCTGAGCTGTGGGGCAGCACGCGCGTAACTCTGTGACCGTGTTGCGACGGGGCGCGGGAGAGTTCGGCGGCGCACGTCAGGTCGGACCGCAGCAACAGTTCAGCGGCCCAACATTCCCAGCGACCCGATCGGGGCCGGCTCCAACGTAACCGTGGCCGCGGCGGATCCTGGGGCGGGGAGGCTCTCGTTGGTACGCTTGCGATGGCGGTAACCAACACCTCGCGGCGGTCGGGCCCAAAGCGAAGCGTCAGTGATTCATGTCAGTGACGTGACGCGCGCCGCTCGGTTGTGCGTCTCTCACAGTGCAGCTTGCCCTTGCGGTCGCGGTCCAACGCGCCGCTGTGCCGTATTTGTCTCGCTCTCGCCCCCTGTCCCTCAGGGTCATGAGCCTGTTAGGCTTGAGTGGAAGGGTAGACCGTTCAACGGGGGTGACATATGAATCTCGTGTGGTTTCTGATTGTCGGTTTGGTCGCGGGCTGGCTCGCGGGCAAGTTAGTCAAGGGTGGCGGCTTCGGAGTCGTCGGTGACCTGGTAGTCGGAGTCATCGGCGCCCTGCTGGGCGGTTATCTGTTTGGTCTGCTCGGCGTGGGTGCCGGCAGCGGTCTGATCGGCAGCATTATCGTGGCGACGATCGGCGCCATCATTCTGCTTTTCCTGGTACGACTGATCAAACGCGCCTAGGGCGACCGTCGCGCGCGCTGCGGTGCCCGCGCCGCGACGCTCTTACTCGGGGAGAACAACAATGATCCTCGGTATGTGCGTGCCCGCTTTCGCGCTGTTGCAAGTGACCCTCAGTTTGAGGGCTCTCGCCGCGGCCGTTATCGTGTGAGCGGCGCTACTGGCGCCCACCCAGACTGAACTACCGTTTCTGGTCGCGCAGGCTGTCCTGCTGGGCGTTTCCGCGCCGAGACGATTCGCTTCGCGGTCGTCTGACCTGTCTCAGCGTAGACGGGGCAGTAAAGTCCCCCTCGGCACGAAGGTGCAATCGGCCGGGGATGCGCGCGGCTATAATCTCGGCTGCGCACAAGTCAGATCAGCCAAGCCGGCGTACAGAGCGCCGCTCGGGCGGATTGGCGCCCTGCGAGGCTGGCCTTTTACACATCAATCGTTAACGGAAGGATGTCTGGTGAGCAAGCAAGTCACGAAAATTCGCGAAGCAGCGACCCTCGCGCGCGGAGCGCTGATCACGCCGACCGATCTGGGAGCGGCTGCGACCAAGGACATCAGCGGTGCGATGAACGCCGTGCTGGCTGATGTGTTCGCGCTGTACGTGAAGACCAAGAATTTTCACTGGCACTTGAGTGGGCCGCACTTCCGCGACTACCACCTGCTGTTCGACGAGCAGGCCGATCAGATCTTCGCGATGACCGATGCGATCGCCGAGCGTGTCCGCAAGGTCGGCGGTTCGACCCTGCGCTCGATCGGCAACATCGCGCGCACCCAGCGGATCAAGGACAACGATGCGGAGTACGTCGAGCCCTCCGACATGCTGGCGGAGCTGCGTGAAGACAACAAGGCGCTCGCCGGCCGGCTGCGTGAGGCGCACAACGTATGCGATGAGCACCGCGACATCGCCACTGCCAGTCTTATCGAGGTGTGGATCGATGAGACTGAGCGGCGCACCTGGTTCCTGTTTGAGGCGGGCCGCCGCGGCGACTCCGGCGGCCGCTGATACACACGCCCTCACAACGCTGCCCCGCGGCTCAAAGCCGCGGGGCAGCCTCCGCGTCACCAGACTATGAAGGCACCGTCGGCACGGCGAAGCCCCGAACTCGCTGCAGCGCGCGGTAGGGAATTCGCCCGTCAGCTAGAGTGTCGGCTTCTATCGCCCGCAGCGAGTTGAAGCGCTCGCACCCGTGTGCCTCCGCGCTGAAGCGCGCAAGGCTGCGCAGGTTACCGTCATCACCGAGCGCAGCGTCGAGGGCGACCGCCACCGCTCGGGCCGTCCTGTCGCCTGTCCGAGAGCTGGGATTGCAGTCCAGACCGTGGCGTCGGTCCACTGCCTGGTGTTCATCTCCTAGGCTCCGCGACGAGAGGCCGGTGGTGCTGCGCACACCCCGCGGCAGCGCGAATGCGGCCGAAGCAGCCGCTAGAATACGCGCGGCCGAGGCCGCGGCCAGGCGATGATCATGAACAGCGCTGCTGATACCACCCTGGCATTCCTCATTGCGATGGGGATGATCTTTATCGCGCCGTGGCTCATTTGGCGGTCGCTGCGCCGCGATGACGTCGCACCCCTCGTGGTCGTGCAGCTCGTGACCGGCATCGTGCTCGGCCCGGAAATCCTCGGCACACTGGTGCCGCAGTACTACGTCTACGTTTTCCAGCCGCCGGTGGTTTCGGCTTTGAACGGTGTGGCCCGCTGGGGTGTGCTGCTGTTCATCTGCAGTGCGGGCATCGAACTTGATTTGCGCAAGGCCTGGGCGGAGCGCGCCGAGACGGGTGCGACGGCGGCATTGGCGCTCGGCGTACCGCTCGCGTGTGGCTGCCTGGTGGCCGGCGGCCTGCTGCACTATCCCGGTTGGCGCGGCAGTTCTGCTGCGGCCTGGCAGTTCGTGCTCAGCATCGGTATGACCTGCGCGGTGACCGCCGTTCCGGTCCTGATCCTGTTCATGGACAAACTGGGCATTCTGCGCTCGCCCCTCGGGCAACGCTGTCTGCGCTACGCCAGCCTGGACGACATCGCCATCTGGACGGTGCTCGCGCTCATTCTGCTCGACTGGGCGCAACTCGCACGCCAGCTGATGTTTCTCGCAGGCTTGGCACTCGCCGCGCTGCTGTTGCGTCGCTGCCTGCCGCGGCTGTCCGCACACGACCGCTGGCCCGTCACCTTGATCTGGCTGCTGCTGTGTGCCGCCGGCGCGCAGTGGGCGGGGCTGCATTTCCTGGTCGGGGCGTTCCTCGCGGGAGCCGTGCTGGACGCCGCATGGTTTGATCCGCAGGAACTGGCGCATTTCCGTCGCTTCGTGCTGCTGACACTGATGCCGGTGTTTTTTCTGTCGGCCGGACTGCGCACCAACTGGATTCTCGGTGGGCCGGCCGTATTGCTGGCCGCGGCGCTGCTGCTGCTCGCGGCCGTCGGCGGCAAGCTACTCGCCCTGCAGTTCGCCGGCCGGCTGGCCGGCTGGCCGCGGGGCGAGGCGGCGATGATCGGCTGGCTACTGCAGAACAAGGGCCTGGTGATGATCGTGTTTGCCGACGTGCTGCTCGACAAGCGACTGATCAGCGATGCGAGCTTTACCGCACTGCTGATCATGGGCCTAGTCAGCACGCTGCTCACGGTACCGATGGTAGGCCCGCGGCTCGCTCAGGTGCGCGCAGCGCAGTCCGCGCCCCCTAGAATGTAGCTTGCGCCGCATGCGGCTGCATCTGCCAGCCCGCGACAGGTCGCGCGATTGATCGCGCGAGGCCTGACTCTGCGCCAGCGCGGCGCTGCCGCGCTGTTGGTCAATCACGAACCGCGGCTCTCCGGTCTTGAGGCGCGGACCTTCGATGGGTAGGTGCGGGACCGGGCCTACACTGATCTTGGGCTTCGTTTGTCGGATCGACAATCCGGCGCAGCTCGCGGGCTTGCAGCGCTGGGATGCGCCACCATGCGCGCACTCCGTGGCACAATAGGAGTGATCCGGCCGACGGTGAATCTGCAGGGAGGCATCCTGATTTGCGTTGCTGCGGCCCGCGTCTTTGGCAACCATCGCAGTCGTCCGCCGGAGTGCCGTCGCTGACTCCCGACTCACACGGACGGCCGGGCTGCCCGGGCGCTGCGCGCTGCACGCGCTGCAGCCTCGATTTCGTGCTCGCTCGCGCTGGGTCGGCTGCGCGGCGGGTGCGCAAGCCCATGAACAGGAGGCTGTTTGCCGCTGAATGACGCACAGCCAGTGAGGCGAACAGCGCGCGTGTTGGCCGCTGTGCTCGCCCTGACGCCGCTGAGCGCGGCCGCGGCGGACGAGCCGCTGGTGGGACTTGCGGACCCGGCCGCCCTGCGCGCGACCGTCTACGGCACCCCGCCGCAGGACGTACCGCCGTTACCGGCACGGGTGCCGCTGGCCGAGATCAACATCGCACTGCCCTGGGCCGCGAAACCGCGACCGGCAGTTTTCTGGTTCGCCTCGCGGCTGCGGGCCTGGTTCGCCGAACAGCCGGGTCCGGCACCGCTCGCCATCATCATTTCCGGCACCGGCAGCGACGGCAACACCGAGAAGCTGTCGCTGTTGCGCGCGGTGCTGTACCAGGCGGGCTATCACGTGCTCACCGTACCCTCGCCGACGTTCCCGGGATTTATCGCCGCGGCGTCGACTACCGGAGTCGCGGGCGACCTGCAGCAGGACAGTCACGACATGTACCTGACAGTGCAAGCGATCCTGGCGCACCTGCCGCGGCGCGTGCACATCACCGACATCGACATCATTGGTTACTCGCTCGGCGGCGCCAATGCCGCCGTGGTCAAGTCGATCGATGCCAGCGAGCATCGCCTCAGGCTGCCGATCCATCGCGCCATCATGATCAATCCGCCGGTGAACATGTTCGCCTCGATCAACCGGCTCGACAAACTGTTCGCGCTGAGTATCGGGACGGGCGATGTCGGCATCGAGCGTCTCTATCAACGCATCTACCTGCGGCTGGCGAACCTCTACCGCGCTTCCGACCAGATCCGTCTCGAGGACACCGATCTGCTCGCAGCCGCCGCTGCGGTGCTGCGCACCGATACCGATTTTGCCGCCGCCATATCCCTCACCTTCCGCCTGGCGCTGGTCAATGTGTTCTTCGCCGGGGATCTGTATGCCGGCACCGGGGTGGTGACTGATCCGCACCATCCGCCGCAGCCGGGCGACCCGACCGAGGCGATCGAGCGCCGGCTGCGCGACCTGCCGTTCTCGGCCTATTTCGATCAGGTGTTTGTACCGTATTACCTGGCGCACCGCCCGGGCGCAAGCCGCGATACGCTGATCGCAGCGAGCAACCTGAACATCATCGGCGCGGCACTGCGCGATGACGGTGATTATTACGCACAGACCAATGCCGACGACCTCATTCTCGATCAGACCGAGCTCAACTGGTTGCGCAGCACACTGCAGGGACGCGTTGCCGTTTACGCGCATGGCGGTCACCTGGGGAATCTCGGCGACCGCCAGCAGGTGGCGGACATGCTGGCAATGCTGGCGGGCAGCTGGAAAGGGCAGACGCAGTGAGACGGGTCGGCAGCGCCGGCTGGCTGCTCGGGCTGTGCGTGCTGCTTCTCGGCGGCTGCGCTACAGGCTTCTCGATGCGCAGCCTGCCTGCGGAGACGCCGGCGGCAGACAATGCGGCCGCAGTCCAAAAGCAGCAACAGTTCATGGCCGACCAAGCCGCGGCCGCCGCCGCTGCTAAATCCGCCGCGGCGACCGAGCCGGCGGGGATCGGGCCGCCGCTGACCGCGGCCGACGTCCCGTCCATGCAGACGTACGATCCGTGGGAGCGGATGAATCGCTTTACCTACCGGTTTGACGCGCGGTTTGACGAGGCGCTGTTTCTGCCGGCGGCTGATACCTATCGACGACTGCCCAGCCCGGTGCGCGCTGGCGTGCACCATTTCTTTGCGAATCTCGTCGAGCCGGTGAGCGTGGTCAACTACCTGGTGCAGTTGCGCCCGGTGCCGGGCGTGCGCAGCCTCGGACGCTTTGTGATCAACAGCACGCTTGGCATCGGCGGGCTGTTCGATGTGGCGACGCACCTGCACATTCCGAGTGCGCCGACCGGATTCGGGGCGACGCTGGCGCGCTGGGGCGTCAACCCCGGGCCCTACCTGGTGTTGCCGCTGCTCGGACCCTCGACGCTGCGCGAGGGCGGCGGTTTCGTCGCCGATTACGGCATTGCCTACTGGATCGACATTCTGCACCTCTACCGCGGCCTCGTTTCCTGGGTGCTGCCGCCGATCGACGCGGTCGATGTTCGCGCCAATACCAGCTTCCGTTATTACTCGACGGACTCGCCGTTCGAGTACGACACCGTCCGCTTCCTGTACGTTCGCAAGACGCTGATCGAGGACGACCGCATTCGCCTGTGGCAACGTGGCGCGCGCGATCCGCAGGCGCCCGCCGGGCGCTGAGCGACGAGACCGAACTCATGCCCCTGCTGACAGCCGTCGCGCTCTCCGCGCTGGTTGCGGCGGTGGTCGTCTGGGGTGGGTTGGCACTGTGGTTTCAGCTGCCCGGCAGGATCGCTTACCGCATCTTGGGGGTCGCTCTGTGGCTCCTCCTGGGCGTAGCGGCTGTGGCGGGGCTCTGGTGCGCTCGAGCGGCCCCGCTACTGCTGTTGACGCTGGCGTTCGTCGCCCTGCTGTGGTGGTGGCGCCGTCTCCGGCCGTCCAACGACGAGACCTGGGCCGATGAGGGTGCGCGCATGACCGGCGGCGAGATCGACGGGGATCGGGTGACCCTGCACAACGTGCGCAACTTCGACTGGCGCAGCCGCACCGACTACGTGCAGCGCTGGGAGACGCGTCACTATGACTTGCGCCAGCTGGCATCGGTCGACCTGATCACCTCCTACTGGGAGGGGCCGGCAATTGCCCATGTGCTGGTGTCCTTCGGTTTCAGCGGCGGTGATCATGTGGTGTTCTCGGTGGAGATCCGCCGGCGGCGCAACCAGCCGTACTCCGAGATCGGCGGCTTCTTCAAGGGATTCAACCTGAGCGTGATCGCCGCTGATGAACGCGACGTGATCCGCGTGCGCACCAACATTCGCGGCGAGGATGATTATCTCTATCGGGTGCGGCTCGCGCCGGGTGCGCGGCGGGCGTTGTTCTGTGCCTACGTCGGGCAGGCCAACCGGCTGCTGCAGCAGCCGCGTTTCTATAACACCCTGACGGTCAACTGCACGACGCTCGTCTATCGCATGATGCGGCACATCGTCGGACATCTGCCGCTCGACCTGCGGGTCGTGTTCTCCGGCTATCTGCCCTCATATGTCTACTCGGTCGGCGGCCTCGACCGGCGCTATACGCTCGCGCAGTTGCGCGCCTTCGGCCATATCACGCCGCGTGCGCGCGCCGCGGACCGGAGTGAGGGCTTCTCGGCGGCGATCCGCGTCGGGATTCCGCCGCTCGAGGAGTCAGGCTAGTGGCTGCCTCAGCCAGTCACTTCGGGTGCCGCGACCGATACAGGCGCACCTGGGCGTTGAACTTGTCGGCCAGGGCCTGTTCCTGATCGATGGCGGTGTTATGCGCGCTGTCGCCGAACACCCGCAGTCGCTGCAGGTCTGCATCGCTCGCAGTGCCGGCGTACTGCTGGCGTACCCGATCGACGCTGGCGTCAACGCAGTGTGTATAAGTCAGGGTGCCGGCATCGTAGGCCTTGAACGCCCCGGCGGCCTCCTGCATCTGTTGCATGGAGGCGCTGCTGCCCTCGGGAATCGTCGGGGCCGCTGGCAGCGGACAGCTGCCGATGAGCAAGGTGGCCTGTTGCACGATATCGGCCGGCAGCACGGGTTGTGCTGCAGGTGCGCTGGCAGGTGCGGACGCGGTCTGCGGTGCTGCCGCCGGGGAGAGCCCCAGCAGCGCCCAGCCGATGAGGCCCGCGCCGGCGAGTGCCAGCAGGGCACGAATGAGGCCGCGAGTCTGCGGCCGGGTCTGCCTGCCCAGCAGTTTCAGGGCATCGGCAACCGCGGCCAACACCAGTAAGAGGATGCCGGCGGTGATAGCGGCAATCCTGAGGGTCGAAGGTGTGAGAAAGTGCTCGAACATGCGGTCCCTGATCAGCCGGCTGACATTGAATGGGTGCGGGAGTTTACACGCTCACGTTTGTTAGAGGCATGATTGTGGCCGAAGTTGCGCGCTGCACGCGCCTGTGACCGGAGAAGCCATGCCAGCGGACATGTCCGCCGAAGTGCCGCTGCGCGGCAATCTACGGCGCAGCGACAAAATCATGAGTCAGGACGAGCTGCAGGCTTTGCTGGCCGCGGCCTATTGCGGGCGGACCGCGACGGTCGGCGCCGATGGCTTCCCCTATGTCGTGCCGAATCTGTTCGTGTGGATGGACGGACGCATCTATCTTCACACGGCGAAACAAGACGGACATTTCCTTGCAAATGTCGGCTTTTGTGAGCGTGTGTGCTTCGAGGTCGACGCACCCGGTGAGATCTTTCCCTACGGCCCGATCGAATGCGACACCTCGGTCACCTACCGCTCGGCGGTGGTTTTTGGCCACATCAGCATCGTTGCGGAGCGCGACGCCAAGCTGCGCTTCTTCGCGGCTTTCATGGCAAAGTACGCACCGCCAGATTCCTGGGGACGGCCCAAGGGCTCTTTCCCGCGCGTCGATGCGACGATCGTCTATGCGATCGCGCCGCAGATCATGACCGGCAAACAGAACGTCCTGCCGGCGGCCGGGCAGCGCTGGCAACCCGTGAACCCGCGCCGCTGAGTCAGCCGGGCGCCGCGCGCGTGCTGCGTTCGAGCAGCCGCTCATCGCCCAGGCGTGCGGCCTCGGCTGCAAAACCGGGAGTTGGACCAGCCCAACGCAGTTCCTCGACATCCTTGAACAGCGGCGCATCGGTGGTGAGCGTCGCGAGCCTCTTGAACAGCAGTGCAAGCTCGCGCTGCTCACCGAGCACCTCGCGCGGAAACTGTTCCAGCGGACCGTATTTGCTGAGCAGGCGCGCTGCACCCTTCACGCCGATCCCGGCGATGCCGGGATAGCCGTCGGCGCTGTCGCCGACCAACGCCAGAAAATCCGGGATCAGCAGCGGTTCCACGCCAAACTTGCTACGCACGCCCTGCGCATCGCGGATCTGCTTGCTCTTGCGGTCGACCTGCACCACCCGCTGGCCGCGCACGCACTGCGTCAGATCCTTGTCAGGTGTCCAGATGCACACCTGTTCGACCGCTGCCTGCTCGGCGGCGATGCGGGCCGCGGAGGCGAGCGCATCGTCAGCCTCAAGCTCGATCATGGGCCACACGACGACGCCCATCGACTCGAGTGCGCGCTCGAGGGGGTGGAACTGCGACCACAGCGCCGGGTCGATGCCGTCACCGGTCTTATAGCCCGGCCACAGCCCGTTGCGGAACGACTCGATGACGTGATCCGTCGCGACACCCAGGTGAGTGGCTCCCTGCTCGATCATCTGCAGCACCGTGTTGAGGACGCCAGTCACCGCGCCGAACGGCCGGTCGTCGCCCGTACTGAAGCGCCGCAGGCCGTAGAAGTGGCGGAACAGTTCGTAGGTGCCGTCGATGAGGTGCACGACCATAAGAAGGCGCCAATGTACCAAACGCGGCACGCGCGTAGCCGGTGCGCTGGGGCTTGGCCGTCCACGATTGTGCACGCGGCGGCAGAGATGCTACACAGATCTACCGTCAACCGAAGGAGGCGCCGGCCGCGTGCTGATCAGAGCCTTGGTCCTGTGCGGTCTGCCGGCAGTTGCGCTCGCAGCTGCCGCGTACGGCCCCGAACTGCAGGGATTTAGCTACCCTTATCCTGTCGCCCGCTATGAGTTCACCTCGCAGCGCGTACCGATGGGCATGGCTTATATGGACATACAGCCGCGCCAGGCGAACGGCCGCGTCGTCGTGCTGCTGCATGGCAAGAACTTCTGCGCCGCGACCTGGGCTGACACCATCGCGGCGCTGGCGGCTGCCGGTTACCGGGTAGTCGCTCCCGATCAAATTGGTTTCTGCAAGTCCAGCAAGCCGCAGCGCTACCAGTACACGTTTCAGCAACTGGCGCACAACACCCGCGAACTGCTTCACTCGCTCGGAATAGAGCGTGCGATTCTGGTTGGACACTCCACCGGCGGCATGCTGGCGGTGCGCTACGCGCTCATGTATCCCGGCGAGACGCAGCAGCTGGTGCTGGTGGACCCGATCGGCCTGGAGGACTGGAAGGCGCTCGGCGTGCCGCCCATCTCGCTCGATGAGTGGTACGCTCGCGAACTCAAGGTGAACGCGGACTCCATCCGCAGTTACGAGCGCCAAACGTACTACGCCGGCACTTGGCAGCCGCAGTACGAGCGCTGGGTCGACATGCTCGCCGGGCTCAACGCCGGTGCCGGC
>Ga0210385_10000604_pt1 | contig 24873 bp, 22 predicted proteins | sample IncBWH26OmetaG_FD_160107 | JGI IMG/M metagenome (GOLD analysis project Ga0210385, IMG submission 160107) | Forest soil microbial communities from Barre Woods Harvard Forest LTER site, Petersham, Massachusetts, United States - Inc-BW-H-26-O ...
TGCACGCATGTACGACGCCACCGACAATCAGTGGACTACCCCAGACGCCTTTTCAGGAAAAATGGGCGCCCCGGCGAGTCAGAAAGGCTACCTTTGGAATGGCGCGAACCCCGTCGCGAACCAAGATCCGAGCGGCTTCAATTCTTGTAGCGAGACGTGGACGGTTTTCACGGGCACCGGTTCCGTGTCAACCGGTATGTCGTACGAATGCAATGACGGCGGTGACATCGGCGATATTCTTCTAACTCCGCCGCATGTGAACGTATGGTCGCCGATCCTCATCAATCTCGATTCAACGTTAAGGACCATTGCAACGGTCGTGGCGACCATGAGTTTGAGGTGGGCGCCCCCACACTGTACCGGCAATCCGGGCGCGGCGTTTCCCCTCCCCCCTACGGATTTGAGTGGCCAAAGCCTGTCTTGGTCAAGCATATATACGGCCGGCGTTGGGAATTTCTTGAATCCGCGGGCTTACCGGGCGAACAGCAGCAACGGCGGACGGTTCGATATACAGCGCATCAATTATAAGAAATATCGGTACGCCGGTAACGTCGCCGTCGGCGTCTACGGCGTTGGGGCAGGTGTGCCGGAATTAGCAATGGACTACGAGATTGCCCAGGTGGCTAACGCGAACGGTCATCCCGAAGAGGTAGCAATGGACGAGTACTTGGCTCACATAGGAATTGTCTTCGCGATGAAGCATTGCTCGCAGTCGCAATGATGGAGGGCCGTGAGCACGCGCCGACTACACGCCAGAGTCACAAGCCGATAAGGAGCGTGCTCGTTTTAGGTGGCCTGTTCTTTTTGTGGCTAGCGGGGCTTGCGGCAATAGGGTTTCTGCGTCTGTATTACGAGCACGCGGATCCTCTGTCTATCTTGTGGGGCGTAGCGTGTTACTCGGCCGGTTTTCTGATCGTAAAACCTCTCGGGCCTCGAAGACGCGTTATGTGGAAGACCGTTCTGTTATACATAGCTGCTGCGGCGCTTATCCTCATTACGCCCTCTTATGTCGTTCCATACTTTCGTAATCTAGCGTGGGATCCGATTGGGCTTCCCTCTGACCTCGGGCTCGGCGCGCCGGCGTGCCACGTTTACCAGGATCGCGTTATCCCGAGTGGCTCAGGACGGGTTGTCGTGGTTCGGCGCAATTGGTGCGACTTTGGCTTTGGCGAAAGCGCGGCCAGCTACTTTCTTTTTGTGCGTGACGCGAACGAGGCATCAAATCAACGAAACCTCGTATTCCGCTATGACTCTACGATGGCGGGCTGGGGTAACGACCCCAAGGTTCGCTGGCGTTCTCCCTCGGTCGTTGACGTTTCTATCGCAACGGGAGCAATAAAGCGCATAACCAAGAAGAAGGCTGCCCAGGATGGAGTTTCGATTTTTTACCATACCTCCAAGGAACGGGGTTGATTGCCGTGCGCTTTCGCGGCTTGGCGTCTCACTTAGTTTCCGGGCGTAGTCGTCTCGCAAGATTCTTGTGGTTGGTCTGCGGTGCCTGGATTATTGCAGGCACACTACCAATTTCTGCGGCTGAAACGGAATCTGCGGGCCACCAAACGCAAATGCTAGCGCTCGCGAAGACGTGGTTCTACGCCTTTGAGAACGCGCACGTCGCTCGGACGCAGCTCGATCCCAGCGTAAATCGGGGACTCACGGCCGATTTGATTCGGCGTGAAGGCGCAAGATTGCGCTCTTTCGGAGTTCCGACATCCTGGAAGTATCTCGGCTCCGAACAGATCTCATACGCAACGGGTTACGACTTTCTAATCACCTTTCCGCACGCCCGCGTGGTAGAGTCTATTGCGGTCGACGCTGACGGAAAAATCGGTGGCATCGACTTCCGAATGTTTGTTGAAAAATAGTGATTTGCGAGTCCTCACCCCCGCTATGCGGAGTCGGCTGGTCTCAATCCAGGGGATTGATGAGTCGGATCTTAGACTGGAGTCGTATTGTTCTGGTCCTTCCGGCGCTTGGTAACTCTCAGGATCTCAGCGATATCGAAGAGCGGCTCGCGAAATCGCCTAGAGGGAAACCGCTGCGAACGGTGCGACCATGCTGCGGTCCACGGATTCGGTCTATGCGACGTACGGTTAGAGAATCTCTTGAATTTCTGCCGGGGGCGCAATATAACAATGGAACTGGTGTCCTGGTGAAGTTTATATTCGGGGGTACGCCGTGAGTGCGCCCGACAAAGAAACTCAAATGCCGGGGTTAACTGCCTCCGACCAGAGCAAAAGACTAGCTTTCGGAAATGTCGCGGCCTCTGTGGACCATAGGGCAAATCTTCCGGACCAGGTCTTTCGGGGGGGCTGGTCGTGCTTTGCTTTCTTTATGAAGGACTTCATGGTTGGAGCCGGAGATTTCGCGGCCGTGATCCGAGACTTTCTGCGTGCGGAAGGCGCTACCGTTGCGTGTCTTGTGAACTTGAGTGAGACTCCTTCGCTCGTTTTTGAGAGCGCTGCGGCGATCTACTTGGACGGCTCTATAGATGGCAGTGAGTACGATCGACTGCTACAAAGCACCCGTTCCGAACACGGGTTTTTGTACACGATAGACGTTCTCGCATGCGCCTCGAACATCGGCGATTGGTGCATCTACAGCGAGGGAAGCAACGAAATAGGCGTAGTGGCACTGCGTCGCACAGAGGATTTTTCGAGATTTGCTGACGCGTTGTCGGGGCTTCACGCTGAATCGCTTGAGGTGCTCTCTGATGGGGACACGGCCGGGGGAACGCGGCCATTTACAGATGCAGCCTTTGCGGCGTGGCGTGAATTGTTGGGGAAAAACTACCCAAGCCGTCCCACGTAGTGTGCAGCAGCGAGTAAACACTGTTGGCTAACGCCATGTGGTCGATCCCTGAAGCTAAAAGATCGTCCGCGGGGCCCGGCGTATAATAGTTCGTGCTTCCGGCGTTTGGTACTTCTCAGGATCTTAGCGACATTGAAGAGCGGCTAGCGAAGGCCCCTGACGATCTTTCGCTGTTGTTCTAGCGCGCGTGTGCGCTCGATATGCTCGTGCGCAATGACGAGGCGCGCGATGCCTACATCGCCGTCATCCGGCGCGATGGCACGCACGTTGGTGCACTTGTGAATTCCGGCACACTGCTCTTTAACGCCGGCTATCGCAGCGCTGCGCGCCTGACCTATCACGAAGAGGTTGCACCATACTTCCATCGCCGTGTGTTATCGACGCGCGATTTCATAACCGCGCTAGGTTTCTATTGGTGGGCTTAGGCGATTGTATCGTTGCGACTCGCCAAGGGGCTTGGATCTGCTAATTCCGACCATGCTTGACTCTTAAGCGCACTCCGCTCCAGCGGAAAGGCCAACAACTGTGCCGAGGCGACGGCGAACGCCTTTAGTGAAGCAGGAAGCAACGTTGGGCAACTCCTTACGGGAATACCGGCTTTGAACAAGAAGGTCAATTCTGTGCTGCGTTGGTGCTGCATCGGGCTTTCGACGGGAGTGCTTGCCGGTGTGCTCACGAACGATGTCATCTTCCCGGAGATGGTACGTTGGCGTTGGTTTGATACTGCCGCATCTGTTGCGCTGTGGGGGCCCGCACCTATCGGAATGATCCTTATGTTCGCGCTCGCGCTGAGACCAAGGATCAGCTCGCCAGGTGTCGGCGTCGCCGGGCTGGCGTTCACGGTTGGAAGCGTGCTCACTGCAAACGATGGAAGTGCGTATCCTCTAAATGTGTATATGATCATCGAGATCGCGATTGTCGGCGCACCCGTCATACTATTAGCGCTTGCAGTTGGCTACGCGGCTGCCGCGGGAGTGAAACGATACATCCTGAAGTCCCCCGGCGGCGGCGGAGTCGAGACCGGGGGTAGCACCTAGGGCCTCGCGGGGGAACAGAGCATCTGGTTGGGCGTAATAGACCCGCGTGCTTCCTGCGTTTGGTAATTCTCAGGATCTTAACGATATTGAAGGCGGCTAGCGAAGGCCCCTGACGATCTCTCGCTGTTGTTCTCGCGCGCGTGTGCGCTCGATATGCTCGGACGCAATGACGAGGCGCGCGCGATACATACATTGCCGTCAGCAGCCAAAAAGCACAGAGCAGGGACAGTCGCAGTAAGGATTATCTGGAAATGGTAAGGCGCAGAGAAGACACAGATGGGGTAAAGCGCCCCGGTAGTTCCCGCCGTAAGGCATCAAAGGGTAAGCCTACGAGCCCGTACGATCAGGCACTTTCTTTGGCTACATCCGCCGCTCCCGATTGGCCCACAGTGCTTCGGCTGCTTTCGGAGGCCATGAAGAAGGGCGACATGAGGGCGGCTTACGCACTAGCGACCTGGAACCTTCACGGCAAAGACGCGCTTGTTAAGAAGGACAAAAAGGAAGCAGTCCGGCTTTTCAGGTTCGCCGCAGACGCCGGGATACCAAAAGCAATGTATGAGCTGGCTGTATGCTATCAGAACGGCGAGGGCGTCCAGACAAGTGATCGGAAGGCCTTCGCGTTGTACCTCGCTTCGGGTCTCAAGGGCGATACTGATAGTTTGGTCGAGGTTGCGCGCTGCTACAAGTACGGTAGAGGAGTCGAGCGCAATTCGTCAGCTTCCCGCATTTTTCTTCAGCACGCACTGGAATTAGGCGCCGAGGTCTGAAGGCTCGCGAAGGCACGCGGACGGCGGTGAGGCACTTGAAAGGCCATGGAGGTGGCACGCCGTATAACCGCCTGTGCTTCCGGCGTTTGGTAATTCTCAGGATCTTAGCGATATCGAAGAGCGGCTAGCGAAGGCCCCTGACGATCTTTCGCTGTTGTTCGCGCGCGCGTGTACGCTCGATATGCTCGGGCGCAATGACGAGGTACGCGATGCCTACATCGCGGTCATCCGGCGCGACGGTACACATGCGGGCGCGCGCGGGAATCTCGGCACGCTCCTCTATAATGCCGGCTACCGCAGCGCCGCCGCAATTCAGCAGGGGCAAAAGCGCTTCGACGGGGCAAGGGATGGTGGAATCCTCGGTGGAGTTTACGCGGTAGGCGACCACTCTGGGTACGGCGACCCATCTCTGGTACTCGGCGCGGCGTCGGTGATCCCAGGCTTGAACGCACCCGCGAGCGTGCTTGCAATGGGCCTTGATGCCGGACATACCATACTCGAATTGAGCGACTGCCATTAGGGGCGGAATTTGTGAAGGCATTTATTCAAGTGGCGCGTTGGAAGCGCATGCTCCTTATGTACCTCGCTGGCATCATCATCGGTCTGCCCTTTGTTTTCTTGGGGAAGTTCGCTCTGGTTCTTCCCACGCTCATGTCCATCGCCGCAGTGGCATATATCGTTCTTGCGAAGTGGGAAGTGAGGCGGCACGTGTGGTTTTGGCCCCTGATCGTCGTGGTTGCGGTTCTTCACGTGCTCGCGATTATATTTGTACCCTGGACGACGACGTCGCTCCCCTCGATAGTTGCGTTGCCGTTCGTCGTCGCGGATGTCGCGTTGGTTCTCGGCATCATCACGTTTCTCGAGAGGCATTTCGACAGCCCGAAGTCCCGACAGGCGAGTCCTTAGGACGCGAAAAGAACTAGTGGGCCCGGGCTCACTGCGGGAAAAGATCGGGACCTTTCGCGGACACGCGTGCGCCGGAGTGCTTGCGTGGTTTGCGCGCCCACGATAGTCAGGCCCGCTCCTCTGAACTGCTGGGCGTCAGATCTAGACGCCGTGACCTATCGACCACTCCATCAACATAACCCACGCATTCGTGAACGCGTCCGCGCGACCGCCGCCGCTACGCTCGCGCGACTATCAAAAGTAATAATTACTAGTAATAATTACTGTCGATTATCACTGTTGATCATCACTTTTGATCATCATTAATAACCTAGCCGCGCGCTAGGAACGCAGCGCTTGTCGACACGAACGGCCTCGACACAATCGCCTCGTGTGGAGAGTATTATGCGTCGTGTTCTTGCGCTTGTTTTGGTAACTGTATTTTCGCTACAAACAACGGCATCGGCCGCTTCGTCGAGCCAATTGCAAGGGCCGAATATACAGCCGCTGCTTTCCGCGATCGAGGGCACGCCGATCTTTGCGCTGCTTACCGGACAAGAAACACGCTACGCGGCGATGCACGCACCGCGCCCGCAGACTCTCCGAATCCAGCGCGACAGCTATCGCCCCGACGTGAGCCACACGCGATTTGCGCGCGCGGTGGTGCGTTACGGCGAGCCCGGCCGCGCACCGGAAATGACGCACAAGATCCCGCTCGCAAAAGAAGCGCCGCGCGACCCTCTCGCTGTTACGAGATCGATCCCAAGAGCGGCGGCCACGGTCGCTCCGATTGGCGCTCCACCCGCGGTAATTTGTCAGGTGAAGGCGCGTGTGGGAACGCCAATGCTATGTGGTCAGCCGACACCAACCATCCCACCGCGGACGCCAACGCCAGCACCAAGTGCGACACCCACACCAGTGCGCACGCCCACGCCAACACCGGCACCCACGCCAACGCCGACCCCGCGCCCGACGAACACGCCAACGCCGACGCCTATTCCCGTCACGCCCACGCCTTCGCCGACGGCGACCCCCTCGGCATCGCCTCTGCCGACACCCGGAACCGGTGTCAACAGCTGGTGGACTTACGAAGAAAAGCCACTTGCCGGCATCGGCAAGGCTATGGTGAATGTCGCGAATGGCAATCTGCTCGTGCAAGCGGATGATGTCGACATTCCCGGACGCGGCATCGATCTTGCGTTCCGCCGCACCTACAACTCGCAGAGCACGCACGATTCCGCCGGCACCGACGGATCCACGCCGAGCGTTTACGGGAATGGCTGGACCAACACGTTCGACACGCACCTCGCCTATAACGGCTACGTCATGAGCGTGTACGATCTTGACGGTGCGCGCTACGATTTCACACCGAACGGCTCGGGCGGTTGGAGTCCGCCGCCGGGTCTGCAGGGAACGACGCTCACGCCGGCCAGCACTCCCGTCACCGGCTACGTGTGGACGAAGAAGAACGGCACCGTCTACTATTTCTATTCACCGCAGCAGCCTAGCGCAAGTGCCGGCTATGCCGGTCGCCTGTATCAAATCCTCGGTCGAAACCAGAACAACTACGTGCAATTCAACTACACGTGGACGGGTGGCAATTCGAGTTCGAGCCAGAACTTGGCAACGATCACGGTCGCGCACAGCGATGGACAGTCGCTCCTGCTCACCTTCGGTCAGTTTGGGAGCTACACAGAACTGGCATCGATCACGCGTCCCGACGGCCAGTTGATCACCTACGACTACGACACGAGCGGCGATCTGATTGCCGTCAACCGCCCAGGTAACGCGACGGACGATGCGACCCGCACCGCGACGATCACCACACTCACCGAGGAATATTGGTATTACTCCGGGACGCATGAGTTGCAGACGGCCGCCGGTCCGCGCTACGTGTGGTGCGCCGCAAACACGCCCGGCAATTCCGACGGCAGCTATTATTCCTTTGTCTACAGCGCGAATACGCCGCAAGGCGAAGTCACCGGCATCAACGACTACGCGGCAGTGAATTTCACGCCAAACGACGGCACCGGACAGGCGCTCTCGAGCGCCTCAACGGGCTACCTCGAATGGCACCAGGATACGCTTGCGTATTCGGGCGGCTCGACGACCTTTACGGATACCGACGGCCACAGCTCGATCTGGACGTTCGACGGCAGCGGCCGTGTCACGGAAACCCAAGACTGGACGTCGACGAGTGGCCTTTGGCTTGTCACGAACGGGACGTGGGACAGCATGAACGACCTGCTCTCGAGTACCGATCCGCGCGGCAATATTACGACTTACACCTACGACGGCAACGGCAACACGCTCTCGGTACAGAAGCCTTCGGTGAGCACGAGCTACGGTATCGGAAGTCCCACCTCGGTCTACACCTACGACCAATACAATAACCTCACGTCCTACTGCGATCCCATTTTCGAGTGGCCGAGTGGCAACGTCCCCTGTGGCCAGATTTCCGGTGCAACATATTACGTATACGACTACGCCGACAGCAACGAGCCTTTCGGCGTGCTAGTGAATTCCTATACGCCGATGGGATACGAAAGAACGATCGCCTATAGCGGCGGTGCGGTGTTCGACAATTACGGCCTTCCATCGTCGGTTACGGGTGGGAGCTATACGCAGAACGACGGGACCGTTCGCACGCCGACGCAGAGCTTCACCTATGACACCTACGGCAATCTCGCAACCTACAATAAGGGCAATGGCGCCTGGACGCTGACGTACGATTCACTCAACCGAAATATTACGCGCGAAGACCCGGACAATGTCACGAGCTACACCTGTTACAATCTGGATGGAAGCGTATCCCTAACCCGTTCTGCCTCGCAATACGCCGCTGATGGGAACACCCCGTGTTCAAGTGTCGCGCCTTCAACGAGCGCAGGCGTCTCCAAGAGCTACGACGCCGACGGCAATCCGCTCACCGAATTACACCATCACGCGTGCCTCGCGTTGTCCGGCTGTCAGGCCGGGCTAACTTCGAAGTGGTACGACGGCGAGGACCGCTTGGTCGAAGTGAAGCAGCCGCAAGACGGTAACGACGCATATGCATTCGCGTGGATGACCCGTTACATCTACGACGTAAGCGCCGGCCAACCACAAAGCATTAACGGCGGAGCCACGGATTTTCCCGCCTATGGCAACCTGTACAAAACGCAGGAGTGCATCCAAGGCACGAACGTGCAGCTCAGCGGACCCGCTCAGGCCGTCTTAGCGACGCCCGCGCCGCCAACGAACACGCCAAGTGCCCCCACCTACAGCAATAGCTGCTCGTTCGCGGATCTGCGCGGGAATACGTTCGATGCGCTTGACCGATCGATGACAAAATATGAAGTTGCGGCCGGCTCCGCGCCGGAGCAAACGAGCCTCTACGACACGAACGGCCAGTACGGTCTCCTGAGCGAGAAGACGAACCCGACAGGTCAGACCGACACGCTCAGCTACGATAACGACGGCCATCTGAGCACCGAGCAATTCAGCGACGGCGTGACCCCGAATCGCGGTTTCGCCTACGATCCGGATGCTCGCGAAGTAAGCCTGACCTCGGCGACGATGGGGATGCAGACGCATACCTATGACGCTGACAGCCGTCTCACCAGTGCAAGCGATTCGGCCAGTGAACAGGATCCCGGAACCATCACCTATGGCTACTATCCTGACGGCATGCGCTCCTCACTAAGCTTGAGCGTTCCGGGTCTAAGCTTCAGCCAAGCGAATCTTTTTGAGTACAGCTATCGCGCTGACGGCGAGCGTTCATCGCTCGTTACGGCTCTTGGCGCCGGCAACAACACGTTTGGTTGGACCTATAGCAACGCCGGTCGCGAACTCAGCCAGAGCGATCCGCTGGTGGGGATGAACACTGGTAACGCGGTTTCTGGCGCGTCGCCGTATAATATTGGTTCGAAGACGCTGGCTTACGACGGATACGGGCGACTTTCGAGTCTGACCCTTCCCCGTGCGTTGAATCCGAAGGGAAGCATCGAGTACGATCTCGAGGACGCGGAGGTTAGTTCAACCTACGCCTCGGCGGCAACGCCCGTGCTTCAGCACACAACCCGGAACGAACTTGGCGGCGTTAACCAAACGAGTCAATACGCCAATGGCGTGAGCTGCACCACAGTCGGCGAGACCTGCACCTTCGATAGCCGCAGCGGTGAAATGCTTCAACAGCAAGCGCTCGTGACACCGGATGGCATAACGCCGTTTTACGCCGTCCACGCTTACACGTACGACGCAGCAGGACGAGAAACGGTCGACACTCTAACGTGCGGAACCGCGGCACCCTTGCAGGCCACGCGCTCCTACGATACCGACAACCACATCGCGCAGCAAAACGTCGCGGCCATGTTCAGCTCGAACAGCTCGTGTACGACCCAAAGCCCGGATGCCGCCTACCAACAGACCCTTAGCTACAGCTGGGGCGCCGACGGGCGGCTCGCAAATTTTTCCGCCACAAGCTATTACCCGGGCCAAACGCCGCCGTCGTCGACGAACACGAGCGCGGCGCATTGGGACGGCGACGATTTACTCTACGTCTCGCTCGAGGGCGTGGGCCTCGAGCTATATGTTGAGAAGCTCGGTTGGATGACGCAAGGGAGCAACGGCATCTGGACGTTGGTCATCTATGATCGCGATCAGACCGGCACAGCAGTGGACCGCCACGCGGCAAACTCGAGTACGAGCTATGCCTGGTTCTCACAGCTCACGCTAGATGTCATCCATCTTTATGGAAGCGCGAATGCGGCCTGCAAGGGCGGGATCATGAGCGGTGTCGCGTGCTCGGGCGTAACAACCACACCGATTGCAGCAACGGCCGGCGGCGCCTCATGCGCGATCCCACCTACCAACAATCAAGAGTGCGCGAACGCTCCGACGATTAGCAATCCGATTCTCGATGCATCGCGAGAGGACGGGTACTTCGACGGAACTCTGTCGCTGCAAGGCGTGCGCGCGTACGACCCTAACCTGAACCAGTGGACCACGCCGGACGCCTACTCCGGCGACGTACACGACCCGATGTCGCAGCATCCGTACATGTGGAACGACAACAATCCTGTCCAATACAGTGATCCTAGCGGATACATTGTTGATCTTAATCTCATCCAGGACGTCGCACCCGACTTGGGTCAGAAGGTTACGAACGCAGTGGTCAGCGCTGTGGGGACGGCGGTAAAGGGTTTTAAGGATTTTTCAGACGGCTTGCGATCCGTCATCGAGAACGACTTACCGGATCCTGGCAGCGCTGGCCCGGGAACTGTCGGAAATCCCTCGGAGAGCTCTGGTGGGCCCGGGGCCGGTAAACGCTTTTCGCCATCTACGAGGGCCCAAGCTGCAGAGGTCGCCGGGAAGCGTTGCGTATATTGTGGGAGAGAAACGGTTTCCGGGGGAAGAGGCGGAAATGCGCAGCAGACCGACCACGGAGTACCGAAGTCGAAGGGTGGTAACAATACGTTGGGCAACGCGAACAACGCTTGCCGAGACTGTAATCTTCAAAAAGGGACCAAGCCAGCACAGTCGCAAGTGAAGCCGCCGAATGACTAGCAAACGGAAACGCTGAACGAATAGGTCGAAAAGTTAGGATACAGAGATAATTTTGCGAGGCGAAGAAGATGGCGTAAAATTGCACGCGTGCGAGAGAGACGATCTTATTCGAGTCCTCTTCGAACTGGCGCCCGACGCCGACGACCCGAACTGGCCACCAAGCACCGCCGAGACAATGTGGGCGGAGCCGGTAGGCGTTGGCCGCGCGCTCCTGCGGAACATACCGTTCTTTGTTGTGGGTGTTGCCTATGACGATCTTGTTTCTTTAAAGCGAGGAGACGGCGCAGACAACGGCCCGTTACGGGTCGATCGAGTGGTCCAACACCGAGGACACTCGACGTATCGCGTGGTTTTGCAGTCAGCGGCGGACCCGGCGGTTTTCGACATATGGTGGAAAAGGCTTGAAGATCTTGGCTGTTGGTACGAGCGCGCTAACAGCGTTCTCGTGGCTATCGACATGCCGCAGAGCGTAGATGTGCGCAAGGCGTACGACATCCTGCAGCAAGGCGAAGCCGATGGCGCTTGGGACTTTGAAGAAGGATTCTACAGCGGCAAGCGCTAGCGCTTCTCCGGGACCGACGTCGCCTTGCTTGTTCCAGTGGACCGCCGATGCGGGGCCTTCAACGGATGTCTAGTACGATTACGCCACAACTTAAAGAGCTGAGTTCCCCTGACCGCCCGGACCTTCAGAGCGCACGACATCCGCAAGGAGAGTCGTTTTCCATCCTGCTCACGGCCGAGATCGGAGATAGCGCCAAGCCCGGTGCAGAACCTGTTCTACGTTCTTGCAGTCTCGCCAGACAGACTGCCGTCGCTAGCCGTCGATGGACTGCAGTTCTTGCGTGGCTTCCTTCTGATGGATGAGTTTAACTTTGCGCTGGCTTGGCAGCAAATTGAAAAGCTGCTCGAGAGATCGAGTGCTGAGGATTGGAATACGGTGGCCGAGAAGCTGGAGCGATTCATTGATCGGGAGTTCGAAGGCTATAAGGAGTGAGGGCCCCGCCTTCATATCGACGGGCTCTCAGAGGTCGATGGAGGTCGAAAGCTTGTCGTGAGGGAGAAAATAAAGTGCGAAACTCTCCTCTAAGTAGCCTTAAAGCGCTCTTCGAAGAGCGTGTTCTTTCCCAGCCCTATTTACGCGAGCTTCGGCAGCAGCGAACGCTAAGATTGCGGATTGATGACGATCATGGTGTCGAGCTCACGGTAGAGTTCGGCGCCTTTCTGGCCTATCGTCAAAGAGACGAGAGTTACGCGCCGAGAACCAACGGCTACATGCGCGCTGAGTCTGCAGACCACTGGATATATGAAACAGAGGATTCCGAATTTCTCGATTGGTTTAAACACGAGACACACGGCGCGTACGGCGATCCAAAGCCGATTCATTTCGTAATTGCAACGTCAAATGAATATGTCGACGTGATCGCCGTGCTGGCGCCTACCATCGAGGACTAGAACAGGCAAAAGACCAGCCCATCGCATCGCGGCCGATCCCATTCGGTGCCGGATACGAGGCTTGGCGAGCAGAGCGAGAGCGAGAATAAAGGAGTAGAGTAATGGCTGGGAATCAGGCTAAAGACTCGCCAGGAAAATATTTCTGTCCGATTTGCGGCCTTCGGTTAGCGAAGGCACCGTACGTAAACGGACGGGGATCCTTTGATAGCTGTCCGTGTTGTGGCTTTGAATATGGCTGGAAGGATGGATTGGGTCAAGAAACACACGAGTCGTGGCGGCGGAAATGGGTCGCCGCCGGCGCAAATTGGCCCAATCAACGGGGAGACGAGCCAGCCGGCTGGGATCCCGCGACCCAACTTCAGAACATCGGGATAGATCTGGATAAGCTGCGCGAAGAGCTGTCCCGAAGTACATAGAGAAGCCACATCGAGAGGCGGCGCCGGGCCGATGTTCGTATAGACTGTCGTGCTTCCTGCGTTCGGTAATTCCCGGGATCTCAACGACATTGAAGAGCGGCTGGCGAAGGCGCCTGACGATCTGTCGCTGTTGTTCTCTCGTGCCTGCGCGCTGGATATGCTCGGGCGAAATGACGAGGCGCGCGATGCGTATATCGCCGTCATCAAACGCGATGGCGCGCACGTGGGCGCGCTCGGGAACCTCGGCACGCTCCTCTACAACGCAGGGTATCGGAGCGCTGCGCGCCTGACGTATCGCGAAGCCCTCAAGCATAGCCCAAACGATCAGCGCTCGTTGGTCAACCTCGGCAATGCGCTGCTCGAGTCGAACGAGCTTGTGGAATCGCGGCAGCTCTACGAACGCGCGATCGAACTCGATCCGGACTCGGCGCAGGCGCATCAAGGGCTCAGCCATGTGCTCGGGCGCCTCGGCGAAGATGCGCTCGCCGAAGAGCACCGCCGGCGCGGCTTTGAACTCATGCCGGTGGTCGTCAGTTACTATCGCGGTGCGGGCATGCCCGTTTCCGTGTTGTTGCTGTCATCGGCCTATCGCGGCAATATCCCCGTCGACGACCCGCTCGACGATCATACGTTCATGATCGTGAAGCTCTTCACGGAGTACTACGATTCACAATTTCCGTTGCCGCCGCACGACGTCATCTTCAACGGCATCGGCGACGCCGATCGCTGCCACGATGCGCTTGTCGCCGCGCAAGCGCTCCTCGAGGCCAATGGCGCGCGCGCGATCAATGCTCCGATGAATGTACTGGGCACCGGGCGCGCGGCGATGGCGCAACGGCTGCAAGGCATCGACGGCCTGATCGTGCCGCACATCGAGGAGATCGATCGCACCGAACTCGATCGCGTGCAGCGCTTTCCGGTTTTGGTGCGTCCGCCTGGCTATCATACCGGCGAATTTTTCGAAATGGCGCGCGATCGTGACGAGCTCGACCGTGTCGTCGCATCGCTGCCCGGCGATCGCCTCTTAGCCATCGAGCTGCTCGATGCGCGCGGACGCGACGGGCTGTATCGCAAGTACCGTTTTCTCTCGATCGCGGGAACGCTCTACCCCGTGCATCTGGCGCGGTCGACGCATTGGAAGGTTCACTACTTCTCGGCCGATCAGGTCCGCACGCCGGACGCGGTCGCAGAAGAAGCGGCGTTTCTGACCAATCCCCGCGCGGCCATCGGCGAGCGCGCGATGCGCGCCATTGAAGCGGCGTCGGCGCGAATTAATCTCGACTATTTCGGCATCGACTTTGCACTCGATGCGCAGGGCAATGCGCTGCTCTTCGAAGCCAACGCGACGATGCGCGCGGTCGTCCCGTCACCCGATGAGCCGTCGGTCGCGCGGCGCAATGCGGCGCTCGCCGCCAATGCCGCGTTTCGCGAGCTGGTGCTTCGTGCAGTCGGTTGAGAAGCGCGCGTCGCGCGTCGGTGCGACCGTTTGCGTGCTTGTCGCGTACCTGCTCGCCTTTGCGATGCCGAATCGCTACGTGCTCGGGCCGCCGTGGCTCGGTCCCACCGCCGGCATCGTGTTGCTCGCGCTCTTCGGTCTCTCGATGATCGGGAATTTTCGCCACGTACCGCGTCGACTGCACGACGGGGTGACGGTCGCCGTCGTTGCGCTTGTCACCGCCCTGAACATCCTCAGCCTCATTCAGCTGATCAAACTGATCGTCTTTAGCGCGCAAACGATCGACTCGCATCGTCTGCTAGGCTCGTCGATCATCATTTGGATCGGCAACCTGCTCGCGTTTGCGTTGCTGTATTGGCTCATCGATGGCGGCGGCCCCGACGCGCGGATCAGCGGCGATAGCTGGCGCGCCGACTTCGTCTGGCCGCAGCCAACGCGCCCGGCCGACATCGATCCGGCCTGGCGGCCGAATTTTCTCGACTACCTGTTCTTGGCGTTCTCGACCGCGACTGCGTTCAGCCCAACGGATACGCTCCCGCTGACAACGCGCGCACGCATGCTCATGATGGTGGAAGCCGCGGCCTCGCTGCTCACGATTGCGATCGTGGCCGCGCGCGCCGTCAACATCTTGACGTAGGGCTAGCGAATTAGCTTGAGGTGACCGCTGGCGTAGATGCGGATGTGCGAATCGAAGCGGTGGTTCTTGCCGTCGATGCCCTTGACGTGCGAGCGGACGCTGTAATCGACGCTTCCGTCGACGTGGTTGTGGGTCATCCCCAGAAAATGCATCAGGGGATGACCATTGCGCAGTTCGACCCGCTGGTGGGTCACGAGAAAGTGCACAATGCGCTCCTGGATCTCCGACGTCGGGTGGGCCTCGCGCGTCTTGCGTGGCGCCGGCGCGGCTTCCTCAGCCTGGGGCGACCCTTTTCCCTTGAACCAGGACATCGAACTGGACCTCCGCGAGGTGCTAGCTAGGCCAAGCGGCCGTGCCTTCCCTTTGTCGTAGTCCTAGTATGCCTGGCAAACCGTCCAAAAATCGTCCTCCGGATGGCCCAGGGCGTTAAGTCACGGTCAAACCAGGCCGATCTTTACCCTCCGCACACCACAAGACCCATCGCACCTGAAATAATGCTCGCATGAGTACCTGGTTTTCAAAGCAGTCTACCGCGCCGGCGCAACCGCCGTCGACGCCAATCCATCCGCCGCTCAATCTCGAGCACGCGATTAGCAGTCTGCTTTGTCAGCACGGCCGCCTACTGCAACGCGCCGGACGGCACCTCATGCATTTCTTGGCGAGCACGCGCCACCCGGACGGCAGCATCGATTACATCGTGCGCACGCGCATCCACACCCACAACGGTATGGAGCGCAACTTTGAATCGCACATCCGCGTCCACGCGGATCGCCGCCTCAAACTGATTCGCTAAACGCGATCGACTAGCTGATGAGCTCGCGCTCCACCATGATGCTGCGCGGGTCGATCAGGTGTTTCTGCAAGCCCAGCTTGTCGGCCGGCACGCCCAGCGCAAACGCGACGAGCTGCGGCAGATGGAACGTCGGCAGATCGGTGCGCCCCCAACGCGCGGCGGCATCCTGCTGATACCCATCGAGCGCAAGATGGCAGAGCGGGCACGGCGTGATCACCGCCTCCGCGCCGTGATCCTTGGCCATGCGCATGTTCTGGCCGACCATGTCGGTCGCGACGTTTTCTTTCTCGAGCTGAATGTGGAAGCCGCAGCAGCGCGTCTTGCCGGCGTAGTCGACCGGCTCGCCGCCGATCGCCTCGATCACATCTTCGAGTGAGTGCGGATTGCGCGCCGATTCCCAACCATTGACGCTCTCGGGCCGGATGATGTGGCAGCCGTAGAACGGCGCGACCTTGAGCCCATTGAGCGGGCGCACGACCATCTTGCGCAGATTGTCGAGGCCGATGTCATCGACCAGCAGCCACAGCAGGTGACGAACCGTCACGTTGCCGCTGTACTTGGCGCCGAATTTCCCGAGGATCGCGTTGGCTTGATCCATCTGCTCTTCGCTCTCGAGCAGTTCCTTATTGGCCGCACGCATGTGGCCGGTGCAGGTCGAGCAGATCGTGATCACGTCGTCCAGACCGAGGGCTTCGGCCTGCGCGTAGGTGCGCGCGTTGAGCACGCGTGCCACGTCGCGGTTGACGTCGTTGACGACCGATGCGCCGCAGCACGAAGCCGCAGTGAGTTCGATCAGTTCGATGTCGAGCTTTTCGGCCAATAGCATCGTCGAGTTGAAGAGCTCTTTGCACGATTCTTTGGCGACGCAGCCGGGGAAGAAGCCATAGCGCTTTGCGGTGGCGATCATGAAACCGGGACCTCCAGGGACTCGAATATAGTACGGACTTCATCGACTTTGGGAATCGGCTTGAGCGAGGGTAGCCCCAGCATCGGCGCGGTTCCGCCGGCCGCCATTTCAAATGGTGTCAGCTTGCCGCGTGACATCATCCGCAGGCCGAGCGGCAGCACTTTGATTTGCGCGATAATGTTGAAGCGTCCGACCGTCCCGAGCACGACTTCGGTTTCAGCCAGCATGCCGGTCTGTTTGATCGTCTTCGACACGGTGAGGGCGTGGCGCGGTCCGCGCTCGTCCATCATCACTTTGTCGCTGATCGCGGCGCGTTTGACGTCGATGATGCGGTCGTTGGGATCGACGTGCTTGGGACAGTACGAGCACGCATAGCAGTGCGCGCAGAGCCACAAGTAGTCGTCGGAAATCTGGGCGATGCGTTCGCTGCGCTGACCGTCGCGCACGTCTTCGATGAAGCGGTACGCGTACGCGATCGCGGCCGGTCCGGCAAAGGCGGGATCGACGCTGACCACCGGGCAGAGCGCGTAGCAGGTCGCGCACATGACGCAGTTGGCGACGGCAACGAGCTTCTTCATGTCTTCAGGCGAGACGCGGCGCTCGGTCGCGTGGTCGGTATCGGCGTCTTTGGGCTTGAGATAGGGTTTGAGGCGTGAATACTTATCCCAGAACGGGTCCATATGCACGACCATGTCTTTCATCGGTTGGAAGTTCGGCATGGGATCGATCGAGATCGAGCCGTCCGACTTGATGACGTCTTTGCAGTTGGTCTTGCAGGCAAGGCCGGTGATGCCGTTGATGTTCATCGAACACGAACCGCAGATCGCCGAGCGGCATGAGCGCCGGAAGCTGATCGATCCGTCGACTTCGGCTTTGGCGGTTTCGAGCGCATCGAGCACGGTCGTCGTTTCCGGGACGTCGACCTCGACCAGGTCGCGGTGCGGAATCTCGTCGACGGCTTCGTCGAAGCGGAAGAGATCGAGTTTGATCTTGGCCATTGCTTAGTAGCTTCTCACCTCAGGTTGAAACTTGGTGATGGTGACGCCGCGCGAGTAGTCGAGCCGCGGCGACCCGTCGGCTTGGCGGAACGCCAGCGTGTGCTTCATCCAGTTCGCGTCGTCGCGTTCCGGATAGTCGGTGCGCGACTGTGCGCCGCGCGATTCCTTGCGCTCGAGTGCGCATTTGGCCAGCGCATACGACGTGTCGATCAAGAAATCGGTCTCGAACGTCGACACGAGATCGGTGTTGAACGTTTTGGATTTATCCATCACGTACACGTTCGCATCGAAGTCTTTGCGAACGCGGTCGAGATCTTGCACGGCTTTCGCGAGGCCCTTTTCGTCGCGGAAGATGAACGTGTTCTCGCTCATCGTTTCGTTCATGGCATGGCGCAGCTTCGGCGCACGCGTGCCGCCCGAGCGGGCCAGCAGTTCGCGAACGCGATCCTGTTCGGCGCGCAGCGTCTTGTCGCTCGGCGTAACGTCACCGATCTTCTTGATGTACTCGACGGCGTGTTTGGCCGAACGGGCGCCAAAAACGATCGTTTCGAGCAGCGAGTTGCCACCCAGGCGATTCGCGCCGTGCACCGAGACGCACGCGCATTCGCCGGCAGCGTAGACACCGGGAACGCGGGTCGCGCCCCACTTGTCGGTCTCGATCCCGCCCATGGTGTAGTGAGCGCCGGGAAGAATCGGAATCGGTTCGTTGACGGCGTCTTTGCCGGTCGCGTCGAGCGCGAGCTCGCGAATCTGCGGCAGACGTTCGAGGATCTTTTCGCGGCCGAGGTGGCGCATGTCGAGCAGCACACAGCCGTCAACGCCGCGGCCTTCGAGAATCTCGGTCCATTCGGCGCGCGAAACGACGTCGCGTGAAGCCAGTTCGCCTTTGTTCGGCGCGTACTTGAACATGAAGCGCTCGCCCAGCGAGTTGAGCAGGTACGCGCCTTCGCCGCGCGCGCCTTCGGTCATCAGCACGCCGTTCTCTTTGAGCGTGGTGGGATGGAATTGCATGAACTCCATGTCCATCAGCGGGATGCCCGCTTTATAGGCGATGCCCATGCCGTCGGCGGTCGAGGCGTAGCCGTTGGTCGTCTTGAGATACATGCGTCCGGCGCCACCGGTAGCGAAGATCGTGGCTTTCGCGACGATCTGTTCCAGCTCGCCGTTGCGCATGTTGTAGGCGACGACGCCGGTGCCGACACCGTTGTCGATCGCGAGCGCGGTGCAGAAATATTCCTCGTAGACTTTGACGCCGAATCGCTCGAGCTGTTCCCAAAGCGTGTGCAGAATCACCAGGCCCGTCACGTCGGCCGAGTAGCACGTGCGCGGCGTACCCGCGCCACCGAACGGCCGCTGCGCGATACGCCCGTCGGGCATACGCGAGAAGATGCAGCCGCGATGCTCGAGCCAAATGATTTGGTGCGGGGCGTCCTCGCACATCGCTTCGATGGCGTCTTGATCTCCGAGATAATCGGAGCCCTTGATCGTGTCGAACGCGTGGGCTTCGGGCGTGTCCTCTTCGCGGTTGCCTAGTGCGGCATTGATACCGCCTTGGGCCGCACCCGAGTGGCTACGTACCGGGTGCATCTTGGAGACGATGGCCACGTCGGCTCCGCCCTCGGCAGCTTCCACTGCCGCGCGCATGCCCGCGAGACCGCCGCCGATGACGACGACGTCGTGCTTGATCATTACTTCTTTATACTATCCGGCTTCTGTGAGACCCATGACTATTATCGTTCGGGGTCATTACCGCCCTTGGTCCGGGTGTAAAACCGGTACTGATTTTTGCCGGCCTGCTTGGCGGCGTAGAGGGCCTCGTCGGCGGCGAAAAAGAGGGTCTGCCCGTCGATCCCGTCGAGCGGGAACATCGAAACGCCGATCGAGCTTGCTAGGCCATTGCGCCGCAGCGCCGACATGATGCGCTCGACGCCACGCGCCGTCTGCTCGCGGTCGCTCTGCGCCATTATCAGCACGAACTCGTCGCCGGCGTACCGGGCGCAGATATCGCCCTTGCGCGCGTTCTTTTTGAGGACTTGCGCGAAGCGCTTGAGGGCCAAGTCGCCCAAGCTGTGACCGCCCGAGTCGTTGATCTTCTTGAGATCGTCCAAGTCGAGGATGACGAAGGCGAAGGGCGTGTCGTAGCGCTCGGAGGTGTGGAGTTCGCGCTCCAACAGCTCGGTGAGCGCCCGCCGATTGGGGATGCCGGTCAAACTGTCGGTATTGGCAAGGCGCTGCGTCTCTTCGAGCAGGCGACGCGTTTCGTCGTAGAGCCGCGCGTTTTCCACCGCGATCGCGGCTTGCGAGGCGAAATCCAGCAGCACGCGCAGCTGGTTTTCGGTGACCTCGTTGCCCGGCGGATCGTCGGCGTAGAGCATCCCGCGCACGACGTCGCGCGCGACCAGCGGCGCGATGCAGTAGTAGCCGCGCGAATCCTCCAGCGGCGCTTCGTCATCGCCGCCGCTGCCGTAGGCGAGCTGCAGCTTCCCTTGTGAAACGTCGACCAGGGTCGAATTCGGACGAAAGTCGGTGGGATCGATCGCGTGATTGACCGTCCCGTTCTCATCGCACTCGAGGCGACGAATGATGTCTTCGTCTTCGGCCACGTCGAAAAGCACGACGCGTTTGAACTTGAGTGCCTCGACCACACCGCGCAAGACCATCGAGAGGATGTCGTTGATCTCGAGGGTCGAGTTGATGGTGGAAAAGACTTGTTGGAGCACGAAGAGTTCGGCGTTCTGTTGGGCGTACTCGTCCCGCTCGGCCTCAAGGATCGCAATGCGACCGCGCAACCGCTCGACCTCATCGAGGAGTTCGGCAGCGTTGGGAGAGCCGGCGGACAGGTTGGCGCTCATCGTTTAAGGTAACGTCTTAGCTTTAGGTATTCTTTAGGTCAGGCCACAAAGACTTTGCAGCAGTTCGTACACCTCCACGTGCATTCGGAGTACTCGTTACTGGACGGGGCCTGCCGGGTCGACCGGCTCTGCCGGAAGACCGCCGATGGAGGTTCTCCTGCCGTCGCCCTGACCGACCATGGCGTGATGTACGGGGCGATGGAGTTCTACTACGCGGCCCGGGACACCAGCCTGACCCCGATCATTGGCTGCGAAGCCTATATCGCGCCGCGGGGCCGCTTCGACCGCACGGTCCGCGAGGAAGCCCACGTCACGCTGCTGGCCGCCGACCTGATCGGCTACCGCAACCTGACCGCCCTGATCTCCAAGGGCTTCCTCGAAGGCTACTACTACAAGCCGCGGATCGACCTCGATTTGCTGGCCAAGCACCACGACGGCCTGATCGTGCTCTCCGGCTGCATGTCGGGCTTGGTCGCTGCGCCGCTGCTCAAGAACGACTACGACACCGCGCTGAAAAACGCCAAGACCTACGTCGACATCTTCGGCGACCGCTTCTACATTGAAGTGATGCGCCACGGGATGCCCGAGGAAGAAGCGATCAACACCGGCTTGGTCAAGGTCGCGCGGCAGCTCAACGTCCCGATCGTGGCGACCAACGATTCGCACTACCTCGATCAGCGCGACGCGCCGGCGCACGACGTGCTGCTGTGCATCGGTACCGGCAAGACCGTCTCCGATACGACGCGGATGAAGTTCTACTCCGATCAGTTCTACGTCAAGTCGGCCGAAGAGATGTACGCGCTGTGGAGCGACCTGCCCGAAGCCTGCGAGAACACGGTCAAGATCGCCAATCGCGTCGACATCAAGATTCCCGAGAAGATCTTTCATCTGCCGCAGTATCCCGTCCCCGAGGAGGCGGCGCAGCCCGAACGCACGGCGGAGTCGTATCTGCGCGAAATCTGCGAAGCGGGCTTGATCGATCGCTACGGCGTCGACCGCGCAGCCAACGACGCAACACTGCGCACGCGCCTGGACTACGAGCTCAACGTGATCAACACGATGGGCTTTGCTTCGTACTTCCTCATCGTGTGGGACTTCATCAAGTACGCTCGCGATCACGACATTCCGGTCGGACCCGGCCGCGGCTCGGCAGTGGGCTCCGTCGTTTCCTATTGTCTGAAGATCACCGATCTCGATCCGTTGAAGTTCAACCTGTTCTTCGAGCGCTTCCTCAATCCCGATCGCATCTCGATGCCCGATATCGACACCGACTTCTGCGTCGAGCGCCGCGACGAAGTCATCGCTTACGTCACCGAAAAGTACGGCAAAGATCGCGTCGCGCAGATCGTTACCTTCGGCACGATGGCGGCGCGCGCGGCGGTGCGCGATGCGGGGCGCGCGCTCGGTGTGCCGTTGCCCGACGTCGACAAAGTGGCGAAGATGATTCCCTCGGGCCCGGGTGGCTTGTCGATCGAAGAGGCGCTTCACCAGATTCCCGAGCTGAAGATGGCGTCGGCGGGCAGCCCGCAGATTCGCAAGCTGCTCGATACCGCCCGCGACATCGAAGGTCTGGCACGCAACGCGGGCACGCACGCGGCCGGTGTGGTGATCTCGGCCGGTCCGTTGATCGACTACACGCCGCTGGTGAAGTTCAACGACGGCGGCGTCAACACGCAATTCGACATGATCTGGGTCGAAAAGATCGGCCTGCTCAAGATGGACTTCTTGGGACTGCGCAACCTCACGGTGATGAACAGCGCGGTCGCGGAGATCCGCCGCACGGTCGACGGGAACTTTGACCTCGCGAAAATCGCCGATGACGATCAGAAAACCTACGACATGCTGACCCGCGGCGAAACGATGGGCGTCTTCCAGTTCGAATCTGACGGGATGAAGCGCGTTTGTACCGAGCTCAAGCCGTCACGCTTCGAAGATGTCATCGCGCTGGTTGCGCTCTATCGCCCGGGGCCGATGGAGTGGATTCCGCAGTACATCAGCAACAAGCACGGCCGCACGAAGCCGAAGTATTTGCATCCCAAACTCGAGCCGATCCTCGCCGAGACGTATGGCGTCGCCGTCTATCAAGAATCGGTGATGCAGATGGCGCGCGACATTGCCGGCTTCTCGCTTGGTGAAGCCGACGAGCTGCGCAAAGTCATGGGCAAGAAGCAAAAGGAAAAGATCCCGATCTATCGCGAGAAATTTATCGAAGGCGCCAAAGCCACATCCAATATCGATCGCGATCTGGCCGACAAGATCTTCGCCTTTATCGAGCCGTTTGCGGGCTATGGCTTCAACAAGTCACACGCGGCGGCGTATGGCTGGATCGCCTACCAGACGGCGTTCCTCAAGGCCAATCATCCGCTGCAGTACCTGTGCGCGCTGATGACTTCGGTCAAAGATCGCACTGACAAGCTCGTCGAGTACATCGACGAGGCGAAGAAGACCGGCATCACCGTGTTGCCACCCGACGTCAATGAATCGCTGATCGACTTTGCCGTGGTGGAGGATCGCATCCGCTTCGGCCTCGCGGCGATCAAAGGCGTCGGCGAAGGCGCGGTGCGCAGCATCATCGAGACGCGCGACGCCGAAGGCCGTTTCACCGACCTCTTCGATCTCGCCAGGCGGGTCGATTCGAAACAGGTCAACCGCCGCGTCTTCGAAGCGCTCATCAAGTGCGGCGCGCTCGACGCGCTGCCCGGCAATCGCGCGCAGAAGCTCGCCGCGCTCGACGTCGCGCTCGATCTTGCCGCGCATGCGACGCGCGAGAAAGAGCTCGGCCAAGTCTCGCTCTTCGGTGATGCCGCCGAACATGCGCCGGCGCTCACGCCGGTACTGCCGCTCGTTGCGGCGCCAAGCACGCGCGAAACGTTGGCCTGGGAGAAGGAGACGCTGGGCATCTTCGTCTCGGGTCATCCGCTAGCCGACGTGCAAGATCTGCTCGTGCGCGCCGGGGCGACGTTGATCAAGGATTTGCGCGACGTCGAAGACGACGCCGCGGTGCAGATCGCGGGCATGGTGACCTCCGTGCGGCGCACGCTGACCAAATCGGGGCAGCAGATGCTCATCGCACAGCTCGAAGACACTAGCGGCGCGATCGACGTGGTCGTGTTCTCGAAGATGTATCCGCTGGTGCAAGGGCTCTTCAGCGAAGACACGATTCTTGTGGTCAAAGGCCGGCTGCGCTTTCGCGAGCGGCCGGGCGGTGCACCCGGTGAAGAAGGTCCCGTCGAACTTTCGATTAGCGCCAACGAGGTGACGACGTTCGAGGTGCCGGCGGCGCGCGTGAACGGTGTTGGCGCGGTTCGCGAGTGGCACGTCGATGTCGGCTCGCGCGACCAGATCGATCGCCTTGCAGCCTTGGTCGACGACTATCCCGGCGCGGTCCCGGTGACGATGCACGCGCGCGGGCAATCGCAGCGGCTCGCGCGCACGATCGCGGCCGATCATCGCCTGCGCAGCGAACTCGAGCGCATCTTCGGGCGCGGCAACGTGCGGCATGACGCTTAACGTCATCCCGGCCGCCGACCGCATGCGCGTGGCCGCGACGCGGCGCGACGGTTGGACCCCGTCGGCCGAGCTCATCGCGTCGGTTGCCGGCATCCTCGCAACGGTGCGCGCGCGCGGCGACGCAGCGCTGGTCGAGTACACGCGAAACTACGACGATCCGGCCTACGATCTTTCGAAATTGCGCGTGCCGATCCCGATGCTAGACGGCGCCAAAGCGCTGGTGCCGCCCGAGATCGCCGACGCGTTGCACTTGGCCAAAGAGCGCATCGCCCGCTTCCACGAGCGCCAGCGTCCCGCCGATCTCGCGTATGTCGACGAAGACGGCACGCGCTATGGCCTGCGCTACCGTGCATTGGATTCGGTGGCCGCCTACGTGCACGGCGGTCGCGCCGCGACGGCGTCGGCGGTGCTGATGACCGCGGTGCCGGCAAAGATCGCCGGCGTTTCGCGCACCATCGTGCTGTCGCCGCCGCGCGGCAGCGGCGGCGTGCATCCGGCCGTGCTGTATGCGTGCAGTTTGTGCGAGGTCGACGAGCTGTACGCGGTCGGTGGCGCTCACGCGATTGCGGGCGCGGCGTACGGGACCGACTCGATCGCGCGCGTCGATAAAATCGTCGGCTGGGGTGGTGCGATCGTCACCGAAGCCAAGCGCCAGATCTACGGTGTCTGCGGCATCGACGGCCTCTCGGGGCCGCCCGAAGTACTGGTCGTCGCCGACGATGGCGCGAGCAGTGAGTACGTGGTGGGCGAGTTGCTGGCGCAAGCCGAGCGCGATCTCTTCGCGCGCGTGGCCGTCCTCTCCGAG
>Ga0210385_10000606_pt1 | contig 24707 bp, 28 predicted proteins | sample IncBWH26OmetaG_FD_160107 | JGI IMG/M metagenome (GOLD analysis project Ga0210385, IMG submission 160107) | Forest soil microbial communities from Barre Woods Harvard Forest LTER site, Petersham, Massachusetts, United States - Inc-BW-H-26-O ...
CGGGCCGGTGCCGTCGGTGTCGCGATGGGGACCCAGGGTGCCGAAGTGGCCTTTGCCTCCGCAGACCTCGCCTTGATGACCAATGATCTGCGGCGCCTCGGCACCTGCATTCGGTTGAGCCGGCGCTGCCGGCGCACCATCTACGTGAACGTCTCCGTCGGCCTGGCGTTCACCTTCGGCCTGATCGTCCTCTCCGGCGCCGGCGTGCTCGGGCTCGAGGCACCGATCATTGCGGCGTTGCTGCACAACGTCAGCACCTTCATCGGCATCGCCAATGCGGGTCGTCTGTTGTTGTTTGATGAGACCCTCGCCCCGGCACCGGCGGATACTGCCGCCTGACGTTAACGGTGGAACCTTCTGTTCGTTAACGTTTATGAGCGGGTTAACGTCGCCGTTCGCGCGGCTTTGCCCGCCATGCTGCTCCTCGCGTGTGTGCCGGTTTCGGCTGCACCGCAACGGGTGATGTCGCTCAATCTGTGCTCGGATCAACTGCTGCTCGACCTGCTGCCCCCCAATCGCATCACCTCGGTCACCTACCTCTCGCGCGAACCCAATAAGTCGTACCTCTCGGCGGCGGCCTACCAGGTCGGCGTCAATCATGGCGCCGCCGAGGAAGTGGTGAGCCAGCGACCGGACCTGGTCATCGCCGGGACCTACACCACGCCCGCGACGCGGCTGTTGATCAAACAGGTGGGTATCCCGCTACTCGAGTTGGACTCGGCCAACAATTTCCAGCAGATTCGGGATATCACCCGTCTGGTGGGGCGCGCCGTCGGGGCCCAAGCAAAGGCCGAGGAACTGCTGCAGAAGATGGACGCGACATTGGCACAGCTGGCAGCAACCGCACCGAAGCAGCCGATTCGCATCGTCGGCTGGAATGGAGCGGGCTCCGTAGAAGGCACTGACACATTGTTCGACGCCATCATTACCGCGGCCGGTGCAATCAATCTGGGCGCGGCGCCGGGCTTGCGCGCGACCTACTTCGGCACCGAGCAGCTGCTGATGGTGCATCCGGACCTGCTGGCCTTCGGCGATGCCACCGTGGCCACCCCTTCGCTGCACGCCGCGCCGATCCTCCACCCGGCCGTACGCGCTCGCTACGCGGGCCGCGAGATCGTCTACCCGGAACTGCTGTACAGCTGCGGGCTGCCCGAATCCGCGCAAGCGGCGCTGCAGATTCGGCAGGTCATGCAACAGGTTCTGCAGCGCACGCGCACCCAATGAACTCCCGCGCGGTTTTATTTCCGGTGCTGGCGCTCGTTCTGTGCGCGCTGCTGGTCGCATCGCTGTTGTGCGGGGCCGTTTGGCTTCGGCCCGCGCAGTTCTTCACGGCGGATGCCAGTGGCGAGATGGCGCGCCTGATCCTCACGCAGGTGCGACTGCCGCGCATGGTCCTGGCGTTGGGGGTCGGCGCGACACTTGGGCTGTCGGGCGCCGTGCTGCAGGGTCTGACTCGCAATCCCTTGGCCGAGCCGGGTCTGCTGGGTGTGTCTTCGGGCGCCGCACTGGGCGCCGTGCTGGCCATCTACTTCGGTGTTGCCGGGCACCTCGCAGTCGCCTTGCCGTTGCTCGGACTGTGCGGCGCTCTGGTGGCCATGACGCTGACCTTCACTCTGGGCCGTGGCGGCGGCACGCTGGCATTGATCCTGGCGGGAGCGGCGGTCTCGGCGCTGATGGCCGCCCTGGTTTCCCTCGCCCTCAACCTGGCCCCCAATCCCTATGCGGCCTTCGAACTCACCAGCTGGCTGATGGGATCGCTTGATGACCGCAGCTGGAATCAGGTGTGGCTGGCGGGTCCGTTCATGATTGTCGGGTGCGCGCTCCTGGCCTTCACCGGTCGGGCCCTGGACGCCCTGTCGTTGGGCGAAGTGCAGGCGGAGAGTCTGGGTGTCGATCTGCAGCAAGTTCGTCTGCTGGCGCTGACCGGCACCGCCCTGGCGGTGGGGGCGGCGACCGCCGTCAGCGGCATCATCAGTTTCGTCGGGCTGGTCGCGCCGCATCTGGTGCGCCCGTTCGTCGGCCACCAGCCCGGTCGCCTGCTGTGGCCGTCGGCGCTGTCCGGCGCCGCGCTCATGCTGCTGGCGGATGTCGCCACCCGCGTGATCAATCTGGGTCCGGAACTCAAACTCGGTGTCTTCACGAGCCTGATCGGCACGCCCTTCTTCTTCTGGCTGGTCGTTCGCCTGCGCAGGAATGCCCCGTGACGCAACTCGTGGCCTCCGGACTGACGCTGCGCCGGCAGGGCCGGGCCATCCTCGACAATGTATCCACCGGTGTCGCCGGCGGCGAATTCGTCGCCGTCATCGGGGCCAATGGCGCCGGCAAATCCACGCTGCTCTCGCTGCTCGCGGGGCTGATCAGACCCGAGTCGGGCACGGTGACCCTGGACGGCGCGCCGCTCACCGGACTGACCCGGACGGGACTCGCGCGGCGCCGCGCCTACCTGCCGCAAAATCCCCGCTGCGAGTGGCCGATCGCGGTCGAGCGCCTGGTGGCGCTGGGGCTCACTCCCGTACTGCCCGCCCTCGGCGAACTGCCCGAACAGTTTCGGCCACGGATCGATGCCGTGCTGGAGTCGTGCGATCTTACGCCCAAGCGGCTGCAGGCGGCGACGACGCTCTCGGGTGGCGAACTGGCGCGGGCCATGCTGGCACGCGCGCTCGTCGGGGATCCCGACATTCTCATTGTCGATGAGCCCACCACGGGGCTCGATCCGCAGCATGCGCTCGAGGCCGCCGCGCGACTGCGTGCACTCGCGCTCGCCGGCAAACTCGTGATCGCGGCCATGCATGACCTGAACCTGGTGGCTCGCTATGCGACGCGCGTACTTGCCCTGCACCAGGGAGCGGTGGCCGGCGATGGCGCAACGGCCGAGACACTGACCGCGACGCTGCTGAGCGCCCTGTTTCAAGTCAAGGCCTGTGTCGCCAGCACGCCGGGGGGCGCATTCGTCGATTATTTCCCGAACGACTCACCCATGTGAACCCAGCGCATGCGCGATGGGCACCTACACAATCGTCGGGCATGATGCACGCCGTCTCCAAACAAAGAGCCAGTCAATGTCGATTCGTAGTTCATATCCGATGTACGGCGCGCTGTGGCTGGCGAGCACGCTGGCCTACGCGGACTCCAGCGACCAGTCCGCGGGCAGCGGCTTGCTCGAGCAGGTGACGGTAACCGCGACGAAGCTGGATATTACCCAGGCGCAGATGCCCCAGGCCTCCGAGGTCGTGACTCAGGCACAGATCTCTGCCCAGGCGCAAACCTCAGTCACGGATGTCCTGCGTCAACAGCCCGGCATCCAGTTCCAGGTTGCCGGGGCACCCGGACAGGTCATCTACACGCGTCTGCGCGGCTTCACCGACAGCACCCTGTATGTATTCGACGGCATCACCATGAATACGGGCGGCGCCGGCAGCATCGGTTATCTGCTCGGGCAGTTGGATCCGAGCATGGTGGACAGCATCCAGGTGCTGCGCGGGCCGCGGGCCACCACTTACGGCGCGAACACGACCTCCGGCGTGATTGATTTCACCACCCAGCAGGCCACGGGGCGTGAGGCCGATATTGCCCTCGAAGGCGGATCGCTCGACTGGCGCAAAGTGCGCGCCGGCGTCGCCGATCAGGAGTCGGTCGGGAATGGGATGTGGAGTCTCACGCTCAATGGATCGTACGTGGACAGCGGCGGGGAGTGGCAATACGAATACACCAAGAACGAAACGCTGGTCGGACGGACCTCCTTCAAGAACGGCAGTTTCGAAATCGGCATGAGCTTCTACCTCACCGACAATAAATTTCAGAGCGCCGATCTCGACCAGTACTATCCGGGTTATCCCGGCGGGGACTTCTCGGTGCAGCTCCCGGACCCGAGCAACGAGGATCAGACCAAGGCCGGCATCGGCACGCTGTGGTTCGAACAGCAGCTCACACAGAGCCTGTCGCAGCGGCTCACGATCGGCTACGCCGGACAGGACTACAGCGTCAATGACGGACCCCTTCCCAACGGCGGTCTGGTCGGCACGTATACCGCGCCCTACAACGGCTTCACGGACCCGGATTCGGGCTCGACCTACAGCGCGGGGCAACCGGTGTCGGTCTATCAGTATCCCTACACCTACAAGACCATCAACGACAACGCGGAAGCCGATTACAACCTGAGGTACCGGACCGATTCGGTCTCCGCGGTCCTGGGCGCGACCTATCTGGATCAGATCTACGATTCGGAGACGAGCTACTCGAACTCCACGCACGAAAGCCAGGAGACCCGCTCGATCTATGCCGACGCCTCGATCGGCTGGCTGGACAATCAACTGCACACCGAACTGGGCGCCCGGCTCGACAGCTACACGGAATGGAAGAACAAGGCCACGTACAGCGTCGGTGTGACCTACAACATCATCAGGGACTTCACGTTCTACGCGAATTACGGCACCAGCTTCACCCAGCCGACCCTCGATCAGCTCTACGACCCGATCTATGGCAACAAGGGCATTACGCCGGAGAATGCCGATACCATCGAGGCGGGTTTTCGCGGCCGGCAACTGGACGGGCAGCTGACTGAAAACGTGACGTTCTGGCATTCCTATGTCGACAATGTGATCACCATCGACTACAACATCTACAATCCGCGCGTTCCCGCCGTCGATGGGCCGCCCTACGGCGAGTATGAGAATGAGAATGCGGAACGCTCGCAGGGCGTGGAATTCGAGACGGCGTACCAGATCTCGCCAAACCTGACGTTGAATGGGAACTACACCCGCACCGACTCCTACACCGTGTTTGCCGGGGTGTGGCAGTTCCAGATCGAGAACGCCCGCAACATGGGCAATCTGGGCCTGACCTGGTCGCAGCCGCAATTCGATGTCGGCACGAACCTCTTCATGACCGATCATCGTCGCGATTACACGGGCGATTACTGGGCGCCCGGCTACGCCCGCCTGGACTTTTTCGGTCGCTATCACGTGACCGGTCATTTCGATCTGTATGCGAGGGTGCAGAACGCGCTCGATCACGCCATCGTCGAGGTCATCGGCTACAAGAACCCGGGCGTCTATGCGATCGCCGGCGCCAGCTACAGATTCAACTGACTAAACGAGCGGTGCAGGAGCCGCGGCCACCGCGGCTTCCCGCGTCGGCGCCCGGCCCGCGAGCAACCCCTCGATGTCCTCGCCACTCAAGGTCTCGTAGAGCATCAGGCCCTGCGCGAGGGTATCGAGCTCGCCGCGGTGTGAACTGAGTATCGCCCGGCCCTGGGCCAGGGCGGCGTCGAGCAACTTGCGCACTTCCACCGCAATGATCTGCGCGGTGTGCTCCGAGATGTTCTGCTGTCTCGCGATCGAATGTCCCAGGAACACTTCGTCCTGGTTCTCGCCATAGGCGACGGTCCCGAGCGCCTCGGACAGACCCCAGCGCGTCACCATCTGGCGTGCGAGTTTCGTCGCCTCCTCGATATCACCGGCCGTCCCCGAGGTCACCTGGCTGCGGCCGAAGACCAGCTCCTCGGCCACCCGGCCGCCGAGCATGATCGCGAGGCGCGAAGTCATCTGCTCGAAGGTGGCCGATGACTGATCGTTCTCGGGGAGCTGCTTGACCATGCCGGTGGTGCGCCCGCGCGTGAGGATGGTGGCTTTGTGCACCGGATCGGCGGCGGGTACGTGCAGCGCGATAATGGCGCGCCCGCCCTCGCGATAGGCGGTCAAGCGCTTTTCCTCCTGGGTCATGACGTGTGTGCGGCGCTCCGCGCCCATCGTCACGGTGTCCTTCGCGTCCTCGAACTCCCGCCAGCCGATCGTGTCGTGACCGCGCCGCGCGGCCAACAATGCCGCCTCATTCACCAGGTTCATCAGATCGGCGCCGGAGAACCCGGGTGTCCCGCGGGCGATGACCCGCAGGTCCGTTCCGGGGGACAGCGGCACCTGCCGGGCGTACACGTTGAGGATCTGCTCACGGCCGAGGACATCCGGAGTGGCCACGGTAATCTGCCGGTCGAAGCGACCGGGCCGCAGCAGTGCGGGATCGAGCACGTCCGGACGGTTCGTGGCCGCCATCAGGATCACGCCCGCATTGGTCTCGAAGCCGTCCATTTCGACCAGCAGCTGATTGAGCGTCTGCTCGCGCTCATCGTTGCCGCCACCGACGCCGGCCCCGCGGCGCCGGCCCACGGCGTCGATCTCGTCCATGAAGATGATGCAGGGCGCGTGCTTCTTGGCCTGCGCGAACAGATCGCGCACGCGCGAGGCACCGACGCCCACGTACATCTCGACGAAGTGCGAACCGGAGATCGTGAAAAAGGGCACATTCGCCTCACCCGCCACGGCGCGCGCCAGCAGCGTCTTGCCGGTCCCGGGAGGTCCGACCAGCAGTACACCCCGCGGAATGCGTCCGCCCAGGCGGTGAAACTTCTGCGGGTCGCGCAGGAACTGCACCATTTCCTGCAGCGCATCGCGCGCCTCGTCGACTCCGGCGACATCCGCGAAGGTGACCCGTCCCTGCGCTTCGGTCAGCGGCTTCGCCTGGGATTTCCCCAGACCCATCATGCGACCGCCGGCACCAGCGCGGGTCATGAAGAAGATCGCGAAAGCCACCAGCAGAATCATCGGCAGGAGGCCGGTGAGCGCGCTTCCCCAGGAGAGGCCGGTCGCGGGCGGTGCGACGGCGGTAATCGATACACCCTTGGTGCGCAGCACCTTGATCAGATCCGGATCATCCGCCGCGTAGGAACGAAACGGGCTGTGATCGTTCAGGAAGCCGTCGATCTCGTGACCCGCGAGGGTCACGCTGCGTACGTGTCCCTGATCGAGATCATCGAGAAACTGCGAGTAGGAAAGAGTCTGGATGTGCGGTGCGACCCGATGCGCCTGGTAGAGATTCCATAATCCGATCACCACCAGCGCGCCGATCACGCAGGCCGCGAACAGATAGAAGCGCTTGTCGGTGGAGCTGCTCGGCATCGCGTGGCGCTCAGGTTGTCTCGTCATTGGGAACCAGCGGACCAATCGAGCGCAGCACCCAGCGACGCCCGTTCGTGCGCAGGTCCGTCTGCGACAGGGGCAGCACGTCGACGCGCCAGAAGGAAGGCAACTGCGCCTGGATGACGTGCACGATGGCCGCACGAATGACCGCGGCATGGGTGACAGCGACCGTGCGCCCCGGGTCGCGTCCCCGCTCGGCCAACCAGGCCGCCACGCGCTGCAGTACCTGGGCGATCGTCTCCCCGCCATGCGGCGCCGTTTCCGGTTTGCGAATCCAGGAGACGAGTTTGCGCGGCTCCCGCACCAGCACCTGCTTGAACCGCAGGCCCGCCCAGCGTCCGTAGTCGCAGTCGCGCAGCCGCTCGTCGACCACGCCGGTCAGCCCCAGGGCGGCCGCCGTCTCGCGGGCACGCGCCGCCGGACTGACCCAGCAGTGATCGACCCGGCCGAGGCGGCCCGCCAGACGCTGTGCCTGGACCTTGCCGGCCTCGTCGAGGGAGTCATCCCCGCCAAAGGTGGCCGCCCGAAGGGCCGGGGTGGTCGCATGGCAGATTAAGGTGATACGGGGGGTCATGGTCACTGCCCACGCCCGGGCCATTGAGTTGGCAACAAGAACGCGGCTAATCCTTTGTAATACAAGCGCTTCAGGATAGGCTATGGGCACCTAGACTTAAAGGTGTTTTGGCACTGTCCGGGGTGCTGGAGGGGCCCCCGCGGGGCGTGCGTATGGCATTATAGTTAGTCAGGACGGAAGGTAAGAGTTCGGGGGAATTTGTGGCCACAGAGTCAAAGGACGAGCCGGCGAGCGCGCACAGCTCGGCGCTGGAAGTTCCGCTTCAGATCGCGATTCCCGTGGCGAAGATCGTGCCGTGGGCCATCTTCGGCATGGTGGTCATGGGGCTCGCCTACTACTTCGTCGGCGCCGAACAGGGCGCGACCTCGATCTTCAACGGCATGGGCGTGCATGAGTTCGTCCATGATGCCCGTCACCTGCTCGGATTCCCCTGCCACTGAGCTGCGATCATGATGGGACAGCTGGTTTTGCGAGGCTTCATCGTCGGGATCGTGGCCGGATTGCTGGCGTTCGGGTGGGCCAAAACCTTCGGGGAACCGGCCGTCGACACGGCGATCAGCTTTGAGTCGGCCCAGGATGAGGCCAAGGCCGCCGCGGCCGTTGCCGCCGGCAAACCGGCGCCTCCCGATGACCCCGTGATTTTCAGCCGCGCCGTGCAGAGCGGCGTCGGTCTGCTGACCGGTATGGTCGCGGTCGGAGCGGGGCTCGGCTGCCTGTTCGCGATTCTGTTCGCGTTCGCCAATGGTCGGGTCGGCCGACTCGGCCCGGGTCCGACCTCGGTGCTGCTGGCGTTCTTCGGCCTGCTCTCCGTGTACGTCGTGCCGGCACTCAAGTACCCGGCAAATCCGCCGTCGGTCGGTGAACCCGACACCATCAAGTACCGCACCGGGCTGTACTTCCTGATGATGGCGATCTCGATTGCCTCGACCCTGGGCGCCCTGCGCCTGCGCCGCTCGATGATTCCGCGTTTCGGCACCTGGAATGCCTCGCTGCTGGCCCTCGGCGTCTACCTCGTGGTGATGGCCGCCGTGTTCGCGCTGCTGCCCGGAATCAATGAAGTCCCGCCGACCTTCCCCGCGGTGACGCTGTGGGACTTCCGGATCGCATCCCTCGGCATTCAGACCGTGCTGTGGGGCTCGATCGGTGTGCTGTTCGGTTACGTCGGCGCTCAGCGCAGGCGCTAGCAGTGGTAGGTCATGGTGCGACTCAACCCGGGCATTGCGAGTGCATTGATCGCCGCGCTGCTGTTCGGGGCGAGCACGCCGCTGGCGAAACTGCTGCTGCATGACGTCTCGCCACTGCTCCTGGCGGGACTGCTCTACGCGGGATCGGGAATCGGACTCCTGATCGTACTGATGCTGCGTCCCGGACGGGATCAGCCTGGAGCCCCCGCACGCAGACCCAGTCCACAAGACCTGCTGTGGCTGGGCACCGCCATTCTCGCCGGCGGCGTCACGGCTCCGGTCCTGCTGCTGCTGGGCCTGAGCCGGCTCGGCGCAGCGCAGGCCTCGCTGCTGCTCAATCTCGAGGGCGTGCTGACGGCCGTCTTCGCCTGGTTCGTGTTTCGCGAGAACTTCGATCGCCGCATCGCCGTCGGCATGGCGGCGATCGTCATCGGCGGGATCGTGCTGTCGTGGGATCCCGCAAGCGTCGCCGGCTGGTCTTCGGGGGCGCTCCTGGTGGCGTGCGCCTGTGCGTTCTGGGCACTCGACAACAATCTCACCCGCAAGATCGCGACCTACGATGCCCTCATCATCGCCTGCACCAAGGGGCTCGTGGCCGGCGCCGTGAATCTGACCCTGGCGAGCGTGGTCGGCGCGCATTGGCCGGCGCTGTCTGACACCGCCGGCGCGTTGCTCGTCGGATTTCTTGGCTACGGGGTCAGTCTGACGCTTTTCGTCGTGGGCCTGCGGCAGCTCGGCGCGGCGCGTACCGGTGCCTACTTCTCGCTCGCACCCTTCTTCGGCGCCGCGCTCGCGATCCTGCTGCATGGCGAGCCAATTTCGCAGACCCTGCTGCTCGCGGGGGCACTGATGGGAGTCGGCGTGTGGCTGCATCTCACCGAACAGCACCTGCACGAACACGCGCACGAACTACTCAATCACGAGCATCCGCATCGGCACGATGAGCACCATCAGCACGAGCATGATTTCGCCTGGGATGGCGCGGAGCCGCACACTCACCCCCACAACCACCGGCCGCTCGTTCACGCGCACGCCCACTATCCGGACATCCATCACCGGCATCCCCACTGAGCGGCCCGCGAGCACTCCTGCTCAGGTCGCTTTGCAGTCCAGAAACGCGTAGGAGTCGGGGGATACGGTGTGTGAGTACTCACCGCCGCTGTAGTTCATGACGACCGTATCCCCCATGAAGTACAGGTTGATGTCGGTCCCGATCACCACCAGCTGCGGTTGGTAGTCGGAACTGCGGGAATGCCAGCCCTGAGCGTTTTGCTTGATGAAATCGCTGAGCTTGCGAAACTTCGCGGAGTCAGGCGCTATCGAGCAACGCCGGTCCGGCTTGCCTTGCGAGTAGGTCAGGACGGTCAGCATCTGCGGCGTCAGATTGATGGAAATCGTTCGCGTGCAGCCGGCTGCGCCCAGCAGCACCGACACCGCCGCGATCAACCCGTATCGGCCGGCATTCATCCGCATGGTTGAACCCTTACTTCCTCTATGGAGCTAAGTCGCCGCTTCAGGCGCACTCAAACTCTTACTATAGACGCCGGATCGATCGAAGCAGCAAACGCGGCGCTTGCCGGTGCCGAGCATCGAGCAGGCATTGCGGACCCGACGTGCGCGTGTCTCCGCGAGCTTCGCGGAAGTGATCCAGTGAATCCAGTCCCGCCGCGCCGCGGGCGTGATATCGAGCCACAGCGCTCGAGCCTTCGGTGCGGCCGCGAGCGCCTTGCGCAGATCCGCCGGCACTTTGGGCTCCGGCTCCTCGTCAACCGGAGCGATCTCCAGGGCGACGGCATCACCGACCTCGGTCCCTGACGCCTGCCGCAACTGCCGACTCACCTTGAGCCAGTGACCGCGCTTGCCATCGGGCTCAAGGGTGGCGCGAAAGGCCGTCCCGTTCAGGGTGCCGGCGATGCTCGTCTGGCCCTGTGAAGGCAGCTTCGCACTCGCGGCCTTCGGCACGGTCAGGAAAGTCCAGGACTGCGCCTTCGCGCTCGCAGCCGGTCGAAGCAGGGTCGCCTTGAAACGGATCTTCACGAGGCGCTGCTGGGAGGCGGAGGGGGATTGGGCTGGCGGTCGACGCGCTCCAGATCCTCGTCCAAACAGGCCCAGGCCGGCGCGCTGCTGGCCCAGATGTTCATCGCCGGGCGCACGGCGGAGGGGTCATCCAGGGTACCTGCACGTACCACCGTGAATTGCGGGCGCGCGGAGGTATTCGCGAACAGATGCGAGCCGCAGCTCGGACAGAACCGGCGCCGCATTTCATTGCCACTGTCGGCGATGCTCAGGAATTCACCCAGATCACCGGAACTCTCGAGCCCGGAGGTCGGTACCAGTACATTGACGGTGCCGTTCGACGCAATACGCTGGCAGTCACGGCACCAGCACACCCGCGCGACCACCGGTTCAGCGGATATCCGGTAACGCACGGCCCCACATAGACATCGACCCGTTAGTTCCTTCATTCAGCGCTCCTAATCATCGGGCAGAGAGGGGGCATAGGATATCGTACCCGTTATGAGGCGACTCGCGCGACGTAGAGGCCGCGACCACTGAGTCCAACCGGATCGAATTCGGGATCAAGACCGACCAAGCGAAACGTATTCAGCAAGTCGGAGCGGGGAAACACACCGAGCTCGTGAACTTCACGGGCGTTTCGGGTGCCTGTGGAATCTGTGATTTCGTACTCGAAGTGCAGGCGCGAGAGATTCTGCTCTACCTCTACCCGACTGGTGCGAGTGATGCGCACACCGTTCGCTTCGGCGGTAATCCGGTCTGTTCTTTGCGGGTCGAGGACACCCGGCTCAAACCAGGGTTCTACGATGACGACGCCCCCGGGCCTCACCGCTTTGCGGAAACATCGCAACGCACGTTCAACCCGATCGAGGGTTCGCAGATAGCCGATCGAGCTGAACAAACACATGACCACATCGTAGCGATGCGGCAAGTCGAAGTCGCTCATGTCCGCCTCGACAAAACGCCCGGCCGGGTGCTTGCCTCGAGCGATCCGTATGAAGGATGCGTCGAGATCCAGCCCGTCGACGCGGTAGCCTGCCTCGGCCAGCAACCGCGCGTGCTCACCCGTGCCGCAGGCGACGTCGAGCACCGTCTTGAAATTCGGATCGATGCCGCGCAGCAGTTGCGCAACTTTCGCCACCTCCGCGCGGTAGTCCTTGAAGGTTGCGTAGATCGCATCGTAAAACTGGGCCGATTCGTCGAACATGACGCCTGAACCCGCAGGTTACTTGAACTCGATCAGTTCGTAGTGTCGCGCGCGATTATCATATTCGATCATCATGGCCCTCACCTTGGGTGGCACCACGGCGGCTTCCGCATCGGCGCCCGCGAAGCTCGAGATCGCGGCCAATGACTGCCATCGGGTCTCGATCAGGAATTCGACGCCGGCGCTGAGAGCGCGCGAGAGAATCGATGCCTTGACGAAACCGGGTAGCGCCTTCAGCGCCGGAAAAGTCTCGGTACGCAGGTGCGCGACATATTCCCGTGCCTGATCTCGACGGGCGAGACCCCGCCACTGCCTTACTATCACATGTCCCTCCTTGGCGTGCGGCAGCGCAGCAGCCGGACGCGTTTCGCCTTGGCCTTTGGTTTTGGTGAAGACCGAAGCAAGAGTAAAGTGTCGGCGCGCTTTTATGGAAATGGGTTGGGGGTTCGAGCATGAACATCGACCGTCGCGAGTTGTTGGCCAGTCTGGGCGGCCTGGGCGCCATCGCGTTGCTCAGCGATGAGGCGAAGGCGGACCTCCTGGAACAGCATCTGATCGCCCAGACGAATGCGCATCCGCCCTTTCCGACCGCCAGTGAAATCGCCCTTCAGATCGAAACACAGCCGACCCGCAAGGGCGTCGGCAATCTTTTCATTTCACGCCAGGGCAACGTCAAGCGCCTGGAACCGCTGCCGGAGGCACCGACGCTCGCGGACTATTTCCGGCTGCGTTTCACGGCGACCGCCAACCATTGCCTGCAGAGCGCGAATCACGCCATGAAGGCCGGAATGACCGAGGAGGTCGTGCTCGCGTGTCTGCTGCATGACACGGTCCAGGAACTGATCAAGGTCGATCACGGCTGGTGGAGCGCCCAGATGTACGAGCCGTATGTCTCCGAGAAGGTCGCCTTCGCGATCCGCTACCACCAGGCGCTGCGATTCTACGAAGACCAGGAACACGGTTACTCGTATCCGGACCTCTATCGCCAGATATTCGGCTCCGACTACAAGCCCGAGCCGTACATCGAGCAGACGTACCAGCGCGTGCGCAAACATCAATGGTATATCGATGCGCGAATGGTGACCGTCAACGATCTGTACGCGTTCGAAAAAGGCGTGAACCCGACGCTCGATCAATTCACCGACATCATCGGGCGGCACTTCCGGCAACCCAAGGAAGGCCTGGGCTTCGACAACAGCGCCAGCGCGCACATGTGGCGATCGATCGCGACTCCGGACCACCCTCTGTAGTCCGGATTCGCGGCATACCCTGCGCCTACTCGACCCAGCCGTCCGGCGGTTCGTTGCCGCCCATGATATGGCGTGTCTTGTAGCGCCACTTGCCATTGACCTTCACGAAGGTGGCATATTCCCGGCCTTGCGTCCTGATGGTCGGTACATCGCCCTGCTTCTGCATCAGGTATTCCGTGAAAATGAGCGCCGAGGTTGCGGTGTCGCCGTGCACGACGATGAGGGGATTGCTGATGGTGACGTTGAAGGAGTAGGCCTTCTGCATCGGGCTCGGCGCACTGCTGTTGGCGGGGCGCGCATAGGCCTTCGCAATGCCGTCCTTGCCCTTGAAGTGGGTGTTGCCGAGGATCAGCTCGGCATCGTCAGCGTAGAAATCCGGGAAGCTCTCGGGCTTCTCTTTGCCGAAATTGTAGTAGTAGTGCGTGATCAGGTCCTGGATCTGCGCGCGATCGACCAGCGTTTTCGCCGTGACATCCTGGGCCTGCGCAGCCGGACAGGACAGCAGAACGAGGCCCATGACAATGCCCAGCACACCCAGCCACGCCCTGCTCGCACAACTCATAAGACTTTTCATCGCGATCCCCCTTTTTTTAGAAGCCAGACAGCGTAGAGCACGCTCGCATACCCGACAAGAACGAATATTGTGCAGCGCGCCAACGCGCACGGCATGGCCTCTAGGGAGGCGCCGACTTGAACACGCCAGTGCGGTCGGGTAGCCCCTGAAACCGCGGCAAGGCCTCGTCGAACCGATCCCAGGCGACGGCATCCTTTGCGTAAATAACGCTCTCAGGACTGATCCGGTTCGGGTCATCGAGCGATCCCGCCTGCACCATCACGACATGCCCCGGCAAGGTCCCCGACGTGTAGAGCCGTCCGCCGCAATTCCCGCAGAAATGCCGTACCACATCGCCGCCCGAGTCTCCCTGCGAGGTGTAGGTCTTGGACGTTCCTCGTGTAATCACGAGCTGCTCACTCCGGATGGCAACGATCGTGGTGTGTCCGGTGCCGGTCGCCTTCTGGCAGTCTTTGCAGCAGCACTGGCTGACGAAAAGCGCGGGTCCCTGAATGCTGTAGCGGATCAAGCCGCAGAGGCAGCCGCCGTGAAGGGGTCCATCTATGTGCTGCATGGGTTCCTACTTGGTTGTCGGTTCGCCGAACGCGAGGCGATTGCCGTTTGGCCGGTGCTCATGCCGCCGTCCAGGCTGATTCTATCCCTGCCTCGCGCACGCGATAAGCGCGGCTCGGCGCAATCAGCCAGGTCGATGACTCATTCCCGCACACGGAGGTCCGACACCTGGACCCGATCAGGATATTCCGGGCCGCATTCACGTCCCGGTCATGCGACTCACCGCAGTCGCCGCATACCCAAAATCTTACAATCAGCCCATTGACCCCTCGCGGACCCGTCGGGCTTCCGCAGGTGGATCAGGTGACGCTGGTGTTTCGCTCGCTGACGACTTCGAATCCCCTGGCCGCCTGCTGGCTCTTGTACTCCAGGAAACCCTTGAGCATGCCCCAGCCTGAGTCCAGCACGGACTTCGCCATCCGCGTTCGGACCAGTTTGAGGCTACTCACATCGCCCACGACGATGTTCTGATACCGCTCGACGATGCGCGTCGAGAATTTATGCAAGGCATCCGCCCGGCAGCGGGCGGCTTTTCGGTGAATGCGCTTGGCCTGGCGCTTATGGCCACGGCGCTGGGCGCAGGCCAGCTTCTGCGCAAAGCGGCGTGTCCAGCGGCCGGCATTCAGTCTTTCTGCGTCGCTCGTGGCTGCAATGTCCTTCAGTCCCAGATCGATGCCGACCGCCGCGTACGGCGCAACGCTCTCTTCCACATCGATCTTGACCGGCAGACACAGCCACCAATCCCCGACCGCATCTTGGGCAAAGCACCCCGACTGCCACTTGACCCCTTCCAGGCGTTCCTTCTCGAATACCCGAAAAGATTTGCCGGCAAAGCGCAGGCACACCCCTTTTCGCTTCAGACTGGCCGCCTTGAAGGGGACCCACCCCAGCGAGCGCCGCGATCCCCGACTCACCCGCCAGCGCAGCTTCAGCCGCTTCGCTGCTTGGCGTTTCTGGGCATAGTGGGTACAAATCGATTGGATCGTATCCGCGCCGATCTTTGCAAAGTAGGGGCTCGCCCCGGACGTCAGGTTGCATAAGTCAAAACCGGTCAGCCATTTGCGCTTCCGATCCGTGCGCGTCGCCGCCTTGAAGCTCGTCTCGTTGCAGTAGTTGAACACCTCGTTCACTTCCACTGCAGCTGCATTGAGCCAGGCGTAGCTCTCCCGACGTACCTTCAGACGAAGCGTGCGCATGAATGAGCGCGGCATGAGCGAATTATCGCTCATCGCAGGCGCTCCTGCTTCACTTCGTTGCGCAAGTCGCTGGCGGGTCGCGACGTCCGTGTCGCTTCATCGTTGGGGAGCGGGGGCGCCAAATACGCTACCCGTTCGCGTGCGAGTGATCGTCATAGCCCTAACCCATATCTGGCCCGCGAGTTATGATGCGCGAAAAACGGGGGGATAGTGAATGTCGAAACGATTTTGGCTCGCCACGGCCGCGACCGCCGCGCTCGCGATTCTCACCACCGCAGCAGCGGCCCCGATCGGCGGCGCGGTTGCGCCCCCGTGCGATCGAGCCTGTATGACGGGCATCATCGATCGCTATCTCGCGGCGCTCGTGCGCCATGACCCGGCGGGCCTGCCACTGAACCGCGACGTCAAATTCACCGAAAATGGCGCACGCATCAAGGTCGGCACCGAAGGACTGTGGATCGGCGCGTCCGAGGCGCCGACCGGCTTTCACTTCTATGCCATTGATGTCGGCGCCGGCCAGGCGGGATTCTACGGAGTGATGAAGGAGCGCGATAAACCGCTCATCATTGCGTTGCGGCTGCGGGTCATCAATGGACAGATAACCGAGATCGAGCATGTTCTGGCCCGAAACCTCCGCGCCGATGCCGTGAAGAATCTGGCGAATGTCCGCCCCGAATTCGTCACCGCGCTACCGCCGGCCAACCGGCTGCCGCGCCAGCAGATGGTCAATATCGCCGACAGTTATTTTGAGGCGATCGAGCATGCCAACGGCAAACTTGCGCCATTCGCGGATGATTGCGTCCGTCGGGAGAATGGCGGCCAGACCACGCACAATGCCAAGCCGGTGCCGTGGCCGGTGCCGCTCGGCTCGAAGCAGGCGGACGATGCCATGGCGTATATCGGCACGCTCAGCTGCAGTGATCAACTTGATACGCATGTGATGGACTTCATCACGCGACTTTGGCCGCGCCGTCACGAAATCGTCGATGAAGAGTACGGGCTGGTTTTCTCATTCCCGATGTTCCAGCACCGGGGCGGCTCGGGCACGATCAAGGTCTACAACGTGCCCGGGGTTGACAGCCTGCCGCTGGGCGGTTCCGCCTCCAACATGCAGGCCGGCGAGGTATTCAAGATCGACCGCGGCCACATCGCGGCCGTTGAGGCGATGGGCGTGTCACTGCCCTATGGGACGAAGAGCGCCTGGGCGGACTAAGCGCCGGGCATCTACGCGACGCCTTCAATGATGCGCAGGTCCCGATCGGCACCGCTCCCGAGAGCACGCAGCGCCTGCTGATATGCGGGGCTGTCATGTGCCGCGACCGCCTGTGCGACGCTGTCAAACTCAATGATGACGGTGCGCTGCTCGAGGCCGCCTTCATAGACCTGCGCGGGTAGCCCGCGCGCCAGGAAGCGGCCACCCGCCGCGATCAGCGCGGGAGCCGCCAGTTTCGCATAGGCCGCGACCGCCAATTCATCCCGAATCGAACGGTAGGCGGAGATCCAATAGGCTTTACTCATGTCACCCTTCCGAGTCTGTCTTTAGGTTCCAAGTCGCGCCATTCCATAGGCGTCGACAAAGGCGCCATCGCGAAATGCGTAGCGCTTGTAGGTGCCCTCGATGCCGAAGTTGAACTTCCGATACAGTGCAATGGCGGCCTCATTGTCGACGTAGACCTGAATTTCAATTCTGCGCACCTCGCACCAACGTTCTGCGAATTCAATTCCGGCGCTCAGGAGCGCCGATCCGACGCCCTGGCGCCGGGCAGAGGTCTTCACAGCCATTCCAAGGGTCGCGACATGCCGACGCCTAAGGCGCTGGCTCACGTCGAGCCCCAGGTGCCCGAGGATGGTCTCCGCCTGACAGGCTACCAAGCTGAAGTGGCCTTCCGCACGATTCGATAGGTATTTTTCCCACAGCTCCACGGAGGGATACGGCAACTGGAGCGTCCCGGCATAGTTGGAGGGTTCGGCGAAGATCTGCCGAATCTGTTCTGTGTCACGGGATTCGCCGTGGCGGACCGAAAAGGAATTCATGCCGGATTCATTCCCGCAGCTTCTCGATGGGCGCGACGACCACCCAAACCATGCCCAGTACACCACATCCCTTGCGCGTGATATCCATCTTCGCTTCTCCTATCGATCGTGGGTACCTTTCATTGACCGGCGGGCGGTTCCCACAACTCGACCTTGTTTCCTTCCGGATCGATGACCCAGCCGAACTTTCCGTAGTCACTGATCTCGTCGAGGACATTGCAGCCTTCCGCTTTGAGCGCTGCGACCACGGCATGAAGGTCTTCCACGCGGTAGTTGATCATGAAGGAGGCGGTGCTCGGAGCGAATTGGCTGCTTTCCTGCGTAGCAACGGACCATACGGTCATGCCACCTACGGGCTTACCGTCCGCGTCCGCCCAGGTGAAGGCCGTTCCGCCCCACTCCTGTACGTCGATGGCGAGGTGACGCTTATACCAAGCCCGCAGCGCGGGTGCGTCCTTTGCTTTGAAGAAGATTCCACCGATGCCGGTTACTCGCTTCACGTGGCCCTGCCGAGTGATTAGATCTGCTGCTCCCCGCCGGGCGGGCCCCAAAACACCACCCACGTTGCAAAATCGCGAGAAAAATTCTCGAAACGATGCTCGACCCCCGAGGCAACGAAGAATACGTCGCCTGCAGTGAAATGGCTACGCTGCTCCGCAATGACAATTTCCCCGGCCCCGGCGTGCACGATATAAATCTCGTCTCGCTTGTGAGGCGTTTGAGGATCGGCACCGACGGGTGCGTAGTAGCCAACCGACATCGAACCATGCGAAAACGCCAAGGCGTAACGCTCGCCCTCGGGCCACTCTTGGGATGGTGCGCCGGGAATGCGCGCGAGGAGTTCCGACAGTGTCGCCTTCATTGCAAACTCATTCCTTCCGTTCAAACCGCACGTTAGGTCGGGTTGGCCACATACACCAAGGCCCAGTAGTACTCCCACTGGACCACGTCAACGCAGACACCGACGTGCGCCGCAAGTGCCCGCAGATCCGGTTCTGATGGGAAATTCTTCAGGACACGATAGGAGCGGCCGTCGCGAAGGTGTCGGTTCTGGTAAGTATTACCTTCCGTATCCCGCTCCGAGATCGCCGAGCTGCTGCCAGGAACAAAGCGATTGTCCAATAACACGACTTTCGCATCAGGCTCCAGGACCGCATTGAGACCCAGCAGGAACTCGCGCTGCCGGCCGATCGGGACGTGTGAGAACCAGAAACCTGCAAATGCAGCGTTGAAGGCGCCTGCGAGGGCCGGTAGCGAATAGGCGTCGCCCACAACGAATTCAACTTTGCCGTCGGGTACCCGGCTCCTGGCAGTCTCAATCGTCTCGACGGCGGAATCGAGTGCGGTCAGGCGCACCGCGACCGGCGCAATGAACTGCGTCCAGTAACCCGTACCGCAGGCGACCTCAAAGACACTCGCGCCGCTGAACGATTCGGACACCCATCGTTCCATGCTCCGCAGGTCGGACTGGCGCTCGGGCTTCCGATAGACGGCGTCGTATTCAGATGCCCGGGCGGCATAGTATGACTGCACGGATAATCCCCCGATATCTAGCGAACAGTGTCCGATGCGCTTCTGTCCTTCTCCGTGTTCGCTTCCGCCTCGATCTGCGTCTCCGGCGGGGGTGGCGGCATCCGACCGGAGGTCAAGAACAGCAGGGCCCATCCAAGGTGACTGCCAACGCCGGAGCCACGGGTTCTCGCCCTGCGTGCACTGCCCATGAGGTAGACCGCCAGCGCTATGACTGCCAGGAACGCAATTCCCAGGATGATCGGTACCTTACTCATATCAGCGCCGCCGCCTCCGCGACGATAAAGATCGCGTCATTCGACGTCCTGCCCCGGGCGTGCCTAACGTATGGGGGACAGTTACGCATCTTGCCAAATTCGTAGCCCGCAGTTGCGGCAAGTCCGGGCAAGCTGCCAAGCTGAGTTTCGTGGCGAAGTCGTTTGCGCAACGCGAAACATGCGAGTGGGTAACACATAGAAGAAGGGCTGATGGCACCGCGGACAGGGAAAATTCCTCAGCCAATAGCCGGCCACGAGATTTGGAATGGCGACAACGCAGGCCGCGATCAGCAAATTCACGTTCGATTCGCCAAGCCATGGCGCCATTTCCACAATCAATACGGCGGTAACGACAAACGCGAGGTTGAGCAGAGTGATGAGCCACTGCACGCTCTGATAGCGGCGCCACGACGATCTCTGCGGCAAATTTCGCTTGAACATAAACGCCTAAGGGTCTCTACCGGCCTCTTCCGGCAACAGAAGTTCCAATACTTCATCCGAGTGCGAATCGAATGTTCCCGTGGACCGCCAACCGAGGTGTCGATAAAACCCATACGATCGGTGATCGGGATTCTTCGAACAGCCCAGAAACAGACGCCTGAATCCGCTGGTCCGCAGACTCTCCACGACATGCGACAAGAGCGTCTTGCCGATGCCGCGACCCTCGTAATCGGGCAGCAATGCCAGCACCTGAATTTCACCCGTATGCCGGTCCCCGTAGCAGTAGCCGACAATCCGGCTCCCGTCCATGCATACGAACCCGATGACGTGCGCTTCCGCGACGCTCTGGGACCAGGACTCCACCGTGATGCCATAGGAAGCGAGACGCCCGGCGGTGATCGCGTTCTCGCGGGTCTTGCCGCGAAGCTCGATGCATCCGGCAGTGTCCGAGGGAACTCCAGGTCGGTAATGAAGGGCTGCCACTCGTCTCTCCGGTGATATTTGACGCGAAAGCTGAGCGGTCGCGCGGCGGCATTATTCTCGCGTCCTTGCGTCGGTGGCAATAACTTGCCGCCCGCCCCACGTCGCGACTCCTAACTTGGCAGTGACCGACTTCGTGATTTGGGTCGCAAAGTCCCGCCGTTTTGGTTGTTATTTCAAGGCGGCAGCCGCAGATTATGCCCATGGATAAGTAGCTGATTTGTTACGAATTCAGAGCTCGGAGATCAGGCGGGATGGCGGAGACCGATGCACACGCAAAGCGGCGGCGGCTGCGGCGGTGGGTCAAGATCAGCGGCGTCGCGCTGCTGCTGGCATTTGTTGGACTTCTGATCTCAGCCGTCGTCAGCACTCGCGAAGCGCACAGCGTACGATTGGCGACTGCCGAGCGCGGGGTGCTGTTTCGCTATGACACGAAACTGCGCACCATTCTCACCCTCCTGATCGACGCCGAGACCGGTCAGCGCGGCTATCTGCTGACCGGGAAAGACGCCTATCTAGCCCCCTATCGCAACGCACTACTCAAAGTGCCGACGACGCTTGATTCACTGGAGCCGGCCCCGCTTGCGGACCGTGCCTTGATTGAGCATATGCGCACGATACGGCGGCTCTCGAGCGCCAAGCTGGCCGAGTTGGCCGAGACCATCCGCCTGCGCGATGCCGGCAAATACAGCGCGGCGCTGGCGCTGGTGCAAAGCGACGTCGGCGAACACTCGATGAGCCAGATCCGCAGGGAAATCGCGGACAGCATCAGTATCGGACAGGCTGCGATCGATGCTGACGATGCACGGGTGGTGCAGGCCACCCTTTGGGGTCAGAGGCTCGAGGGCATCACGCTCGGTGCGCTGCTTTTCTGTGGACTGTTCGCGGCGGTGCAGATGGGCAGCTTGTGGGTGGCCCAGGGGCGCTACGAGGTCGCGCTTAGCGCGAGTGAGCGGCTGCATCGAGCAATCGTTGAAGACCAGACTGAGCTGATCGCGATCTCGCAGGCCGACGGCCGCCTTGAATTCGTCAACTCGGCCTACGCGCAATTCTTCGGCTTTGCGGCCGCAGATCTCGCGGGCCGCACGCTGTACGACTTCCTGCGGACCCAAGAGCGCGAAGAGTGGCAGGAGCGGATGGCGCGGGTTCTGAGCACCGATGACTGCCTGCTGCGGGTACAGCTGATGCCGGGGAAAGGCAAGGTCGGGCCGCGCTGGATCTCGTGGCGGCATCGGGCGCAGCGCACGCCCGGGGGCGCAACCCGCATCCACTCCGTCGGCAGAGATATCACGGTCAACAAGAAAGCGGAGCTGGAGCTGCGCGACCATGAGAACTTCCTGACCCGAATCGGCCGTGTGGCGGGGGTGGGCGGCTGGTCGATCGACCTGCGCTCGAATGTCATGTACTGGTCTGCCGACGTAAGAAAGATCCACGGTGTGTCGGAGCATTATCAACCGACCCCGGAGAAAGCCCTTGGCTTCTTCCCGGCCCGAGCTCAGGTCGTGCTGCGGCAGGCCATGGACGCGGCCATCGAGCAACACGAGCAGTATGACCTCGAGCTACCCCTCGTCACGGCAGCGGGCACCCCTATCTGGGTCAGAGCCGTCGGCGAGGCGGAACTGGATGAGGATGGCAGGGCGATCCGGCTCGTCGGGGCGCTCCAGGACATCACCGACCGCAAGAACAGCGAGCGTTCCCTGCGGGAGCTGACACAGGTCTTCGACGGTACGCCCGACTTCGTTGCCCAAACTGACTGGCGGGGTTTCGTGACATACCTGAACCCTGCGGCGCGCCGGGCTGTGGGGATCGAGCCCGCTGAGTCGATTACGGGTCGCACCTTCGCCGAGTTCTATACGGCGGAGACCAACCAGCAGTTCGCGCGCGAAATAGTGCCGGCCGTGAAAAGTTTTGGGGTTTGGGTCGGCGAATCGCAGGTGGTGCTCGAGGGTGGCCGCATCGCGCCCATCAGTCATATGGTCATCGGCCATCTGGATGCCGTGGGTCGCGTCAGCCGCTACACCTCCCTGATGCGCGACATCAGCGCCGAAGTCCGGGGACGCCAGGAACTGGCCAGAAAGACCCTGACCCTCAATGCGATCGTCGAGGCAATTCCTGCGATCCTGGCGGTGTGGGACGGCGGCGTGCGCTACCAGCTCGTGAACCGCGCCTTCGAACGATGGCGCGGCAGTGAGCGCGAGCGCTTCGTCGGCTACACCATGGAGCAGGCGATGGGCACCGATGAGTTCAAGCGGTGCGTGCCGTGGATCGAGCGCGCCCTGGGGGGAGAAACGGTCGTCTATGAGCGCGACTATCCCGATGCGCGCGACTGTCGTCACATGAGCGTCACCTATACACCGCTGCGACTGGAGGATGGTTCCGTGGGCGGGTTCATCGAACTGCGGCAGGACATCACGAAAAGCCGGGAGGAGCGTCTGCGGCTGGTGGGCCTGAGCGAACATGATCCACTGACGGGGCTGCTGAACCGAGCCGGTTTTGAGTCCTATCTCATTGAAAAGATGAACCGCGGTGAAGGTGGCACGCTCGCGGTCCTGTACATCGATCTCGATCACTTCAAACCGGTCAACGATCGTCATGGCCATGCCGCGGGCGATGAATTGCTGCGGCAGTTCAGCGCCCGCCTCAAAGCCGCCGTTCGCCCGACGGATGCCGTCGCACGCCTGGGGGGTGATGAGTTCGCGATCGTGCTGATGGGGGTGCGCGAAGCAACGCACATCGCGACCGTCGCCGACAAAGTGATCGAGGCGGCTTCGACCCCCTACGAGGTCGGCGGCCACACCCTGCGCATCAGCGCGAGTGTCGGCGCCGCCCACAATGCCGAGCTCGCCGGCGGCTGGAAAGGGTTGGTCGCGAGGGCCGACGCCAAGGCTTACGAAGCGAAGGCTGCGGGTCGCGGGCGGCGGGTTCTGTCCGACTTCGGCGGGACCGTCACCTCCAAAGTGTCGGACCGCCAGGCCGGCTAGTCCCGGTTCTATCGTCTCAGGGCCAACGCCGACCCGGGCGTGACTGCGTAATCTTCAGCCTGTTGAGCATGCAGATCCCGCGTCGCGCAGCGCAGGAAATCCTCAAGCGGCATCGGTCGGCCCAGGAAGAAGCCCTGCGCCTGGCCGACACCCAGTTCGGTGAGCGTCTTCAACTCGGCAGCGCTTTCGATGCCCTCGGCGATCATGCCGACATTGATCTCGCGCGCGAAGGCAATCAGGGCGCTCGCCAGCGCGCGCCGTTTGCGATCCTGATCGATGCCGCGTGTCAGACTGATGTCCAGTTTGACCATATCGGGCTCAACCGCGAGGATGTGTCTCAGACCTGAATACCCGGCGCCGGCGTCATCGATCGCCACCCGCAGACCCAAGGCGCGCAGCGACACGAGCTCGCCCAGCAACCGATCGTAGTCAAACACGGCAGCGTGCTCGGTGATCTCGAGAATGACGCGGTGTACGTCGACTCCCCGCAGCAGTGAGCCGAGCATTCCGGTCGATATCGCGTCCGGAGAGAGATTCATCGTCAGATCGATGTGCGGCGGCAGACGCTCAAGCGACCTCAGCGCCGCCTTGATTGCCGCAGCCTCGAGCGTTGGGCCGAGCCCCACGCGCAGGGCATCGTCGAACCAGACATCCGGTGCCCGGTTGGGTGAGGACCTGAACCGTGACAGACATTCCACCGCGGTCACGCGTTTGGTGGCCAGGTCGTAGATCGGCTGGTAGACGATCGAGGGCTCGCCGTCCTCGATCGCGCGCATGATCTGTTGCACCTTCAGGGCCTGGTCGCTCGAGGCCTCCCGTTCACGACTGATCTGATCGCTCATCACATCGGCAAAAGCGTGCATGACCCTCAGGTCCCGGTCCGTGATGGACGGGTCGGCCACGAAACTGAAGCAGCAGAACGTCCCGTAGAGGCGACCATCGCGCAACCGTATCGGCACGCTCAGGTGAGAGCCGATCGGGATGCTGTGCGTCTCGGGAAGGGCCGCAGCAGCGGGGTGCGCAGTCGCATCGACGATGAGTTCCGGTAGGCGGCCATCGACGACCCGCTGGCAGTAACCTATTTCCAGAGCAATCCGATCCCCGGCTTTGAGGGGGTTGCGGCCGGCGGCATCGGTGTGGCGGATGAGGCGATCGCTTTCGCCAAACTCCGCGACGAACGCCACGTCCATGCCCAGATGGGTGCGCACCGATTGCAGGATGGCATCAACACCCTCAGGACGTCGCAGGTCCGCGTTGTTCAGTAACTGCTCCAAAGGCAGCGTCGGGTGCTCTCTCATAGCGCTCGGCTTCCACAACCGAATAACCAATCGCAACCGTAATATCTTGATTTATCGAAGAACAGGAATTGGTTCCCACTCGCGCACTCGGAGGGGCCGCTCAGAGCCCGGGTCTGAAGCTTTACCGTAGCTGTAACCGCCAGATGGTTTGTGCCGGCTAGG
>Ga0210385_10000607_pt1 | contig 24704 bp, 19 predicted proteins | sample IncBWH26OmetaG_FD_160107 | JGI IMG/M metagenome (GOLD analysis project Ga0210385, IMG submission 160107) | Forest soil microbial communities from Barre Woods Harvard Forest LTER site, Petersham, Massachusetts, United States - Inc-BW-H-26-O ...
GGGCATCAGCGTAAATTCATCGCGTGAAATCAAATCCGCCCCCAGCGTCTGCCGTTCGGCGTCGTAGAGGGGGAAGTACTGAGTTCCGGCGAACTGCGCGTCGGTGCGCAATTGAAACAATCGCACCACGACGGGCGAGGGATTGCCCTGGCCATCGGGATTTATGTTGGCCGCAGCGGTAATGGTCAGCTTGGTGGGTACCGGCGCCGGGGGTGGGGGTGGGGGCGGCGGCTTGTGAGCGCAGGCAACCAACGCCAGTAACGCCAGCGCGTAGGCCCGACTCGCCATATGCCCCTTCCGCATCAGCATCCTCCGCAATGGAACCCGGTCCTTCCGCCACCGTTAAACGGGGTTTTTCGCGCGCTCTCTTTTGAGCTGAGAGATTTGTTCTTCATAGGCCGTCGCAAAGGCGCCACTGAACAGGCGGCGGAATGCGTCGTCACGGTCTTCCCGAAAATCCTCGAAATACGCACTGTAGAGTTCCCAGTAATTGGTGGCCTTGCCCACCACGCCCAGGAGACCGCCACGTTTACCCTGTTTATCAAAGCGCGCCTGCAGTTCGGCGGGATCAAAGCGCTGCATGATGCTCTCGAATCCCGCGCGCAGCCCGGCCAGCATGGCGACCTGATGATCGCGGATATCATCGAACGCGCGCTCAAAGGCCACGACCGGCGACAGAAATGCGGTACTGCGCGGGCTGAAAAGGGTGGCCAGGGCGTCGCTTGCATTCGGTGAAAAGGTCAGCGGGTTGTTGTCCTGGGGTTTGACGCGGGTGACCGCCAGACGCAGCTCCGATTTCAACTGATCCCGGCTGTGCAATGCATCAATCGTGCCTTGAACCGTGATCTTGAGTATCTGGCCCAAAATCGCCGCCGTCTCCGGCGCCACATTCTGTGGATCGACCCCCGCCGCGCGCATCACGCTGTCCAAATCAAGTCCGCCGCCGCCCTTCTCGGCTTCCGGCAGCGCCGGTGTGGGCCGCGGTTCGACCCGTGGCCGCTCGGATCTCACCGGCGCGGCCCGCTGCTCCCCCGCCTGCCCGAGTGACCCTGACTTTGGCGACGGCGCGCCGGGCCCGGGCGAGGGTCGTGGGGACGGCGGCAATGGTGAAATCGGTGCGGGCATCGCCTCGTTGATGACCAGGGGCGCTGCGACATCGGCGTACTTCAGGCTACGCGTGCCGGGGATCTTCTGCGGCAGATTGATGATCGGAGGCTCGTAGCTGCCGAGGTGAAAACCATCGCCTTGCGGTTGCGCGGGCGCAGGCTCCGGCACCGGCTCGTCCCAGGGATCACGCGAACCATTCGGTACGGTTCGCGGCGGCACCGCCTGAACCTGCGTGACGATCAGACTCACGGAGATCTCAAACTCGTCGATGAACAGCCGGTCGCCATCCCGCAGCGGAACCGACTGCATCATGCCCAGAGGCAGAGCCGGGTCGTTGACACACAGGCCACTCTTCCCCTCGACCGTTACCTGGAAGGCCCCATTGACGCACTGAATCCTCGCGAGCCGCTTGCTGATGTATTCACTCGGGAGTGTCCAGTTGCAGCCCGGACCGCGCCCGATAGTGCCGCCCTCCGAGCGGAACTCCTTGCGGCGTTCCGTCCCCAGGGCAGCGCCATTCGCGCTCGTGATTTCAAGCACAAGACCAGTGTCGGGGCCCGTGGACATGGAAGCTAATGTACCGCCTCCGGCGTTCGGGCCGCAATCCGCGCCGACCTTCCACGTCAGCAAATTCGCCATGTTCCTGGGAGTCATTCGATCAGCCGATCGTCGAACAGTGCGTCCTTCGCATCGGCGCGGGGGCCGACTTTCGGTAGCCACGTGTTCCAACCCAAGCGCGAACCCGGCACCTGTCCCCCGCCGAGCGCCAAGGGCGGAATGTCCGCCGACTTCAGGGTCAATTGCACATCGAAGGCCAAGCCGGGACCGACATAGCTGCGCGTCAGCGCGGTCAATTGCTTCATCTGCTGGCCTCCCGGCATGAAGCCCTTGAATTGGCCATAATCGAGCGGTCCGAGACTGACCCGAAAGGCGCCCTGGACGTCCCAGGAGCGCGATCCCAAAATGGCACCCCCGCCGAGTTGGGCATAATTCAGCGTCGGGTCCGCATTGCCACCCAGTCGACTCTGTTCGGCTCGCATCAGATTCAACCAGCTGCCCTGAAATTGGGTTATGGCCACCGGCTGGCCAAAATATTCGGACAGCATCTGGCGCAGCGCCTCGGCCGTGCGCGGCTTATGGGCAAAGTGCCCCGAGTAGAATAGAAACGTCTCATCTTCGATTGCCTGACGCCCGGACAACGCCGGGCCACGCATGCCCACCAGCGCCTGCAGGGCGGAGCTTATGGCATCGACCTTGGCGACTTGGGTTCCGTTTTCATCACCCACCGTGGCACCGCCTTCATTTTGGGCCCGCTCATACGCCAGCGGCAGCCGATATTTATCCGAGGCGCGCACGAACAGCGAAATGGCGCGGTGATTGAAGATATCGAGGAAGTCCTGCGGTACCGGATTCTTGTCGCGAAGGGCTTCCAGCAACCGCCAGGTATAGTGGCTCGGCAAAACGCCGCTCACGCCGTTCAGGCCCATCATCGAAACGGTGAGCGCGGGTCGCTTGCCGCTCTCATCCAAAGCCACTACCTCAGAGGCGGGGAATGACAGATCGAGGTCGGTCCGAAGCCGCAGCGCTTCGCTGCGCGGATCTCCGCCGAGTCCGATCGGAGTGGGCTTGGCGAAGCGTGGATCGCGGGCCAGCGCGGCGGCCGCGCGCTCGATCAGCCGCACGGCCTGGAGCATCTCGAAGCGCTCGGGAGCGCGACTCAATGCCTCATTCAAAGAAGGGTCAGATCGCCCGCTCGAGGCAGCCATGTTCTGAGTATCCCGGCCCGACCCTGAACGGTCGCGGTCATTCTGGTAAATGCATTGATGGAGGCGTAGTGGGCGACAAAGCGCTCCAGCACCGCGGCAAACAGGAACACACCGCCGCCTGAGCTGCGGTGTTCATCGAATTCGATCGTGATATCGAGCCCGCGGCACAGCGCGCCCATCGCCGCCTCCGGGGCGCGCGCGGTGCCGCGCTTCGCCTTCACGCTCAACACGCTGTCGATCATTGCCTGCGTCTCCGGCGCGTCGCGAAAGTCGTACAAACGAAGGATTTCGCGCAAGGCCTCGGCGCCACCGTGACTGTCGATGAGCGACAGCTGGTTGAGATTCAGATGCGAGATCAGGCGCCAGGCGATTTCCTTGCGGCCCGGCAGGCGCAGCGTCGCCGTGGGTGCCGTGAGGCATGTGACGCTCGCAATTCCCGGCACCGCCTGCGCCAGGCGCAGGTGCGGTCGACCCGCGCCGAATGGCAGCTTCGCCGGCAGATCCCGATTCAGGCAGGTCGTTTCGATCGAGGCGGTGGCATCCGCCGGCTGCGCCGCGGTCCCGTTCAGATCCACCAGGGAAATAAACGTCTCCGTGCCCTGATCCCGACCTCCGGCCGGGCGGCGCGCGGCGTGCCAGAAACCGATCGCGCGACCCGCGGCGCTGGCATGTGTCAGGCCAAAAAACGGCACGTACTTCCTGATCGCGCCGGTGCGCTCGGTGACCGTGACCTGATCGATCGAGTAGATTTCAAGCGCGCCGGGACGGCGGCTGTCCGGGACGATCTGGTATTCCACGGTCGTTTCAGTCAACAGCATCGCTTCGGCGCGCTGCCGGAACAGGTTGATCGCGGCCGCGCAACCCAGCGCGAACGAATCCCCGGTTACTCCATTCTCCAGGTCATCGGATGACTGGTTGAGATAAAAATACAGCTCCACCGTACGGCCGCCGGACGCGCGAAACTTTTCGGCAAGGCCGCTGATGTCGAAGAACAGGTATTTCTGCGGAAATGCGAAAAACTCCAGCAGCAGGCGGTAGCCCAAGGGCGAGCTGGGATTGTAGGGCAGCGTACCCTCATCGGCCCCAAATCCGACCGGCCGGATCGCCGACTGATCCAACAACAACGGATGCGGGTCGTTCGCGGAGTCGGCGACCGCGATGACCGGCGCGTTGTTGAAGAGCAGTTCATACAACCGCATCGAATCAGGCAGCGCGCCGCGCAGATAAAACCGCAGCGTATCCGGGCCAAGCTGCTTGAATGTCATGTCGGGCGCCGTACAGCGCAACGACACACGCAGCGTACTCACACACCCGCGCGGACTTGCCGGACCGCGCAGCGGCCGGCCGGTCAGCGCCGCGCTTTGAATCTCGATGGGCCAGACCTTTGTGTCCTGGGTCGTTCGGTACGTGCAGATCTCCCCGCCGGGCGCCTCGGTATTGACCTCGGTGAATGCCGGGACGATGCGCGGCTCGCCCAGGTCGCGCTCCGGTGCAAAGGAGAAGATCGCCATAGAGGGGATCGGCGCAAGATACTGCGGGTAGAGCTGCTCGAGAATGGCGGTGGTGAGCTCGGGAAATTCATCGTCCAACTTGCGGCGAATTCGCGCGTTCAGGAAGGCGACGCCCTGCAGCAGCCGCGAGACGTGCGGATCCTCGACGGCATCCGCGCTCATCCGCAGCCGCCCCGCGGCGCCCGGATGCAATTCTGCGAATTCCGCGCCAAGGCGCGTGAGGTAGAGGAGTTCCTGGTTGTAATAGGAGAGCAGGTCGTCAGCCATCACGCGTTCCGATGACCGAGAAATTGTTGCTTCCCGGATCGAGGAGCGAATCGAAGGTGACCCGCTCGGGTGCGGGCTCAGCGTACATGAGCGCCTCGATCTGAAAGCGCATGGTCCGATCCTCCGCCAGGCCGCCATCGGGGACGGTGACCTTGACCGTCTTGAAGCGCGGCTCGAAGCGTCGGATGATCTCCTCAACCGAGCGACGGAACTCCTCGCGCCCGGCCGCGCTTCCGGTATTGCCGGCATAAAAGTCGGGAATACCATATTCGAGCAGGGAGCCTGGCAGTTCAGTCAGGCCGGAGGGCGGTGAGCGCCAGGGTCGGTGCGTATTGAGCAGGTCTTCCAGATCTCGGCGCACGGCATTGCGCAAATCCAGCAGCTGCTGGGCGCGACTGCGCTGCCGGACCGCCGTGTTGTCATCGAGCAGTCGATCAAATACCGAGGCCAGGAAGGTCGCATCCTTGGCGGCCATGCGGATCAGCCGCTGCCGGCATGGGCGGAGAAGCTCAGCTTGCCCAGCTGCAATATCGTTCGACTGTGCTCACCGACAAAAAACGTGCGCAGTCCATTGCCCAGCACCGTCCGGTCGGCAACCTCGATGAAATCCGTGACATGGCCAAGCCGGTGCGCGACCGTCATCTCCCGCGAGACGTAGATCGAGGGTAGGAACACCTCGCCATCCGGACCGTCAGCCACGCTGACCAAGGCGCGCCGCCAGAGCAGATCGCGCTGAGTTTCCACTTTGCGCAATTCGATGGAGGCAATGCTCGAGGTGGGGATCCAAAAAGACTTCCCGGTCGAGCTGTACACATCCAGATGGGCCGCGCACAGGTCATCAAGATCACGGAAATCATCGAATGGGGCCCCGTCAGCCACGCCGGCCAGCGGGATGCGGGCCTCTTCCCGTTCACTCAATAGCTTTGCCATTTCCGTGACGGCGCCCTCGCGCCAGCAAACGCAGGCGCGCAATTCGAGCTCCAGCTGCGCATCCGGCTTCGTGACAAATTCGGGCAGCCGTCCTTCGCTGTAAAACTGCTGCCGGGCCTGCTCGGCTCTGATCAGTTGCCGAAACAGCGCGACACCGACCATCGCGCCGGGGTCAATGTTGGTCACCACATCCAGGACCGCATCGGCACGGTCGAGATTGCCGGCGACGCACAGCAGTTCCGCCAGGCGCAACCGATGCTCGATCGACTTCGGATTACCCTTCACCTCGGCATTGAGGTTCGCGATTGCGCCGTCAAGATTATCGGCCCGCAGCAGGGCCTGTATCTCAGAGCTTGTCATGACCTTCTTGCGCTCCCTCGATCACGCCGCGTTTGCCGACGGCGCCAGTTGTGTAACGAGCCGAAATCCGGTGGACACATCATCCAGCTGAAAATGTGGCCGCAGAAACAATGCGCACGAGTAAACGCCCGCCCGGCCGGGAATCTCCTTGACCTCGACCGCGGCCTCGCGCAGCGGCGATCGCGCCTTGCTGTCCTGCGATGCGTCGGAGTTGCCGAGACAGTAATTCATCAACCAGGCCTGCAGCACCGCCTGGATCTCCTCGGCCGTCTTCATGGTTCCCACATACGTTCGGCCCAGCAGCTTGATGTAGTGCGCGAAGCGGCACACGCACAGCACGTACTGCAGCATGCCCGAGAGTCGGGCATTGGCATTGGCCGCGGGCCGATCGTAGCGCGGCGGGGAATGCAGCGACTGATTCGAATAGAACACACACATTGAGCTGAACGGAATCCTGCGCAGCGCGATGAAGCCCAGGTCGGAAAGGTCCTTTTCCTGCCGGTCAGACAGCAGCGCCTCGATCGAGGGTTTCCCGGCGATGCCCGGGGCATCCGTGCCGAACCATGCCACCGGCAGGTCGGTGACGAGCCCGCCGCGCACCTCGTCGCGGGTCACGCCGCGAATGTCCGCAAACCAGTTGAAATTCGCGAATGCGCGCAGAATGACGGACGCAAAGGCAAAGGCGGCGCTTCCCCACAGGTGGTCCCTGGCGCGCCCCTTGCTGACTGTTTCCTCGAAGCGGAACCCATCCCGGCGGCCGATATCCAGCCGATAGGGCAGCCGCATCAGTACCCGCGGCAGTGCCAGACCCACAAAACGGGTCTCCTCCATGTCGCACAGCGACCGCCACCGCAGATAGTCGGCATGACGGAAAACCGTGCGCAAATCAAACGGACGACCCAGCGCGCTAAAACTCTCCAGCTGAAACAGACGGGGCGATGCGGCCATGATCAGCGGGGCAAAGGCGGCAGCCGCGATCGCGGCCAACGCCTTGAGCGCCGCAATGTCGTCGGTCGGATGGTCGGCGCTGGCGCGATGTTGGATTTCGTAGTCGCCGATCAGAAGACCGAAGGGCTGCCCGCCCAACATGCCGAGCTCCTCCGTGTAGATTTTGGCGAACATCTGACTGCGATCAAAATCGGTGGCGCGCTCGAGGTCGCGGGCGATTTCGGTCCAGGAGACGGTGAGGATACGGACCCTCGCCAAGGACGACTGATCGGCCACCTCGGCCAGTCCGGACAACCCGCGCCACCGTGCCTCGAGCCTCTGAAACGCCTCCGCATGAAGGATTTCATTGACCTGTTCGGACAACACGGCGTCGATCTCCGCCACGTCCCGATCCAGCGCCAGCAGCAGCCAGCCTTTGTCGATGACCAGCTGCGGGCCGTACCATGCAAGCAACGCAGCGGCGAGCTCGGCGGACAGGCCCGTGTCCAACAGGCCCACCTCGGCGGTGCGCAGCGCGGACGCCGCGCGCTCAAACAGTCGCTCCCGCGCCGGGATGGGCCGCGGGTCGACCGGCGCGCTACCGACAAATTCCGCCATCCGAGCCGGGAGCTTCAACTTCGTGTCACTCCCGGCCGAAATCGGCGTCGCGGTCATACCTTCTTGGGAATATTCGCAACCAACCGCATGGACGCAGTCAGTTCCTCCATCTGCAACCACGGCCGCAGGTAGGCGACGGCGTTATAGGCGCCCGCTTTTCCCGGAATGGCCTTGACCTCAACGCGCGCATCCCGCAGCGGATACCGCAGCTTCGATTCAGCAGTCGCGGAAGGGCTGGAGTTGACGTACTGGCTGATCCAGTTGTTCAACCACACGCCGCAGTCTTCGACCTCCATGAAGCTACCAATCTTGTCGCGCGCCATCACTTTGAGAAAATGGGCAAAGCGCGAGGTCGCCATGACATAGGGCAGTCGCGAGGCGATCTGCGCATTCTCGGTGGCATCCGGTGAGCTGTACTTCTGTGGCTTCTTGGTCGATTGGCTGCCCATGAACACCGCAAAGTCCGAGTTCTTGGAATGAATGAGCGGCAGAAAACCGCATTCGGACAGCTCGTATTCGCGCCGGTCGTCGATGCCGATCTCGGTGGGGCACTTCTGATCGGTATCCCCTTCGGGGCTCTTGTAGATGTGTGACGGGAGTCCTTCGACCTTGCCGCCGTTCTCCGTGCCGCGAATCGCCGTACACCAACCATTCTTCGCGAAGGCGTCCGTGATTCTCGCCCCCAGGACAAACGCCGCGTTCATCCAGCAATATTCATCGTGCTCCAGTGACTGCTCCTGGCCCTTCGCATCCTTGGGCGCTTCCTCGTAGGAAAACTCCTCGATCTTGTTGCTCGCCTCACCATAGGGAACACGCGCCAGCACCCGCGGCATGGTCAGCGTCACGAAGGCAGCCTCGTCACGCTCCCGGAAGCTGCGCCAGCGCGAATACTCCTGGGCCTCGAAATTGCGCTTCAGGTCCTGAGGTTTGCTCAGTTCGCGAAAATCCTCGAGCCCGAACATCTTGGAGTTGGTGGATGCAATGAACGGTGCGAATGCACCGGCGGCGATGCTCGACATGCTGGTCAGGAATTCAACATCGGCCGAGTGATTCGTGAACTCATAGTCGCCGATCAGCGCACCGAATGGCTCACCGCCAAGAATGCCGTACTCGCTCGTGTAAATACGCTTGAAGGTGTCACTCTGATCGAAGTCGGTTGCCTTGGCGAGATCCTTGCCAATCTCCGCCTTCGATGCGTTGAGCAGTTTGATCTTCAGGTCCGAACTGGTCTGAGTATTCTTGACCAGGTAATGAAGCCCGCGCCAGGAACCCTCGAGCTTTGAAAAGTCGGGGTGGTGCAATATGGCGGATACCTGATCCGACATTTTCTTGTCGATCAGGGCGATCGCCTTATTGAACGTCACGGTCAGATTGCGTGAGAAGGTGACCGTCCCCGACAGTGCCTGCTCAGTAAGGGTCTTCAGCAGCAGTTGGGCCTGTTCAGGCTCGGTTTGCTTGGTCGCGCTGATTGCCTGATCCAGCAGGCTGGCTTCAGTGGTCGTGGCCGTCGTTTGCGCGGCCTGTTCACCAGTCTTTGTGGCCATGTACTTACTCCTTGGGCTTATCGGTTCCGAGTTGGCCGGACAAGGTCTTCAACTCGCTCTCATCCTGGAGCACGCGCTCGAGCAGCTTTTCCAGCCCTTCGGAGCGGTCGACCTTGGTCATCAGATCACGCAGCTGATTGCGGGTATCCATCAGCTTCTTGAGCGCCGGTACCTGCTCGGCAACGCGGCCGGGTTCGAAGTCGTCCATGGTTTTGAACTTCAACTGGATCGGCATCAGCGAGTCATCGCCCGCCAGGGTGTTTTTGACTTTTATGTTGAGCTCAGGAGCGACTCGCTCCATGACATCGGCGAAATTCTCCTTGTCGATCTGGATGAACTTGCGCTCCTTCAGCGGCCGCAGCGCCTGCGTCGGATTGCCGGAGAAATCGCCCATGACGCCGACAACGAACGGCAATTCCCGCTCTACCTGCGCACCATCGGTTTCGATTTCGTACTTGATGTGCACGCGCGGCCGTCGTTGCCCCTGCAGCTTGTCGTATATGTTCGCCATCGTGATGCCTCCGGTACTCTAAAAAATGTAAGTTCGTGAAAAATCAGGCGCCTCATGCCGATTCTTGCTATTCGGGGGGCGGCTTGATACCTGCGCTGGTCAATACACTGCGCCAGGCGGTCGCATCAGGCAACAGCTCGGCCAGCAGCTCCGCAAACGGCATTCGCGCGCGACGCACCAGCTCCTCCAAGCTTGTGGAAATCGGCGAATGCGGCTCGAATTTGCGGAAATACTCCGCCACCTGCAGCAGCGTACGCAAGGCCTCCTCACGACCGCGAATGGGTCCCTCGGCAAATGGCGCCGCGCCCGGCACGGCGCGCCCGTCCGCTGGGGCGCTCACGCCTACCGCGGCGGCGGCGCGCGCCGCCTTGACGAGGTCAGCGCTGAAGTTCGCGACGGTGTCCCGAATGGTGGTGAGGAGTGAGATCAAGTCGGACGTCGAGGGTGCGGCCCGGCCGCCACGCTCATTCAAAGCCGTGCCCAGGCCTTGCAGGCTCGCGAGGCACTCCTCGATATCCTCCAGCAAGCCGATGTAATACACGCCGCCACTTTCGTTTACCGCGGCGGTGAAGCGCTCCATGCTGACCACGCCAGCTTCTTCGCGCCGCGCCCGTGCCTCCGCATCGGTAACCTGGGCCAGCGCGCGCGCCTCATCGAAATTGTAGATGGCGAACGGCGCGGGCTCGCCTGCCTGTGTGATCGCCACTTTACGGATCGGTTGGATCAGGGTGCCTTCTCCGCCCTGTCCATTCAGTCCGCCCAGGGGGGCAAGCCGGGTCGCGAGGCCGTCCTCATCCTCCAGCGAGAAAAAAGTGTCCCAGTACTGTTCAACCAGTCCCTGCGCGAGCTGCACGCCATCGCGCAAGCCCGCGAAGCCGTGTGCGCGCACCAGACCTTCGATATACCAGGCAACAACTTCCAGGTCTTTTGAGGCTTCAGCGAGCGCCTTCGGTGCGAGGCTGAGAATGATTTGCCACTCAGCGGCAAGGGCCTGCGTACCCACCTCGATGTCGGCGCGGCGTTCCGCCGCCCGGGCGCCACTGCGAGCATCCTTGAGCCGGAAGTACATGGACTTCGGCGAGTCGTCCAACCGCAGGTTGACCCCCGCGGGGGCGGACTCGGAAATTGGCGCGAGCAGCGCACTGACATCAATTGTCGGAGAAGTCGCCATAGCCTGCCTGACCCGGCACGCGGACCCTCCCTCGCGGAAGGAGGAGCACATGGTTTGTGCAGTTGCGTGGCGCGGAATGAGCCTTGTTATCCTCCTCTAAGTATAGAGGAAGACCGTGTCGGGAATAGCCCGAAGTGGCGATATTGCACAGCAGCACTGCACCCGCCGCGGCGTGCCCGACCGGTACGGGCTATTTCGTTTCAACTGTCCGGCATTGCGTTGGTCATCAAACGATGAGTTCATCTCACAACGTCCGCATCAGTACGCTAGCATCGGGCGGTAGAATAATATTCCCGGTCCGAGTGGGCGCGGGGCGGTTGGCATGGGCTAGGGGTAAATCATGGTGACTGTCGATCTCAAGTCGTTGATGGCGCGATTAAACAATCCCTGCCGGCAGGCATTGGAAGCTGCCGCGGGACTCACCGTCTCACGCGGCCATTACAATATCGAGCTCGAACATTGGCTGCTGAAGCTCCTTGATATCCCCGGCAGCGACCTGGCCGCCTGCCTGGATCACTTTGGCGCCGATCGTTCGGCGCTGGCGGCGGACCTGAACAAGGTTCTCGATCGGCTGAAGACCGGCAACAGCCGGGCGCCGACACTCTCGCCGCAAATCGTCCTATGGGCGAGGGAAGCCTGGTTGTTGGCATCGCTCGCCGGCAATGCTTCCGCCATCCGCTCCGGACACCTGCTGGTGGCGTTGCTGGGCGATGACACGCTGTCTCCGGTGGCTCGCGAGACAAGCCGGCAGTTGGCGGCCGTCCCGGCCGAGGCACTTCGCAATCAGTTCGCCACCATCGTTTCGGGCACAGCGGAAGCGCTGGCCGCGGCGCCCGCCATCGGGGCGGCCGCGGGTTCCGCCGCATCGGGGCAAGGCGCTCCCGGCGCGGGCATTCCCGCCGGCGGGGCGTTGGACCAGTACACGATCGATTTAACCGCACGGGCAAAGGCCGGCAAGCTCGACTCGGTTCTGGGCCGGGACAGCGAAATTCGCCAGGTCATCGACATCCTGACTCGACGTCGGCAGAACAATCCCATCCTCACCGGCGAAGCCGGTGTGGGCAAGACGGCGGTCGTTGAGGGTTTCGCGCTACGCATTGCTCAGGGGGACGTACCGCCCGCCATGAAGAATGTTGCGGTGCGCACACTGGATCTCGGGCTGCTGCAGGCCGGAGCCGGGGTGAAAGGCGAATTCGAGAACCGCCTGAAGTCCGTGATCGAAGAGGTGCGGGCCTCCCCCACGCCCGTCATCCTGTTCATCGACGAAGCCCATACGCTGATCGGAGCGGGCGGTTCGGCGGGTCAGGGCGATGCGGCAAACCTGTTGAAACCGGCTTTGGCGCGCGGGGATTTGCGCACGATCGCCGCCACCACCTGGGCCGAATACAAGAAGTACTTCGAGCGCGACGCGGCGCTCGCCCGCCGCTTCCAGGTCGTCAAGGTGGAGGAGCCGGAGGAAGCCGCGGCTTTCGCCATGATGCGCGGACTGGTCGGCGCACTCGAGAAACACCATGGCGTTCGGATCCTGGACGAGGCGGTCACCGAATCGGTTCGTCTCTCCAAGCGATACATCCCGGGTCGGCAGCTGCCGGATAAATCCGTGAGCGTCCTGGACACGGCCTGCGCGCGCGTGGCGATGAGCCAAAATGCCATTCCACCCCAGATTGAAGACTGCACCCGGCGCATCGAGCTGGGCGGCACCGAAATCAAGATCCTGGAGCGCGAGCGCGCATCGGGTGCGGATCACGAGGCGGAGCTGGCGCGGCTGATCAGTGATAAGGCCGCCGCCGAGCGGGAACTGGAGCAACTGCAGACGCGCTGGGCCACGGAAAAGGATCTCGTGGCGCGAATGCGCGAGTCGCGGGACAAACTCGAGGCCGAGTACGGCGGGAAGGAACCGCTGGACCCCGCGGAGCGGGAGCGACTGAAGATCTCACTGGCGTCCGACCGAAGCGCACTTGCCGCATTGCAAGGTGAGTCACCGCTGTTACAGGTCAGTGTTGATGCCCAGGCCGTTGCACAGGTGATTGCCAATTGGACCGGTATCCCGCTCGGCCGGATGGTGTCGGATGAAATCCAGACGGTCCTGAATCTCAAAAATCTCATGGAGGAGCGGATCATCGGCCAGCCCGATGCGCTGGAGGCGATCGCCCAGTCGATGCGCACGTCGCGCGCGCGATTGACCGACCCGCGCAAACCCACCGGGGTGTTCCTGATGGTCGGCACCAGCGGTGTCGGCAAGACGGAAACGGCGCTGACCCTCGCCGAGCTGCTGTACGGCGGCGGCCAAAACCTGAGCGTTATCAATATGTCGGAGTTCAAGGAGGAGCACAAAGTCTCCACCCTCGTGGGCTCTCCTCCCGGTTACGTCGGCTATGGAGAAGGCGGCGTATTGACCGAGGCGGTGCGCCGTCGTCCCTACAGCGTGGTGTTGCTCGATGAGATGGAGAAGGCCCATCCGGGCGTTCAGGACGTTTTTTATCAGGTGTTCGACAAGGGGCAGCTGCGCGATGGCGAGGGGCGCGACATCGACTTCAAGAACACGACCATCATCATGACGTCGAATGCGGGCACCGACACCATCGCCAAGTTGGCGGCCGATCCGGAAACCATGCCGGACTCCAAGGGCCTGGCGGAGGCCCTGCGACCGGAGCTGTTGAAGTGGTTTAAACCGGCGTTCCTTGGACGCGTCACGGTCGTGCCGTACTTCCCGCTGTCGGATGCCACGCTCAGAACGATCATACGGCTGCAACTGGGACGCATCACCCGCCGCATCGCCGACACCTACCGCACCCGCTTCGATTACTCGCCGGACGTGGTCGAATCTATTGCACTGCGGTGCACCGAGTCCGAGAGTGGCGCGCGCAACATCGAAAATGTGCTGACGCGCGCGGTGCTGCCGGAGATCTCCACTCAAATTCTGGAGCGCTTGGCGGATGGCAGGACCATCGGCGATGTCCACATGTCACTGGACAACGCCGGTGGATTCTCATATATCATCAATTGAACTCTATGCCGCGAATTCAAACAGACCGATAGAATTGGCATAACCGTTGAAATCGGTTTGAAATTGCAAGTGTAATAATTCCGTCTCACAGGAGAATTTCGAATGGCCGTGTTTGTGAAGATTTTCGATATTACGGGCGGTGCAACCGAAAAGAAGCATGTGGGATGGATCAAGGTCGATTCAATGCAATTCGGCGTGAGTCGCAGTTTGAACAACCCCCTGGGCGCCGCAACTTCCCGCGAAGCCGGACACCCGAGCGTCAGCGAAGTTCATGTGACCAAGCCGATGGACAACTCGTCCATTGAGCTGTTCGGCTGGGCCGTATCGAAGTTCGATGCGAAAAAAGTTCAGGTCGATGTGGTCTCGACCGGTCGCGAAGATGCCTTCACGACTTACACCCTCGAGAATGCGGTGATTTCCGGTTACACCGTTTCCACTGCCGGCGAGAGCATGCCGAGCGAATCCATTTCCTTCAACTTCACCAAGATCGAAGAGAAGTTCATCCCGGTCGATGAAAAGATGAAGGCGGGCTCGCCCGTCGTCAAGGGCTATGATCTCGGGACAGGCCGGGAGTTCTGACAAGAACTTTTCGCCGAGACGTCCTGCTACCGACAGGAAGCGCGGGCACCGAGCAACGACAGCCGCGGCGGTTTTCCGTCCGCGGCCGCGTATCGAGATAAGTAACCTCTTGTGGCTGAACTCGAAGACATAGGTTTAGACCAGACAGGTCGGTTGGTCTCGGTCAAATACTTCGCACCTGGAATCACCAAGCTGCTGGTGACCGCCTTCGAGGGAGTCGAAGAACTCTCAACACTGCCCCGCTTCCGGCTCGAGGTGATAACGCTGGGCCGGGCGCTCAAGCCCAGTGAAGTGCTGGGGCAGAAACTGACCGTCGAACTTCAGATTCGCTCCCATAAGCGGCCCTTCAGCGGCATCATGAGCAGTCTGGAGGTGATGAGAAGCACCATCCGGGATCATTTCCTGCATTCGATCGAGCTGGTTCCACCCGCCTGGCTGCTCACGCTGAATCAGCGCTGCAAGATCTTCAATGAAAAGAAAGCGACGGACATCGTCGCGCAGGTGCTGCAGGATGCGGGCATCTCGAGTCAATTGAAGTCCGCGGGTTCACAGCGCGAATACACGGTGCAGTATTGCGAAAGCGACTTCAACTTCATCGCGCGGCTGCTCGAGGATGAAGGTCTGTTCTATCGCTTTGGCTTCGAGGATGGGAGTTGCCCCTTCATCACCGGCGATGGCGCTTCGGATTTTGTGCAGATGGATCCCCAATCCGCGGAATTCGAGGTCGACATACTCAGCTGGAACCCGCAGTACCGGATCGCGGCGTCGACCTTCAAGCATGTCGATTGGGACTTCAAGGCGGTTGACGTCGTTGAGGGCAACGCGAACAGTCTCGCCAAGACGCAGCCGCCGGGCGTCCCGGCGCGAGCGTTCTATGAGTTCCCGGGGCGGTTCGCGACCGCCGATGACGGCAAGCAATACGCCCGCGCGCGAATCGAGGAACAGGAGACCAAAGTCGTCGCCATCAGCGGCACGGGCACCAGTGCAATGATGAAGGCGGGGGCCAAATTCAAGGTCAAGAATCATGTGGTGGACCTGCCCGCCGCGAACGCGACCGCCGATACCTATGCGCTCATTCGCGTCGAGCATCGGCTGCGTGACTTCAATGGCGCGCCATTTGATGGCGTCAGTGAATATTCAAATGACTTCGTCTGCATGCCGACCGACTTTGCGTATCGCCCGCCCCGCGTTACACCGCGACCGCAGATCCGCGGTCCGCAGACCGCCACGGTGAGCGACGGCCCGGATGAATACGGCCGCGCGAAGGTCAAGTTTCCCTGGTTCGCCGATGAGCAATCCTGCTGGATCCGCGTGGCACAGAGCTGGGCCTTCAACAAGATGGGCACCCAGTTTCTGCCGCGGATGAACAGCGAAGTGGTGATCGAGTACCTCGAGGCGGACCCGGACAAGCCGCTCATCACGGGCATGGTCTTCAATGGCAAGAACAAGCTCCTGTACGACTTGCCGTCGAACAAGACTCAAAGTGGGGTGCGCGGGTCAAACTGGGGGGATCCGGGAACGGCTGGCACCAGTAACGAGATTCGCTTCGAGGATCTCTCCGGCTCCGAGGATATGTATGTGCATGCCCAGAAGGACTTCCATCGGATCGTCGTCAACGATGATTCCCTGGAGGTCCAGCAGGGGGACCGCAAGCTTGAAATCAAGCAGGGCGATGTCACCGAGACGGTCGACATGGGCGATCACGCGACGAAGCTCACGCAAGGGGATCTGTCGGTCGAGCTCACGCAGGGCGATCTGACCCACAAACTTACCACCGGCGATCACTCGACCCAGCTGACGGCGGGCAACCACGAGGTCAAGCTCACCGCCGGCGCAAGCACGATTGAGGCGATGCAGGGCATCACGCTCAAATGCATGGGCAACAGCATTACGATTGATCCTTCCGGTGTCACGATCAAGGGACTCATGGTCAGCGTCGAAGGCCAGGTTATGCTGAGCCTCAAGGGACTCATGACGTCCGTCAATGCGGATGGGATGCTGACCCTCAAGGGCGCCATCACGATGGTCAACTGAGACCCGAGCACCTCACCCATGCCAATTGCGACGCTGACCAAGGTAACGACCCCCACCGCCCAGCAGATCTGCGCCCTGGCGACGACCGCTGGTTTCAAAATCACGGCGCCCGAACAGGCCTCCCCGACCGAATATCTCAACGGCCTTCTCGGGGAGAAGAAGCTGGAGGCGGCGGTGCAGTTTCTGGCCTTCGCGTTGCCGGCGCGCGAGGCGGTGTGGTGGGTGTGCGTCTGCGCCCGCGCGCAGCTTGCGGAAACCACGCCGCAGCCAGTCCTTCAGGCGATCGAGGCGGCGGAAACGTGGGTCCGCAAGCCGACCGAAGAGCACCGTCGCGCCGCGATGGCGTGCGCACAGGCCACCGATTTTCAGTCACCGGCGGCCTGGGCGGCGGTCGCGGCATTCTGGAGCGGCGGCAGTATGTCGCCCCCCAATCTGCCCGAGGTACCGGCGCCCCCCCACTTGCTGGGTTCAGCGGTTGCCGGTGCGGTGACGCTCGCGGCGGTTCAATTGGAGCCAGGCATGGCCGAGCAGAAGCGGGAGCGCTTCGTCGCCGCCGCGGTGGAGATCGCGAACGGGGGCACGGGCCGCCTGGCGGTTCAGGGAGCCTAGGCCATGGGACTACCCGCCGCGCGTCTGAGCGATATGCACGTGTGCCCCATGCTCACCGTGCTGGTGCCCCATGTCGGCGGTCCCATCATGCTGGGCGCGCCGACGGTGCTGGTTGGCAGTCTGCCCGCCGCGAGAGTCGGGGACATGGCCGTGTGTGTCGGCCCTCCTGACGTTATTGCGCTGGGCAGTTTCACGGTGCTGATCGGCGGGATGCCGGCGGCGCGGATGGGTGATCTCACCGCGCACGGGGGTACGATCATTCTCGGCCTACCCACCGTCCTGATCGGATGATGCCGCATGTCGGATTGGGGCAAGGGGTATGTGACCGATATTGAGTACTCCGATGGGTTCTACGGAGTACAGGCCCCAGCGCACCTCGAGCTGGTGGGAATCATAAACGGCATCGAAGCGCCCTCGCTCGACGGACCTTTCGCCTACTGTGAACTCGGATGCGGGCGCGGCCAAACGAGCCTCGTGCTGGCGGCGATCAATCCGGAGGCCGAATTCCATGCCGTCGATTTCAACCCCGCCCACATAGCGCATGCCCGGGAAAAAGCGCAGCGCGCCAAGCTGCCCAACGTGCAGTTTCATGAGATCAGTTTCGCCGACCTGCCCGGCGCACGCGGCCGTGAATTGCCGATGTTCGATATCGTCACCATGCATGGCGTCTGGAGCTGGGTGGCGCCGGATCTGCAGCGCGCGATCATCGAGTTCCTGAACGCGCGCCTGAAGCCAGGCGGGCTGGTACACCTCAGCTACAATGCCCTGCCCGCCTGGAACCGGATCGCCCCGATACAGCGGCTGGTCAAGGAACTCACCGGCACACAGGACCGCAGCGACCGGGCCATCGCGCAAACCATCCAGCAGATCGAGCGGCTGGCGCAGGCCAAAATAATCCCGGAAAGACTCGAGGAAGGCGTCAAGCGGCTGAAGGAACACAGTCACGCGCTGCTGCCGTATCTGGCACACGAATATCTGAACGAGCACTGGCACCCGCTGTATTTTGCCGATGTGGCCCGCTCCCTGACCGATGCAAAACTCAATTTCGTCGGCAGCGGCGATCTGCTCAAGAACTTCAACAATCTGATGTTGAACGAGGAGCAGCGCGCATTAATAGCCGACATTCCCTCGGCCGAGCTGCGCGAAACGCTGAAGGATTTCTGCATCGATCACTGGTTTCGACAGGATCTGTTCGTGCGCGGGGCGCGCCGCATGTCCGCGGCACGTCGCGAGGCGCTGCTGGGCGCACTGAGCATCGCCTTGCTGCGGCCCGCCCCGCCGATGCTGGAAGTACAAAAACCGGATGGTTCGCGTTGGCGTCCCGACTCGGATGTCTATCAAACCGTTGGCAAGGCCCTTGCGAGGAGTCCCGGAAGGATCGGCGAACTGCTGCATCTGGAGGGGCTCCCCGCCGGTCATCTGGTGGGGCCGGTCGAACTGCTGGGGATACTGGTCGGAATGGGCATTGCGGGCCTGTACCGCAAGCCCTCCGTCGCGCAATTACAAGGCGCCGAACGACTCAACGCGCTCCTGGAGCATCAGGATGAATTGGTGATGTCGCAGAGCGTAACCCTCGCGGTTCCTTCTCTGCGCACCGGAGTTCCTCTCTCGCCCCCGAGTTACCTGGTCTATCAGAGCTTAAGGAAGGGCGAAACTCCCGACGCCGACGTGCTGGCCACGCGATTCATCAAACAGTGCCGCGCCGCGGGCGGTCATCCGATCGTGGACGGCAAGTCATACGAGGATGAACGCGAGGCGCAGGAAGTGGTTCGGAGTGATTTCGAAACCAAGCTTGAGTCGCTGGTACCGCTTTGGCGCACGAACGGAATCATCTAGGGAGGCTTCGCGGAGGCGCGATGCGCGCTCGAGCGTTGCCGGGTAGAAGGGCGCTCGCATGATCTGCGCACAAAACGATGCCGTGGTATCGATAAGAGTCGGCCGTCGCCGATTTCTGCTGGGACCAAGGGGGGCGTTCCAATCGCTGAGCCCTCATGCGAAGACTCTTCGGCTCGGACTGGGGAAACTCACGCGAGCCCACGGCGATGCGGTCAATATGAATGCGCTCCGCCGCATCTATTCCCAGAGCCACTCTCCGGGCGGCCGCCGGGACGACCGTGAAATGGCGGCCTGGGTGGATGAGGCGATCAGTCGGGGCCGCTTGACCGTCATCGAAATTCACGCCGCGTTCACCTCACGCATCCAGGCCGTCGCGCGCCCTCCCACCCTGCGGGTGCCCACCGGCGGACTCAACGAGGGGCCCAAAAGCATCAAACCACCACCGCCACGGCTTCAGGAGCTGACGGTCAATGCGCGCCTGATGCTGCTGCTGCTGGCGGCGATCGGCAAGTTGCCGGCCGCCACGCGCGCCACTTTCCTTCAGATGTTTTCCCCGCTGGCACTGAAAATCATGGCCGCCGTGCTTGCGGGCTGGGTGGCGGCCCACGCATTTGGCGCGGGCGAAGCGGTCGACGTCGTGCTGCTGGGAATCAGTTATGCGCTGGTGGGCAAGGTCGCCGTCGAGGGTGTCCGAAAGCTGGGCAAGGGGATTAAAGCCGGGCTCGCCGCCAAGGATGATACCGCGATGAACGCGGCCGCCGATGATGTGGCCGGCGCAATCGCGATCCTGGGCGTCAATTCCCTCGCGATACTTCTGACCCACCGCAAATTGCCAACCACGACGCAGTCCATGGCGGTTGACGCCGTGGACTCCGAGGTCGTATCGCAGTGGAGCTATTACATCGCCAATCTGAAACTTCCCTTCAATGGCTTCGAATCGCGCGCGGCGCTCTGGTCGCGTTTGGGGGACCGCGGCATGCGCGCGGCAACCAGCGCCACCCAGGATGGTCTGGTGACTTTGGAAATGCTGCTGCGACGCACCGATTTCATGGAGCGCTATCGCGCCCAGTTCGGCGACGTACAGTCGGCGACCACGAACAAGGTCTGGGAGATGATGTCCGAGCGCTACGCGTCGCACCTGCGGGGAACGGTGGTCGTCTACACCAACAAGGTGAATCTGATTGCCGCCGGTGCGGATGGCATATACCGGGAGCCGCAGCTCGGAGCGGAGCTGTTCGAGATCATGGAGCGGCCGCACGTGGATCGAATCATCTTCAAAGATGTCGACAACCCCAGCCGCTCCTCGGTGTTGACCAAGGAAGACCTGAGGAAAATTCGGGAATTTGAGAGCAGCGGAAGGTCCCTGCCGGGCGGCAATAATTGAGCGGCAACCGGGGCTGAGCGCGGGCTGGTCGTGAAACTCAAAGCCGCCCGAGTTTGTCCGGCCGATCCCACAGGCCGAGCGCAGAGAAATGCACACTCATGTGACCGCTGTAAAACGTCGCATTGGTGCTCCCCGGACTGAGAATATCCATGAACTCCGCCACCGCGCTACGGCGAATGTAGTGATCAATTTCTGTATCGTGTCGTTTGACCGGGCCATTCGCGGCGATCGTATGGCGCAGAAGCCGGGCGATGTATTCCATTGCCAGGGTGTGATGCTTTTTCATGGCCTGTTGGAACTTGAGCGGCTCGACGGAGCCCGTGCGGGCAAGGACGAGCTTCTTGAGCTCGACGGCCAAATGCATTGAATTGGCACTGACCTGCCACGCGCCCGCCTCGGTCGTCGTGGCCGTTTTCACTTCCGCTTGCGGATGCAGATCGACGCCCGTGGTCCAGACCCACGATGACTCGTATCCGGCCAGCACGCGCATGACCTCCAGCATCACCGCTCTGCGGTGATAGTTTCCGTGGTAGGGACCCAGGACCCGGAAGACGGCCTTATAGACGTTGTTGTAGCCGCGGGGCTCGAATATGTCGCTTGGCGCTACCCGTCCCCAGGCGACGAGCTCATTGAGGAAGGACTGTGGGGGCCGTTCCGCGCGGTGCTTCTTCCCGTGGACTACTTCGCGCTCCAACTCTCGATAGTGCATTTCATCCTCGCAATGCCACACCGTTAGGATATCCCGTCATGCCCGCCCGGGATGCCGCCATGACGTCCCTTCCGGATATCACGCGAAGTCAGAAGCCGAACTCAGGCGACAATCAGATCCGCAGGCCGCAATTCGCACCCCAGCGTTGCGATCCGCCACTGCAGCGTCGCCACCGAGACCATTATTGGCCAAGACCGGCGCCGTGCAATGCTACGATGCTGGGGAGCCTAAGGGTATGCGGCGCTCGCGGCGTATGGGATATTGGCAGGGCGGATAGGTCTTCGGCGGCATTGAGACCTGCCTGATGCAACGGTGCAACGGTGCAACGGATGAAAACTGCAATTTTCTCGTTCCTTGGCCTGCCCACCGATGGGCGTCGGCGCGCGATCCGCGCCGCAAGGCAGCAATTCAGCGGCCTCAATCCCGGCGTGCCGATCGCATGGTGTGACATGGCCGCCATCGAGCCGCAGCGGTTTGTCGTGGGTATCTACTTCGGCGAACACCGGCCGCGCGATTGCGAATTCTATGCGGTGGACCGGACCGAATTTTCCGCCACCAAAATCACGGACCCTCGGTACGTCCCCAACGGCAAGCGTTAGCGGTCGCTGCTGTAGACCTTATATCGGACCGCCTTGTAGGTAAAGTAGCCAACGATCGTCGCGCCCGCCAGTTCGACTGTGGCGCGGGTGATCGTCAGATATTTCTCCACGAATGGGAACTTGAGACCCGTCAGAACATTTTCCGCGTTCACTCCCCTGCTTCGACACAGTGCGTAGGTTTCCGCCAGCGCTTCCTCCAGGTATCTGAGCAGGGCGACCTTGTTATACGCCCACTGTCCCATATTGGCGCGGGCGGTACGAAGCAACCAAAATTTGGGCGATAGCGCGGAATGAATCTGTTCGTGAAGAAGGGTCTCCAACTCGGCCTGGCCGCTGAGTTTGGTCGAGAGGATGATATCGCCGAATTTGGTGGTTTTTCCGAGGACTCCGACGGCCATCGGGAGCTTCGTAATAGTCGGTCTGTAAAAAATGCTTTTCCCGGCCGCCGGATTGAACCGTTGCCCGACCGGTTTCGCTCCCCGTCCCAGCAGATACAAGATCGCGACGAGTCCGATGATATTTACCGCTTCCGCAAGCGCATATCCGGCCTCTGTCAGGTCTGAGTCGCTGCTGGGGTAAATGGATCTTTTCGCGAATTCATACAGGTCCCCCGCGGCCTTGAACGCCTGCCAGCCGACAAAGACCGCGCCGACGCCGGCTAGAATTCCGTCGATGATCTCGCCCAGGCCTATTGCGTGGGATCCGGCCCAAACAACCAGGGTTGCAACCATGAATTCCAAATTCGCGGGACTTGCCAGTCCCTGAATCTGATCCCTTGCGGCAGGAGGGATACGGGGAAGCGAGCGTCTGACCGCCTCGGCAACCTGCTGCGGCACTGTCATTCCGGGTAGGCTCACGCGCGAGTCCTTCTATAGTTTCGAATTGGGGCTCATCGAATCATCGCAGCGGCGGCTGGGCGCAAGCCGGGGCGACTGGTCAGCAAGCTTGGTTGAACGTAGAACAACCGACCTTATACTTCATTTCATAAGAGGCTCGCAGCCGTCCGTGCAAAGTCGCGCTCAACTCGGCTGCGGATGACGGCGAGTGCCGCGCGCGCCGCTTTCGCATATAAAGAGGCACTGCCGGTACGGCAAGGACGGGGCACCCATTTCGCGCGCGGTGCGCGCGATGGAGCCATCCCGACAACCGCCCCCGCGGGGAAGTCCTGAGTGCGCAGAAATCCGCGAGGCTTTGATACCAGGCACGGGCGTCATCGCCGCCGCACGCATCGCCCTCGATCCTGTGACCGCCCCGGGTCGGCGGGTCCTGAGAGTGCCGTTGCATCGGGATCACGCGCAATGATCGGTTCCTCAGGGCGGCACACTCAGGTCTTCGGGGCCAAGCTTGGCGCGGTAGCGGCCGAACATCAGTTCATACGCGCGCTCCAGGTGTGAAGTAAACAGATCGGTGTCAAACAGCGGTCGAAGCTGTCGATTCCTTTGCAACGCCTCCCGCATCGCCCCGGCGCGCTGTGGATCACTCGCCAGCTCGACCGCGACGGCCTCAAACTGTTCGCTGGATGCGGTGATCAGCTCGGGCAAACCGACCGCGTTGAGCAGGCTCGCCACCACTCGGGCGGCCATGGACTCTCCGGCTTGGGTCAGTACCGGCAGCCCGGCCCACAAGGCATCGCTGGCGGTCGTATGCGCATTCACCGGCAACGTGTCGAGAAACAAGTCGGCGGCGTGATGGCGCGCCAGGTGCTCCGGCATGGAGATCCGCGGCGCAAATATCAGCCGCTCGCCCGGCACACCCCGCAACTGTGCCTCACGGCGCAGATTTTCCGCGAACCGGTCACTGTCCCGCAGCAGCCACAGCACACTGGCCGGCACCCGCTTCAGGATGCGCATCCATACATCGAAGCGTTCGGGGGTAATCTTGTAGCCATTGTTGAAGCAGCAGAAAACGAATGCCGCCGGCGGCAAACCCAACTCGGATCGCGAGGGAGCCGAATGCGCGATCGGGCGCCCGCGATCGTTGGCCTGATAGCTGAAAGGCATGTACACGATCTTCTCGGAATAGTGTTGCCTCGATTGCGCCGGTATCAGCACCCGGTCGGCGATCAGATAGTCCATGAAGGGCGCGCCGCTGGTACCGGGATATCCGAGATAACCGACCTGGATGGGTGCCGCCCGGTGGGAGAAAATGGCCATCCGCTGCTCGTGCGTATGTCCCTTCAGATCCACCGCGATATCGATTCCACGTGAGCGCGAAAGTAGCGCGATGGCCGCATCCGACAGGTCGCGGACCGGGATGAACTCATCAAATGCCCGGGAAAGACGCACCCGCATCTCATCCTGAGTGTCCTGACCGAAGGAAAACGCAACCGTTGAAAAGCGCTTGCGATCATGCGCCTCGATCACTCCGGCCAGCAGGCGGGAGGTCGCATGGCTGTGGAAGTCCGCCGAGAAATAGCCGATTCGTAGTTTCGCCTTGCGCTTGCGATGCCCCTTCACGGGCGGGGCGGGGAGCGAACGACAATTGTTGGACGTCCAGGTTTGCGCGGCGCGGTGTTGGAGCCGCGCCGAATCCACGATCGTCAGCGCATGAAAGGGGCTGATCGCCTCACCGCCGCCGCCCAGGTCGGCTACGGCGGATGCGATCTCGGTGTCCCGCCCGGTCCAATCGCACAGTTGCGCCTTCGAGTGCAGCCATGCCCCGTACAGTCCGGGTTGGTCGCAGTGAAGGTCCAGGGCGCATCGGTAGTCGTCACGCGCCTGCTCGGTGCGTGCCAGAAGCCTGAGTGCATGGCCTCGGCCGGCGTACGCTTCGGCCAGGTGCGGATCGATCTGGAGGGCGTGGGTAAAACTTTCAATCGCCGCCTCCAGTTGGGAGAGATGTCGCTGCAGCGTGCCACGCCCGACATAGGCGGCGGCGTGACCGGGGTCGAGCTGCAATGCCCGCTCGTAACTCGCCAGCGCCTCCGCCGACCGACCGGAATCCGACCAGGCATTGCCTTGATTGAAATAGGCATCGGCGAAATCCGGCCGGAGTCTCAGCGCGATGGCACAACTGTCCAGCGCCTCCTCCAGGCGTCCGAGCGCATGCAGGGCACCGGCGCGATTGTTGTGTGCCTCGGCGTAGTCGGGGCGGATTTGGATCGCCCGCTCATAGTCCTCGAGTGCCTTGGAAGGATCTTCGAGGTCGTGGTGGGTATTGCCACGGTTATTGAATGCGTCAGCGAAATCGGGCGCCAGCTCCAGCGCCCGATTGCAGGCGTCCCGCGCCGCCTCGA